>JAEEGL011951108.1_pt1 | contig 15409 bp, 14 predicted proteins | sample 9134231 | NCBI WGS metagenome assembly JAEEGL01 (sample SAMN16246548, study PRJNA631951) | gut metagenome | biome: gut microbiome; feature: rumen; material: fiber-attached | host: Bos | place: Iran: Karaj | collected 2018-10 | reverse complement strand
TGCTCAGTGGGAAAAGTGGCATTGACTGGATGCTCCATATCGTAACTGGGCGTGGTGGCACCAAACTGCAGAGTGGCTGTATATTCCTTGGAGTGGTACTGCAAGGTGGGTATCATCTTGGTACACTTACCTGTGCAGAGTATCAGCACCCCAGTGGCAAGGGGGTCGAGAGTGCCCGCATGACCCGTCTTTACACGCTTAACACCCACAGCCTTAGAGATGCGAGTGCGAACGAATGCCAGTGCACCAAAGCTGGACATGCCATAAGGCTTGTTGATATGTAGTATCTCGCCTTCTACGAAGTTCATCAGTCAACCATTGCCAGTGAATGTCCTGTCAGCAGCAGTGCTATGATTATGCTGCCAACGATGATGCGGTAGATGCCGAATGCCTTAAAACCATACTTGGAAAGGAAAGCGACAAACCACTTCATAGCCAGCAGAGCCACGATGAATGCCACACCACAACCTAAGAGCAGCATAGCGATATTATGGCTGGTAGCCCATGAGGCATCTTCCTTCAGCAGGTCGAGCAAATCGAGCAGTGTAGCTCCTGCCATAGTAGGTACGGCAAGGAAGAATGAGAATTCCGCTGCACGCTTGCGAGTGAGTCCCTGAGCCATGCCACCCACGATGGTAGCCATAGAGCGTGACACACCTGGGATAACAGATATACACTGATACAGACCTATCTTAAAGGCACGTTTCTCGTTTACCTTATTATTCTCGTCTATGCCCTTGTTGAGCAACTTATCGCAGTAGAGCATGAATACACCACCCACTACGAGCATGATGGCAACCACCTCAACACTGTCGAGGAGCCAGTCGAGCACACCCGATTTCTTGGCAAGCAAGCCCACTACCACTGCTGGCACCACACCCACTATCAGCAACCAATAGAAAGAGAAGCGGTGCTTCAGACGCTGGAAAAGATTGCTACCAGCTGGCGCAGGGGTGTTGTCAAACTGGAAAAAGCGCTTCCAATAGAGGCAAACCACCGATAAAATGGCGCCAAACTGAATGATAAAGGTGAAGGCATGAACAAATGGGTCGCCCTGCTTGATGCCCAACAGATTCTGTGTGATAATCATGTGACCAGTAGAAGATACTGGGAGAAACTCCGTCAGTCCCTCTACTATAGCGATAATCACTGTCTCTAACCAATTCATTTGCTACCCTCCCCTTTCTTAGGTTTATACATTATGCCTGCTATTACAGACACGAAGCCTATAAAACATACTACAGGAGCCACACTGATGCGCATTGGCGAGAATATCTCAGCATCAAAATGTGTCGCGTCAGACGAAGCACCTGTCATCATTATAAAACCTATCACCACGATAAGCATACTGATGCCTATCATGATGAAGTTTATCTTACCAAAAGCGAAATTTTCCTTTTCCACGAACTATTAACTAAATCTTATAAAGTCTCTTTGTTGGCATTCTCAAGAAGTGGGTCACAGATACGAATGTGCACACCGTAGAGATGAGCAGTCCGAACAGCAACACAGCAGCACCAGTAATGGCAAGCACCTCCCATGTTACCACAGCGGTGATATCTTTCTCATAGGTATAAAGTGCATACACACCACCTGCCAACACCAAGTCGGCTATGATGCCTGCTACCAGTCCCTCCACTACAGCTAATCCAAGGAACGGACGCCTGATGAAGCCCCATGAGGCACCCACCAGTTTCATCGTGTTGATGGTAAAGCGACGGGCATAGACACTCAGTTTCACCGTATTATTTATCAGTGAGAACGAAACCAGCGTGAGCAATACGGCGATAACCATCATCACCAGCATAACCTTCTGCAGATTGCGGTTTACACTCTCCATCAGGTCCTTCTGGTAACTCACCTCAGCCACCTGTCTGTAACCCTTCAGGTCCTTAGCTATCCACCTCAGCGAGTCAGCATTAGCACAACTCGCCTTCAAGTGCAGTTCAGCAGAAGGCACGAAGGGGTTGCCACCAAGAAACTCTGATGGGTCTGTTCCCAATGCTGCCGTCTGCTCCTTCAGAGCCTGATCGCGAGTGATATACTCCAGACTCATAACATAAGGACGAGTCTGAATTCTGCGACATATTACTGCTGCATCGTGGTTTGACACATCCTCGCCGAACATCACCGTAACGGTGAGGTTTTCCTTCACGTAACCAGTAAGGTTATGGGCTGTCAAACCGATAAATACCACCAGTCCTAACAATATGAGAACCAGCGATGTACTAATACACAGAGTCACGGCCTGGAGTCCGCGACCATTACTATTCTTGCGTCTTTTCTTTGTTGACATAAGTGCACATTTAGCCAAATTCAGCCACAAAGGTACAACAAAATGAAGGTATAAGCAACTTTTTAACTACGTTTAACAAATAGCGGACCCACCACCATTGGTGAGCCCGCCATCCTTATTATTAATAATGTGTATTCTGTGTCAGATTACATCTCGATGCCAGCAGGGCTGAACTTCTTACCTTCCTTAACGATAACTACCTTACCGTCAATAACGTAAGTACCATCAGCCTGTGAAGCCTCAGTCTCAGCGTTAGCCTCTATCACCTCGATAGCAGTAGCCTCTGTCACGTCAGCAGCCTCGCCGAAACCACCCATTGCGTTTGCAGCACGAACGGTGTAAGCTACAGCCTCAGTAACATCATTGCTACCAGCCTCAAGAGCTGGGAAAGTGTACTCTGTATCGCTGGTCAAAGCTACGAAACCACCATTCTTCTCCTCAATGAGGTAAACACCAGCGTCACCGCCATCAGCAGGAACAATCTTGATAGTATTGCCTGAGATAGTTGCCTTTGGAGCAGCAGCCTGCTTTACAGCAGCCTGAGCTGTAGCAGCCCACTCACCGAGAACGTTCTCGATAGAGTAAGTCTCAAGTGCACTTGCGTCGAGGATTGTCTCTAGTTTTGTACTCTTCTTAGCGAAAGTTACAATATTTGAAGCTGGAGTGATAACCTCACCCTTAGAATCCATTGTGCCATACTCACCAGCTACCGTGTAGTCAACGTTGATACCACTTGGGTTCCAGCGACTGCTCAACAGGTTAGCACCGTTATCAGCCAATGTTGTATTGAGGAATACGCACTTAGGACCATCGCCGTCAGCACTCCATGCACGACCGAAGTTATACTTCTTTCCGTTTGGTGTAATCGTACAGTTTTTGAATACATAAAGCTCAGAGTTTGCTGTTATCGTAGCATCCTTTATGCTCTCGGTAACAATATTACATCCATTGAAGTAAACCTTACTATCACCGCAGAGGAAGTCAACAACACCGTGCAGTTCACCACCCTCGAAGTAATATGTTGCGCCTACCTTATTAGAATAGTATGTATCCTGATAAGACAGCATGTTTACATTCTTACAGATTGTATTTGTACCCTTGTCATGCAGTACGGCAGCACGACCTGTGCCACCATCGAATGACATATCATTCCACAGTGTTACATCCTGCAGATAGAGGTTAGAACCTGTGTTCAGGAGCATATCAGCAGAACCCAGACCTTCCTTCTCCTTTGGAGGTGCATTCTTGATGATTGCCTTTGTGCTCTGACCTATGATAGAAGTGTTAGTACCAGAAAGACCAATCAGAGTTGCCTCACCGAAGTCGTATGTTCCGTCTGGCAGGAATATCTTTGTGTTTGGAGTTGAGTTAGCCTCATTGAGAGCAAGCATCAGGCCACCAGCATCACCAGGGGCTACGATAAAGTAACCTGTTGCATCGTCCTTTACTGGGAACTCCTCAACATTATATACAGAAATCTTGTGAACGAATGTCTGAGCAGCGAAAGTCAGAGTGAGTGTCGTAGCTTCTCCATCATAGTTGAATGCCTGAGCAGCACCATCGCTGCCAGAAGCAGCCTTTGCGTTGACATCAGCAACTACTACATTGCCCTTAGCATCTGTTACTGTGAATGTCGTACCGTTACCATATTCGCACTCAGATACCACAACCTGCGCCTTACCTGCTACGTCAACAGAGATTGTACCATTTGCATTGATAGTCCAACCGTGGTTGTTGTAGTAGCTTCCATCAGTAATCGTGATAGTCTCATGATCTTCTGGGTAGAAAATCTTCTGCGTGAGGTCGTATGTCTGTACTGTTCCAACTGCAACAGACTCTATGTCTGTAACGAGAGCAGAAACAGTAGTATTGCCTGTTACAACGTCAGTTGCAGCAACCTTAACCTTTGAGCCATATATCCAACCACGGAACTTCTGTCCAGAAGGTATTGTGAGGTCAGCCTCAGTATAAGGAACTTCACCTATTGCGTCACCCTCATATAAAGTCTTCTTGCCAAGTTCCTTTCCGTTCTGGTCTTTATAGGTAATTGTTGCCTCCTGTACTTCAGTTGCCTCAGCCTTGAAGTATGGCAAATACTGTATGTTTTCAAATGTCAGAGTTGTTGCCTCACCAACATAAAGATATGTAACAACAGAAGCATCCTGATGGTAACACTTTGTTGTATATGGGTCAACAGTGCCAACTACTTCACCAGCAGCATTCTTCACAGAGAATGTTCTTTTAGCATACTGACAACCACCGATGGTAAACTTCACTGTACCATCAACAGGAACTGTAATAGTAGCATCTCTGTATCCATGAGTATCACTATTGTACGTACCTGCGAAAGTTACGCCTGTAGGCAACTGTGTAACATCATATTCTGAAGGCAGAGAATGCAAAACCATCTCAAAGTCCGTGAAATTACGCTGAACAGTCTCCGTGAAGACAACCTTTGAGAGCACGCCCTCTGCACCAGTGTGACGCTTAACGTAAATACCGGTAACATCAGCAGGGATCTCCAAGTGAACAGCATTAGACTCCTGCACCTCAGCTGTTGTTGCAATGAGGTCAGTTGCTGCAGGCTCTGCAGCACCATCCGTAAATGTTGCCTTACCGCCCGCTATGGTGCACTTATATACATCAACACAGAATGCGCCAGTACCATTGCGCAGTCCAATAGTAAGAGACAACTTGCCTGCTACCGCTGGCTTAGCGAAGAATGCGTAACCAGAAGAGTTCAGTTTGACACCCTTCAGGCCATTCTTTGTACCAGCAGCATCATTAACGCTTGACCCATAATACAATCCATTGTCAGGACTACCACTTGGAGCTTTCTCTGTGTAATCCCAAAGCAAGTCATTGTCACCAGCATACATTGAGAGCGAAGCAATCAATGCCATGCACAGCAACGACATTTTTTGTAATAGTTTCTTCATAAGATTAATTGTTTAGTTTAGTTATTTATCTTGTGTTAGTAAAAATACTTCGCTACAAAGTTACGACAAATTAAAGGTCTAAACAACTATAAGGTCTCTTTTTTAACTACGTTTAACAAAAAGTTTGTAGATTCCTGTTTTCCGCCAAGGTTACTAAGCACCCCTCCGTGGTTACTAAGCAAGCACATGCTGTTACTTAGTAAGGGCAGATGGTTGCTAAGCAAGGATGACGCTTTCGCAAAAAACAAAAGGCAGGAAACCTTTGGGTTTCCCACCTTAATCCAATATATAAGTGAGTTCAGTTTACTTGATGCGAGCGCCAGCAGCATTATACTGCTTGCCTGCCTTAAGGATAACCACCTTGCCACCAATGACGAATGCTCCCTCAACAGGGTGTACCTCAGCATTAGCCTCTACTGCCTCGATAGCAGTTGGCTGTTCACCGTCAATAGTGAAGGTAACCTCATCACCTGCAGAAGCATTTGTCAGATAAGCCGCAAAGCCATTTACAGAAGCTCCAAGAGCAGCCTTGCTAATAGCATTCTCCTGGAAGAAGTAATCACTTGTTGCTGACAAGCTCACCTTCTGCCAACCACCTACGAATTTCCAATCTGAAACTGTCTGCTCTGCTACATCTTTGAGAATAGTAACAGCTTCAACATTGCCAGTTGTGAAATCTTGACCTACATTGATGAGATATGGAGTAGCTGCATCCATTGCCTCAACAGTAGTGTAGTTCAGTTGAGTAGCTGTAGCTTCATTGAGCTTTGCAACCTTAGTGCCAGCGCCGAATACAGTAGCAATCTGATCTCCAGTCATTGCAAATGGCAATGTGATAGGGCTCCATGTGCCACTCTTCAGTTCGGCATTCAGAATAACATCACGCTTTACATTATCACTGGCAGCTATACGACACATATTGTAAGCACTGTTCTCATCGAGCTCCAAAGCATCTGCATAGAGACCTTCTGGAGTGAAGCCCAGGAAGTTAACCACATCAGCATAGTAGCTGAGTGCCTGATCGTCTGTCAGCAGTCCATTGATATTTGAACCTGTAGAGCCAGTCTTACTGTAGTTAGCATTGATAGCTGGGTCGAAGTCATAGATATGGAGGTCAGCAGTACCAGCAGCTACGCCACCACCCATATTTGTCCAAGTATAGCTCATGTCGCTACCAATCTCATTCTTCAGGTTCAGATAAACCACTGAAGCAGCTGCACCACCCCAGTCGCGACCAAGGTTAGCCTGGATAAACTTTCTGTTTGTCTTTGTTACTGTACAGTCACGGAAGATGTAACGCTCGCCTGCATTGCCTTTCTGTGCAGTAATATATGCGCTTGTCTTCTGGTCACTGTATCCACCGATTACGAGGTTACAGTTATCAAACACCACCTTACCTCCACCGAAGATGTAGTCGGTATTGCCCTGAATATCGCAGTTCTTAACGTACTGAGTTCCGCTGGTGTAGTATGTATCCTGCGAACCTATGAATACACAATTATAGAGTTCACAACCTGTTGGGTTATTTTCAAAGCCTATAGCGGCAGCACGTTCTGTTATAGCCTTTGAATCGGCCTCTTTATAACCAGCATCGCCAGGCTTCAAGGTACGGTCATACGTGATGCTGGTATCACCCATTGGATATGCCATTACGCCATCAGCCACTTCTTCCTCAGTGAATCGCTGGTTGAAACTATTCTCAAAGATTATGTTATCAGCCTTGAAACCATTACCATTCTTTGTAACAAGTACTGTGGCACCCCAACGAGCAGGATGCTTGATAAGCTTTGAGTTCTTGGTCATTGCGCGATCCTTATTGTAGTAGCCTGTTTCATCCAAACTGTAGTAACAGTAACCTATGCCGTAGTACCAAGTGATAGTTGCCTTCTCTTCGCCACTGGTCTTCAGTGTTACGTTGGCCATATCCACCTTTATCTGCTCCTTATAAGTCTGACCACTGGTAAGGGTAATAACAGGTGCTGAGATATTACCAGCCTTAGCTGCAACAAGTGCATCGCTGACAGAGTTATATACATTTGCCGTCATCGCAGCTGTATTGTCAACAGTGATTTCCTGCTGAGTAGCTGCAGGGATAGCTGCTGGATAGTATATGTTATGACTAACAGCTTCCTTCAATACCTTGAAGGTCTCTACTGACAGAGCTGACAATTCACCCACGCTTGAGCTAATGGTATATTTGTCAGGATCCAACGTTACAGCATAAGACGTGGCATTTGCCTCACAGTTAACCACCTCTTCATGTGAAGCACCTGTGAATGTAAGGGTGAAAGCCTCTGAAGGTGCATTTACTATTTCACCCGTCACTTGCTGTGGCTGAGCTACAACGATTGTTATCTCGCCTATGCTACCAGCTGCTGATACATTCACCTGTGATGGTGAAGAAACAACGTAAGGCACATCATCACTAAGGTCAACATCATAATTGCCTGCAGGTATCTTAGCACTGAATGCACTTGATGCTATTTCAGCCTTATATACCTGACCATTCTCTGCTGTCAGGAGCACTGAAGCACCATCAACGGCTCCACCTGCAATGGTTCCTGTGATATCATACAACTCTTCTGGCTCTATCTTTATGAAGCTCAGATAGCCGATACCCTTAGCAGTAAGTTCAGCAACACCGTCTTCGCTTGACACATAGTATTCGTTATACAGCTGTCCATCAACTGTGAAACCTGTTGACGAACCTACGTTATATATACCCCATGTGAGTTTTGAACCCGCATAAACAGGTACCTTAAAGAGTGTACCGTCATTACACTGTGCATAACTATCGTCACGTGAAGCATTGTTCAACTTACCTGAAGAAGTATTGATGACCAACGAACGTCCCTCAACAGTGTAAGTATATTCAGGTGACTTCTGCAGAGCAAACTCTGGAGCACCATTGCTCTTGCCGAAATTCCATATATTAGTATATCCATCTCCATCCAGCACATCTATAAAGGCTGTTCCCTCAATTGTGATAGTCTTTATATAGCCACCCGTGGTGCACTTGAGGGTCAGATTCTGATCCTTAGTAGATGTGTATGTCTGACCATTTGTATATTCCACTCCCTTTATAGTAAGACCTGTTGAGCCATAAAGGCTAAATGTTAGGGTAGCTCCCTGAGGAACGCCCTTAATATAAAGTGTTGTACCCTGGTTTATCTGTGCCCAGTCACCGTTAGGACCAACCTTGCCCTTCGTTGCGTCAACCTTCAGGTCATAGGCATTAGAGCCCGCCTCTGCTGTAGTCACAGGCAGATAGTCCACAAATCCTTCGATGTTCTTACCCTTTTCATCATGATATGCCGCAATAGCAGTAGCAAGGTTATATACAGTGGTATACTTAGTAACAGTACCATCCACCTTACCACCTATAACAACATTGCCGATAGCAACCTGCTTGTTGTTGGCAAGCTTACCTATGTAGATACGTATTACAGTCTCATCCGTAGTGCTGGTTATCGTGCTCAATTGTGTGAGGTCGTATGATTTTGACTCACTTGGTGTAGCTTCTGAGTTCTTGCGAATCGTTTCATTCGCTGATATAGAGGTAATTGTAGCACCCTGAATGCACTCTACCCAGATGTTTGGGTCGCCAGTTCCCACTTTTGTAATATCAAAAGACAGGGAGGCAGGAGTAGCCGTCATACCAGGATATGGTTTGAACTTAAACTCCACATAACTGTCATCCAACTGAGAACGGTCATTGGCAAGTTTTCCATCACCTACACGAGTAAACTGTGTAAATTTCTTGTCAAAATAAGTTGCTGTTGCTGTTGAAGCAATCTCAAGAGCACCACCATATCCCCATGATTTGCTTATAAAAGCATCATCTGGAACAGCTACAGCTGCACTCTCTGCACCATCAGCCATACTCCATGTAATACTGAAGTCTTCATTGGTGTACGACTGAGCGCTGGCACTTGCTACGAATAATACAAGCAAAGTGCATAGCAATGACATCTTCTGTAATAATTTTGTCATAAGTTTTAATTGTTTTTGATTAGTTGATAAATTAGTCTGTTTTGTAATTACATGCAAAGGTAACAATAAAACTCTTAAGTGAGGGGGTAACATTCGCGCGTATATTAATATTTGAATGAAATTTACCACATTTGAAACATAATTACACCTCACCGCCATATCTAATAAAGTCGATTTCATCGACATTTTCCAACTTCGGGCTTTTCAGCATATTATTCTTACTCTCTTGACACTTCTCTGCAACATAAGATTCTTTTTTACCTATACACCTTGATATATATAATACCTAGACAAGAAACTCTCAAACTAAAATCAAGCAAAAACAAAAAAAGTTCCACAAAAATTTGGCAGTATGAGAAAAAGTTCGTACCTTTGCACTCGCAAAAAAGCAAAGGCTTCCACGAGCCTACTTTGCAGACACTCGTTTTTTGCTTCGTGCGAACGAGTTTGTCACTCGCAAATCAACAATGGTGCCATAGCTCAGTTGGTAGAGCATCGGACTGAAAATCCGTGTGTCACTGGTTCGAATCCCGTTGGCACCACACAAAAAAAGCAGTTACAGAACATTCCGTAACTGCTTCTTTTTTTATAATCATTAAAGGATTCGCCTTACATATCGTAACCAGGATCTTTGGCAAGTTTTCCTATATTAGGCTTTATCTCCTTATCAAAGACTTCGTTCTTCCACTGCTCAGCAGGTATTTCCTCATAGCTAATGGAAATACTATCCTCTGAAGCATTAAGATGTTTCTGTGTTACATTGGTCAGATCAGCAATGAAATCTTTCATCTGCTGTTCGCTGAGGTGCTTAGGGTAGCACTTTACATTGATGTGTGGCATGATTTAATTAGGAATTAGTAATTATTATTTGTGAATTGTGAACTATGCTCCCTCTCCCTCAACATAGTTTTCCATAAACATGTGCTCTCCGTCGAATACGGCATAGGTAAAATGACTAATCCAATCGCCAAGAACCATCAGGCGCGATTGCTTTGAGAGCATGAGGTCGAGCTCTATATGTCTGTGACCAAACATAAAGTAGTCTATTTCAGGATGGGTCTTGAGGTAGTCTTTAGCAAAAAGTACGAGGTATTCTTTATCTTCGCCCATATAAGGAGGTTCCTTACCATCCTTACGCTTCATGCGCGAGTGCTTTGCCCAGACAAGTCCGAAGGCAACACCAAGGTCTGGATGCAATAAGTTGAACATCTTCTGACACAAACCGCTATGGAATATGCCACGGATGAATTTAAACTTCTTGTCTGGGTCGCCAAGTCCGTCGCCATGAGCGAGAAAGAATGTTTTATCGTGCAGTTCCACTGTGCATGGTTTCTTATGTAAGATCACACCACACTCCTGCTCCAGATAATCGTATGCCCAGATATCATGGTTGCCTGTAAAATAATGCACCTCCACACCCATATCGGTAAGTTCTGATATTTTACCGAGAAAGCGTGTATAGCCCTTTGGCACCACTTGTTTATACTCATACCAGAAGTCGAACATGTCGCCAAGCAGGTATATAGCCTCTGCCTTGTCCTTTATCTCGTCGAGAAAACGGACAAGTCTGCGTTCCTGCATCCTTCTGTGAGGTATTGCCAAAGAACCTAAATGTGCATCAGAGAGAAAGTATATCATGCTTCAACTATGAACTGTGAACTACTCAAAACCCAGCTCAACCCGTGCTTCTTCTGTCATCATGCTCTTATCCCACTCTGGTTCGAAGACCATATTGACATTGGCTGAGGTAACGCCCTTTACTGCCAACACCTTGGAGCGAACATCCTCAATGATGAAATCGGCAGCAGGACACGAAGGAGCTGTAAAGGTCATATCTATATCGAGTGCCCCATCATCAGCCAAATCTATCTTGTAGATGAGTCCGAGGTCGTAGATGTTTACTGGTATTTCAGGGTCGAAAACCGTCTTCAGCACCTCAATAATGCGCTGTTCGGTATCGTTTTTTTCTTCTTGAGTCATTGTTTTCTTTTTTCGCCCAAAGAGCTTCATATTTTATATCTTTCCTTGTTCTCTATATGAGTAATAATCGCCATCGGTTATGATGACATGGTCGAGAAAATGAAGGCGCATAGTGCGACAGGCTTCTGCTATTTTTCGAGTGAGCATATCGTCGTCCTTGCTGGGAGATATATTGCCACTGGGATGGTTATGCGCCAGTGCCACTACGGTGGCATTACTGAGAAGTGCCTCTTTCATTATCAGCCTTACATCGACTGCCGTCTCGGTTATTCCACCATGTGACAGTCGCATGGTCTTTAATTCCTTGTAAGCCTGGTTCATCAGTATCACATAACTCTCCTCTACGTCGAGGTCGCGCATACGTGGTGACAGATACTTGTATATATCCAATGCAGTCTTGAATGTCTTGCATTCAGGCATTGCCGAATTCTCACGACGTCGTCCCAATTCGCAGGCAGCAAGTATTGTTATCGCCTTTGCCTCGCCTATGCCGTTATAGTCCATCAGTTGACCGAGAGACATCTTGCTGAGCTTTGCAAGATTATTGTCGCAATCATTAAGCAGGCGTTTCATTAGGTCAACGGCTGTCTCTTTCGTACTGCCATTACCTATGAGAATAGCTAGCAGTTCAGCATTAGACAGGGCCTCAGCGCCGAGTTTCATCAGTTTCTCGCGTGGTCTGTCCTCTATAGCCCATTGCTTTACGCTTAGTTTCTCCATCACACCTTACTTATAGAATGTTTTCTCAAAAGCCTGAAACTCGTCCTTGCCAAGCACGCAACGCTTCCACCAAGCCTCTATAAAACCGAATCCATAGCCCATGAGTTGCACAAAGGCTGCTGCAATACTTATAAATCCAATCTTTACAGAGCGATTTTTTGCGGTGGAATCAGCGAAAATCAACGTTGAATAGAGTAAGATAGGCAACCAAGGGAGGGCAAAGAGCCAGAACCATTTGTACACATCATCATACTCCATAAGCACCCTGCCTACAGCAGAAATGAGTATGAGGGCTATCACTCCTACAGTGAACACCATAGGAAGAAGGTGAACCAGTTTCATAGTGCCTGGATGACGCTTCTCGAGGTTTATGCGTGCTATACCACTGTTATACACCTGACGGAAGAATTTCTTGAGGTCGGTGCGACGCTTATGCCACACCCATGCATCAGGAAACAGACGGCATTCGTAGCCAGCCTCCACTATGCGATATGAGAAATCTATGTCCTCACCAAACCTCATCTTCGAGAATCCACCCAACTGCTGGTACACCTCACGACGGATGCCCATGTTATATGAGCGAGGATAGAACTTATCAAGTTTTTTCTTACCTCCACGTATGCCACCAGTGGTGAAGAAACTCGTCATGGAGTAGCTTATAGCCTTCTGAACTGGAGTAAATGAGGGATGTGAAGCATCAGCACCACCAAAGGCATCGCAGGGATTAGCCTGCAATTCCTTGTCAACAGCCGCAAGGTAGCCATCAGGCAACACCACATCGCTGTCGAGTATTATGAGATAGTCACCATTTGACTTCTCAGCGCCGTAGTTACGGCTCTGACCTGGTCCGCTATTGGGTTTCATGAAATACCTTACAGGCAATTTATCGGCATACTTGTCGCAAACCTCCTTGCAAGGTACTGAAGAGCCGTCCTCTACCACGACCACCTCAAAATCAGGATAAGCCTGACGAGTGAGACTGGCAAGCAGTTCATCAACCTCGTCAGGCCTATTGTAAACTGGTACTATAATGCTATAGTTCATTCTCTATGGTTTACTCCTTGACACGCTGCAGGTAGCTGCCGTCACGGGTGTCAACCTGCACGAGCTCACCTTCCTCGATGAAGAGAGGCACACGTATTTCAACACCTGTCTCCAGAGTAGCAGGCTTCAGAGTGTTAGTTGCTGTATCGCCCTTTATACCTGGCTCAGAGTGAGTAACGCGGAGGATGGTCTTAACAGGCATCTCGGCATAGAGCACTGTGTCAGTATCAGCATCGCTGACAACCTCAACGATGTCAGACTCCTTCATAAACTCAACACCTGTTACGAGTTCAGCAGGGATTGGAGTCTGGTCGTAAGTCTCCTGGTTCATGAATATATAGTCCTCACCCTCCTTATAGAGATACTGGTAAGGACGACGAGTAATCTGAACTTCCTCCAGTTTCTCGCCGATGTTGAAACGACGCTCCAACACGCGACCGTCTGTAACGTTCTTCAACTTGATAATCATAATGGTGTTACCCTTACCTGGCTTGCGGTGCTGAAAATCAATGCAAACCCAAATGCCGCCGTCCATACGTACGGCAACGCCTTTCTTAATGTCCTGTGAATTAATCATTGTTTTTTTATCTTGTGTTATTTGTTGAAATTCTATACGTTATATTACTATGTACGCACAAAGTGATGCAAAGGTACAAAATAATTCATAATTCATGGTTCATAGTTTGCAGTTTTTCGACATAACGCGTTAAAAAATATTAAATAGCAAGACTCATTCCCTATTCAACTTTCTCTTTTCAACTATTATTTGTACCTTTGCACCTCGAATTGCGCAAATCAACAAAATAAAGATATCTGAAAAATGAAAAGAACATTCCAGCCACACAATCGTCGTCGCGTAAACAAGCATGGTTTCCGTGAGCGTATGTCAACAAAGAATGGCCGTCGCGTGCTCGCTAATCGTCGTGCACATGGTCGTAAGAAGCTCACTGTAAGCGACGAGCACCACGGAAAATAATACATCCGACGGTGTAACATGGCTTCGGATAAGCCATCAAGAAAAAGCAACTAACTATACTACATCAATGTACGGTTGGTTGCTTTTTTCAGTTATTTCGGTCATTTTTTCTCCAAATTATTTGCATAATCAATTTTTTTGTGCTATTTTTGCAACAAGATAATACAAAATAACAGCAAATTCATTATGAAACTAAAGCCAATGCAAAACCCCATGAAAAATGTTATTATAGACCAAAACGTCAGCAACTTGGCAAATGAGGCGCTCAACAACTATCATGCCTTTGCCTATTGTTATAAAGGATTCTGCGACATTGACTATAATGGACGCACCGTTACTATCCGGGGCAATCAGTGCGCTATATTCCTTAACAAGAGTTTCGTAACAGGTACACATCCGTCTCCTGATTTCATCTGCGATGTAATCTATATTGAGGAGTCATTCCTCAGGCAGAGCGGCCCGAGGAATCCTTACATCATACAGGGAACGCTGGCTCTGTATTCCAATCCTATCGTGGAACTCGAAGACTCAGATCAGGAACTCTGCATCAACCTTTTTGCCAACTTCATTAGGCGCCTCAACGGAACAAACCATAAGTTCTATAACGACATCCTGCGCGTATCGGCAAAGATGCTCATGCTCGACCTCTTTGATATCCACTCACGCACACATGTGAGTGAGCGATACACCCAGAAGTCTTCTGACATAATGCTCAGGTTTATTCAGATGCTCCAGGCACGCGAATACCGATTTAACCGTGAGGTTTCGTACTATGCAGACCAGCTGAACGTAGTACCTAAATACCTCTCTGAGATATGCAACAAGGTGAGCGGATACTCAGCATCCTACTGGATTAACAAGTTCACGGCACAGGATATCTATGAGTTACTGACTAAGGAAGGTATGTCGAGTGCAAAGATTGCCGAACTCTTCCACTTCACCAGCACTTCATACTTCAACCGCTATGCTAAGCGTTATCTCGGCGCTTATCCGTCAGAACTGCGTAATAAGTAGGCAATCGTGACATACATTACAGATAAGACTGTCTGCCAAATAGGGGGAAACACCCGTTGGCAGGCAGTCTACTTTTATTAAAAATAGTTTATTTATTTGTCTGTGTCAGCATAAATTACTACCTTTGCATATTATTTACAATAATATCCCCAAAGAAAAGCAGACATCATGATACAGGTAAAAGTAATAAACAAAGGCAAACAACCATTACCTAAGTATGCTACGCCACAGAGTGCTGGTATGGATTTGCGCGCCAACATCGAAGAGGCTTTCACATTGAAACCCTTAGAGCGCAAACTGGTTCCAACAGGACTTTTCATATCTCTGCCTGAAGGCTACGAAGCACAGGTGCGCCCACGCAGCGGACTGGCTTTGAAGCACGGCATTACTGTGCTTAACACCCCTGGCACCGTTGATGCCGACTATCGTGGCGAGGTAGGCGTGGTA
>JAEEGL010971175.1_pt1 | contig 15409 bp, 12 predicted proteins | sample 9134231 | NCBI WGS metagenome assembly JAEEGL01 (sample SAMN16246548, study PRJNA631951) | gut metagenome | biome: gut microbiome; feature: rumen; material: fiber-attached | host: Bos | place: Iran: Karaj | collected 2018-10 | reverse complement strand
TCACCCAAAGCTTCGACCGCTTCGATGACTTCATCGTCCTTACTGTAGGCAGAGACCTCCAATCCCGGGGCGAGCTTATCGATCGCCTGGTGGTGGAAGGAATTGACTCTTCTTTCGTTCCTTAAGATATCCTTTAGGATCGTATCGTCTTTGACGGTGATCTCATGCGTAAAATCCTGCCTTGGGTACTGAGTCAGAGAATGGTCATTCTTGCCTGCAGATGGCAGATCCTGTATCAAAGTTCCGCCCATTGCGACATTGAGCATCTGCAAGCCTCTGCAGATACCGAAGACCGGCTTGAAGGTATAGTGCAAGACATAGTCAAGAAGATCCTGTTCGGTCTGATCCCTCTCCTTATGGATGCCCATGCTTTTTTCGTTCTCTTGCCCGTAACGTGCCGGGTCGACATCGCCGCCGCCGGAGATCACAAAGCCATCGAGACGATATGCCAGCTCCTCAAGTTCTTCCTTGTCCATGTCATTGGGGATGATGACCGGAATGCCGCCGGCCTTCCGCACCGCTTTGACATAGGCGTTGCTCAAGGTATGATACTTTCTTTTATTGATATCGGACACGATCCTGTCTTCATAGTTGCAGGTGATGCCGATCACAGGTCTGATCTTTTCTTCCACTTCCGGCCTCCTCTTGTTCTGTTACAGGATATCATTTTCTTTTTCTCACGGCCATCTTTGAGGCTGGCTTATATCCTGTTTCCTTCCTCATCAAACAGATGCAGATCTTCTTCTTCAAAGCTGAGGAAGACTTCCTGTCCTCTCAGATACGGGATGAGTTCACTGTTCATCTTTTCCAAGGCAATGATCTTTTCCTCATTGACAGCCAGATGGATGATCAGATCGGCTTCGGCCATCTCGACATATTCAACGACGGCTTTCATTCCTTTGTCGCTGATCTTCAGATCTCCCGGCCTCAGCCCCACCGACATCCTTCCGTTTTTCAAGGCACGCTTGTGCTTGTGATCGAGATGAAAGTCTTTCGTGAGGATCGTATAAGAACCATCTTTGTTTACTTTCACATCCTCAAAAACGTTCATCTGCGGAAAGCCCAGGAATCTTGCCGAGAAGAGGTTCGGCGGCCTTCGATAGACGTCAGAGAGATCTCCGCTGCAGACTTTGATGCCGTCTTTTAAAATGATGATCTTTTTTGAAAGAGCCAGCGCATCATACTGGTCGTGGGTGACATAGATGATGGTCATGCCATATCTTTCATGGATGTCCTTGAGCATCCTTCTGAGCCTTCTGCGGATCGGCACATCGAGGTTGGCAAACGGTTCATCCAGAAGAAGGACCTGCGGCTTTTTGATGATTGCCCGGGCGATCGCCACGCGCTGCTTCTCACCGCCGGAAAGTTCATCGGGCTGCTTCTGCAGCTTACTAAAAAGACCTAAGAGCTTTGCAGCCTCTTCGACTTTCTCTTTCACCTCATCCCTTGGCAGATGCTGCACCTCCAATGGAAAGGCGATGTTTTTATAGACCGTCTGTTTGGGATATAAGGAATAGTTCTGAAAGACCATGCCGATATCCCTTTCCTCAAGATCGATCTCATGCAAAGGCACATCATCGTAATACACTTCGCCAAGGCTTGGCCTTTCCAGGCCTGCCAGGATACGTAAAAGCGTCGTCTTGCCCGAACCCGAGGGACCAAGCACCGCCACGAAATCGCCCTTATCGAAGCGATCGGAAAAATGCTGGAGAGCGACCACGCCTTCGTTGGATGTATAAGGCATCGCCTTCTGCTTCTCGAGGATCTCTTTCTTTTTCTTGCGATCGAACAGACCGCTCACCTTTTCAAAAGGATAGATCAAAGTCACATCATCGAGACGTATCATCTTCTCTTTCCTTTCTTCAGATCCTTCTCCAGATCCGCCATCGAAAGATCCTCTTCTTCCTCTTCCTCTTCTTCCTGCTCATCTTGCTTTTCTTCTTCTAATCCGTTTTCTTCGATGAATGCCTTGAGATCTTTTTCCAGATACGTCCGTACGAGGTCTGCATAAAGGCCCGGGACGATGACCAAGGCCAAAGGAAAAGACAGGATCGCAATGCAAAGAAAAACGAACAGGACAAGATAGAACAGAGAACGAAGCGGCTTGCGCAAAGCAAAGTAAACCGCCATGCGAAGGATGGAGGAGACCGGTGCATCGAAACGCGATAAGACAGGCGGTATATAGACGATCGTCGTGATCAGCACGACAGCGATCAGGATGCCCAATACCAGATACAATGTCCCCCAGATGCTTAATTTGTAGATCTGTATCCCTGTCCAGAGACCTTCCGCCAGAAACAGAAAAGCAGCGATGACCAGCAGATCGAGCTTGATGCCCTGTATCAGATTGAGCTTGAAGGAATCAAAGAAATCTTTGAAAACGCCATTCCCTTTGCCCGGACCGAAGCTGATCCTGTCCGTCGTATGATACAAAGCAGCACTTGCCGGAACGATCGTCAGGACCGGCAAAGAAAAAACGAACCACAAAAAGCTCGCTATCAGCATATTTGCGATCGTTTCCAGCATCTTTATGAAAGGGGAATTATAATTCATAGACTCGTTTCTTTTAATTTGGTGATCTTTCCCGCTGCGATGTGCTCTTCAACCCCAAAGGCCGTCAGTACATCGACATCGGTACAGGTCGGATTATAGACGAAGCTTCCATCCACACTATATTCTAACATCTTGCAGGCTTCCAAATAGGAAAGGATCTGCCCGTTGCCGGCAAACCAGATCTCATCCTTATACTGAGCGATATAGGAAAGAAGTTCTTCCAGACGATCCCAGTCATCGTTTCCATCGAGTTCATAGGCATGTCCCCAGACATAAAACATCTGCACAGCGAAAGATCTCGATTCGCAGAACTGCCTTGCCAGATCCATGATCTTTTCATCCGCATAGTGGCAAGTCGGATCCAGGATCAAAGGATCCTTCGGCAGATCGAAGCGGTATGTGGAATTGACAGTCCTGGCGCCTTTGTAGCCTGCCAGTTTCAAAAGCTGTACGACAGTATCATCATAGTGGCCGAAAGGATAGGCAAACATCGTTACGGGCTTTTCGATGAGATCTTCCAGGCACCTCTTGTCTTCGATGATCTCATACATCGCTCCTTCAGAGCCGATACCGGTCAAAGAAGAATGGTATAAGCCATGTCCGCCGACTTCGTGATCCTGATAAAGCTTCTTCACCTCTTCTTTTTCCACCTTTGAGATGTCGATCTTCCTTCCGACAGGAGATAAAGATTCCCCCTTGTATCCCAATACGCCATAGCCGAGATTGAACGTAGCTTTCACCCCGTACTTATCAAAAAGTTTTATCAGTCTTCGATCCTGCACGACGCCGTCGTCAAAGCTGAGCGTGAAGACTTTATTCTTATGTCCCGGAAACTGCGGGATATTGAAGCGTTTGCCCATAGTGCCTCCTTTTGAAACAGCGGCCCAATTTCATGGACCGCTGGCTGTTTTATAGTTTTTCGATCACGATCGGATCCGGTTTGAAGAATTTGAATGCGGAATTGCTGTCAGGCTCCACATGCAGATCTTCATTCTCGAAGCGGAAGATGTAGCTGTCTTCGATGCAGGTCTCCACCCAACGTCCGTGAACGATCAGAGTATCCTCATCTTTCCAGTAACAGTCACCCAGATAGATCTGCGTGAGATCTTCCTTGTTTCCTAGGAAGTTGGTGAATCTGGTACCGTTGCTGGCGAAACGGATCTTCTCTTGACGTCCTGACCTGGTCGTAAGGTTCCAGACGAAACCATAGACATCAAAATCAAGACTGAAGGTATCGATGCCATCCCCCTTGCTGCCGGACATGAAGTTGCCGCCAAACGGCGTCAGTTCGCCGGACTTGACCTTATACTTCTTTCCGCTGATCTTTTCGATCGTCGGTGAGAACGGCTGGCAGACAGGGTTGCCGATATTCAGGCGATCCAGTTTCTTGCAAAGTGCATCGTAGGAAGCTTCATCTTCTTCAAGCACTTCATCGCCCTGGATCTTTTCAACGAATCGCCAGGTGATATCCAACGTCGACTGTGCCCAATGCGCACCGACTGCCGTCTCGGTGATCGCGATCTCCATATCCTGGTCCGGAAGGACGATCGTAAACTGACCCATCGCACCATCGGCGCGATACGCATTATGCGGCTTGCACATCCAGATCTGGAAACCGTAACCTAAGAAATTATCGAAAGCTTCCGGGTTGTTGATGGACTCGGTCGCCGAATCGTTCTGATTGGTAGTGGCCAGTTTTACGTAGTCTTCCGCCAGTATCCTTTCACCTTCCCAGACACCGCCGTCAGCATACAGCTTCATCAGACGGAAGTTGTCTTCGGTCGTGGCGTAAAGACCGCCGCCGCCGATCTCCATGCCATCCGGCATGCAGGCCCAGCGCAGATTTTCGGGATCGATGCCGATCTTATCGAACAGACGCGGCGTCAGATACTCGTGTAAGCCAAGACCCGTCTTTTTCCTTACGATCGCACCGAGCAGTGTCGAACCGGTGGAGTTGTACATATAGGTCGTACCCGGCTTATGGTTGACCGGCGTGTGTAAGAACTCTTTGATCCAATCCTTGCTTGGGAAAGGCATCGTGTCCATGCCGCATCCCATGCACAAGACATCTCTTACCGTCAGCAGCTTGAGGTTCTCGCTTGGCTCCTCAGGAGATTCTTCCGGGAAGATGTCGATGATGCGCTCATCGAGTTTTACAAGACCTTCCGTATAGGCGATACCGACAGCGGTCGCCGCATAGGTCTTGGTGTGGCTTTGCAAGCCATGCCTGAGGTTTGGCCCATAAGGTGCCCACCAGCCTTGTGCGATCAGCTTGTTGTGACGCATGATCATCAGACCATGCATCTCGGTATTGGAAGCTTCCAGCTCAGCGATATACTCAAGGATCAGCTTGCTGGAAATACCGACTTCTTCCGGCCTTGCCGTTTCAAATGGTTTTCTGTATTTCATAAGGATCCTCTTTCTCTAACCTTTGACACCGCCGACGACCATGCCCTTGATCAGTTCTTTCTGAATGAACGGATAGACTACTAAGACCGGGATCAGGGCGATGATGGCGACCGCCATACGTGCCGATTCGGTAGGTAAGTTCCTCTGTGCCAGAAGGACGGCTTCATTGGAAAGGTCGGTGGTCTTTAAGAACTGTATGGAATCCATCAGTTTCTTCAGATAGACCTGTATCGTATATAGTTTCGGATTGTTGATGTAGTAGATACCGGCTGTCCAGTTGTTCCAGTAACCCAAAGCGGAGAACAGACCGATGGTCGTCATGATCGGCTTGGAAAGCGGGACCATGATCTTGGAATAGATCGTCCAGTCCTTCGCACCGTCCATCCTGGCTGCTTCGATGATGGAGTATGGGATGTTGGCATTGAAGTAGTTCCTGACTAACAGGACATTCATGCCATTCATCAGAGCACCCGGCACCAGATACGCCCAGAGCGTATCTTTGATGTGGAAAAGCCTCGTCCAGACCATATAGGAAGCGGTCATACCGCCGTTGAACAGCATCGTGAAGAACAGGATGAAGGCAAAGACGTTTCTCGGTTTGAAGTCTTTCCTGGAAAGCGGATAAGCGAACATGGAAGTCATGACTAATGAGATGATCGTACCGATGACCGTCACGAGGATCGTCAGACCGTAGGCACGGAAGATCGTAGCTCTCTTGGCCCACATGAACATATAGGCATCGAGCGACCACTTATCAGGAATGAAGCGATAGCCTCGGACCAGTGATTCTTCCGAAGAAAGGGAAACGGTCGCCATCAGGATGAGCGGGATGATGCAGAAGACCATCATCAGGATCATGATGACAAGAGCGATGTAGTGGAACTCCTTTTCTCCTGCCATCAGGACGATCTTGTTTTTATTCTTTTTGTTGTTTGCCATAGCGACCTCCTAGAACAATGAGTTCTCCGGGTTGATCTTCCTTACCAGCAGGTTGGAGAACATGACAAGGAAGAATCCGATCACCGCCTGGAACACGGAAGCAGCCGAGGACTGTCCGACATTGTTGGACACCATCAAAGCACGATAGACGAAGGTATCGATCGTCTGTGTCGTCTCATACAGCATGCCGTTTCCTAACGGTACCTGATAGAACAGGCCGAAATCGGAATTGAAGATACGTCCGATCGACAGCAGCAGCATCATGATGATCATCGGCTTGAGAAGCGGCAGCGTGATGTAGCGGATCTGCTCGAACTTGGTCGCACCGTCGATCCTGGCAGATTCATACAGGCTCTTGTCGATGCCGCCGATGCTGGCCATATAGATGACGGAGTTCTGTCCGGCGCTTTGCCAGATGTGCACGATCGTCAATATGAACGGCCAGTATTTTGCCGTCGTATACCAGGCGATCGGAGCATCTTTGAAGAATACGGTATTGAGATAGCCGTAGCTCTGTGACAAAAACGCATAGACTAAAAAGGACAGGATGACAGCGGAGACCATCGACGGGAAGCAGATGATCGGCTGTATGACCTTGGCGATCTTTCTCTGGGCGATCTCATTCATGCACAAGGCGATGAAGACGGCCAGTACCAGATCCAGGATGATCCAGAACGCATTGTAAAGCAAGGTGTTGCGGATCATGACGAAAGCGTCCTTGGTCTTGAAGAGATATTCGAAGTTGTCAAGACCGACCCACGGACTTTTGAAGATGCCCATCGCGTAGTTGATCCTCTTGAATGCCAGCAGGATACCGAACATCGGCAGATAGTTGTTGCAGACAAGATAGATCATTCCCGGAAGCATCATCATGTAAAGCGGAAAGTCGTTTTTGAACTTTTCTTTTCGCTGGAGTTTTGCCTGTTCCTTGAGAACATCATCAAACTCGGAGCGTTTCGTCTTATTTTCAGACATAATTAAACTCCTTTACTGTATAAGCATCCATAATTTCATGTTATACAAAGCGTTACAGCCATTCATTCAAAAAAGTACACTGAATTTGTCAATTTCTATCCCTCCAGCAGAAGCTTCAGGAAGCTCACGGCGACATCCATATTCACGGCATGGACAGGTACCCCTATGATCACATCGTCGTGATAGTAGCCCGCCTCATGCAGGGGCGATCCTTCATGTAAGATGATGCCGGAAAGGATTTCTCTGCCCTTTTCGTCTTTACTGTAATAGAGGTCTTTTTCGTGTTTTTGAAGGACTTGTTTATCGATCAGCAGGCTCAGATCGGCATAGCCGCCTTCCTTCGCAAAATAATCGAACCACTCTTTCGGTGCCGCATAAAGGTCTAAGTCAGAGATCGTAAATAAGGCAGTCAGCACCTGCAGTGTCTCGATATCGGCCATATCTTCCTCACCCAGGCCCACACGCAGGTTCTCATTGACATCGACCTGCTTGTTTTTCAGATCCAGATCCGATCCTTCCAAGATCCTGTCAAAGACCTGCCTGTCACATTCCCGGTAGATCGTATCGTTGTTGAGCAGGACGACATACATCGAAGCATCTTTCCTGCCGATATTGGAAACGGCCAGGATGACAAAGATCGAAAAGGCAGCCAGGACCAAGAGGATGAGTTCCTTGTAGTAATCCCAGAGGAAGAGGATCTTCGATCTGCTGTCTTTCAGCTTGTCGAACTGTTCTTTGTCTCTTTTTATCTTATCGGTCAGCTTCATCGTCCTCTCCTTTCTGGTTGCGCCAGTCGTAAGGGGAAACGCCGACGATCTTATGGAAGACCGTTGAAAAATACGAGATATTGTAATAGCCGACATTGGAAGCGATCTCCGAAACGGACAGCGACGTCGAAAGCAGAAGCCGCTTGGCCTCTTCGATCCTGAGCTGGTTGATGTATTCCCTCAGATTCATGTTCATGGAGTTTTTGAACAGCTTGGAAAGATAATTCGGCGTGACGAACGTCACCGCTGCCACATCGTTGCGGTCGATGTTCTCGCGGAAGTTCTCATCGATGTATTTCTTTGCCCGCACGATGATGCTTTCGGAATCCAGGACATCCTGTACTTCATTCTGCTGTATCGCAAACAAGACATCGGCATAGGCGATCATATTGTTTTTCGAATCGGTAGATCTCTGATCCGCTTCCATGACTCTTTCATTCATGAAGATCGAGTTGGCAGACATCCCATTGTCCTTAAAATGCGTGACGAAGATGTTGATCAGTTCTTTTCGAAAAACATCCAGTTCCTCTTTGGTGCAGCTCATCTGTTCCAGCAAAGAAGCGATGTATTCCCGATAGCCGGCCTCATCCCGCTTTTTGAGATACCAGAGGATCTGGCTCTCATTGAGTTTTACCGATCCCTGTCCGGTCGTATCGACTTCCTCGCTTTGAAAGAAGATCGAGCCTGAATAGTAGCGGATCTTGCGCATCTTCTCATAAAGATCGCAGACGACATTGGCCGTCTCATAAAACGGGAAGGGCTCCGAGATCAGAACGACCGGATGCATCGACATGTAGGTCACAGAAAAGTCGATGAGTTTCTGACAGCGCTTCTTCAAAGTCTCATCATCCATCGGATCTTCAATGAAGCAGAAGTTCCATATGAAGCGGTCATCCGAGTTTACGACGCTGTGCGCCGAACCGACATAGTCTAAAAGGGCTTCATCATGAAGCCTGGAAGCCGTAAAGACCAGCAGATCCTTGTTCCAGGTCTTGCGGATGGCATCGGTCATATCCGCACAGCTGAAAACGATGCGCCAGCTGCTCGATGCATCAAAGCTCACACCATTCCCCCGTAATGCGGCATCGACGATGTCTTTATCGGTGCCGAAGATCCCGTCACTCGCCTGCCGGAAGATCGAGGACAGCAGAGAATCGTTCTTGTTCTGTCCGTCAATGGACAGATGTTTCTTGCGGACATTGGCGACCATCTTCTGTATACAGGCTCTCACTTCCTCCAAATCAAAAGGCTTGGTCAGGTAGCTTGTCGCGCCATACTGTATGGCCTTCCTGGCATATTCGAATTCTTCATAGCAGGTCAGAAAAGAGAATTCGATATCTTTCTTTTTCTCATGGACATGTTCCAGAACGTGGATGCCATTGCAGATGGGCATGTCGATATCACATAAGATCAGATCGGGATCCTCTTTGTCGATGATGTCTTCGGCCATCTTGCCGTTGTAGGCGCGGAAAAGCTTGCGGATGCCTAGCTGCCTTAGATCGAGCTGTGATTCTATCACATCGATCGTCGAGATATCGTCATCACATATCAGCAGTTTCATCTTCCACCTCCGCCTCCGGGATCAGCAGTTCGATATGGGCACCGCCGTTTTCCCGGTTGGCGATGCGTAACAAGTCGTCTCTATGGTAGATCAGGTTCAGCGAATAGCGCACATTGGTCAGACCGAGATGCTCCTTGGTGAACGGATCATCTTCTTCCGCCGTAGCTAAAGCCTGCAAGGCTTCCTTGCTGAAACCCGGACCGTTATCTTCTTCGATCAGACGGAAACCCTCAAAACCCTCTTCTGTATAATATTCGCCTTTGATGGTCAGATAGGTCTTTTCCTCCAGGCTCATCGCGTGTTTGAAAGAATTCTGCACCAGCGAGAACAAGACCAGGTAAGGGATCTGTTCGACATAGATCCGCTTGTCGACCTCATAGATGACCTCGATGCTTTCCGGGAAACGGATCTGCTGCATCTTCACATAGTTATCGATATTCCGGATCTCTTCTTCCACCGTTGTCCAGTCTTTCGCCTTATATAACATGTATCTGGTAAATGAGGCAAAAGCAGCGATGTATCTTCGTATATCTTCCGGCTTGCCGGTATAGGTCATATTGTTGATCGTATTGATCGCATTGAGGAAAGTATGCGGCTTGACCTGCGCTCTGAGCATCTTCAGCTGATTCTGCTGCCTCTTGATCTCGGCGTCATACTGTTCGATCGTCAGATGACGGATCTTTTCCGACATCTCATTGAAACTTCCATACAGTCTTTCGAATTCGCTGCTTCCGGCACTCGGGATATCCAGACGGTAGTCCAGATCTCCCTGCGCCAGCTTCTGATTGGCATCAGCCAGTTCACCGATCGGACCCGAGATCCGTTTTTTCGTCATGACGATCAGTACCAGCGTCAGAATGACGCAGACTGCGGAGTCGATGACCATGAACAGGGAAGCCAGGCCCCAGGCCTTTCCGGTATTGGCGCTCTTGGAAAGCAGGTAAGTCACCGCCTCAGAGTTGACCAGACGGTTGGGTATGACAGCGTAGCCATGCGAAAAATAGGGTTCCATCCTGTCCGTGTCGATCGCAGAGACCATTTCCTGCCCCTTTTCCTTGGGATAGAGCATTCCCTGCGCTTCGAAGAATGTCGCAAGGCCTTCCCTGTCGTAGCCGTTCATATAGGTCTCAAGATCGCTGACGGCACCGACGACATACTTGCCCAGATTGAGGGCATCATAAAAGTAATCTTTTTCATTCACATCGATGATCTTGAAACTGCGGTTTCGTATCGAGTAGTTGTTTTCGATACAGTAGTCTTTTAAGAAATACTTCAGATTGTTGTTTTCAACGATATTGAGGACCCCGGCCTTTTCATACAGGAAAAGATCACTTTCCTTGTCGATGATGAAAAAGGCACTGATATCGGAAGAAGCCATCACCTTGGATTCGATCACATCCAGCATGCCGTTGCGATCGACATAGTCCATTTCGGGAGAACCCGGACGGATCTCGACCTTGCGGTAAAGGACGGTCGCCACATCATAGACGTGTTCATAGATCGTATTGAGACGGCTGTCGATCGAAGAAGACCAGCTCGAGGCGATGACGCTGTTGTCTTTGATGAAATTCTGCTTGTAAAAGGAGTCATAGGTCGAAGTGACCGCAATAAAAAACATCAGCGACGAAACCAGAATGCCGCCGATCAGCAACAGTATCTTGCGGATCAATGAGTTTTCCATAACAGCTACCTCTATTATACAAAAGAGCGGAGATATCTTCCCCGCTCTTCTTCTTTAATTTTTTTCAGGTCGGATTATTTGTTGACCTTGACCCACTCGTCAGCCTGTGCCTGGAAGTCTGCGACGATCTTATCGATGCCGGCATCCTTGAGGGCCTGCAGGAATTCAGGATACTTCTCATCCGGATTGACATCGCCATACATCAGGACGTTGCTGTACTGTTCGACGACATTCGATACAGCTGTCACTTCGTTTAAGACATTGGTCGTGACCGGGATGAAACCGTAGAGAGGCGGGATCCATGCCTTTTCAAACAGGATCTTGCCATATTCACCATTGGAACCGGTCTCGTTGCCTGTTTCATACTCGAGGAAGAAATCAAAGCCGTTACCGATCATACCGCAGGAGTACATGCAGTTGTAAGGTACGCTGTTGAAATCGAGACCTTCCGGATAACGGATCTTGGTATGGTCTTCGTTCCAGACATAGTCCTGGCCTTCTGCACCGTATATGAGAGAATCCCAGATGAACTGATCGGTGTAAAGCAGGTTGATGAATTTCGCTGCCGAAGCCGGATCCTTGCAGGAATGGGAGATACCGATACCTAATGTATCTGTCATCATGTCATCGATACCGATGGAGACTGCACCGAAGTTTGCGCCATAGGTATTGGTCGTCGTGAACATTTCCGCAATGGAATCGACATCATTGGAGTGACCCATGATGACACCCTTTGCCGAACCGCCCATGACTACGGCGTCATGGCTCAAAGTATTTGCGGAACCTTCCGGATCGGCATAGCCCTTCTGACGGAATTCATAAGCCTTGTAGATGGCGTTCTTGAAAGCATCCGTCTCATAGTAATTCTGTAAAGTCGTACTCTCACCGACAGTAGCTGCATAGGTACCGACCGGTGAAGTGTGTGTCTCGAGGTTGTAGAGTCTGTTGAACTGATCGCAATAGACTAAGAAGTGCTCATCCGGATATGCCGTCTTGAGTTCTGCGAGTGCATCGCCGAGAGATTCGATATCATGGATCTTGCTGACATCGAGACCTGCCGCATCGACGAGATCCTTATTGTAGATCCACTTCCAGTCAAGAACGGTACCGAAGTAACGAGGCATCATGAACGTCTGACCGCCGACTCTGCCGTTGCCCATGATCGGCTTGATCATGTCATAAGTCGGTTTGAGTTCGTTTTCAAGATACGGATCCAATGGGATGATGTAACCGTTGTTGGACCAGCCGGCAACATCGAATACCTGGACGATATCGACCGAACCATCACCGCCGGAAGCCAGTTCCATCGGAATGGACTGCAGATAGTCACCGATCGCCGTGATGCGCAGATGGATCTTGTAATCCTTCTCGCCTAACGTGTTGAGCAGATAATCGTTGATCTGATCTTCGACCTTCTGTGTCGCTTCCAGAGCCGGAACGATGAACAGTGTCGACATGTCGATCGTGATCACGGATGGCTGATCGCCGCTCTGCTGCTCACCGCCGCCGGAGCAGCCGGTGACACTTAACAGCATCAGGACCGATAATAATAAAGCCAGAAGTTTTTTCATTATTTTTCTCCTTTAAAAACCTTTCGATAATTTCATTTAATCAGATACGTGATTTATAAACTTTTAAAAATATCGCTTCCATTTTCGAAATTAATACATTTTCAAAGATCCGCCGTCCTCAATCGTCAAAGTCAAAAATGAAAGCCACATTTTTAATACTTTTCCCAAAGACACCCCTTATATAATGCATGTAGTAAAACAAGGAGAAAGCATAATGTCGACTCATTTCGTACGATTCCGATCGAAAGCTCTGTCAATGAACGGAGAGTTCTATATCCATCTTCCGGAAAAAGAACTGCCGCCCTTCCTGGCAGGCAACCCATATTACGATAGAAGACCCAAGACCCTGATCCTGTTACATGGATATTCCGGTGACTGTACCGACTGGCTCTATTCTTCCAATGCTCTGGACTTCTCGATGAAATACAACCTGGCCATCGTCATGCCTTCCGGCGGCATCGACTTCTACCTCGACAAGAAGGCGACCGGCCACCACTGGTGTGAATTCATCGGCGAAGACCTCGTCAGGTATCTGCGCGATACCTTCGGACTGTGCCGGAATAAAGAAGACACTCTGATCGGCGGTCTGTCGATGGGCGGTTTCGGTGCCCTTCATACCGGCCTGATGTACCCGGAAACTTTCGGCGGCATCATGGCCTTGTCTTCCGCGCTCATCGTCTATGGCCTCAAAGACATGAGCCCGAATATGAAAGATCCGGTCATGGCCAACTACGAATACTATGTCAACGCCTTCGGCGATCTCAAAAAAGCCGAAAAGAGCGATCACAACCCGGAAGTCTTATATAAAAGGAACAAAAGAAAAGGCATAGCTAATCCGAAGATCTACATGGCCTGCGGGACCGAAGACTTCCTTTTGGAACCTAACCATAAGCTTCGCGATTTCTTCAAAAAACAGAAGGCCGAATTCTTCTATGAAGAAGGCCCGGGCATCCACAACTGGGACTTCTGGACACCTCACGCCTACAAAGGCATCGAATATCTGTTAACTAACGTCAAGGGGGAATAAACATGTCTGATTTTGAAAATGCAAAAGTATTAGTCAAACAAGGCTGGCTGCAAGGCTATGTCGAAGGCGATGTCAAAGTCTATAAGGGCATCCCATACGCAGCTCCGCCGGTAGGTGACCGCCGTTTCCGTCATCCGGAAGATCCGGAACGCTGGAGAGGCGTGCGCAAGGCAACGCAATACTCCGCTGCCGCTATCCAGCATGTCATGGAACAGGCCGATCTGCCTGCCAATGTGCATGGCGTACCGCAGTTCATGGCGCCTTCCCAATATGAGGAAGATTGCCTCTATCTCAATGTCTGGACACCGGCAAAAACAGCCGAAGACAGATTGCCGGTCTTCATCTGGATCCACGGCGGCGGCATGGTCGCCGGAAGCGGCTGTGAGGTCGTATGCGATGGCATCGGCTTTGCGAAGAGAAAAGATATCGTCGTCGTCACCATCAACTATCGTCTCGGCTTCTTCGGATTCTTCGCTCATCCCGATCTCACGAAAGAAACCGGCGGCACGAGCGGCAACTATGCGCTCTATGATATGCGAAAAGCCTGCCTCTGGGTCAAAGAAAACATCGAACGATTCGGCGGCGATCCTGATCGCATCACGGTAGCCGGCCAGTCCGGCGGTGCTGCAGGTACCGGAGCACTCCATGCCTCACCATTGATGAAAGGCATCATCCAGAGAGTCTCCATCGAATCCGGCCCGATCTACTGGGGCTTCATGCAGCCGGGTCCGCGTGAAAATCTGGAAAAGCTCGGTATAGAATACATGGAATTCATCGGCTGCAATTCCATCGAAGAATTACGAAAGAAAGATGCCTGGGAACTCTTTGATTCCTATGAAGCTTTCCAGCGCTCCAAAGGCGTCGGACCGATGGGCTTTGGCTTCAGCTTCTGCGTGGACGGCGAGTTCATCCCGAAACCGTATTCGCAGATCATGGACAGCGGCGAATTCAACGACTTCGATGTCATGATCGGCTCCTGTGCCCAGGAATTCCCGGCAGTCCGTCCCGATGAGTATTCCGTTGAAAAATTCCACGCATATCTCGAAGAAGCTTTCCCGGACAACGCTGAAAACATGAAGAAGTGGTATCCGGCAGACGACGCCATTCAGGCGGCCAAGCAATGTTCCACGATCGCTTCCGACATCATGCTGATGGGAAGTGCGAAGATCGGCGAGATCTGCCATCAAAGAGGAAAGAACGCCTACGTCTGGCTGATGTCCAAAGAAAATGAAACGAAACGCGGTCATGATGACGGTTCTCCGCATTGCGCCGAAATGCCTTACGTCTTCGGAAGAGTCGATACCGGTGAACGCAACCCATTCTTCCCATACCACTGGGTCGGTGCCGATTACGACTTCATGGAACTCATCCAGGGCTACTGGTACAGCTTCGCTGCAACAGGCGATCCAAACGGCGATCAAAGACCTGAGTGGAAGAAATATTCCGAAAACTTCGACATCATCAATCTCAACAACCATTCCAAGATGATCGAAAAAGAAGATCAGGAAAAATATCGCTACTACTACGAAAAACTGCAAAACAACAACTATGTCGTCTCCTTATTCGGACCGGCAAAGTTCACACCGAAAAACTGAGATGGAAAACAAGGCCATACTGGACGTCCATGTGCTCTTCGATCAACCGGGCAGAAAGTTTGAAACGGAGATCGGCGAAGTCAACATGATCCCTTTTTACGGAACGGTAAAAGGGCAGATCTTCAGCGGCATCGTCGAACCCTGGGGCGTCGATACCCAGATCAAGAACCAGATCGGTGTCCGCCATATGTCGGCAAGGTACATGCTCAGCGGAAAGGATGAAGCAGGACAGGATTGTCACATCTACATCGAAAACAATGGGTGGCTGGATGACAGTAAGGCACCGGGTCCCTTCAGGACAGTCCCGACCTTTCTCACCGACTCCAAGGCT
>JAEEGL016337102.1_pt1 | contig 15410 bp, 11 predicted proteins | sample 9134231 | NCBI WGS metagenome assembly JAEEGL01 (sample SAMN16246548, study PRJNA631951) | gut metagenome | biome: gut microbiome; feature: rumen; material: fiber-attached | host: Bos | place: Iran: Karaj | collected 2018-10 | reverse complement strand
TCTCATGATGATGCCAGAATCCGAGCGAGCTAAGGTGAAGGAAATCACGATGGATTTCAGCGACTCCATGTACAGCATAGCCAAGCAGTGCTTCCCAAATGCCACGATCGTCATCGACTGCTTCCATATCGTCAAGCGTCTTTGCGAAGGCCTTGAAGAGATGCGGCTCAGATTCAAGCGTCTTGCCCAGGTCGAAAACAAGAAGGCAGCCGTAGCCTTCGCTCAGAACGAGGCCCGTAAGGCAAGGAACAGACAATACTATCGCAGAAAGCACAAGAAGAATCCGAAGGAGACTCGAGGACGCAAGCGTATCCGTAGGCAGAAGTACAAACCGTTGGTATTGTCCAATGGGGACACGAAAGTGGAACTGCTCACACGCTCACGCAATCTTCTCTCCCAGTCAGGTGACAAATGGGGAGAGCACAAGAAGGAAAGAGCCAGACTGCTGTTTGACCTCTATCCACAGATGCAGGAAGGTTACTCTCTCATCTGCAAGGTCAGGGATATCTTCAAGCGGAAACTGACGACAGATGAAGCCAAGCATCGACTTCATGAATGGTACAAGGATGTGAACATCTGTACACTTAGGGAAATCAAGGCTGCCAGGGATTGCATAAAATCAAGAGAGGTGGAAGTCTTAAACTACTTTATCAACAGGGCAACCAATGCATCAGCAGAATCGCTTAACTCTAAGATGAAGGGATTCAGAGCACAATTGCATGGCATTGCAGACATACCTTTCTTCATGTATCGTATATGCACCATCTTCGGCTAAGCATGCATCAGGATCCCACGGAAGTTTTCATCTGCGCCGTTTTTTGCCGTATGTTAGACAAATATAGTCTCAATGCCCCCAAAATAGAGGGAAAGAGGTCTTACCATAGGGCAGGAAGGCTCTCCGTTCCCGAGATTATGACCATTTGATACTGTTCCACAATTCTGGCTACCGTTGCTTGAAGCATTTCTATCTGAACGAGGTCTGCGTTAACCTTCGCCACCTGTTCCCGCAGGTTGTTTCCTACAACCGTTTCGTGGAACTGGAGAAGGAGGCGGTCATACCGCTCACTATCTTTTTCAAGAAGGTACTTTTGGGGAAATGCACCGGCATCAGCTTTATTGACTCCACACCTCTGCGTGTGTGCAAGAAACAGCACATCCATATCCATAAGACTTTCAAGGGCTTTGCAGCCAGAGGCAAGTGCTCGATGGAATGGTTTTTCGGTTAAATCTCATATTATTCAAAGTGACATCTCAAACTCTTCAAAGTAACATCTCCAACAGTACCAGTGAACAGCCCCAACGGAACAAGGATGCAGCAAGGGAGTAGCTCCAACTCATGTCCGGTACTTGTCCGGTACATGTCCGGTGTTTTACCGGACATGTACCGGACATATAGCGAAGACATAGCGGACAAGGATAGGAGGTACTCTATGCCAAGACTAAGGCTAGGGTATGGAAAGATTGGAGGAGAATATGAGAGGCCTATGAGAAGTGTATGAGAAGTGTATGAGAAGTCTATGACATGTTTATCATAAAATGAATTATTGAATTTTCCGAAGTTAATAAGAACGTGAATATACGGCTCGCCGTTAGGCGGCAAACTTGGTTGTCGTAAAGACGTGTTCTATGAGTTCCTCAACGACGGGCGTACCGACTGGCGCAGGAGATGGGTCATTTGCTGAGCGGCACGCTGGGGGGCACCTGGCTCTCCGAGACGCTGGGCGACTTCTTCATAGCCGGCCAGCTGGGCTGCACGAGCCGATCCGCCAGGGAGTATGGCGGAGAGGTGGTGACGGACATTCTGGACCGTCATACGGTCTGCAACAAGCTCTGGAACGACCTCGCGACCTGCCACCAGGTTGACCAGTGAGATGTAGGGTATCTTGAGAATGAGTTTCTTTCCCAAGGAGGCCAGCCAACCGGCCTTCATGTAATAACATACAACCTGTGGCACACGGAACAGAGCGGTCTCCAGTGTAGCAGTACCACTGGTGACCAGGGCTGCAACCGAACGGGATAGTATGTCATAGGTTCCACTACTTGCCAACGTCACAGACGAGACACCGCCGGGAAGAAGAGAGGCATTTTGTCGGATAATTTCATGATAGATATCGGGTGTGATGCTGGGGGCTGTAGCAATCGTAAGTTGGTAGTCCTGAGAGAAGGGAACTGCCGCCCGAAGCATACGGCTGAGATTGTCGCGTATTTCCTGAATGCGACTGCCTGGAAGAAGAGCCAGAAGGGGCTTCTGCGCATCTGACTCGACTGCAAGAGGGGTCTGAGTCTGATAAGCTGCGACCTCATCGGCCGACGGATTCCCCACGTAATGAACTGGCAGATGGTGCTTGATCTCGAAGAAATCCACCTCAAAGGGCAGGATGCTGAACAGCTCATCCACATCGCGCCGCAGGTTCTTAATACGATATTCCTTCCAAGCCCATAGCTTCGGCAAGATGTAATAAAATATGGGAATATTCGTGTTGTCGCGAAGAAACCTGGCTATCTTAAGATTGAAGCCCGGATAATCGACCAGTATGACCACGTCTGGTTGCCACTGGAGGATATCCTGCCGGCACTGACGCATCCCACGCAGAATGGTGCGCAAATGAAGGAGCACAGGAATGAAACCCATATAGGCCAAGTCCCGGTAGTGTCGCACCAGGGTGCCTCCCTGGGCCTGCATCAGGTCGCCTCCGTAGTAACGGAACTCGGCCTGAGCATCTTCAGTCTTGAGAGCTGCCATGAGATGACTGGCGTGTAGGTCGCCACTGGCTTCGCCTGCAATGAGGTAATACTTCATGGGAATTAGGAGTTAGGAAGCCCCCTGCCCTCGTTTAGTGGGAGAAGAGTCTGGGATTGGAGGAGGGGATAATATGTCATGTCGAGATGCAGGGGAGTGATGGCTGCGAGGCCGTGATCAAGTGCCCAGTAGTCTGTGTCGGTTGCTTCGGGTTCGAGGTTGGTGAAATAACCCGTAAGGATGTATTCACCCGGATTATCTGTTTGTTCCCATTCATGAGACCAGTCACCACGGGCCATACGGCATACGCTGACCCCTTGCAGACGGTCCACCACCGGGAAGTTGACGTTGAGGCAGACATCCTGCGGTAATCCTTCTGCCAAGACACGACGGGCCACCCGCATAACGACATCCTCGTAGGGCGAGAAATCACATTCCTTCTGACGTGTACGAAGGCTGTAGCCGATAGCAGGCACGCCCTTCATGCACGCCTCGAGCACGGCTCCGATTGTTCCACTATAATGAACACTCACCGAAGCATTATCGCCATGATTAATGCCACTGACCAGAAGCTGGGGCTTGCGGGGCACGACTTTCTCCAAAGCCAGTTTGACACAATCAACCGGCGTGCCCGAGCAGGACACAATATGAAGGTCATCGGTATGCGATACGGTTGTGAGACGGACCGGAGCCACGGGCGTTATGCCACAGGCCGAACCCGAACGGGCCGAGTCGGGAGCAACCACCACGACATCGCCCAGCTGAGCCATCAAACGAGTAAGGACAGAAATGCCCTGGGCATGCACGCCATCGTCGTTCGTAACCACTATTAGAGGCCTATTTTTCATAAATAATCCAAATTTACGGCTGCAAAAGTAATAAAAAAGATTAATCTGGGGGATTATTTCAAAAGAAAATATTATCTTCGCGCCTAATTAGCGAGGTAAAGTTATTAACATTGCGGTGAAGTTATCAACACTTCATGCATTATGCGCCCGCGAGTGAAGGTCATTTTGCAAAGAAATGCGTACCTTTGCCGAGCAAAATAACGAAAAAAGAGAAAAAGAAGAAAATATGGGTAAAATCATCGCATTAGCCAATCAGAAAGGCGGTGTGGGCAAGACAACCACAAGTATGAACCTGGCCGCCTCGCTGGCGACCCTGGAGAAGAGCGTCCTGCTCATAGATGCCGACCCCCAGGCCAACGCCTCGTCGGGACTGGGCGTAGATGTGAAGCAGGTGGAATGCTCGCTCTATAACGTCCTGCTGGATCACGTGGACGCTCACGAAGCCATATACGTGACGGACATAAACGGGATGGACATCATTCCGTCGCACATCGACCTGGTAGGAGCCGAGATAGAGATGCTGCAGGCCAAGAACCGCGAACAGGTGATGAAGAAAATGATGGAAGGCATAGCAAACGAGTATGACTACATCCTGATAGACTGCAGCCCCAGCCTGGGCCTGATCACGGTGAACGCTCTGACGGCTGCCAACAGCGTGATCATTCCGGTGCAGTGTGAATACTTTGCCCTGGAGGGTATCAGTAAACTGCTGAACACCATAAAGATAGTGAAGCGGAAACTGAATCCCGACCTGGAGATAGAAGGATTCCTGCTGACAATGTACGATAGTCGTCTGCGCCTGGCCAACCAGGTTCTGAACGACGTAAAACGGCACTTCCAGGGCCTGGTCTTCAAGGAGGTGATTCCGCGCAACGTGAAGCTGAGCGAAGCACCAGGCCACGGCATACCGGCCATTCTGTACGATGCAGACTCACTGGGTGCCAAGTCGTACCTGCGCCTGGCACAGGAGATAATTGACAAGAATGCCAAACACTAATTACCAATTGCTATTTTGAACTTCAGATCATGGTAGTAAGAAAGAAATACAATGCGCTGGGTCGAGGGCTGGATGCCCTGATCAGTACAGAGGACATAAAGACAGAGGGCTCGTCGAACATCTCGGAGGTTGACATAGAGCTGATAGCCCCGAATCCCAACCAGCCGAGACACGACTTTGACGAGACCAGTCTGCAGGAGCTGGCCGACAGCATACGACAGATAGGCATCATACAACCCATCACCCTGCGCGATACAGGGGACGGCACCTATACCATCATTGCCGGAGAACGCAGATGGCGAGCCAGCCAGCGGGCCGGGCTCACACACATCCCGGCCTATATCCGCACAGTGGATGACGAGAACATGATGGAGATGGCACTGGTGGAGAACATACAGCGTCAGGACCTGACAGCTCTGGAGATTGCCCTGGCCTATCAGCACCTGATTGAGCAGTACGGTCTGACACAGGAACAGCTGAGCGACCGCGTGGGAAAGAACCGAGCCACTGTGACCAACTACCTGCGCCTGCTGAAGTTGCCGGCTACCATCCAAGTTGCCCTGAGGAACCGCGAGATAGACATGGGGCATGCCCGTGCCCTGCTCTCGATTGACGACCCGGCCGCACAGCTGAAGGTCTTTGCCGAGATGAAGAAGGAGAAGATGAGCGTGCGCCGTATAGAGGAAATGGTGAAGGAACTGAGCCAAGGCGGTACGGTGAAGGCCGGCAGCGGAAAGAGAATCCGACAGAAGGGTTCGACACTGAGCAGCGAGTTTCATGCCCTGAAAGACAGCCTGAGCAACTTCTTCCGGACGAAGGTTGAGCTGACCTGCTCCGAGAAGGGGCGGGGCAAGATAAGCATCCCCTTTGCCAACGAGGGTGAGCTGGAACGCATTATCGAACTGCTGGATCACCTGAAGCATTGAGATACGTCAGAAGAGACATATTGATGAGGATGGCAGTCCTACTGACCCTGTGGTTAGGCTTGGGTTGTACTCAGACCCCGGGACTACTGGCACAGGAAAACACGACGCGACCCCAGAAGGCCGAGCCCAGCAGCAAAGCATCCTCCACCGTCGAGAAGACAGACACCCTGGTCCTGGACTCGGCCGCACTGACCCAGATGGCCGACAGCCTGTTGCGAAAAGCCCTGGCACCGCCTAAGTCAGATCATTTCCAGCCAGACCCCATCCGCTCGATGTGGCTGGCCCTGGTGTTCCCGGGCGGCGGACAGATCTATAACCGCAAGTACTGGAAGCTACCCATCGTCTATGGCGGGTTCCTGGGTTGCACGTATGCCCTGACCTGGAACAACATGATGCTGCACGACTACCAACAGGCCTACCTGGACATCATGGACAGTGACCCATCTACGCAAAGCTACATGAAGATGCTGCCCATGGGATACAGGATAGAGGGCAAGGAAGAGCGCTTCAAGACCATCTTCAAGAACAAGAAGAACCACTTCCGGCGCTTTCGCGACCTTAGCATCTTCGCCTTCGCCGGTGTCTATCTGATCTCGGTCATCGATGCCTACGTAGATGCTGAACTCTCGTCGTTTGACATCAGCGAGGACCTGAGCCTTCAACTGGGTCCGGCAGTAATAGAAACAGGGATGAACGGTACCCGACACCACCAAAACGCCTACGGGCTGGGGTGTACACTGACGTTCTGAACATATATAATGAAGAGAACATGAGAAAGAACATTAAGAACATACTCATTGCCAGTGCCTTGTGGCTAACGGCACTGCCGGGTCTGGCACAGGGACAGGGCGGAGGCAACAATCCTGCAGAAGCGGAGAACGACAGCATCGTATTGCCCGAAGGCATGCAGATGCAGGAGATAGACAGCCTGCTGCGCGAATGGAGCGTGCGTAACTTCCTGACGTTCGACGACAACTGCGAGACAACAGGCGAGAACCCGACCTTCGAGCCGGAGACATACATCAACCGTCTGCAACGCCTGCCCAACGTCATCGAACTGCCCTACAATGACATCGTGCGCAAGTACATCGACCAGTACAGCGGACGACTGCGACGCACCGTCAGTGTGATGCTGGGCGCATCGAACTTCTACAACCCAATCTTCGAGGAAGCGCTGGAGAGTTACCAGATCCCACTGGAACTGAAATACCTGCCCATCATAGAGAGTGCACTGAACCCCGGAGCCACCAGCCGTGTAGGTGCTGCCGGACTATGGCAGTTCATGATTACGACCGGAAAGCAATACGGACTGGAGGTCACCAGCCTCATCGACGAGAGGCGCGACCCCATCAAATCGAGCTATGCCGCAGCACACTACCTGAAAGACCTCTATGATATCTTTGGTGATTGGACCCTGGTGATTGCCAGCTACAACTGCGGACCTGGCAACGTGAACAAGGCCATCAAGCGGGCAGGAGGAATCAAGGACTACTGGAAGATATATCCCTACTTGCCACGTGAGACACAGGGCTACGTGCCAGCCTTTATCGCAGCGAACTACATCATGAACTACTACTGCGACCATAACATCTGTCCGGTGAATACCACGCTACCCGGTGGCACCGACACACTGACCATCAACCGGAACGTAAGGATGGAACAGATCGAAGAGGTTTGCCGGGTGAGTCATGATGAGCTGAGGGCCCTGAACCCACAGTACCGTACAGCAGTAATACCCGGCAACTCACACCCCTGCACGCTCCGCCTGCAATCGCAGCACATAGCAGCCTTCCTGGAGGCCGGAGACTCGGTATATACGAAACCCGTTGAGGGCATTGCCCTGAACCGTGCGGTAGTGGAAACGCCCGTAACCGACAGGAGAAAGGGTGCTGCGACGACTAAGGGAAGCAAGACAGTGACGGTGAAGAACGGAGACACACTGGGATCCATTGCCAGCCGGAACCGCACCACCGTGAGACGCCTGCAACAACTCAACGGGCTACGCGGCACCACCATCCGTGCCGGCCAGAAGATAAGAGTGAGGTAAGTTTGGATTAGAGATTAGGGATTGAGCTCTCGCTGTTCCAAGAGTTAGGGATTAGAAAGATAAGAGAAGAATGACGGAAAGAGAGATTGAAGACGAGAGAATGGTGAGTGCGGCCTACCAGCACCTGGTAGATACCTACCTGGCATCGAGGCATCGCAAACACGTGGAAATCATTGAGAAGGCCTACAACTTTGCCAAGCAGGCCCATAAGGGAGTGCGCCGCCTATCAGGCGAGCCGTACATCATGCACCCCATTGCGGTGGCACAGATAGCCTGCGAGGAAATCGGCCTGGGCAGCACGAGCATATGCTCTGCGTTGCTGCATGACGTAGTGGAAGACACTGAATACACGGTAGAAGACATCTCAAACATCTTCGGGCCAAAGATTGCCGAGATTGTAGATGGACTGACCAAGATCTCGGGCGGCATCTTCGGTGACAAGGCCTCGGCACAGGCTGAGTCGTTTAAGAAACTGCTGCTGACGATGAGCAACGACATCCGCGTGATCCTCATCAAAATCTCCGACCGTCTGCACAACATGCGCACCCTGGGCAGCCAGTTGGCAAGCAAGCAATACAAGATAGCCGGAGAGACACTATACATCTATGCTCCACTGGCCAACCGACTGGGTCTGAACAAGGTGAAGGAAGAACTGGAGGACCTGAGCTTCCGCTATGACCACCCCGAGGAGTATCAACAGCTCTGCGACCGTCTGACCAGTATGCAGACAGACTTGAACGATATCTTCGAGCAGTTCACCCAACCCATACGCGAGAAGCTGGACGAGACGGGAATGAAGTATGAGATAAAGGCCCGCATCAAAAAGCCCTATAGTATCTGGAGCAAGATGCAGAACAAACATGTCACCTTCGAGGAGATATACGATATCCTGGCGGTGCGCATCATCTTCGAGAATGAAGAGGGGATTGACGAGAATGCCCGCTGCTTCCAGATATACTCTATAGCCAGCCGTATCTACAAGCCTCATCCCGAACGTTTCCGTGACTGGATAAACCACCCGAAGACAAATGGTTACCAAGCCCTGCACACCACGCTGATGAGCCGAACCGGCCGATGGGTAGAGGTGCAGATTCGCAGCCGGCGTATGGACGACATGGCCGAGCAGGGTTTCGCCGCACACTGGAAATACAAAGAAGGCAGCATGACCGAGGAAGAGAGTGAGAACGAACTGGAGCGATGGCTCGGCACTATCAAGGAGATACTGGACGATCCCCAGCCCAACGCCATTGACTTCCTGGACGCTATCAAGCTTAACCTCTATGCCAGCGAGATATTCGTCGTGACACCCAAGGGTGAGTTCAAGACGATGCCCGCCAGCAGCACCGTGCTGGACTTCGCCTTCGAGATACACACCTTCCTGGGAACCCACTGCATTGCCGCTAAGGTTAACCACCGCCTCGTCTCGATCAACCACAGGCTGGAGAGTGGCGACCAGGTGGAGATTCTGACGTCGAGGGAACAGAAGGTAAGTGCAGAATGGCTGCAATACGTGACGACAGCCAAGGCCCGAGGCAAGGTGCAAGCTATCCTGCGCCGCGAGGAACGCGAGATGCAGAAACGTGGCGAGGAACGCTTGAACGAATTTTTCCGCCAGATAGACAAGGAGCCCAACAGCATTAATATCGACCGTCTGCGACTGCTTCATGGACTGAAGACACGCGAGGAGCTATACTCGGCAATCGGAAAGGGCACCATCAACCTTTCCTCACCTGACCGCGATGCCCTGCAGACAAAGGGGAAATGGCGACGCTACATACCCTTCCTGCACGCCAAAAAGGAACAGGATACGACAACCGAGACCACCCAAGAGGGGAAACCATCGATTATCGACCGCAAGAAGACACTCCGGCTGAATGAAGAGACCATTCCCCACTGGACACTCTGCACGCAATGCCGCCCAATACCCGGCGACCACGTGCTGGCTCACGTTGATTCAGAGGGACAGATTACCATTCACAAGCGGCAATGTCCCCTGGCAGCACGCCTAAAAGCCAACGACGGCAACCATATACTGGCAGCTGAATGGGACACCCACAAGCAGCTGTACTTCTCCGCCACGATCCACATGGAAGGCCTTGACCACCTGGGTGTCCTGCACCAGGTAACGGATGTCTTGTCGCACCAGCTCAACGTGAACATCAAACGACTGAACATAGAGGGCAACGACGGCATTTTCCAAGGGGACATTCAGGTAGAGGTGCATGATGCAGCCGACCTGCAGCTTATCTGCCGCGACCTGAAGAAGATAGAGGAAATCAAAGCCGTTACCCGCTACTAAGGCCAAAAGGCAAACCAAAGACCTACAGGCAGGGGGTGCACCGTTTTCACGATGCACCCCCTGCTCTATTCATCCTTTCCAAAGGAAAGGTGGGAGATCCTGCTACTTCAAGCCATACTGAATCGTGTTCACTACACGGATATGCTTGATGTAAGGCGTTGTGGCATCACGGTCCTCGATGGTGAACTGCCCCTGGCTGGCCGAGTTGATCTTGCCCAGCCGGCAATCAGAATCAGATGCGAACTTCTCGGCAGTGAGGCGAGCATTGCGCGTTGCCTCCTCTACCATCTCGGGTTTCACCTCGTTCAGGCCCGTAAACTCGTAGGTAACGGGGTTGGAATCATACTCAGGTGTGACGAGGGCGATACCCTCCTTCATGAGGTCGGCCTGACGGCTGATGAGCTGGCGCACCTTATCTACATTTGTTGACGTGACGGTGATTACGCTCTTTGCCTTGTAGCGATAGGTCATGATTTCGTTGCCGTAGTTATCAGCCTGACGGTCTGAGATTGTGGGCGGATTCACGCTTATCTCATCGTCGGTGATGCCACCAGCCTTCAGGAAAGCCACAACCTTCTGGTTCTTCTCTTCCAGAGTGCGATACATCTGACTGGGGTCGTTGCCCAATTCCTTGTAAACAAGGGGCCATGTAACCTTATTGGCCGGCACGTCGCGCTCGCTCAATCCCTTTACGGTAACGGTACGGTCCTGTGCCTTGAAATCGCGGATACCGCTGGCGATTTCGTAACCCATTGCAGCCATTCCCAGGGCCAGGACAACGGCTGGATAAATAATCTTCTTCATCTCCATCTTATTCTGACTTTGTCTGTTCCTCATTCATCTGTTCATCGACAGCCTTAATCTTCTGTGCCAGGAGGTTGAGTTCGTCGCGCAACTTATCGACCTTCTTCTTCATAGCATCGACCATCGCATTGCCTTTCTTACTGCTGGTGGTGAGGAAGCCCAGGTTGTTCTCGTAGGTCTTAATCTCGTCGCGCAGCTTCTCGTAGGCGTGCATCATGCGATTGCGCTCGTTACTCAGGCTGCTGCCTTCCTTCTCCATCTTCTGGGCCAGTCCGGCACGGAAGTTATTGAGTCTGCGCTTAGCCTGACTGATGTTGAGGGCATCGAATATCTTGTCGCATGCCTCGCGATACTCCTTGTAGAGCTTGTCCTTGTCGCGGAAGGGCACAAAGCCGGCCTCGTTCCACTGCTGCTGGAGCTGACGCACCTGCTGCAGGACATCCTCGCCTTCCTTCTCGGCCAGTTCGCGAAGCTGGCTGATGATATTCTTCTTCTCCTGCAGGTTGGCCTTCTCCTGCTCGCGCCGTCCGGCTGTAGCCTCATGGCGTGCAGCAAAGAAGTGGTCGCAAGCGCCCACAAAGCGCTTCCAAAGTCCCTCGGCGTACTTATGGGGTACAGCACCGACCTCTTTCCACTGTTTCTGCAACTTGATGAACGCATCGCTCGTAGCACGCCAGTCGGTGCTGTCCATCAAAGCCTCGGCCTTCTCCACCAGTTCCTTCTTCTTGGCCAGGTTAGCCGACAGATTTTCCTTGAGGTCGCGGAAGAACTGCGTCTTCTTCTCGAAGAACGCATCGCATCCCTGGCGGAAGCGCTCGAAGATCTGCGTATTCAATCTCTGAGGAGCATAGCCGATGGTCTTCCACCGAGCCTGCATCTCGATAATCCTCTTGGTAACAGCATCCCAGTCGGCAAAGGACTTCAGCTCGTCGGTATGAATAGCCTCGATTTCCTCGCAGAGTGCAGTCTTCTCGGCCAGGTTTTGTTCCTCGCGAGCCTTCTGAGCCTCGAAGAAAGCCGTATGGCGCTTGTTGATGATGGCAGAGGCGGCCTTGAAGCGGTTCCATATCTCATCGCGCAGGTCCTTGGCCACGGGGCCGATCTCCTTCCATTCCTGATGAAGGCTCTGCAACTGGTTGAATGCCTGAATCTCATCAGGTCCCTCTGCCAGTGCCTCGGCCTGTTCGCACAGACGTGTCTTAGCCTCGAGGTTCTTGCGGAAGTCGTAGTCGCGCAACTCGTGGCCCAGCTTCAGCAAGTCGTAGAAATTCTCCACACGGAGCTGATAATTCTTCCACAGTTCAGTAGCACGCTCGGCAGGCACCGCCTTAATCTCCTTCCATTCGGTCTGCAGCGCCTTGAACTCGTCGAAAGCCTTATTGGCTTCTTCTGGTGTAGAGGCCAGTTGCTGTATGCGCTCCAGGATTTCCAGTTTGCGCTGCAGGTTGTCCTGCTTCTGCTTCTCCATAGCCTCCTGGGCAGCAGTACGGCGTTCGCGAACGACCTGCATGTATGCACGGAATTCGGGCTCCAGAGGATCTGTCTGAGGCTGGAACTTGTCTGCGTCGCCGCCTGCTTCGATGAAGATGCGGTGTGCCTCCTGAATCTCTGCATTGTGATACTTATAGAAGAGCTGCTTCAGCAAGTCGGCCTCGGCCTTGCCAGGAATGTCCTCGCCGCCGGCCAGTTCCTTCAGGCGAGCCACCACCTCTTCCTTTGTCTTGTAGAGGGGCTGCTGTTCCTCCTCGGGCGTCGGCTCCTCGACTGCCTCGTCTGTTGCGGGAGTCTCAGCAACAGGAGTCTCGGTGGTTTCCTCTGCAACAGGTGTCTCGGGGATTTCTGCCTCTGCAGGAGCTTCAGGAGTCTTTTCCTCGGCAGCAGTAGCTTCCTCGGCAACCGGGGTTTCCTCAACAACTGCCTCAGCAGTAGCCTCAGGAGCCACCTCCTCAACAACAGGTGTTTCCTCGACGACAGGTGTTTCCTCGGCAGCAGGTGCTTCGGGAGCCGGTTCTTCGGCTACCGGAGTTTCCTGAACGGCCTCCTCGGCAACGGCGGTTTCTTCTACTTTCTCTTCAGCAGGAGCCTGAACGGCCTCGGCTACATTCTCGTTGACAGGTTCAGAAGACTGCCCTATGGCAGTAGTCTCATTAGTCTCTAAAGAGTCCATCATGTGTTACTTTTTGTAAGTTAAATAATAATGTATCAGCCGCCCCAGACCTTCGGAAAGGCTAAAAAGCGGGACATTCGGCCTACAAAATACGGCAAAAAAATTGTTTCGGCCTAATCTCTGGGCGTTTTTTTTACCTAAAAGCGCTCAAATCCAAGTTTTCCGCTTGAAATACAGCAGAAAAAGCATGGTTACCGTCACCGAAATGCCTATTGCGACGGGGAAGCCCCACCAAACATCCTCCATCCCGTTAATCAGGTTCATTCCGAACATACTGGCCACCAGGGTTGGGAACATCAGGATAATGTTGATGCTGGTGAGCATCTTCATGACGCTGTTCATGTTATTATTAATAATGTTGGCATAGGTGTCCATCGTGCTGTCCAGGATGTTGGCATAGATTCCGGCCGACTCGCGTGCCTGGCTCATCTCGATGTTCACATCCTCGATCAGGTCGGCATCCAGTTCATCAACGGGCAGTTTGAACTTCAGTTTCGAGAGCAGCGTCTCGTTGCCTCGGATGGAGGTGATGAAGTAGGTCAGGCTATCCTGCAGCTTCGACAGGCGTATCAGGTCGGCATTGTCGATGTTGTGGTCGAGGCTCTCCTTCGACTTCTCGAGCAGCGTATTGATTTGCTTCAGTCGCTTCAGGTACCAAACGGCGCTGCTCAGGAACAGGCGGAAAATCATATCCACCGAATCCGTGAAGCCACAGGCACGCCGCTGCTGGAAGGAGACGAAGTCTATCATCATATTGGTCTCGAAGTTGCATACCGTGATGCAGATGTCCTTCTTCAGGATGATGCCCAGGGGGATGGTGGTGAAGGGTGTGCGCGAACGCACCTCCTTGACATAGGGAATACGCAGGATGATGAGCATCCAGCCTTCGTCGAACTCGTAGCGGGCACGCTCTTCGGTATCGGCAATGTCGTTCAGAAAGTAATCGGGTATGCCCAGTTCCTGTTCCAGGAAGTCGGTATCTTCCTGAGTGGGGCAAGTGACCTGGGTCCAGCAGTTCGGTTCCCAGTTCTCGATGGTACGCAGACCATTCGTTGTGTTCCAGAAAGTTCGCATCGTTTCGGGGTCTTTTGCTTCGTTTACACACATTTTGGGCTTTCCTCCAAAAGGTGTGGCCCCGCACCGCTCTACGATGCACCGGCCCCCTTAACGGGGAGGACAGCCTGACATACTAAAATTGTCCGCCGGATAGTCGTCCATTTTTTCTTCTCTTTTTCTTGTTTTATTTCAATTTCGGGGTACAAAAGTAGTGGAAAACGAGCAAAACTCAAAATAAATCGGCATTTATTTTCCGTTATCGGTATCACTTTGGCTACTTTACGAGCACCTTGCGGCTGCTGCCGTCGCGGAAGCGATAGATATTGATTCCGCGCGCCGGCGTGGTGAGCCGGATGCCGGCCGGGCTGTAGATGCCCTCCAGGCCTGTGCCTTCGCCAGCCGAATCGGTCTGCGTCTTGGATATGGAGGTGACGTAGCCGTACTTCTCGTCCAGGACCTCCAGGCGGTCGCCCACCCACGAGAGCAGGCGGTCCAGCGAGTCGATATTGGAGTTCCTGACATAGGGCAGCACACCCTTCGAGGGGCCGGTAGCCCGCCAGAGACGCCCTTCGTACCGGCAGATGTCGCCCTTCTCGTACTGACGGCTCAGGCTGAAGTTGTTCACTTCGGCATAGATGGTCCAGTCCTCGCAGACCTCCCAGTTCGTATTGCAGATGGGGTCGCAATAGCAGGGACTCTCGGGCCAGGCCTTCATCTCCCGCGCATACCATTTCTCACCGATGCGGTTATACCAGTCGCGCATGATGGGCAGGATACGGGCCTCGGAGAGCGCTCCGTTCCGGCGCAGGGTGCGATAGCGATCCCTTATCTCGGGCTGATAGTACTTGAAGAGCCAGTAGAAGGGGCCCGTCACCAGATCGCTCTGAGGCAGGAAGGCCGGGCGTACCACACCATAGAGTCCGAGGCCGAAGGTCTGGTCCAGGTCGTAGGGTGCTACCATCCATTTCCGGCCGTCGTAGGTGAACCATTGCCAGTTCTTCAGAGAGCCGTCGCCGTTCCACTGGAACTCATAGAAGACGTAGTAGTCAATCAGACTCTGCAGGTCGAACTGCTCCTCGAAGCGAATGCGCAACATGCTCAGGTTCATCTTCTTCTCTATTGCAGCCAGCTCGGCATTATACTTGCTGAGCTGCTGGATAGCCTCCTTCACCAGGACCGTCCGTTCGCGTGCCTCCTTCACCTTCTCGTCGGGCGTATAGGCCATGTAGCCGCTGCTGTTGCGCCCCATCAGTTCGCTCGGCCGGTTGCCGTCGTATGCTGCCCCCTGGGCAGTAAGCAGTCCCTTGGGGTTACGAGCCTCGAAGTCGCCCCACCTGATTGAGCCGTGGAAGAGCGTTTGGTCGTTCAGGTTACCGTCCAGGTGGATGTGGTTGGCCTCATGCTTCTTCTGTTTTATGTTCTTGCGGTGCTTCTTCAGCTGCCAGGCATAGATGCCGTAGAACTCGCCGTTTACGTAGAGGATGCAGGGGAAGCCGTCGGGGAAACAGCGGGCCAGGCTCTCATGA
>JAEEGL015443702.1_pt1 | contig 15410 bp, 8 predicted proteins | sample 9134231 | NCBI WGS metagenome assembly JAEEGL01 (sample SAMN16246548, study PRJNA631951) | gut metagenome | biome: gut microbiome; feature: rumen; material: fiber-attached | host: Bos | place: Iran: Karaj | collected 2018-10 | reverse complement strand
GGCGCGCCCGCGCCCTCCAGCACGGCGGTGTATCCTGCGGCCTCGACGGCGGCGGCGACCTGGGCGGCGGTCGCGGGCGCCGCCAGGTCCAGTTCCAGCGTGTTGCGAAGCAGGTTGACGTTGACCTTGGAGGCGCCTGGGACGCTCTCCGCCGCGCGCTGCACATGCGCCTGGCATGCCCCACAGGTCATGCCCTTGATCTGGAATCGTATTTTCTGCGTCATACCCATACTATGGCCGTTCCCCTGAACTCTGCCTTGCGGCGGATGCAAGTTTTCATTCGCGCTGTAGCCTATGAATATACTACTCTCATCTTGCATCCGTCCACCTCGCGTCTCCTGTCTCCGCCCATGCGACAACAACCTACCTTCTCGGGGAACTGAGTATTTCGTTACGAGATTTTCGTTACGAGATTTTCGTTACGAGATTTTCGTAATGGCTGTGCCTCAGAAGAAAGTGGGCTATTGCCTGGGTTATGCCCCGAAAATGGTTGCCACGGCGGCCCCGCCGTGGCGGTCCGCCGAGCATACGGTGTCCAAGCAGGTTCGCCACAAGGCGTTGCCAAGGCTTCAGAATCGGATGTCGGTCATTCACCGAGCCGCCACGGCGAGGCCGCCGTGGCAACACCTTCGGACATGGAAATGGCGACAATCGCCGCCCCGTATGGGGAAAGGCGCGTTCGTAATGCATGCGAGGTCTGGAAGAATGGGCGTCCGATGCTACAGTATGGGGAAGGCGGGGGGGATTGCAGGGAGGAATGACGATGAGGACATGGTTGGAGAGCGAGGTGCAGGTTGCGGCGCGGGCGGCCTTTGACGAGGGGGCGCCGCATATCAACGGGCCGTCGGAGTTCGGGGTGACGCCAGGGAAGTTGTGCCTGCATGTCTTTCCAGTGCGTGGGGAGGCGCCGATGGCGTTTTCGGTGGAGGGGCGTCTGCCGTCGGGCATCGGTCTGGACGCGGCGACGGGGCTGTTGACGGGACGGACGCGGGAGGAAGGGGATTTCCCGTTGCTGGTGGCCGCGGCGAACCGCCATGGCCGCGCCGAAAAGGCCTTCACGCTGCGCGTGCATGAGGGCATGACGGGTCTGGCGCCGCTGCTGGGGTGGACGTCGTGGAACGCGATGGACAGGTGGGTGAACCAGGAGAAGGTGCTGAAGGAGGCGCGGGCGCTCAAGGCGCTGGGGCTGGCCGCGCGCGGCTATGCGTATGTGAACATCGATTCTGGGTGGCAGGGCACGCGGCGCACGCACGACACGCACGCGCTGACGGCGAACGAGAAGTTTCCCGACATGGCGGCGCTGGTGCGGGAGATCCACGGGCTGGGGCTGAAGGCGGGCATCTACTCGACGCCGATGGTGATCGCGTGGGGGTCGAATCCCGAGGAGCTCTTCCGCGGCAGCACCGACTATCCGATCGACACCGCGATGTGGCTGCAGACGGACGAGCGCGGCTACATGAAGGGCATCGGGCGCAACGGCCACTTCGGGGGCGTCGGGCGCACGGGGCACGAGCCGGAGGACGCGAAGCAGTGGGCGGAGTGGGGCTTCGACTACCTCAAATACGACTGGCCGTTCTGCGATCTGGAGCATGTGCGGCGCATGAAGGAGGCGCTTCTCGCGACCGACCGCGACTTCGTCTTCTCCCTGACCACGCACTGCGATCCCGCCCAGGCCGAAGAGTATCGGAAATACGGCAACATGTTCCGCAACAACGCCGACAACTACGCGTGGTGGAAGTCGGTCTACGACAACTTCCAGACCGCCGACGATTGGCTGCCGCACACGGGACCTGGCGGCTGGTACGACCTGGACATGCTGGCGATCGGCCCCGTGCACGAATACGCATTCAAGACGGGGCTCTCGCGCGACGAGGCCATCTTCTGCTTCACGGGGTGGGCGCTCTTGTCAAGCCCGATCCAGCTGAGCTGCCTCTTCGACGGCATCGACGACTTCACCCTCGACCTCTTCTCCAACGAGGAACTGCTCGCCGTCAACCAGGATGTCACGGGACGCACCGTGATGCTCCGCAACGAACTCGCATACAGCGAGGAGGGCGAGCGCATCCGCGAGATCCGCGTCTACCGAAAGCCGCTCGCCGACGGCAAGGCCGCCTATGGCTTCTTCAACCTCTCCGACACCCCGCAGCGCTATGTCTTCGACCTGCCGCGCGAGGCGCCGATCTTCGACCTCTGGGCGAACCGCCCGCTCGGCAAGACCGCCCGCCTCGAAATGACCCTGCCCGCCCACGGCGCCCGCGCCGCGCGCATAGGGTGAGGGGGGGCTGCATCGCGTCCGCAGGTCAGTTGCTCTTGAGGATGAAGCCAGTGGCGTAGGCGTAGCCGCAGATGTATTTGTTGTTTTCGTCGACGAACATGTTGGCGCCAGATCCAGGGCTGCCAGTGATGACCATCTTGCGGAGGTTGGCGTTTTCGCAGTGTCCGTCCAGGGCGACGAAGTTGCATTTGGCGGCGTCGGAGGACCATGAGCCTGCGTCGCGTCCGTAGGGCTTGGAGGCGGGATCGAGGACGGGGCGGGTGTCGGCGGCGCCGTGCCGGAAGGCGGCGGAGGCGGGATAGCTGATGGAGTGGGAGTGCTGCGAGGAGTTGTCGAGGATGTACTTGATTTTTGCGTGCTGGACGAACTGGGTGCGCCGGAACATCATGGCTCGCTTGTAACCGGAGGTCTTGTCGGCATCGAGGGAGCCGGAGATATAGGCGTTGATGGCGTATTTGGGATAGGCGAACTTGCCCTGGGCGTAGGCACCGAAGGGGATGCGCTCGCCGGGGCAGTTCCAGACGGTGTTTCGGCTTTTTTCGTTGTTCTGGAAGACGGGGAGGTAGCCCAGCGAGGCGGCGTTGTCCTTGTTGTTGCCGAGGAAGACATACCAGGTGACCTTGGTGCTGCCGCAGGCGGCGGGGATCATCCAGTCGTCATGGTCGTCGCTGTACATCGCCGTGGCGAGGCCCAGTTGCTTGAGGTTGCTGAGGCAGCCCGCGGAAAGCGCCTTGTCCCGCGCCTTCGACAGTGCGGGCAGCAGCATCGAGGCAAGAATCGCGATGATCGCGATCACGACCAGCAGTTCAATCAAGGTGAATCTTTGGGCGCGGGGAAATACAGTTGTCATGGCGTGGTTTCCTTGTTTTTTGGGGATGGCGAACGCAATTCGCCGTGGCGCCGCGCGGTCCGTCCTTCAGATCCGCGCGGAACGGGACATGCCTATATTATAGCACCGCATTCAAGTCCTGGGTGGAGTTTCCGTAGTTCGGGGAGGATTGTGTCGGCGACGATGCGGTTGCCGGCACGGAACTATTTCAGCCAAGGGTCTAGGGGCGCGATGAGTCTGGGGTCCGGGGTTCGGGGTCTGGGGTCATTTCCCGCCCCAAAAATGGGGCGGCACAGAACGCTGGGGCTCCCCGATGGGTCTGAAGTCTGAAGTCTGGGGTCTCCGATGGGTCTGGGGTCCGGGGTCCGGGGTCTGGGGTCTCCGATGGGTCTGGGGGGGGCTGGGGGCGGGGGTCATTTCCCGCCCCAAAAATGGGGCGGCACAGAACGCTGGGCTCCCCGATGAGTCTGAAGTCTGAAGTCTGGGGTCTCCGATCCTAAAAGTCGGATAATTGGGCACTGTTCCCTACTATTGGTCCTCGGAGACCTCCAGCAACGAGGTGGATTTCCTGATCGAGTCCGATGGCGCGGTGATTCCCATCGAGACCAAGTCCGGCGTGAACGTCCGGGCGAAAAGCCTCCGGGCCTACTGCGAAAAATACCGCCCCCCCATCGCGGTCCGCACCTCGCTGGTCAAATATTACCGCCAGATCATGCCGTTGAACAACATGGACGGCGCGCCCGCCTCCTATCAACTGCTGGACCTCCCTTTGTTTGCGCTTTGCCGGCTCATGGCGGAGTGTGGGGGCATGGCAGTTCTGTAATGCCTCACCGATTGTTATTCGCGCGGGGGTAGCAAGGGCGCTCGCCCTTGCGGAATTCGCCAGTCCAGGCTGGCTACCCCTCAATCGGTGAGGCCTTACACAGTTCTGTGCATTGTCACATAAATCTTCAGTCGACGGCTTGAAAAGACGGAGAAGCGGGCTATGGTATGTTCATTGACGATTTATGTGACAATGCACAGAACTTTTCAATGAGGTGGGCATGGAAATCGCGCGGGACAGATATCTGAAGCAGTTGATTGATTCGCGGGGCAATGGGCAGATCAAGGTGGTCACGGGGATTCGACGCTGCGGCAAGTCATTTTTGCTGAAGGTATTGTTCAAGAAGTACCTGCTTTCGCAGGGCGTGCGTGAGGAGGACATCATGGTCCTGGAACTGGATGCGAAGCGCGACATCCGGTTCCGGAATCCGCTCGCCCTCTCCGACCATGTGGAGGAATGGGTGCGGGGGGCGGTTGGTTGGCGCTACCTCTTCATAGACGAGATCCAGATGTCGGACGAGGTCGCGAATCCGTATAATCCCAAAGGGAAGCCGATTACCTTCTACGATGCCCTGAACGGGTTCATGCACCTGGAGAATCTGGATGTCTATGTGACCGGCTCCAATTCCAGGATGCTTTCCTCGGACATCAAGACCGAGTTCCGCGGGCGCGGCGACGAGATCCGCCTGCATCCCCTCTCCTTTTCGGAATACCTGTCTGCCACGGGGCAGGAGAAGCATGACGCCTTTGAGGAGTACATGCGCTTCGGGGGAATGCCATTGTGCGTGAGCCGTCCCGACGACGCCTCCAAGGAGGCCTATCTGCGCTCCCTGTTTGATCTGGTCTATTTTTCCGACATCGTGGAGCGCCGAAAAATCGAGCAGCCGGAACTGCTGGGGCGAATCGTGGATTTCCTCTGTTCATCCGTCGGTTCATTGACCAACCCCGGCAATATCACCAGGGCCCTTCAGGGGCAATTCGGGAAAGGCGATTCGGCGAACACCGTCGCCGCGTACATCGCGCATCTTGAGGACGCCTACCTGTTCTCCAAGGCGAAGCGCTATGATGTCAGAGGAAAGAGATATTTCAACTACCCGTACAAGTTCTACTGCGAAGACGTGGGGCTTCGCAATGCCCGGACTGGCTTCCGGCAGCAGGAACCCACGCATCTTTTGGAGAACATCCTCTACAACGAACTGGTGCTGCGGGGATACTCCGTGGACGTCGGCTACCTGGAATCCTTTGAGACCAGGGATGGGAAACGGCAGCGGGTCGCCCGCGAAATCGACTTCGTGGTCAACAAAGCCGACCAGCGGGTCTACATCCAGTCCGCCTACGCCCTGGATACCGAGGAGAAGCGCCAGAAGGAACTGAAGCCCTTCTCCCTGACCGGCGATTCCTTCCGCAAGGTCATCGTCCGGAATGATGTCGGGAAAAACTGGTATGACGACACCGGCATCCTGAATGTCAATGCGATCAACTTTCTGCTGGATCCAAGCATCCTGAACTGATCACATTCCTGCCTCCGCAGGCGTTGCCACGGCGGCGCCACCGTGACTCCCCGGAGATTGCCTTGCGCACATTGTGTGGGCAGGGGACGCGCCTCCCACGATAGGCACGGTCACGGCGAGGCCGTCATGGCAACCATTTCGGGGGTGGCAATGGAGGCAAAGACCGCCCCTTGGGGAATAGAGGGCGGTGGGGGCATGGCCTCGGTTGTCTCCGCGGTTTTGTGCCGGCCCGATATCAGTCTCCAGTGGATTGTCGGAAGATGACGCGGGTGGTGAGGATTTCGGAGTGCAGCGGCTGGCGCTGGTCGAGATGCGCCAGGAGGATCTCCACGCTGCGCTCCGCGCAGTCGGCGGCGCGCTGGTCAAAGGTGGAGAGGGGGATGGCGCAGTATTCGGATAGTTCGATGTTGTCGCCGCCGGTCAAGAGGAGGTCGCCCGGAATGCGGCGTCCCTGTTCTCCGAAAAAGCGTTCCACGCCGACGGCCAGTTTGTCATTGCCGGCGATGATGGCGTCCGGTTTCAGGGGCAGGGCGGTCGCGGCGGCGTGAAAGCCATCCTGCACGCCCAGACCGCCGGGAAGGATGACGCCTTCCGGTCCGGCGCAGTCCAGGAAGCCCTGGCGGCGCTGCTCGCAGGTGTCGCCGCCGGTCAGGTCGAGGTAGACCAGGCGCCGCGCACCCTTCTCCTGGCAATGCCGCACCAACTGCCGCACGGCGCTGCGCTGGTCCGACACCACCGCCGGGAACTCCGCGATGCGGTTGCCCACCAGCATGAAAGGCATCCCCGCCTCCGACAGTTCGTGCAGATAGGGGGCGTCGTCGACCTCCCCCCAGATGACCAACCCATCTACTTCGTTGCGGCGGAATATCTGCAAATGGCCTTTCTGCCGGAAGAACTCCTCGTCGTTCTGCAACGGCAGGCAACGGTAGCCGGACGCCGAAAGCCGCCGGCATACCCCCGCCAGCGAACGGGACAGGTTCACGTCGTCCCACGGCAACTCCCGGGGCGGCAGAAAGCCGATGACCTTCGACCGGTGCGAAAACAGCCGCGACGCATGGATGCTCGGCGTATAATTCAATTCCGCGCAGACCGCCAGGATCCGGCGGCTCGTCTCCTCGCTGATCTTCACCGCCCCAGACTGCCCCTGGTGCGACAGCACCCGCGACACCGTCGACGCCGAACAACCCGCCCGACGCGCTATCTCCCGGATGTTCGCCACGCCTTCCCCTTCTCGATGATGTGTGCGCTGATGTCTCATGCCATTACTATAACCCCTCCCAAACCTGTTGCACGCAACAGTTGAATGTTGCGTTTCCGAAGCCCCGGGTTCTCCGCCGTCATGCCTCGCCGATTGAGGGGCAGTCAGGCCAAAGGCCTGGACTGGCGAGTTCCCCAAGGACGCCGCCCTTGCTACCTGCGCGCGAATATCAACCTTTCATTCATTACTCTCCGCCACGCCGTCATGCCGCCAAAAAACAACTGCCGCTTGACAATCAAAATTCAGGAGATAAATTATTATCCGCAACAGTTGCGGTCAATTGTTTTTTAGGTTTTGTCATAAATGAAGCGATGTTGGTCATTTGAGGAGGGGGTGTCGTTGCGGGAGCGAGTGCTGGGGTGTTATTTGGGGAAGGGCATCGGGGGTGCGCTGGGGATGCCGTTTGAGGGGAGCGAGGAGCGTCCAGGGATACGGTTCTACAGTCCGGCGCCGGGGGGTGCGGTGGCGAACGACGATTTGGATTTGCAGTTGATCTGGCTGGAGGCGCTGGAGCGTTTCGGGAGCGGTTTGAGTTTGCCGGAGATGGCCCGGTGCTACCGGGCGGCATTGGATGTGCACTGGGACGAATACGGGGTGGCGTTGAGGAATCTTGGGGCGGGGCTGGAGCCGCCGCAGTCAGGAGCCTTCGACAACTGGTTTTCGGAGGGGCTGGGGGCTGCGATTCGTTCGGAGATCTGGGCGTCGGTCTTTGCGGGGGCTCCGGAGGTGGCGGGGGGCTGGGCGGCTCTGGATGCCTCGATCGACCATTCCGGGGAGGGGGTCTGGGCGGAGGTCTTTCTTGCTGCGGTGGAATCGGCGTTGCTGGGCGGCGTGGGGTTGGAGGAGGCATTGGAACGAGGGAAAGAGGCATTGCCGGGCAGTTCCCGGCTGCGGGAGATGTTCGTGTGTCTGGATGCGAAGTGGCGTGCCTGCGGTGAGTTTGAACCGTTATATGAACTGGTCTCCCGCGACTATGGTTCAGTGAACTTCACTGACGCGGTGATGAACGGCGGCTTCGTGTACAGTGCGCTGCTGGCGGGGAAGGGGGACTTTGAGCGGACGCTGCTGCTGGCGGTCAACTGCGGGCGGGATACGGATTGCAACGCGGCCACGGCCGGGGCGATCATGGGGGCGCTGCGGGGGGCGGACGGGATTCCGCGCCGTTGGCGCGAGGTGGTTGAGGACCGGATTGTGACCGGGGACTACTTGAAACTCCAAGGCGTTCCGGCGACTATGGGGGAACTCTCGGAACGGGTGCTTGCCCTGTCGGAAAGGCTTCGCGGCGTCAAGGCCCCTCCCGCCATGCCTCCATGCACGGTCCCGGTGGAAGGCATTGGCCGACGGGAATGCCGGGTGAACGGATGCCGAAAGACCTTTGCGGGAATGCGCCTGCCCTTGTCGGAGATGCCGGAACTGGTGGGGAAGCCCGTCCAGGCCATAGTCACGCTGACGTTGCGGGAGGCCGTCGATGCCGCGAACCTGATGATTGCCACTCGCGGGCTCTTCGAGGCGCGGGTGGACGGGCGGCTTGCGGCCGTGAAAGGTGACCTGGGCCGCCCGGTGCCGGCGCCGCATCGGCTGCGTGGCGGGCGGCTGGTGGCGCTTCCGGTCTTGGAGCGAAACCACTTCCAGGTGGAAGTCGTCATCGCCCCCACCTACCCGGTTCCGGATCTCTTCCTCGGAGTCTTCGACTGGAACAACCGCCATCTCGCCGCCGAGTGGACGGTCGAGCCGGCATGACGACATGGCGAGAACAGCGCATCTTTTTTTGTCCTTCCTCATCCTGTAAACATCCTTCCATGGAGACCATCATGAAAAACATCCACACCATTCATCCCTGCATCCAGGCGGGGAAGACTTCCGCGATGCTTGCGAAATTCACCCTGATCGAGTTGCTGGTTGTCATCGCGATCATCGCCATTTTGGCGTCGATGTTGCTGCCGGCGTTGTCGAAGGCACGGGAGAAGGCGAAGACTGCGGCGTGCGCGTCGAACTTCCGGCAGGCGGGCCTGGCGGTCTCAATGTACACAAGCGACAACCAGGACTATCTCCTGCCGGCGGCATACTGCAGTTGGTTCGGCAATGGCTCCGGCTGGTTTTGCTATGCGCTGGCACCGTATATCTCTGGCGGAAACCTGACCAATGCGCGTCTGCAGAGCGTCTTCCTGTGCCCCGCGCGGGAAAACGCGGACGCGACGTGGGGGCGGTATGGGTGCGGCTACAACATCGACCGCTTCGGCTACCAGTATCCACGCTTCACCACCTGGGGGGCGGCGGCGTCGCTGGCGAAGATACAGAAGGTGAACACCATCTACCTCGGCGACAATGAGGACACTGGTTCCGCCAAACTGTATCTCTGGCAGGCCTCCCGCACGCTGACGAAGATCCCTGCACGGCATGGCAAGGCGGCCAACTACTGGTATCTGGACGGCCACGTGGGGAGGCTCACCCAGAATGAGGTGTTCAGCGACCGCACCGTCTCGACCAACGGCGGCTACTGCATCAAGGGAGCGGCGGGAGATACCGACAGCAAAGAGCACCGGGATTTCGTCCCGGCCTTCTGATCCGGAGGTGTCCTCATGCGCAGTCTGTATGCGGCGATGTCGATGGCGGCGGCCCTGACCCTGGCGGCAGTCGGCCTGGTCGAGCGCGACTTCCCGGATGCCTCGTTTGACGGCACCCGGCGGGAGGTGCTGGGGCGGTGGGAGGGCACCGCCGAGTTCACCGTGCTGGCGACCATGGAACTGGCGGTGATGAAAGATGGCGCCTACGCCTACGCCTGCCGCCAGGACGACGATGCCGGCAAACTCCAGTGGGCACTCTACCGGGCGGGCTGGAACAACCGCTTCGGCTTCTATCTGGCGGCCTCGCCGCGCCCGGTCTTCGTGCATGCCGAGACGGGGCGGTTCGCCGCTGGCCTGCACGCGGTGGCCGCGCGGGTGACGGCCTCGGAGATCCAGTTGTATTGTGACGGCAAGGTCGTGCAGCGTCAGTCGCTGAAAGGCTATACGTTCCATCTGCGTCCCGGCACGGTGCTGGCGGGAGCGGATGGCAAAGGCCAGAACGGCCTCAAGGGGCGGCTAGCGCAGGTGAAGGTGTTGCCGCGCGCACTGGGCGAGAAGGAACTGGAGTATGCCTTCGGCACTCCGCGCCGTCCAGGCGTGCGGGTCTTCGGATTGCCGTTGAGCGCGGTGCCGGAGCCGCGTGAGTTCGGGCCCGAGCGTCCGGAGGAGCGGCTGGTCGGGCTGCAGGCGATGGACTGGCGGATTGCACCGGAAAGTACGCCGGAGGAACTCCGCCACATCGCCCGGATGCTGCGCCGGGAGGGCTTCGACCTGCTCTTCGCGAGCGGCAGTTTCCGGTATCTCTTCGCCGAGAAATACGGCGACCGGAACTGGTGGGCGGCTATGCCCTGGCGCGTCTACCGGCAGACGCTCCAGCGACTGGCTGCAGCCTGCGAGGCGGAGGGGCTGGGCCTGGTGCTGCATTTGACCGCGAACCTGGGCCTCTATCCCGACCTCCAGCGGGAGTTCGCGGGGATGGTGTCGCAGGATTTGTCGGGCAAGGAGGTCGATTGGCCCAACTACTACGGGCGGCCAATATGCCCGAACAACGTGGCCTTCCGGCAGAAATACCATGCGCGGCTGCGGGAACTTTTCACCCTGGCGCCGACCCTGGCCGGCATGATGATCGACGAAACCGCCTATGGCCCCGCCTACACTGGCTGTGGCTGCGACACCTGCCGCCGCCTCTTCGCGGAGCGCTTCGGCGGCGCCGCACCGCCGAAGCCGGACGATCCGGCGGTCTGGGGCAATGTCCAGGCGCCGCTTTGGCGCGACTGGCTGCGGTTCCGTTGTGATTCCATCCGCGGGAACAAGGCGGCGCTGAAGGAGACGGTGCTGGCGGGGCTTGGGGAGGGCGCGCTGTTCACCAGCTGCAACTACAATCCCGCCTCCGCGCATATCCCGCGCCTGCACGGCGCGAATCAACTGGAGTATCCCGTCGACCTGGACTTCTATGAATGCGAGCCCTGCCATCCGTGGAGCTGGCGGCATGGGATCGCCGAGGGGAAATACCTGCAGTCGAACGGGCGGCCGATTTTGCTGAACGGATATTCGATGTCGCTCTCCCAGGCCTATTTCCAGATGCTGTTGGCGGCGGTGATGAACTGGGGCAATCATCAATGGTCGGAGTTCAACCAGTATCGACTGGTTCCGCCGCGCTGGTTCCGCTTCTGGCGCCCGCTGAACTACGGCCTGGAATCTCTGGCTGAGGTGGCGCTGGTGATCTCCCCGATGGACAACGTCGTCTCGGACTACAATGAAAAGCACGGCAATCTCCCGAAGGAGTATTTCGGGTGGGCGCAGGCCTTGACGGAGGCCCATGTCCCCTTTGACGTCATCCGCTGTGACCGCCTGGCCAACTGCGCCCGGCGCTATCGCACGCTGATCATCCCCAACAGCCTATGCTGGGGCGGCCAGGGGGTGGCCGCGTTGCAGGCGTTTCTGGACGGAGGCGGCCGGGTCGTCGCCAGCGGCCGGAGTTTTTCCCTGACGGAGACGGGCGTGGCGCGCCGTCCGTCCCGGTGGCGCGGGCGGATGACCCAGTTGGCCGAGTTGCATGGGGAGCGCTACTATGCGCCGAAGATCGGGCGCGGCTGGATCGGCGAGGGCGGCGCGTGGCTGGACGAACGCGATCCGGAGGCCAAGGCGAAGATGCTGGCGGCCGCGTTGGCGGACGGTGAGCCACCGTTGACGACGACGCTCCCGCCCGAGGTCGTGGTCCAGGGGGAGCGGCAGAACTACCGCGGGCATCAAGGCGTCGTTCTGCGGCTGCTGAATCTGACGGGGACCCGCGCTGCGGACGGCGGCTATGCGGTGCCCGGCGCCCGCGACTTCGAGTTCATCCGGTATCCGGAAGTGCCGGGCGGGCACACCATCACGGTAAAGGTTCCCGGGACGGTGGCGCATGGCTGGATGGTGTCGCCCGACTTCGAGGGGATGGTGCGGCTGGAGACACGGATGCTGGCGGGCGGACGCTGCCAAATCCGGCTGCCTATGCTCGCGCGCTACGCGGTCGTCTATCTGGCGACCGCCGGCGACCTGCCTCGCGAACTGGCGCCTGATTTCCCGGCACACGACACCCTCCCGCCAATCCTCCCGTTCGAGTTCCGATACTGCAGCGTGCGGTAGCATTCCGCGCCGTAATTATCCATCTGCCTGACTTTCCGGCGGCTGGCGCCGCCGGCACAGGACAAGAAAGGCTTATCCGCCTATTTCGTGTTGCCCGGCTACCGGATCCACACGATGGTGTAGGCGTGGAGCAGGTGCTTGGGGAGGGTGGCGGTGAGGCGGCCGTCCTTGATGGTGAACGGGATGGGCTTGCGGCCCTGGAAGTCGGGGGAGGCGGCGTAGACCTCGCTGGCCTTGGCGCAGGGGATGGTGAAGGTGATGTCCTTCGGGAGTGCGGGCCAGGCGGGGTTGGGTGCGGCGTAGGTCATGGGCTGGCCCTTCTTGAGGTTGGCGCCGCCGCCGTTGAGGAAGTGGATGGCGGTGGCGTCGCCCTGGCGGTAGAGGGTGGTGTAGACTTTTGGCGGGGCGTCGGTCTGCCAGTGGAGGGCGTCGGCGAATACGGCGCGGTAGGTTTCGCGGCAGAATTGCGCGAGGGTCTCGTCGAGTTCGAAGAGCCATGGCTTGTTGAGGACGCCCTCGGATTCGAAGAGGGCGGCGGGGAGCGGCGCGGTCTGGTAGAGGATGCGTCCCTTGCCGTATGGGCGGGAGATGAGGGCGGGTCTGGCGTGTCCTGCGGCGTCGAAGAGATAGAGGGGGCTGTCGGCCGCGGGGATTTTGGCGGGCGCGAAGCACGTCAGGGGCTGGGCGATGGGGCGGGCGCTGGCGGGACTGGCGGCCGTCCCCAGCCTGGTGTAGACGGGCTTGCCCTGGAGGGCGGGGGTGAAGCCGAAAAGCCCGGCGAAGGGCCACTGTTTGCGGCGGTTGCCGAGTTCGTCGCCCATGGCGGCGAAGGTGGCCAGATGGACGGTGCCGCCTTTCTTCGCGAAGTCGCGGATGGCGTCGATCTGCTGGTCGGAGAGGCAGGCGCTGGAGCCGACGAAGAGGACGGAGTATTTGTCGAGCTGGCGGTTGAGCAGGGCGGCGTCCCCGATGAAGTCGTAGGGTGCGTGGATTTCCTCGAGGGTCTGGGCGCATCCGAGCGCCTCGGCGAAGACGGAGATGCCGAACTGCCAGTCGCGGCAATGGGCGGAGTAGAGGATGGCGATTTTGGCGATGGACTCGGCCTTGGCGCGGTCCATGTTGTCGGGAGTGGCCTCGAAGGCGTAGAAGTCCGCCCCTTTGGCGTTTTGGGGAAGGGTGGCGAGGGCGCACTGTCCCGTCATGTTGCAGGCGGCCCATCCGAAGTAGAGGGTGGCGTGGTTGGCGCCGTAGAGGAATGCGAAGATGGGGGCTCCGTGGGCGAGATGGAGGAGGTTCATCATCTTGCGGTACGGGAGGAAGGAGCGGGCGCACTGGAGGCAGTTGCGGGTCATGACCTCGGTGCCGAAGAAGTTGATGGCGCGGGCTTCCTCGGTGAGGTCGCTGCCGAAGCCGAGGGAGCCGTAGTCCGAGGTGAAGCCGTAGTGGGTGGTGTAGTTGCAGAGGACGAGATTCGGATTGATGGCCTTGGCCTCGCGGCGGAACTCGGCCCACCAGTTGGCGACCCTGGCCTTCCGCCATTCGAGGAAGGTCTTCCAGAGGGGGGCGTTGCGGTTGTTGAGGCGCGGATCGCATTCGTTCATGGGGAGGTCCCAGCCAGTGTCCTGGTGGAAGGCCTCGCGGCAGTGCCGGCAGCCGCAGCCGTAGGGGTAGAAGGTGACTTCGTCGGCCTGGAAGCCGTCGACGCCGTTGCGGACGGTTTCGAGGAGATAGTCGCGGTAGGTGCGGGCGAACTGCGGGTTGAGGATGCAGAAGGAGGGATTGGGCATGAGGTCGACGAGGCCCTGGACGGATTCGGCGACGCGTTCGGAGAGGACGCGGAAACCCGCGTCGATGTTCCAGACGAGGGTGGCGTCGTGGTGGTCGATGACCTTGAGGCCGTGCGCGTGGGCGGCCTGGATGATGTCGCGGACGGCGTCGAGACCGCGCTGGAGGCTGCCTGGGTAGGTGTGGCGGGAGTGGAGGCCCGAGACCATGACGGCGGTGGCGCCTTCGCGCTTGAGCTGGTCGAGGCGGCGGTTCAGGGCGGCGGGCTCGTGGAATTCGTGGAGGACGCTGGCGTTGCCGCCGAGATGGCGGACTTTGGCGGTGGGGAGCCAGGCGAGGCCAGGGGCGTTCGGGTCGGGCAGTTCGACGGGGCGCGGGAGGGGCTTGGCGGGGGCGGCGGCCTCCTTTCCTGGGACGGGGAGGCGCAGGCGCTGCTGGAAGGGCTTGAGGACGGGGGCGGGGCGGTAGTGCTCGTTGCGGTAGATGGCGGCGGGTTCGTAGCCGTCGGAGACCCAGATGCCGCGATGGAAACTGAAGTCCTCGGCCTCGGCGAGGAGGTGGAAGACGCCGATGGCGGAGACGAGGAAGTCGCCCTGGAAATGGAGGTCGAGGATGCCGTCGGCGCCGACCCAGACGGGGAGGGTGGCCGAGAGCAGTTCGGCCTTGGCGACGGAGGTCGCGGGGATGAATTCCGTGCCGTTGGCGGTGACGGAGAAGCGGTTGGGGCGGCCAGTGTAGTTGCCGCAGGCGACGGTGACGAAGTGGACGCCAGGGACGAGGCTGGAAAGGCGGAAGGTGGCGTCCTTGCCCGCGAGGGCGGAGTAGTAGGCTCCTTCGGGGGCGCCGCGGACGGGGGTGAGGGAGGGCTTCCCGAGCCAGCCTCGGCGGGCCTTGGCGGTGTAGGGGGCGGCGTCGGCGGTGGTGAACTGCTTGCCGTGCTTCGCGGCACCGAAGGAATAGAGGCGCTGCGGCTGGAACTTGTCGGTGTATTTGAAGCGCCGCAGGGCGTGGTGGGCGTCGTAGTCCGCCAGCATGGAGACGCCCTCGCGCAGGACGACCTTGGAGCCCGTCATGCCGCCGTCGGGGGTGGTGGCGGAGCCGCTGAGGAAGCGCAGATGGCCCGCCTGCACCGTGGCGCCCCAGACGCCGCGGACGGCGCTGGTGGCGTACATGGAGTTTTCGTCGCCAGGGCCGATGGGGTTGAAGTCGAAGACGACGCCGCGGTCGGCGCCGACGGGCTTGAAGAGGAGGTAGCGCCAGTTGTTCTGGGTGAGGACGCTCTTCGGGGACTTGGCGTCGACGACGCCCTTCATGGGCATCCAGACGCGGGCGTTCTGGGCGAGGCCCTCGAAGGCGGCGCCGTCGAGGGTGGAGAAGGGGAGCAGGAGCTGGATGACGCGCGCCTGGGTGGGGCCGTATGCGTCGGCTTCGCCGATCATGGTGATCTCGACCTGGGAGCCGTCTGGCTTGAGGGCGATTTCCTGGCGGATGCGGGTCTCGGGGTGTTCGCTCCAGCGGTTCCAGACGCGGGTGCCGTCGGGCAGAGTGGCCTCCGAGCGCTGCGGATTCCTGCCGAGCGCCTTGGGCAGCGCGGCGCTCTGCACCAGATCGACGATGACCTTGCCGCGGTATTTGATGGCGAAGTCGTCGCCATTGGGTTCCACGGTGAAGGGGCCCGCGAAGGTCGCGAGCGCGGCGGCGAGAATCAGGGCGGTGATTGCTTTCATGGCGGGGGGAG
>JAEEGL014405081.1_pt1 | contig 15410 bp, 17 predicted proteins | sample 9134231 | NCBI WGS metagenome assembly JAEEGL01 (sample SAMN16246548, study PRJNA631951) | gut metagenome | biome: gut microbiome; feature: rumen; material: fiber-attached | host: Bos | place: Iran: Karaj | collected 2018-10 | reverse complement strand
GATCTTTCGATCGGGTTCGATACCGCGATGAACACCGTGATCGAGATGGTCGACCGTCTGCGCGACACCTGCGAATCCCACGCGCGCTGCAACGTCGTCGAGGTCATGGGCAGAGACGCGGGCGACATCGCCCTGCGTTCGGGCATTGCCTCGGGCGCGACCGCCGTCGCCATCCCCGAGATCAAGTTCGACGCCGACGGGACCATCGAGAAGATCAAGCGTTCCAAGGCGCTCGGCAAGCGGAACTTCATCATCATCGTCTCCGAGGGCTGCGGACACGAGTTCGGTCCGAGTTTCACCGAGCGCGTCGAGCGCGAGACCGGCGTTGAGTCGCGGTTCGCCCGGCTGGCGCACGTCGTCCGCGGCGGTACCCCGACGCTCGAGGACCGTCTGCTCTCGTCCATGATGGGCGTCTACGCCGTCGAACAACTGCTCGAAGGGAAATCCAACATCGTCGTCTGCTCGCGCGCGGGCAAGATCGTTTCGACCGAGATCCGCTACGCGCTGATGCTCGACCGGATGTATAAGAACAAACTGCAGCCGGGCGACCTCGATTCCTTCACCGAAGAGCAGATCGCCGAGATGAAACGCTTCTGCGAAAAGAAGCGCGCCGATCTCGTTTCGCTCTACGAAAAGGTCGACCTTCTCGGACTGTGATGGAACCCGGGTTCAAGGATCAACCACCGGTCGCGCCGGAAGAAAAGGAGAAGTTGACGCCGAAGCAGATCACGCTTACGACCCTCTCGTACTTCTTCTTCGGGGTCGCCGCCGTCACTCTTCTCGTGATGATCTACGTCTACACGGCGAAGGATCTGACGGTCTCCCCCTACCTGCCCCCGAGCCTGAACCTCTCGTTCTGGGGCGGGATCGGCTTCGGGATGCTCTTCCGCACGTTCCTGCGCAAAGAAGAGAACGTCGGCCCGATCAACTTCGCGTCCAAACTCTGTTTTTCGATCCTCGTGCTGCTTGTGGCGTTGCTTGCCTTTCTCTCCGGCATCCTGAACGTCCTGCACCCGTAAAACGTTACGCCGCCCCGCAAAGGGCGGCGTTGTTTTTTGACCGCAAGAAACGATCTCACATAAAAGAAGCGTCCCGATCAACTCGGGACGCTTCTTTCCTCTTTTGTTTGTCCGAAGGAATAATCACCTTTGGACGGGCATACCTTGTACCGTGCGATCAGTCCTGCTTCTCGCCGAGTTCGTGCAGACAGGAAGCACAGACCGAGCGACCGCGGAACGTGGTCAGGTCGCCGCCGTTCTTTCCGCAGAACACGCAGACCGCGCCGGATTTCCGGATCACGATCGCGTCGTTTTCCGAAGAAATATCGACGGGATCTCCTTCCTCAAGGTACAGCGACTTCCGCATCTCTTTCGGAATAACGATCCGTCCGAGAGCGTCGATCCTTCTGACGATACCGATCGATTTCATTGTCAATTCCCCCCATGTCATATCAGTCATAGTCCCGGTCAGACGGATTCCGGGCACCTTGTTTAATATATCATAAATTGTCGAAAAAGTCAAGAGCCCCGACAATCTTGTCGAAGCGAAAAGACCCCCGAAACGAAAGGAGAGGTCAAAATGTCTTTTCATAGGACAACGACCGTATTATCGGCACTTTCCGCCCTGCCCGATCGCCTCCGGAGAGAGATCGAAAGGGTCCGTCGGTCGACCGCCTCCTTCGACTCGTCGCTCCGCGAGATCCGGCTCCACGCGGAGCGCGGATGCCACCTCGTTTTCGGCGCGCGCACGGCGGCGCTCCCGGTGATCCTCACCGAAGCCGAGTTGACCGCGTTCGTCAAGGGGATCGCGGGCGGTTCGCTCTACGCCTTCGGCGACTGCCTGTGCGAGGGGTACCTTCCCCTGCCGGGCGGATCGCGGGCGGGGATCGCGGGGGAGTTCGTGTGCGAGGGCGGAAAGGTCGTCGGGATCCGTCGGATCGGCTCGGTCGTGATCCGCGTGGCGCGCGCGGTCCCGGGCGCGGGGGAGTTTGCCGAACGGGTGTTCCGGCGGTCGGGGTGCCGCCTTGGACTTCTGATCTTCTCGCCGCCCGGGTGCGGCAAAACCACCGTTCTGCGCGATCTTGCCCTGCGCCTCTCGACCGGTCCCCGCCCTCTCAGAACGGCGATCGTCGACTGTCGGGGCGAACTCTCGGGGGACTGGTACGGACGCGGCGCCTGCGTCGACCTGCTGACGGGTTGCGGCAAGGGCGAGGGGATCGCGATCGCCACCCGAACCCTCTCGCCCGACGTGATCCTGGTCGACGAGATCGGGGGCGAAGAGGAGGTCGCGGCGATCCTCTCGGTCGAGGGCGGCGGCGTCCCCATCGTCGCGACCGCCCACGGATCTTCGCTTGCCCGCCTCTGTTCCGCCTCCCCCGTCTCGCCCCTGCTCCGGGCGGGGATCTTCGGCGCGTTCATCGGGATCGGGGACGGCTTCGTCCAATACGAGGCGACGCTCCCGGAAACAGTGCCCGTCGGATAGCCGTGCGGTGGTTCTTCCTTTCCTCGTATCTGGTCTGCCTGTTCCTCGTCCCGCTCGGCTTGAAACGGCGGGCTTCACGCGCGCTTTCCGAAACCGAGGAGTTCCTGACCCTCCTGCGCAGGATCAAACGCGAGATCGCCTGCTTTGCCCGTCCCCTGCCCGAGATCTGCCGCACGGCGGATCTCCCCGCGCTCCGGGCTGCGGGCTTCTTCGACACGCTCGAGGGGGGCGACCTGCTCTCGGCGTACCGGCGCACGCTGCCCGCCCTGTCACTTTCCCCCGAGGCGGCGCGGCTGCTCGACGGGTTCTTTTCGGGGGCGGGCGCCCCCCTGAAAAGCGAGGAACTCGCGGCGTGCGAGTGCGCGATCTCGGAACTGTCCGAACTGCTCGAACACGAAAAGAACGAGCGTGCGGTGCAAACGCGGCTCCGCTCGACCCTGATCCTGACGGGGGGACTGCTGTTCCTTCTGCTGGTCATCTGAACGAAAGGAAAAAAGATGGACGTTTCTTTGATCCTCAAGATCGCCGGGGTGGGTTTCCTCGTCTCGGTCGCCTGTCAGATCCTCGGAAAGGCGGGGCGGGAAGAACAGTCGACCCTGCTCTCGATCGCCGGGATCGTGATCGTTTTCCTGCTTCTCGTCCGCGAGATCGGCGACCTCTTCGACGCGGTGCGGGAGGTCTTCGGCATCTGATGCTGAAACTGGTCGGGATCGCCCTGCTCACCTCGATCGCCGCGACGGTACTGAAGGGGCAGAACGGAAAGGTCGCGCCGCTGCTCTCGCTGTCGGGCGTCCTTTTCCTGCTTCTGTTCTTCGTGCGGCGACTCGGGGGGGCGGTTGCGGTTTTTTGTGATCTGGCGGAGCGTTCCGCCCTCTCTCCGTACCTCGAAACCCTGCTCAAAGTGCTGTGCTGCGGGTATCTGACCGAGATCGGCTCGGGCGTCTGCCGCGAACTCGGGGAGGGCGGCGCCGCCTCGGCGCTCGAGTGCGCGGGGCGGGGCGAGATCCTGCTTCTCTGCCTTCCCGATCTTCTCACCCTGACCGAACTTGCCCTCTCGCTTGCCGGCGGGGGATAAACGAAAGGAGACGCGAAATGAAACGGCTGTCGGTCTGCGTGCTCGCGCTTCTGTTCTTCGCGCTCCTGTCCCTTCCCGCCTCGGCTGACGGCGCTTCCCCGGACAAGACCGGGGACGCGGCGTGGGACGACTTTCTTGCGGGGCTGCCCGACGGGGTGCGCGAAAAACTCCCCGCCTCCGACGACGTGGGGGAACTGACAGACCTGGTCGGGGTCAAATCCTTCTTTCTCCTGCTCTCCGAGGGGCTTTCCGACGGGTGGAAAACCGTGCTTCCCGGCTTCTTTTCCCTGCTCGCCCTGGTGTTGCTCTCGGCGTGCTACGAACTCTTCGCCCGGGGCGGGACGGGCGAACGGACGCCGGTCTCGGGGGCGCTTGCGGTGGTGGTCTCGCTCGCGGTCTATCGGATCGCGGCGGGGACGCTTTCCTCGGTCGGCGACTGCCTTTCGTCGCTCTCGAAGGTGCTCGGGGCGTTTCTGCCCGTGATGACCGCCCTCTCGCTCTCGGGGGGCGGGATCGCCACCGCCGCGGCGGCGTCGGGCGGGATCGCGGCGATCCTCTCCTTCGTCGGGCTGTTCTTCTGCCGTATCCTGCCCGCCGTCTCGGGCTGCTGCTTCGGGCTGTCGCTCTGCGGGGCGCTCGGCGGGGACGAACTGAAACTCGACGGGCTTTCGTCCAATCTGCGCGGCTTCTTCCTCTTTGCCGCCGGGATCCTTTCCACCGTCTTCACGGCGTCGCTTTCGCTCCAAACCGGGCTGTCTGCATCGAGCGACGGGGTCGCCCTGAAAAGCGCGAAGACCGCCCTCTCGGGTATGATCCCGATCGTCGGGGGGACGGTGTCGGGGACGCTCTCGACGGTCTCGGGTTCGCTCGCGCTTCTTCGCCGCTCGGTCGGGGTCGGGGCGGTCTACGCCCTGCTCCTTCTGTTTCTCCCGACCCTGATCCGCCTGCTCCTCTTCCGCTTTTCCTATGCGCTCACGGCGGCGGTGGCGCGGGCGTTCTCGCTCTCGTCGACCGAACGTCTGCTCGGGGAGTTCCGCGCGGTCTTCGACCTTCTGCTCGCCTCGCTTGCGATGGGGGCGACGCTGTTCCTTATCTCGACCGGCGTTCTCGTCCGGTGCGTCCCGACGCCGTGAAGATCCTTCCGTCGATCGTACTGATCGCGGCGGCGGCAAACGTGGGGACTTCGCTCGCCCCGCGCGGCAAGACCCGGCGCACCGTCCTCTTCGCCGTCTTGCTCGCGACGCTGCTCGCCCTGCTGCTCCCGATCCTCACGGCGTTTGACGAACTCCCCGCGCTCCCCGAAGACCGGCTCCCCGATACCGTCGGGCAGACCGAAACCACCCCCGAAACCCTCGTTACGGGCGAGGCGGAACGCGCGCTGCGCGAGGAGATCACCCGCCGCTTCGGGGTAACGCCGGCGGCGGTCGCCGTCGCCCTGCCCGCGGGGGACGGTCCGGGAAGCGTGACCGTCGTGCTGCACGCGCGCGACGCGGGACTGCAGAACAGAATCGCCGCGTGGCTGAAAACCGAGAGCCGCGCCGCCGTCACCGTCCAAACCGAAGGAGAAGCCCCATGACCGAACGCGACGCCAAAGGAAAAGAGAAAAGGAAGTTCCGCGTCGCCGAACGCTTCGGGGGCTTCCCCGTCCTGCTGCTCGCGCTGGCGGGGATCCTGCTGCTTCTGTCCGGGAGCGGACTGTTCGGCGCCAAAACCGAGAAAAGCGCGGGCGGGACCGACCCCGCCGCCTACCGTCTCGCGCTCGAAAGCGAACTGGCGTCGCTCTGCGCCGAGGTCCGAGGCGTGGGGCGGGTGACGGTCATGATCACCTTGAAAGAAGGGGAGAGAACGACCTACGCGGGCTCCAAGACCGCCTCGGTATCCCCGCCGACGGTGCTCGGGGCGGCGATCGTCTGCGACGGGGGCGGCGACGCAGAGGTCAAAGCCGAACTGACCCGCCTGACCTGTTCCCTGCTCGGGATCGGGGCGAACCGCGTCACGGTCGCCGAGCGGCGTCGGTAGCGCATACGGCGGCAAAACGGCGCATAGAATGGAACAAAAAAACAACGGGGGGCAACCAATATGGCAAAACTACACGGCGTCAAGCGGTTTTTCGGAAAGGTCGGAAAACGGAACTGGATCATTCTCTCGGCGGTGCTCCTGATCGGGGCGGCGGTCTATTTGAACTACCTGTGGTTCTACGATCCCGCCGACGCGATCGGCTACGGCGACAACAACGCGGTCGACGCGGGAGCGACGGCGCACGACGGCGCGGCGGACGCGGGCGACGCGGACTACTTCACGGCGGCGGAACTCTCGCGCAAGCAGACCCGCGACGAGGCGATCGAGGTTTTGCAGTCGGTCGTGCGCGACACCGAGGAGGGCAGCGAGGAACACGCGTCGGCGCTCTCGGGGATCTCGGGGATCGCCGTCAACATGGAGCGTGAAGCGAACATCGAGAGCCTGGTCGAGGCGAAGGGATTTTCGCCCTGCGTCGCGGTGGTGAACGGCGACCGCGCGAGCATCGTGGTCTCGCACGACGCCGAACTGAACAGCGCGGATAACGCCCGGATCTGCACCATCGTCTACGAGCAGACCGGGATCCTGCCGCAAAACGTAACCATCATTCGCAAATAAAGCGAAAATCGCCCGTAAACGATTGACAGACGGCTCTCCTTCTGCTATAATACGATATAATGTTTTCTCTTTGAAGGAGCGCACGGATATGCAGAAACTCAAAGCGGGCGTCGTCGGCGCGACCGGCATGGTCGGTCAGCGGTTCGTCACCCTGCTCGAAGATCATCCCTATTTTGAACTGACGGCTGTGGTCGCCAGCCCCCGTTCCGCGGGCAAGACCTATCGCGAGGCGGTGGGCGAACGCTGGAAAATGAAGACGCCGATGCCCGAGGACGTCGCGGATATGACCGTCCTCTCGTCGGACGATCTCGACGCGATCAAGCCGCTCGTCGACTTCGTTTTCTGCGCCGTCGATATGAAAAAAGACGAGATCAAGGCGCTCGAGGAACGCTACGCGCGCGCCGAGATCCCCGTGGTCTCGAACAACTCGGCGAACCGCTGGACGCCCGACGTCCCGATGGTGATCCCCGAGATCAACGACGCGCACCTTGCCGTGATCGAAGCGCAGAGAAAGCGCCTCGGCACCAAGCGCGGCTTCATCGCCGTCAAACCCAACTGCTCGATCCAGAGTTACGTTCCCGCCCTGACCCCGCTTCTTCCCTACGGGATCAAGCGCGTCGTCGCCACGACCTATCAGGCGATCAGCGGCGCGGGCAAGACCTTCCGCGAATGGCCCGAGATGATCGACAACGTGATCCCCTACATCGGCGGCGAGGAAGAGAAGAGCGAGCAGGAACCCCTGCGCGTCTGGGGTCGCGTCGAGGACGGCAAGATCGTCAAAGCCGACGCGCCGCTCATCACGACGCAGTGCATCCGCGTCCCGGTCTCCGACGGGCACACCGCCGCGGTCTTCGTCGATTTCGAGAAGAAGCCGACCAAAGAAGAGATCCTCGAGGCGTGGAAAAACTTCAAGGGCAAACCGCAGACCCTCGGTCTTCCGAGCGCGCCCGAACAGTTCATCACCTATTTTGAGGAAGACAACCGCCCGCAGGCGGCGCTTGACCGCGACCTCTACCGCGGCATGGGCGTCTCGGTCGGACGGCTGCGTGAAGACACGCTCTTCGACTACAAGTTCGTCGGTCTTTCGCACAACACGCTGCGCGGCGCCGCCGGCGGCGCGGTGCTGATCGCCGAACTGCTCTACCGCGAAGGGTATCTCACCGCGAAATGATCGCGGAAACCGAATAATAATCCGTCCCGCTTCGATCGAAGCGGGACGGATCTTTCGTTTTGTTTTTCAGTCGCGGTGGGCGTACGCGCCACTCATCATCGCCGTCAGGCGCACCGCCTCGTCGATCCCGCAGCCGGGGTAGACGTTTCGGTTGATAAACTGAGAGAGCGGCGTGGGCTTGGACGGAAGGCGCGGGACCTCGACGAACTTCCCGGTCTTGGGGTCGGTCATGGTCAACGCCGTATCGTCCCAGATCAGCGTGCCTTCGGTCCCGCTGATCTCGAGTGATTTCAAAAATCCCGCGGTGACGAACCCGGTCTCGTTCGTCGCGATGCATCCGTTCTTCCAGGTCATCACGGTCACGGCGTTGTCTTCGACCGGATGGAGAGGATCGGGCTGCACCTCGGGATACGCGCAGGTGAAGGTCGAACGGAAGGTGTCGGGCATCCCGAGCAGCGCGGCGATCAGGTACATTCCGTGCGCGCCGAGGTCGATCATGGCGCCGCCGCCGCACTCGGTTTTCGAGTAGAACGCCGCGGGCAGCCACTTGCCGCTCGATCCGCTGTGACAGTTCTTAAAGCGGACCGACGTGACCCTGCCGAGTTTCCCTTCCCCGATCAGAGCCAGCGCCGTCTGCGTCCAGGAACGGTACAGGTAGGGGAACGAGATCACGAACGTGACCCCCGCCGCTTTCACGGCGTCGGCGATCGCTTTCGCCTCTTCGTCGGTCACGGCGAGCACCTTTTCGGTGAAGATATCCTTCCCCGCCCGGGCGAGGGTCGTCAGGACGTAGGGATGATCGGAGGTCGCGGTGCAGACGATTACGCCGTCGGCACTCGACGCGAGCAGATCCGCCTCGGTTGCAAACGCAGGCAGGGACAGGGCGTCTGCGATCTTCTGTTTCCTCTCGGGATCGGAGTCGTACACGCCGACGATCTCCGCGCCCTCGTCAAGGGCGGCGGAAAGGTACTTCTCCGCGTGGACGTGCCACGCGCCCCAGAGGGCGAGTTTCCGCTTTCCCATATCAGTCGAAGACGACCGGTTTGCCGGTCTTCGACGAGACGTAGATGGCTTCCAGGATCTCGGAGACCACGAGCGCCTGTTCGGGCAGAACGACCGGGGCGGTATCCTCGACGATCGCCTTGATCCAGTTTCTCGCCTCGGTCTCCGCCGGGGACACCTTCGCCCCGTCGTAGAAGGCGACGCCGCCCGCGGAAACGTCCACCTCTTCCTTCACCTGCCGACCGAGTTCGACGCGGTTGATAACGAGGTTATTGTTCTTGATCTGCAGTCCCGCCCGGCTGCCGCAGAGGACGCAACTGCCCTCCTGCACCGGTTCGACGGTGTTGAGCGCCCAGGAGGTCTCAAGCATGATGGTCGCGCCGTTCTTCATGACGATCATGGCGCACGCCGCCTCTTCGAGCGGGGTGGTGCTGACGCCGTTGTCGCCCCAGATGTTGCCCGCCTCGGGATGCTCGAGTTTCTTGTGCGTCTTGCCGAGCACCATTTTGGGCTCGTAGTTGTTCATCAGGTAGAGCGTCAGGTCGAGCGAGTGGGTCGCGATGTCGATGATCGGACCGCCGCCCTGCTCCTCTTCGTTCAGAAAAACGCCCCAGTTCGGCGTTCCGCGGCGACGGATCGCGAGGCAGTTCGCGTAGTAGATCTCGCCGAGCGCCCCGGTCTCGATGTACTGTTTGGCGTACTGGCTCTGCGGTTTCTGCCGGTGCTGGTACCCGATGGTCAGTTTCTTTCCGGTCGCCTTCGCCGCCTCGACCATCCGACGGGCGTCCGCCGCCGTCTTCGCCATCGGCTTCTCGCACATAACGTGCTTTCCGGCGTAGAGCGCGTCGATCGAAATGTCGGCGTGTTCGCGGTTCGGCGTCAGGACGTGAACCACCTCTACGTCGGGATTCTTCAGCAGTTCGCGGTAGTCGGTGTAGACCTTTGCGCCCGGCACGCCGTATTCGCGCGCCGCCTTCTCCGCCCGTTCGGGAATGACGTCGCAGAACGCGATCATACGCACGTTGTCGATCTTTTTGAGCGACGGCATGTGCTTGCCGTTGGCGATCCCGCCGCATCCGATAATGCCGATATTGACGATCCGATCCATGGTATCTGTCTCCTTGTCAAAAATATTTTCAAGAAAAGGATAGCATTTTTCAAACTTATATGCTATCATTATTTTGTCAGGATATATCAATTTTTTGTCATAGGTGAAAAATGGAACACTATTATACCGAAAAGGAGAACCGCGCCCTGAGGGGACCGGGGATCGAAGTTTTCTACCAAACCAACGGTCCGCACACCGTCTCCGCCCGCGCGCATATCCACTCCTCGACCGAACTGCTCTGGATCGAGCGGGGGAGTTACCGGATCTCGTCCGACGGGCGGGAATACGACGCGGCGGCGGGAGATCTGATCCTGCTCCGCCCCTTCACCATCCATCACACGATCACGGGCGACGAACCCGAAAACGCCTACCACGTGATCAAGATCCGCTCTTCCTTTTTACAGGAATTCTCCACCGGAGAGGAGATCGGAGAGTCGTTTGCCGAACTGACCCTCTGCCGGGCGGATTCAAAGGTGCTCTGGACGGCACGCGAGGTCGAAGAGGCGGGACTGCTCCCCGCGCTCACCGATCTGACGGCGGAAGAAACGCCCCGCCCCTTCCGGGAAATGGGGCTGCGGATCGGGGCGGGACGGCTCCTGCTCCTGCTGCTGCGCGACCTGTCCGCACGGCGTCCCGCGGACGAGGCGCCGGCGGCTGCGCCCGATTCGATCCTGAAGATCTACTCCGCCCTGCTGCTGGTCAACCGTCGGTACACCGAGGATTTGACCGAGGAACTCTGCGCCTCGGAGATCGGGTTCAGCCGCTGCTATTTCTCGCGCCTGTTCCGGCGCGTCGTCGGCGTCGGGTTCAAGCAGTATCTGACGAACACCCGGCTCCGTCGGGCGGAACGCGAACTGCTCACCACCGACCGCCCGGTCAGCGAGATCGCCTCTGCCGTCGGCTTCAACAGCGTCGCCTACTTCATCTCCTGCTTCCGGCAGAAAAACAAGGTCTCCCCGACCGTTTTCCGCCGCGCCGAGCACACCTGAGCGCCGCCCCCGCCGAAAGCCCGTCTCTCCCCGGCGATCCCGTCGCCGGGGCGTTTTTTGCCGTTTTGCCCTGCTTTTTGTATACTTTTACGCAAATCACGTCGCTTTTCAAAAATTCTTTGTACTTTTTTACGAAATCCTCTTCCCTTTTGTTTCGGATTATGGTATCATATAATTGAACCGGGAAACCGGTCGCTCCCCTTCCCGGTTCAAACGATCGAAAGGAAGGAACATGGCATGAAAATTGTTTGCAGCGGAAGACAAATGAGCGTACGCGACGATCTCAGAGAGTTGGCGCAAAAGAAACTGTCGGCACTGAACAAGTACTTTTCCGACGACGTGACGGCGAACGTGACCTTCAAGGTCCGTCGCGACACCGAGATCATCGAAGTTACGATCCAGATGGGGAATACGCTCTTCCGCTCGGAAGAGGGCGCGGACACGTTCCGCACCGCCCTCGATAAAGCCGTCGACACCCTCGAAAGACAGATCAGAAGGAACAAGACGCGCCTGCAGAAACGGATCCGCGAGGGGGCGTTCGCGGCGCCCGCCGCCTTCCCCGAGGGACCCGACTACGAAGAGGAACCCGAGTTCTCAATCCGCACCAAGACCTACCCCATCCGCCCGATGTCGGTCGAAGAGGCAATCTTGCAGATGAACCTGCTCGAACACCAGTTCTTCGTTTTCGTCGACGACGTCGATCAGGAAACGCGCGTGGTCTACCGCAGAAAAGACGGCGGATACGGACTGATCATCCCCGAATGACCCTGTTTTTCCCAATCCGTCGAGGTCGGAGAGCAACGGGAGAGATCCCCCTCTCCGACCTCTCTTTTTCCCGACCTCTTTTTTGCACCCAGGACACAAAATTGATATATCCTGACAAAAAAGTGATAGCAAATGGAATATAAAAAATGCTATCATTTTATTGAAGATAATTATTCAAATGGCACAATCGACACCGATCCGACCGCCCGAAACGGGCGCGGCGCAACTTCTGCGCCACGGAAGAAAAGGAGTAATCTATGAAAAAGATCGTCAGCCTTCTTTTGCTGCTCGTGATGATCGCGCTCGCCTTCGCGTCCTGCAAAGACGATACGCCGACGGATCCGACCGTTGCGTCCGAAACCGACCCGGTAACGGAAGATACGGCGGAAACCACCACCGTCGACAGATGGGAGGCCCTCGGACCGCAGGTCAAGAGATCCTTCTACGACTTCGAGCGTACCTTCAAGATGGAACTCAGCAACCACAGCGACGCCGAGAAGACCTCGAAGAACGACAAGTACGTGGTCGGTCCCGACGACGTGGATCCCGGCACGACGCCCGTGCTCGAACAACTCGTGTACGCCCGCAATACCAAGGCGATCGAGATGATGGGCATGAACATCGACTACGTCTACTGGGACTTCGACTGGAGCAAACAGGCGGAACAGATCAAGACCGTGGTGCAGGGCGGCGCGAAGGACGCGCCCGACCTCTTCGTCAACATGATCTCCGATATCAATGTGGCGACCCTCTCCGGCGTGTTCAAGGACGTCCGTTCGATCCCCGGTTCCTACTTTGATTTTACGACCAAGGGTTGGATGACCGATTATATGGACAGTTTGTCGCTGACCGGCGACCGCAGTTATATCCTTGCCGGCGACTACTTCCTTGACGTTCTGCGCGCGATGGGCGTGCTTCCCGTCAATATCACGATGATGGACGAGAACGCGACCAAACTCCAGTCGGCGATCCTTGAAGAAGGCGATACGCTCGGGGTGGGCGAGAAACTCTCGGCGCGTTTCTTCGACTACGTGGAAACGGGCAAATGGACCTGGTCGACCCTGCACAAACTGTGCGAAGCGATCTGGGTGGACACCGACAACGACGGGAAGGACTCGATCACCGACGTGCTCGGTATCGTCGCAGACAACTTCGGCGGTCTGACGTCCGAGATGTATATTTTCTCCGCGTCGGGCGACGATCTCTTCGACGTGAGACCGATCGAGGACGAGACCAGTCAGTACAACGGCAAGGACTGGATCTACTACTCGCAAGACTCGACCGCGCTCGGTAAGATCTTCGACGCCGTCGCGGCGGTCTACACCGGCAAGGGTTCGGTCGGGACGACCGGCAACTTCCAGGCGTCCACCCCCGAGAAACCCGGCGCCGCCTACCACCGCATCAAGTTCTCCGAGGGGACCATGCTCACCGCCGGTACCGTCGTGCTCGGCGCGCTGGAAGACAACGCGTTCCAGCAGATGACGGATATCTTCTCGGTGGTCCCGCTGCCCAAAGTCAGCGAGGACAAGCAATACAACACCGTCATTCACACCATCGGCGACGCCGGTGCGATCAACGTCAAAACGTCGCCCAAAAAGGCGCGGGCGATGTCGGCGTTCCTGCAGTACTGCTGCGAGCATTCCGGCGAGATCCGTCGGGAGTTCCTTGAAGTCGTGACCAAGTTCAAGACCACGACCTACGACCAGGGCACCGACCGGATGCTGACCCTGATCTACGACAGCGTCATCACCGGACGCGACAAGATGATCGAGGACTGCGTCGGCGGCAACAACCGCTTCAATATCATCATGCGGAGCGGCGATTGCGAAGTGACGTCCAGCGACCTCGCCAGCCAGTACGAGGCGTGCATCGCGTCCAAACAGGCGGCGCTCGACGACATCATCCGCACCTGGTATACGCTTCCCAGGACGCCCGACTGATCGAGAAAAACAAGCACTTAAACGGTAGGGGGGAACGCCCCCGGGACGGAGCCATATGCAACTGCTACACGGGGAAAAATGCCCCTGCGGAAAAATTCACGACGCCGGGTTCGACCGCATGACGGTCGGGCGCGGCGCCGTCCGCGTGATTGCCGACGAGGTGCGCCGACTCGGCGGGACGCGGGTATGCCTGCTCGCCGACGAAAACACGCTGAACGTGGGCGGGACCAAGGTCAAACAACTGCTGGAAGGCGCCGGGGTTCCGGTCGCCCTCGCGGTTCTGCCCGCGGGGGTCGAACCCGACGAGGCGGGGGTCGCCGCCGCACTCGAACAGTACGATCCCGCGTGCGACCTGATCGTCGGGGTGGGGTCGGGCGTCGTGAACGACCTCGGCAAATGCCTCGCCGACACGGCGGGCGTCCCCTATCTGATCGTGGCGACCGCGCCCTCGATGGACGGCTACGCGTCGAACACCGCGGCGATGGTCGTAAACGGACTGAAAGTCTCGCTCCCCCGCCGCTGCGCGTCCGTTCTGATCGGGGATACCGACCTGCTCGCGACGGCGCCCGGCGAAATGCTGATCGCCGGGCTCGGGGATATGATCGCCAAATACGTCAGTATCGCCGAATGGCGGATCTCGCACCTCGTCACCGGCGAATACTACTGCGAACGGGTCGCCGCCGCCGTAAGAGAGGCGCTCGCGACCTGCGTTCAAAACGCCAAAGGACTGCTCGTCCGCGATCCCGCGGCGATCGAAGCCGTGTTTGAGGGACTGGTGCTTTCGGGCGCGGCGATGAACTACGCCGGGCTTTCCCGCCCCGCGTCGGGTGTGGAACACTACTTCTCGCACGTCTGGGATATGCGGGGGCTTGCATTCAAAACCCCGGTCGCCCTGCACGGCACGCAATGCGTCGTCGGGACGCTCTGTGCCGCCTCGATCTACGACGCGCTGCTGAACGTCAAGCCCGACAAAGACCAAGCGATCCGGGCGGTCGCGAACTTCTCGCCCGACGCGTGGTTCAGAGAACTGCGCGCCTTCGTCGGTCCAGGCGCCGACGCGATGATCGAAGCCGAGGGGCGCGACAGAAAGTACGATCCCGAAAAGCACGCCGCCCGCCTGTCGATCCTGCTCGACAACTGGGACGCGATCCAAACCATCATTCGCGAGGAGATCCCGCGCCAAGCGGAGATCCGTTCCCTGCTCTCCTCGATCGGCGCGCCGATAACGCCCGAGGAGATCGGACAAAAGCGCGCGGAACTGCCCCTGACCTTCGCCGCGACCCGCGACGTCCGCGACAAGTACGTCCTCTCGCGCCTGGTCTGGGACCTCGGGCTGTCCGACCTCGCCAACGAGTGTCTGCTCCGCGAAAACTGAAAACAACCGCGCCGTTCCCGGCGCGAAAAAGAGGAAAAGCGCCCGCACTCGGACGCTTTTCTTGATTCTTTTAAAAAACAGTGAAACCGAAACGCCAAACGCGTCTCTATATGGGTGAAAGGGGGAGATCAAGTGTCAAACGAAGTCGACCGTTTGAGACTCCGGGATCTCTTTGTCTCGGATTATCTCGAAAAACTCTTTTACTTCTGTCTGAAAAAGACCGGGGACGCCCGCGAAGCCGAAGAACTCGCGTCCGATATATCGCTCGACGTTCTGACGGCGATCGAAAAGGGGACTGAAGTCAAACGGTTCTCCGCGTGGGTGTGGCGGATCGCAAGGAACCGCTACGCGTCTTGGGTAGCGGATAAGAGCGCGCGCAGAACCGCGACCTGCCCGGGCGACGTTTCGGAATACGGCGTAGCGTCGGACGATTGCCCAGAGGACGAATTGGCGCACGCAGAACAGATCGGACGTCTACGCCGGGAACTGGCGTTCATTTCGTCGGATTACCGCGAGATCGTCGTCGCCTATTACGTGAAGCAGAAGAGGATCGCCGAGATTGCCCAAGCCCTTTCCATTCCCGAAGGCACGGTCAAAACCAAACTGTACCGTGCCCGACAAAAACTGAAAGAAGGTATGCTTATGGCAAGAGAATTCGGAAAAAGAAGTTACGCCCCCGAAAGCATTCAATTCGTTTCATGCGGCAACCAACCGGACGGACTTCCGTGGAAAGCCGTGAAGCGCAAGATCCCCGTCAATATCCTTTGCGAGGCAAATAACAACCCGTCCACCGCCGAAGAACTCTCGATCGCGCTCGGCGTCGCCCTGCCTTATATGGAAGAGGAGATCGAACTTCTCGAAAAAGCGACG
>JAEEGL011895703.1_pt1 | contig 15410 bp, 10 predicted proteins | sample 9134231 | NCBI WGS metagenome assembly JAEEGL01 (sample SAMN16246548, study PRJNA631951) | gut metagenome | biome: gut microbiome; feature: rumen; material: fiber-attached | host: Bos | place: Iran: Karaj | collected 2018-10 | reverse complement strand
TCAGGGCCGCAAGGGCTACAAGAAGGTTGATACAGCTATCGCAGTAAGCGGAGTTACAGAGAAGGACACTGTAGCTAACTTCAAGGCTTACCAGAAGGTTGGTAACAAGCTTGTTGCAGTTAAGATCACCTCAGTATCCAAAGGCGCAATTGGTATCCAGGTGACTAACTCACTTCCTGTTATCATCGTAAGAGTTCAGTAATTCAGATTATTTATGACATGTCATTAACAAAATGAAGACCCTAGTGTGTGGATTGGTCCGGTTCCCTGAACAGGGGAATCGGACTATTTAAAGAGAAGAATTATGAGAAATAAGAGATTTTTCATTCAGATAATTCCAATTTTGATGACGAGTTTGATGCTTACCGGAATACCTGTTTATGCTACAGAGAACCAGCCGGCTCAGCCTGCCCAGCAGCAACAGCAACAGGAACAGCAGGCTCAGCAACAGCAGGCAGCACAGCAAGCAGCACAGCAACAGGCGGCTCAGCAGGCGGCAGAGCAAGCAGCACAGCAACAGGCGGCTCAGCAGGCGGCAGAGCAACAGGCAGCGCAGCAGCAGGCACAGCAACAGGCAGCACAACAGCAGGCGGCTGAACAGACTACACAGGAGCAGACCCAGCAGACAACGGAGCAGACTCAGCAGCAGACGACTCAGCCCGCTGCAACAGCAAGACCTGCAGTCAGGACGGTTGTGACCCCTGCAGTAGTTCAGCAGGAAGAAGAGGCTGAGGAAGAAGGAGCTGAGGGCGAAGTCGAGGAAGGCGGAGAGGAATTTACTTCCGAGCAGGGAGAGTATTCACTTAAGCTTATCAAGAATGCCAATTTGAGAGAGGAACCTTCTACAGATGCAGCAAGCCATATTATCATTCCCTTTGGCATTACGATTTCTGCCACCCAGAAGGTTACCAACAGCCTGGGAGAGACCTGGTATCAGTCTGAATACGGTGGATATACAGGATATATCAGAGGTGATATGGCAGATGTGACGACCATATCGGTACAGACCGATGAAGAAGGAGAAGGAGAAGGCGAGACCGAAGAAGAGACTTCCGAAGAGACACAGGAGAGTACTTCACAGGGCGTGAGCAAGCGCTCCAATTACAGGACTACCACCAAGAAGACTCCCGTTACCATCAACAGGCAGTACAATGCCCAGACCTATACAAGCGGCGACGTGGCAGTAGAGCCCAGGGAGAAGGTGGATCTTATCTTCATCCTGTTTTTGGGAGCTGCAGCTATCGGATGTGTTTTTACATATATGATGATACATTCACTCAGATCCGAGTATAAGAGATACAGGAGAAATAAATTAAGTAAGGAGCGCAAAAACTGACATGGACCAGGATAACAGATCAGAGAATAAAAAGGTAATCCTGCAGGTAGACAAGAGGGACTCCTCGGAGTCGGAGATAGACCTCATAAACGTCTTTACCTTTATGGGCAAGAGAAAGAGACTAATCGCACTTCTCTTATGCCTTGCAATTTTACTTGGAGTTACTGTAGGAGCTTTCTACTGCGGCTTCGAACACTTGACAGGCAAGGGATCTTATGCAAGAGCCATGATCTCTTTCCAGTTTGACGGAATACAGCAGGGACATGACCCCAACGGAGCAGCCTTTGATGTCAATCAGATCAAGTCACCGTATGTGATCCAGGGAGCACTTTCCAATCTCGGAATCGATGAATCCTATATCGAGAAGGTAAGGGAGAACATTGTGATTGAGGGTGTTATCCCCAAGGATGCCCTTGAGAGGATCACGGTCATCAATGATATGGCGGAGAAGGACTCCAAGTACTACGAGCAGCTCCTTGATGTATCATATTTCCCGTCACAGTACGTGGTATATCTCTACGATGACGGCACCTTTAAGTCTGAGGAACTGGCACAGATCCTCGACGGTATAACAACCAACTACAAGAAATATTTCCTTGAGACCTATGCCAATGCCAAGGTTCTCGCAGTAACATCCAATCTCCTGAGTGAGGACGACTACGACTATGGCGAGAGTATCAACCTTCTTAAGACACAGATAAAGATTATGCTCTCATACGTTAGGGAGAAGAGAACACAGGCCCCTGATTTCAGAGCTTCTTCCACAGGACTTTCTTTCCAGGATATTGTAACTGCTCTTGAATTTGTCAACACTGTCGACATCGGAAGGATTTCAGCCCACGTTCAGAGCAAGTCCCTCACAAGAGATAAGTCCAAGCAGATAGATTACTACGAGTACGTTATCAGGGATATAATCAACAGTATCTCAGAGACACAGAGTAAGCTTGATACAGTGACCAAGGCGATTGCTTCCTACGAGAAGGACCCGGTCATCGTAGTGAGCAATTCTGATTCCACTCTTGAGTACGGTGAGAAGAATGAGTACTATGACACACTTGTTAACCAGCAGCTCTCACTCAACAATGAGATTGCTTCTTACAACACCACACTCAATGAGTACTATGTGCTTCTCAATAACCTGACAGGTTCTGAAGTCTCACATGACCAGGATGACTTTGACTACGCTGATGAACTCCTTTCAAGTGTCAACACTACAATGGCTTCCTGGGTAGAGCTAATAGAGGCTACAACTGAGGAGTACTATTCAACTACACTCTTTTCCAACGCGGTTACAGTTGTGCTTCCCGCTCAGTATTTCGTGGACGGAGGCATAGTTCATATAATCAAGAACATGGCAATTCCTTCAGCAGCATTTATCGTGATCGTGCTCATCTGGTGGTTTGCAAACGCTGTTAAGCAAGAAATCCGCTATCAGAGAAGAAAAGAAGAGAGAGAAAAGCAATAAGAGGTGAATAAGATAGATACCGCAGGCACACAACAGTTTAAGCCTATATCGAGAAATAAGAGGGACAGTTTCAAGCTGTCCCTGAAAGTCGTTGTGTTTGCAGTTATTGCAGCCTTCGTGATTTCCGACATTCTGTACCTTTTTATGAACAAGGGACATGCGAGTTTAAAAGAGAATGCAATGACAGCTGAGCCCGTGCTTCAGCAGACAGAAGCGGTCTCCGCTGAGGAGGCAGTCATCTGGAAGGACGGATGGGTCAAGTATAACGGCGGCATATATGAGTACAAGGACGGCACCATGAACTTCCTTCTCATGGGAATAGACAAGAATCTTGATGGGACCGCAGTTTCAGGAGGACTTGAGGGAGGTCAGGCAGATTTCCTTGCACTTCTGGTCCTTGATGCAGAAGATGAGAGTATCAAGATAATCCCCATCAACAGGAACACCATGTCGACTGTTGAGATGTTTGACGAAAAAGGCGAAGAGATGTTCAAAACCACGGCCCAGATCGCAGTTCAGCATGGTGTTGGAAACGGGCAGGAGGAGAGCTGTGAGTATCAGGTCAAGGCGGTATCCAATCTCTTTTACCAGCTTCCGATACATGGATATGCAGCGCTCAGTCTTGAGGGCATCGTTCCTCTCAATGATGAGATAGGCGGTATTGATGTTGTTGCGCCGATGGACTATATGTCATCTGAACTTAATGTGAAAGAGGGCGAGGAACTTCACCTTGAGGGCGATGATGCCTATTGGTTCCTTCGCAGCAGAGATCAGGAACTTGGCGGCGCTGACAGGAGATTTTCGAGACAGAGGGTTTACCTGGAAGCACTTTTATCCGGGCTTTACACCAGGATCAAGGAGGATCCGCTGTCACTTATCACCATGTACAACGGCATCAGCAATTACGTAGTGACAGATATCGACAGTTCAGAACTTGCATATCTTGCTACTCAGGCTTCTAAGTATTCATATGACAACAGTCATATATTTGATATTGTCGGTGAGACCGTTGACGGTGAGATATCCGATGAATTCTACGTTGATGATGAGAATCTCAGGAAGCTTATCATCGATACGTTCTATAAGAAAGTTCGCTGATAAAAAGCAGCATTTGATCAATATATAAATAGGTTCGTTAAGGTTTGGGAGAGAGATGTCCGGAAATAAGATTCAGGGGAAATATATATTCAGGGGATTTTGTCAGCTTTTGCTGACTCTTGTTTCTGCATTCATTTTCTACATTCACTGGAAGAATTTCGTAGTCGTTCACCCCGGAATCAGGCACCTCAACAGGATATCCAACCTGACGATCGCTGTTGCAATCTATGTTGTATTGTTCACGATCATTGGACGATGGCTTCATGCATTCAAGATCGGTGTCGAGAGGAAGACCAACATAATTGCATCGCAATTCCTTACTGCATTGGCGGTCGATGTATTGGAGGTATTTGTATCTGTAGCAATAACCGGACAGTATGTCTTCTTTTTCGACCTTATCTGGATGTATTTTCTTATGTTCTTCATGCACATGGCAGTTCTGATGCTCCTAGTTATCCCAATGATAGACTTCTACAGGAAACTGTTCCCGCCTCTTCGGGTGATTGAGATCAACGGAGACCGCAACAACGACATCTATTCAAAGATGATCCTAATCCCTTACAAGTACAGGATAGATAAGGTGATCCACTGCAGTGCAAGTGAGGATGAGATAAAGGAGGAGATACGAGACTTTGATGCGGTCCTCATCGGTGACATGCCGGCTCAGGATGAGAACAAGGTACTCAAGATCTGCTTTGATGAAGATAAAAGAGCTTATTTTGTTCCCAAGCTCTCAGACATAATCGTAAGAAGTGCTGAGGAGCTTAATCTCTTCGATACACCGATTTTCCTTGTGAGGAACAACGGAATGCACTGGTGGCAGGCAGTCATCAAGAGATTTTTTGATATTCTGCTCAGTCTCATCGCACTTGTGATACTAAGCCCTGTGATGATAGGGACTGCAATTGCAATTAAGCTTGAGGACGGTGGCCCCGTTTTTTACAAGCAGGAGAGATGTACAATCGGATGCAAAAAGTTCATGATCCTCAAGTTCAGGTCAATGATAGTCGACGCGGAGAAAGACGGCAAACCCCATCCCGCAGGTGAGAATGACGACAGGATAACCAAAGTGGGCCACGTGATAAGGGGCTGTCGAATAGACGAGCTTCCACAGCTCATCAATATCCTCAAGGGTGAGATGTCAATCATTGGACCCCGCCCCGAGAGAGTGGAGCATGTAGAAAAGTACACAAGAGATATCCCTGAGTTCACTTACAGATCCAAGGTAAAGGGCGGACTCTCAGGAATGGCTCAGGTGTACGGCAAGTACAACACTACTGCTCTTGACAAGCTCAAGCTCGACCTCATGTATATAACAGGCTACAGCCTTCTTCTTGATCTTCAGATCATATTTGAGACCGTCAAGATCCTCACCCAGAAGGAGAGCACGGAAGGCTTCTCCGAAGAGCGCGCTAAGGAGATGCAGGGCGGCACCAAGGAGTGATTAGTTGTGTTGTGCATAAGAGTGATGTACATGGAGTGATTTAAAGTGTGGTACATAATTCAGGTTATGACAGGATATGAAGAACGAATTATGAAGGAATGTGAACTTCTGACCAATGGTAATGAGGAAGTATTCATTCCTTCTATTGTTTTTGAGAGAAAAGTCCGTGGAGAGGAAGAAGAGACGATTAAGCCGATGTTCCCGGGCTATATTTTCTTTGAGACCGGAGACGTAGAGGATCTGTTCTATCGCTTAAAGAAGGTGGTGGGACTTGCCAAAATCCTTAGGACCGGTGATGACTTCACTCCACTTCCGGATGAGGAGGCTGATGTGATAAGGCGCCTTGGAGGCGACAGTCATCAGATTGAACTGTCTGTGGGTTACAAGACCGGAGATCGTGTCAGAATAACGGAAGGTCCTCTCAAGGAATTCGAGGGTATGATTGTACGCATCGACAGACGAAAGAGAACCGCCACAATAATGGTGGGGCTTCTTGGCGAAGAGCGAGAGATCAAGGTAGGACTCAAGGTGCTGAATCCGCCTGACCTGGAAGATGACGAGGAAAAAGGCAGAATATAGGAGATATGTAGTCATCATAAAAAACTGCCGGAGATATATCTCCGACAGCTTACTGGACAGCTATATTTATGGTTTGCATTTTTTACATGCATCATAGCCCTGATCAATAGCCTCTTGTCTGGTGCAAGTAAGTTCCAGTTTGTTTTCTTCCTTCATTTTCTTCACACTGGCGCATGAGGGCTTGTGGAATTTCTTGCTGCTTGCGTTAGCTATGTAGGTGACGTCTTTTTCATCAGATGCGGTTGCTGAGGCCTTTGATGTTGTTACGGCTTTTGTGCTTTTCGATGTGGTTGCTTGTGCATCCAATGTTGGTGGATTACACTTGGAACAGGGCTTATATTTCTTGGCAGCTTTTTCAAGAGTTGTTTCTATTTTGCTCTTGCTTAAAGAGCTGCAGCCGTCGTTATGATAGCATTTTCCTGTTTTTGTGACATAGACAACGGTATCACCGCCTGCAGCGTAGACAGTGGAAGCGGGCATGATTATTGTAGATATGATTGACAGCGAAACCAGGATACTGAGAAGTTTTTTTCTAATTATTTTCATGAATTTACCTTTCTCATTTTGTGGATGTATGGCGTCTGATTCTTTTAGAAGGATTATAAATCATATTTGCCGAAGAGAAAAGTAAATAATGAATAAAATATGATTAAGAATCTCTTGAGAGACAGGCTGTAAGCGGTCTTTCTTTTTTACCACGCAGATGCTATGCACAAAGTTTTGGTGTTTTCAGTCCCGGATTTTCATGTTATAATACATTGGGTGCAATAATATAGCAAACAATACATATAGGCCGGTATATGTTTCGAACTGCTGAAACTATATCCGAAAGTCTTATCTGATGAAAGGTTATAACATTTATGAACATTACGTTTTTAACAGTATTTATACAGGGAATATTAAGCTTTTTCTCCCCCTGTGTGTTACCGCTCATACCTGTGTATATGGGGTATCTGTCAGGCGGCACTTTGAAAGAGGACAGCGATGGAAAAAAGCATTTTAGCAAAAGAAAGGTGATGGTGAATACTATCTTCTTTGTTGTTGGCATAAGCTTTGCTTTTTTCCTCCTGGGCATGGGGCTCAGTGTAATTGGCAGGTTTTTTAGCGGCAATCAGATACTATTCGTGAGAATTGGCGGTATAATAGTTATAATGTTCGGCCTGTACCAGCTGGGCGTTTTTGGGAGCAGCAGGTTATTGAACAGGGAGATGAGACTGCCTGTTGATCTTGGCAGATTATCAATGTCACCGCTGACTGCACTTATCATGGGATTTGTTATCAGCTTTGCCTGGAGCCCATGTATCGGTCCGGTCCTGTCATCTGTTCTTATTATGGCTGCTTCTTCGGGATCAGCATCTGTTGGCTTTTTGCTCATTGGTGTATATACACTGGGGTATATTATTCCGTTCCTGCTGGTTGGGGTATTTACCACGTCTCTCTTGGAGTTCTTTGGCAGGCACAAGAGTATTGTGAAGTACTCAATCAGAGTAGGCGCTGTTCTCATGGTATTTATGGGAGTGCTTATGTTTACCGGAAGGCTCAATGACATATCGAGTTATCTTTCTCAGTTTACCGGAGTGCAGGTGGCCGCAGAGAGTAATGAAGAGGATGATATTTCAGAGGTTGCAGCAGGGAGAAGGACGGAAGATGAAAAGGCTGCAGATATGGAAGATACAGACGCGGATGAAACAGAGACAGCGCAGGATACTGCTACAGACGAGGCAGATTCAGCGCAGGATACTGCTACAGACGAGGCAGATTCAGCGCAGGATGCTGACACGAGCGAGCAGGCGCAAGCACCGCAGGATGCTGACTATGAAGAACAGGAAGATGATACTGAGGATGATCTGATCCCCGCTCCTGATTTCACTCTGACAGACCAGTATGGTGAGACTCACAGCCTGGCTGATTACAGAGGAAAGATCATTTTCCTCAATTTCTGGGCGACCTGGTGCCCGCCTTGCAGGGCAGAGATGCCATATATACAAGAGCTGTACGAAGAGTATTCTGAGAATGAAGATTCGGATGTAGCGATCCTTGCAGTGGCTTTTCCCGGTTTAGGCAAGGAGACTGATGTAGAAGGGGTAAAGAGCTTTCTTGATGAAAATGGGTACACATACCCGGTTCTCATGGATGAGGGAGCATCTTTGCAGGTTCCATACTATATCACAGCATATCCTACTACGTTTATCATCAATGCCGATGGCAATGTGCTCGGATACATTCCAGGAGCAATGACCAAAGAGATAATGCAGGATCTGATCAGACAGGCAAAGGAACTGTGAGCACGGGCGATTGGGATAACAAGCTTGGAAATAAAAAAGAGATCTGGCTGATGGAAAGAAGAAGATTTATATGAGAAAAGAAATCATTATTTCAACTTTTTTATGTGCAATGATCCTGACAGGGTGCGAAGGAGAGGCAAGTGCAACGGCGCTTGGAAGTACAAAGGCTGCAAGGAAAGTTACAATAGATGTTTCCGTCCATCAGTTGTTTAATGATAACGACGGTGACAGATACGGAGAGTTTGAGGGCTGGGGAACGAGTCTGTGCTGGTGGGCAAACAGGGTCGGATACAGCGATGAGCTGACTGACCGTGCGGCAGTGGCTTTTTTTGACAAAGAAAAAGGCTTGGGCCTTAACATTGGCCGCTATAACATCGGCGGAGGGGACAACGTCACAGATAAGCCTTTGGCTGATGATGCGGGTGATTTCCTTCATTCAGCCCATATAAAAAGATCAGATTCTGTAGTGCCGGGGTACGCGACAGACGTTACCAGAATCGATCTTGGCGCGGCTCCAAAAGAGTATTATGAGGAGAACTTTGAAAGAGCAGACTTTGAATGCGGCTTCGCATGGAACTACGACTGGGATGCTGACGGGAATCAGGTAAATGTCCTGCGCAGGGCCGCAGAATATTCCGGTGACGCATTTATATGCGAGGCATTTTCCAACTCGCCTCCTTATTTCATGACAGAAAGCGGCTGCAGTTCAGGCAATATCAAAGCTGCTGTCGATAACCTCAGAGAGGATTCATATCATGCTTTTGCCTGCTATCTGGCCGATGTTACAGAGCACTTCTCTGATGAAGGTGTGGTCAGATTTCAGAGCATAAGTCCTATGAATGAGCCTTCGACAAATTACTGGTCCGCCTACAGCGAAAAGCAGGAGGGATGCCACTTCAGCCCCGGAAAGTCACAGTCACGGATCATAGAAGAGCTGGATAAAGAGCTTAAGAACAAGGGGCTTGATCCGGTCATCTGCGGAACTGATGAGACGAGCATAAATACTGCCATCAGTTCTTTTACCAAACTTTCAGACCCTGCAAGGGAAGCGATTTCCAGGATAGACACACATGCCTATCAGGGCGACAAGAGGAAAAAACTCATGGAAACGGCTTTAAATGCAGGCAAGAACCTCTGGATGAGCGAAGTTGACAACACCTATTCTCTGGGGCCTGAATCCGGCTCTATGGAGGCCGCATTGGGCTTTGCAGATGAGATAATCAAAGACGTAAACGGCATGTATCCTTCAGCGTGGATCATGTGGAACGCCGCAGATATGCATATTGATTCGGACAATGAGTTTGATGCGCTCACAAGACAGGAAGCGGACAGAATAATCTCAGACGGAGAGCCCTTCTGGGGAATTGCTATCGCGGATCATGACAAAGGCGAGATCCTTGTCGGTAAGAAGTATTATGGATTTGGTCAGTTTACAAGATATATCCGCCCCGGATACTGCATAGTGAGCTCTGGTGCAAATACTCTGGCAGCCTATGATCCGGAAAGCGGGGATTATGTTGTGGTAGTCCTTAATGCCTCTTTTGATGATCAGAAATGGGAGTTTGATTTTGCGGACATGGAAGGCGAGATCTCTGATATTACTGCGGTAAGGACAAGCGGAGACATGGACAGCGGAGAGAACTGGAGTGATGTTACGGATACAGACAGTATAGCGATAGAGGGGAAAGCTTTTTCTGCCATGGTGAAGGGATATTCGATAACAACGTATCTGGTAACTTCAGAAAATGATTATTAGATGTAAATTGAATATCATAATTAGTCATGCTGATGCCTGTTGGGGCAGTACGAGATACCTTAAAGATACCTGTTAAATATGATATACTGACTGCAATAGTAATAAACATCAGTGGTAAGAGTAGTGCGGAGATAATAGCATTCTGAGTGGCTGCTTTCAGATACAGAGCTGCAGGGAGACCGGGGAAAACCCAGAGAATGGTATGCAATAAAGGCAGATACTGATGGGGGAAGGTTGATTACAGCATTCAATTCTATGGACAAGGCAAGACAGGCAAGGCTGTTGGGATATGCGGAAGCATTAAAAGTAATTGGAGGATGATATGAAGAGAGTTTGGGGAGTATTACTATCAGTTATATTGGCTGTAAGCAGCAGTAGCAATGTGTATGCCATGAGCAGTACCGACTTGCAGTCGGTAGTGGGTTATGTTTCAGGAGAAAATGGCGAGTCAGATAAGGGCGAAATTATGAGTCCGGGGCTGTATGATTCTGATGAGTCAGAGCAGGATGATTCTGACGAGTCAGCGCAGGATGAGGCTGATGAGTCTGATCAGGATAAGTCCGCTCAGCTAGGTCATAGCGACTCTGATGAGAGTCTTGTTACTGATGAATCAGATGCATCCGGTACAGATGAAGATGAATCTGAAGCATACGAGTCAGAAGATGGCGACACTATTGAAAGTGATGACCTTAATTCTGATGCTGACGAAACTGTTATTACAGAAGAGGGAGTTCTTCTCACAGGTGATGGCTTACCATCTGACATAGAGACGCAGGACGAACTTCTTACAAGTTCTGCTTCTGCCAAGAATAAGCTCATGTCCATGACCATCCATGCAACTGATGGTAAGACTTATAAAATAAGTGATTTCTCACAGGACTATATAGCGATATTCTTTGGGCGTTCAGGATGTGGCAATACCAGGTTGATGGTGAAAAATACGGCCCAGATCAGAGACAGCAAGGGCAAATCCATCAAGCTGATTATCATAGACATAGATTCTGTGGATGATGGATTGCAGGCTTTTGCTGATGAGTATAAAGCTTTAGCATCGTTATACAGTACCAACAATAGTTTCATGTGGAATCTCTACAGGGAGCTTCTTGGGGCTACCGCGACCTCAATAACTACTCCGTTATCTGTAGTTATGGACTCAAAAAGAGATATCATTTATTGGAGCACCGGTAGTGATACAAAAGGGCTCAGCGAAGCACTGGTGGGCCCCAAAAGTTATGTCATTTATGATTTTGACAGGACCTTCGGTCAGACAGAAGCAAGAGATATGTTCTCCATGGTCAATGATTTCAGGACAGGTTCAGAAACATGGGCATGGGATAGCTCCGATACGAAAAAAGAGTATTATTCGGGCCTTAAGAAACTTGAGTATGACTGCGGCCTTGAGAAAGTTGCCATGAAAAGGGCTTCTGAGATTGCACTTTATTATAATCACACCAGACCTAATGGGAATAGTTGCTTCACTGCATATGAAACAGGAGGAGTAAACGGCGAGAATATTGCCGCTGGATATACTTCCTCAAAATCTGTGTTTGAAGCCTGGAGAGAGGATAATGAGAAATATAGCGGCCAGGGTCACAGAAGGAACATGCTTGGCAGTAACTTTAAATATATCGGAATAGGTCATGCCATAGTTGATGGCAGGCACTTCTGGGTACAGGAATTCAGTTCTGTTCCCACAAATCTTACTGAAACTTCACCCGATAATTCTGATCAGGTTGTTTCAATAGAAGTGGATCCGGATCTGATACATAAGAAGGCTATCAGTCTTTCTTATTCAACCGCCAGTCTTGACGTAGGTGATTCAAAAAAACTCCCCGAGGTTCGTGAGAGTATCGATCTTGGTTCAGATACATACTATTTTCACAATTATCTGCATAGTGTGGATCCCGTATGGAGCGGATATGACTCGAAGATCATCAGAGTTAATAAATCAGATAATACGATAGAAGCAGTCGGAGCAGGTGAAACAACTCTGATAGTATCTGTAGACGGAACATATGCGGCCGTTAAGGTGACAGTCCTTGACAATCCGAACGTCAAATCGGTAGTTGTCAGGAAATATGCGTCATCCAATGATGCTGCCTCGAATAAAAACTACAGCACATGTGAATCGGGAAGTACTATTGACGTGCCCTACGGGCAGAAGATATACATTCGTGGCGTAAGTCTCCCGATAGATGCCGGAAAAACCGGTTTCAACTCAGGGACAACCTGTATAGTCGAAAAGGATTCATATTTTACATATAATGAGGCGAATGGAGAGATCAGTGCTGTGGCAGTTGGATCTTCTTACATCACCTTTACTTCAGTGCGGGATAATTCCAAGTCTGCGCGTATAAAGGTCAACGTCTCTCCTGTTCCCATATCTTCCATAAGTATCGGCAAAGACTTTACAATGAGCATTTCTTCACAGAAAGAACTTACGCTTTCATATGAGCCTTCTGTGACCAGTGAGAAAATAAAGGTTGAATCCTGGACGTCTACAGATACATCAATACTCACTGTGGAGGGTGATGATAAGAGAGCAGTTCTTAAGTCCGGTGAAAAAGAAGGAAGGGTGACTGTATCTGCAAAGATGGGAACACTCACTGCTTCTGTAAATGTAGATGTCCGCAGGTTCCTGAGGCTTGATAAGACAGAACTGACACTTACGGCTAAGCCCGGTAATACCGGAAGCCTTTCTGCTTTGCTGAATACTGATTCCTACAAAGAGAAGGACTTAAAATGGACAAGTTCGCAAACTTCAGTATTAAAGGTGGAAAAAGGTACAGTAACAGTACAAAAGAACGTGGATACTGTCACCAAAGTGACTGTTAAGGTAGCGACACCTGACGGACTGTATTCTGACACCTGTACTGTGACATTAAATCCATGGGAGAGAGCTCCTCAGCCTATGCCAAGCTTGAGGCCGGGAGAAGTACCTGCCAGATCTAAGATTGCATTAGATGCTTCCGATCCCGATGCAAGGATATTTTATGCTTTTACATATCAAGAGGGCACTCCGATCAACAAGCCTTCTTTTGATGAAAATGGAAGACCTTTAGAGGGAACTTATTCATATGAAGGTCCTATACTCATCGATAAAGATATGCTTATCTGTGCTGTTTCCGTAAAAGAAGGCTGTCAGGAAAGCTTCCCTGGATATTATCGGTACAGAGTGGTTTATGACTGGGGAGATGTAGACACGGACAAGCTGAAGGCTCTTTTCAGTGATGCCCGGTTTGTACCGGAGGGATTGTGGTATACCTTCAGGAATGAGAAAGGCGAATATAAGGCTTATTACACTTCATCCTCAGATATATCTCTTGAAAAAGAATATTGTGCCAGCGCCATTACCTTTAATGATGATATCAGAGTTTATCACGGAACCAGAAGACTTTGGGAGAACCGCGACTACACAGTGAGCTATTCGGGCAATGTCAAAGCGGGAAAACCTTCTGATAAAGCTGCACCCACAGTTATCATCAAAGGCAAAGGCAATTATTCCAAGACAGCTTCTTTCAGGTTCACAATTTCAGCTAAGTCCCTGTATGACGCGCAGATCACATCAGAGAAGGCTGTTGTGCTGAAAGCAGGAGCAAAGCTTTCTTCAGTAAAGCCGTCTGTTGTCTGTGATGGAATAAAGCTTGCAGCAGGTAAGGATTATGACCTTGTTTATTACAAAGGAAGCACATCCGATTCCGGAAGGATAGAATCTCCTTCAAAAGAAGCTGTCGTTGCGGGAAAGTTTTACTATATCGAGATTACTTCACATCCAGGTGGAAACTACAGAGATTCAGCAGGTGGCATGATAACAGTCAGTGTTATTGATTCATCGGATAAGAGTAAAGTCCCGATGAGTAAGGTAAAGGTTACAATACCTAAGCTGACCTATGATCCTTCAGGGATTGATTTGACTGCTCTCTTTAAAGAAGGAAGCGCCAAGGCTGTTTATGGAAAAAAAGTGCTGACTTATGGCAAAGACTATGTTTTGTTTGAAGTTTCCGGTGCAGGAGTGAAAAATGGCCGTGTCTATGCTCCGGGAAAATATAATCTGATCCTGAGCGGAAGTGAGAAGGCAGGCGAAGATGGCATTTCTTATAGCGGCGACAAGGCTGCAACTCTTGAAATTACCGGGATTCCTGCCTCAAAGGTCAAGGTGGCAGGGCTGTCATCATCCGTTGAATACACCGGAAGCTCTTTTACCATCGATGAGCTCTATAAAAAGGACAAGACAGGATTTGACCGGGTGACGCTGTATACTGCTGCAAATGGAAGTAATAATTCTCTTAATTATATTACTGCAGGGCATGCAGACAACGAATATGAGATCGCTATAAGCGGAAGCGGAGCGACAGGTAAGCTCACTGTAACCTTCAGCCTGAAAGGAAAGTATACAGGTACGATTAAAAAGACTGTGAAAGTGACACCCGCATCCATCGCTGCAGCTGATATTGTCGCAGGGGATGCCACATACAGTAAGGCGGGGGCAGTACCTGCAGTTTCAGTTTCACTTCGCGGAAAAGTTCTTAGAGAAGGCATTGATTATACACTTTCCTACAAGAATAATACCAGGATTCCTAAGACCGGTGTCACACCCCTGGTCGTTGTAAAAGGAATCGGCAATTACAGTGGGACGAAGAGCAGTGCCTTTAAGATCAATAAGGCCCTTATTAAAGATGCCGCAACACTGGAAATCTCTGATAAGCTTTATTCTGTTAGTACAAAAAACGGCAATTACAGAGTTGTTCCCAAAATCGTGGATAACGGCAAACAGCTGACTATGGGAACCGACATCAAAAAGCCTGACGCCAATAATGACTACAAATATTACTATGCAGCTTCAGGACAGCTGATACCTAAAGATGCAGTTGTTCCGGCAGGAACAGAAATAGAGCTGAGAGTTACCGTTACATGCCCTGCAGGAAGTCCTTACGTGGAAGGAACCTATGAACTTAAACCGGTAAGATATAGAGTCATCGGTAGTGGCATGGATATAGGAAAGGCTTCAGTTAAAGTTAATTCTGCCAAATGCGTTTTTGATAACGGAACGGAAATTACTCTCGATCCTGAAGCGGATATCACAGTCAAGCTTGGTGGCAGAGTACTGACTAAGAATGACTACAAGATTGTTTCAGTTACGGGCAACCGGTTCCTTGGAACGGCTAAAGTTAAGATCCGCGGAATCGGAAGCTATGGCGGAAGCAAGACTTTTACATTTAAAGTAAGCGCAAGGGCCATGAATTGAGAACAGGTACAGGCCTGAATGGAAATCTGATTGACTCCTTAATTCTTTGCTGATATATTTAACTTGCACTGTATCAGAAATAGTTCTGAATGGTAGCTTTTTATCAAAAGGAGAATTGAATATGAACAACACATCAATGCTTAGCCGCAAGACCAGAGAGGAGTCAATCGGACTTAGCGCAAAAACACGTAGTATGGTGGAG
>JAEEGL013581807.1_pt1 | contig 15411 bp, 12 predicted proteins | sample 9134231 | NCBI WGS metagenome assembly JAEEGL01 (sample SAMN16246548, study PRJNA631951) | gut metagenome | biome: gut microbiome; feature: rumen; material: fiber-attached | host: Bos | place: Iran: Karaj | collected 2018-10 | reverse complement strand
GGTCTTGTCGAGCGTCGTAAAGACGAGTTCGCCCATTTCGCCGTCCGGCAACGGCTGGAGCGTGTCGGGATCGACGATTTCGGGGTAGAAGTGATCTTCAAAGATGTGGACGCCGGTGCGGCACGAGCATTCACCGCCGACGCCAGGTCCGGAGATTTCGGTCAGGCCGTAAATATCGTACGCGCGAATGCCGGTCTTCGCCTCGATGAAACGGCGCATTTCTTCCGTCCACGGCTCGGCGCCGAAAATACCGACGCGCAATTTCGTCGCTTTCCAGTCGTAGCCGACCTTGTCCGCTAGGTCGATAACGTGGAGGAAGTAGCTCGGCGTGCAAGCGACCGCCGTTACCTGGAGGTCCTGGATCAACATGAGGTGACGTTCGGTATTGCCGCCCGAAATTGGAATTACCGTGCAGCCGCGACGCGTGCCGCCGTCGTGCAAACCGAGCCCGCCCGTAAAGAGACCGTATCCGTATCCGACTTGCAGAACGTCCGACTCGTCGAGACCGTACGCCGTTAAACAACGCGAAACGCACTCCGACCAAACGTCGAGGTCTTCGCGTGTGTAAGGAACGACGATCGGCTTGCCCGTCGTCCCCGAGCTCGCGTGATAGCGCACGATCTTGTCCATTGCCGTCGCAAGCATTCCGTTCGGATACGTGTCGCGGAGATCCGTCTTCTTAATAAAGGGGAGTTTCGAAATATCGGCGAGAGACTGGATCGAATTCGGATCGACGTTATTTTTTGCGAGGAGCTCGCGATACCAGGGAACGTTTTCGTACGTTCGGCGAAAGACCCCGAGGAACTTTCGATTTTGAATAGCGCGCAGTCGATCGACCGGCATGAAGTCAGGGGCGCTTAGCATACTATATTTTGTCATTTCGCCAACCTTAATAACTCGATTGTAAAAACGCGCGCCCCGGTGGGAGCGGCTTAACGGTTAAAAACTCGGAGCGCCGTCCAATATGGTACCGTCGGTCTAATTCACTAGTTGTCTCTCGCGTCCTTCGGCGCGCGAAAACGATAGCTCGTTTGTGAGCGCGCCATAACGGTTCGTACGGCGTGTTGGGCGCGACGCCTACGCTTCGACGCGCGCTTTTGTCATTATATTTCCTTTTTTAGCTTTGTAAAGTCGGGAGGCGCGGCTCAATTTGGCGGTCCGACGATCGAAAAAAGCGCTCTTGAGCGCTCAAAATGGCGTCAAAAGACGCGTTTGCCGCAACTTTTTTCGGAATTTTGGCAAAAAAAGCAGCAAATGCAAAGGTTTAACGTTGACGCCGGCCTTTTTAGTCGATAAAAAAGAGCGTAGACAATCGTGCGACGCGTAACGACGAATGAAAAATGAGCGTCGAAGCGCTCGCTAACGCGGCGCGCGCGCCGCGATAACAAGTATAGATTAGTAAGACGACGGGTTCCTCGCTCGCTTATTGACGCGTTATGCGAAACGCCGTCGTCTGACGACGCTTTATCACCGATTTAATATAAGGATTGAAACAATGGCGAAAGACAAGAAAGCCGCCCCCAAAAAAGCCGCTGCGAAAGCCGAAGCTTACAAGCCCCTGACCAAGACCCAGATTCTCCAAGCGCTTGCCGAAAAGACCAAGCTGAATCGTAAAGACGTCGCTCTCGTCCTCGACGAACTCGCCGGAATTATCGCCGACAGCCTCAAGCAAGGCGAAAAAGCCAGCTTCACGCTTCCCGGTCTCATCAAGATCGAAAAGCAATTCGTCCCCGCCAAAGAAGGCCAGAAGAATGTTCCCGACCCCTTCCATCCTGGCAAGACGATCGATCGTCCCGCGAAGCCCGCGCACTACAAGATCAAGGTCAAGGCGCTCAAGGCCCTCAAGGACATGGCGTGATCACTTCGCCTCCTGACGCGCTAACCGCGCGGCTATGAAAAGAATGGAATCGGCGTTTCGCATATGCGGAGCGCCGATTTTGCGTTTTGTCGGGGCGCGAGCCCGCGACTCGACTTGACAAAATTGGAAGAACCGTCACAATAGAACCCGTGTTTGAAAGACGAATTGGGTTCCTGGGCGCAGGCGCGTTGGAGCGCGGCGCGAACCGGACGTCGACTGGAAATTGAGGAGCGAATATCTATGTCAACGGAGCATGACGGCGGAAAGCCGTCGGTCAAAGCGCGACGAATTCTTCTGAAGATCTCGGGCGAAAGTTTTTGTCCGCCGCACGAACGCGGTATTTCGATGAACTCGGTGAATCATCTTGCCGCGCAGATTGTCAAGGTCGCCAAGCTGGGCGTTCAGATCGCCGTCGTTATGGGAGGCGGCAATATTTTGCGCGGCGCGCAATTTAAGGCGACGAACGGCGCCGGTTCGATCCAAGAAGCGACGGCGCACTACATGGGAATGTTGGCGACGGTGATCAACGGTCTCGCGTTGCAGGACGCGATCGAAGCGCTCTCTCAACCGACGCGGCTCATGTCGGCGATTCAAATGGACGCCGTTTCCGAACCGTATCTTCGCCGCCGCGCGCAACGTCACCTCGAAAAAGGGCGCGTCGTTATTCTTGCCGGCGGAACCGGCAGTCCTTTTGTAACGACGGACACGGCGGCGGCTCAGCGCGCGCTTGAGCTTGATTGCGACGTTATTCTTAAGGCGACGAAAGTTCGCGGCGTTTACAGCGAGGATCCAGAAAAGAATCCGAACGCGACCTTCTTCCCTCATCTAAATTTCAACGACGTCATTGGGCGTCAGCTCCGCGTTATGGATTCGGAAGCCTTTGCGAAATGCGCCGAGCACAACATGCCGATTATGGTCTTCAACTTCCGAGAAGACGACAATCTTGAACGCGCCGTATGCGGAGAGAACGTCGGCACGATTATCGACTCCAATCCGTAACGCGCGCTTTAAAACGCCGGCGTAAGAAAAGCCCAACGCGAGGAGAATTAAATTTCTCGCGTTGGGCTTGTTTCGTACGAATGCGATCGCAAGACTCGAAGCGCTACGGGCGACGATACCAAATGTTGTTGCCCGCTCCGCACAACACGATCCGACCCGAATTAACGAGGCGACGGAGAATCGCCGCGGCGGACGCCTGCGACAGATTCAGCTCGCGTTCTACGTCCCGGCACGTCAGCGCGTCGCGCGTATTGAACATTTGCAGAATGAGGCGCTCGCGATCGGAAAGATTGTAACGGCGCACGGACGCGGTCGGCTCGATTTCAGGACGGCGCGCGTCTACCGTTACGGCGTCGCGCGCCCCGATCGTCGCGCGCGGACGAGGCTTCGGTTGCGGCTCCTCGACCGGCGCGATCGAGACCTTCACCGGCGCGTAGCGCGCCACGCTCACGTTTTCTTTAGAATCCTTGACGGGGCGCCTTTCGAGCTGCTGGGAGTACGCGTGGAAGAGAGTCGCCTTAAAGAAATGACGAGAGGCTTCGAGTTTCGGTTTGAGCGTGTACGCGTCGTACGCTTGACGAATCTTTTGAATTCCGACCCCGCACGTCTCAACGAACTGAAGCTGATAGAAGACGTTCGCCAGTTTCTTATTGCGCGGAACGGAAACGCCGAGCAGAATTTCGTCGAAATCAAGTTCGCTGGGAAGGCCGCCGTACGAGACGACCTCTAAATGGTCGTGATAGCGGCGAATAATCGTTTTATAGTCGCGGCTATAGTCGCGGTGCATAATTGCGTTGAGGAGGACTTCGCGCAGAATTTCCGGCGGGTAATCGCGGAAGTCGCCGCGATTGGCGCCGTGTAGGCGGGTATAAGAGCGATTATAATGGTCGAGGTAGCCGTACGCGTCGTCGTACTGCTGGAAGATGGAGCCGGAGAGTTCGAGGCGATCGTGCAACTGATTCTCGCGCGTTCCTTCGAAGACCGCGAATTTCATCGTCGACGGGCATTGATCGGAGAGGAGGAGCGCTAGATTCGTATAGGTTCCCGCAGCGTCGTAGAGACCGAGCTCGTAGAAGGTTTCTTCCACGAAGGGGTACTTCGCGCGCTCGAAAACCTGCGTCGCGTACTGGAACGTCAGGTTCTGATTATAACATCGCGCGTCCTCGTATCGACTTTCGCACGCTTCGTCGATCATTCCCTGCAACCGCGTCGAGCTCGGCGAGACGGTGCGATTATCCTCGCGAACGAGCGCGCCGAGCGGGGTCAGTCCCTGATCGACGAGCCAGTAAGGGCGGGCAAGACCTCGCAAAATGTGCGCGACGACGACCTTTTTGTTCTCGAGCGTCTCCACTTTGCATTCAATAAAAGGCGTTGGATCGGGCTTGACGCGCGTCCTAGCAAGAGTTTCGATTTGCGCGACGACGTCCTCGGGTTCGGCGACTCCGTTGACTTTGCCAAATTCGTCGAGTCCGACGTATATCTTACCGCCGTCTGTGTTGACGTACGCGACGATAGCGCGCGTAATGGTCTCGTTAAATTCGCGAATGTATTCGACGTTTTTTTCTTCTGACATTGTATCGGACATGAGTCGCCTCGACGAATGCGCGCGAGCGCTGCAATGGACATGGCTTGCCGGGTGGGGAAGGAGCGGCTTAGCGACGCCTTTTTTATAGGCGCCCACATTCAGATTATAGCGTTCCCGCAGGCCGATTCAAGAGCCGCGCGCCTTTAGGCGCCCGTCGTCGTCTTTTTTCCACGATTTTACCACGTTCGTTGCATAGAAATGTTGATTGTGAGGATTGTGTCGGTTGCAAGCGAAGCGCCAGGAGATATTTTATTTGTAGACTTTGGGCGCTCGACTGGCGATAAGTGAAACGGCATATTTTTTGTATTCGGCGCGCCGGTCGACGGCGGTTGAGCGATCAACCTCTATAATCGTTATAATAGCGCGCCTTGAACGCGCTTTTCCATTTTATAACAGAATAACGACGACAAAGCGCTTTACAAAAAATAAAAAGAAGGCAGAATATATGCAAGGTTGGTGATTTGGGGGAGCGTGCGTTTCGAAAGAAACTCGCTATTTCCCAATAGAACTTGTAGAGACGCGGGGACAAGCGCCGCCTTCGCCTCCGCAAATGATGGAATATTGATTGTATGGCGTTAAGGAGTCCGGAACGCGCAGTTGCGCCAGGACGAGCGTATTGGAGTAAAAAAATGAAATTAAACGGTTTTTTAGCGGCGTTCGCCGTAGCGGTCGTTATGATTTCGACGTCGAGCGCGTCTGCCGCAGACGGCGTCTTGGGTAAGTTTTTCGGCGATAAAGAACTGACGTTGGGCAACATGTCTTTCGCGTCCCGATATGCGACGAGCGACGTCAACGGGCTTTACGGAGAATGCGCCGGTTGCGCGGCGAACGCGGCTGCGGACGCGCCGATTGTCGACGGCTTTGCTTATGATTACGGGTACGTCGAGCCCTCCTACTTTGTCGACGATTTCGGATACGTCGCGTACGACGAATTCTGGGCCCCGCGTCGCGCCTTTACGCCCGTTCGCAGAACTTTCCGTCCCGTCGCCAACGTTCTGCGCGGCGTGCGCGATTTCTTCTGCCGCCGCTATAACTACTGCCAGCCCGCCTATGTGTGCGATCCCTGCTGGTCCGTTTGCGATCCGTGCTGGAGCCCCTGCGTCGACGCGTGCGATCCTTGCGGTCTTGCTTGCGCCGCGCCTTGCGCGCCCCTCTGCGATCCTTGCGCGCCTCTGAGCGTCTACGCGCCCGCGGGATGCTGCGGCGACGGCTTTGCGCCCGGCGAAACGCGACCGCTCAATCCGCAAACCGGTCTCGCTGAACTCAATCGCGGTATTGACGACGCCGGCGCCGCCAACGACGAGCCGACCAAGCGCGTTCTCAAGACCGACGACGAGCAAGCGCCCGCCGCTCAGCCCTCGATTCCGTCCTCGCCCACTTTCCAAGATCCAAACGCCACTCTGCTCAATGAGAATCCGGAGCCGATTGCGGCGCCTCCCGCCGACAAGACCGGCGCGGGCGTCATTCGCATGCTAGTTCCTGAAGATTCGGTCGTCTTCATCAACGGCTACCGCACGAAGCAAAAGGGCGCGTTGCGTTCCTTCGCGGCGAATAATCTTGAATACGGCGAGAGCTATACGTTCGAGATTCGCGTCGTTGAAGTTCGCGACGGCAAGCGCTACGAAGACGTCCAGTCGACGACGCTGACCGCCGGCGACACGACGGCGCTCGCTTTCAATCCGACGCTCCGTAGCGACGAGGCGTACGCGCTTAACGCTCGTTAATCGCCGACGATTTTTCCTCGTTTTAGACGAAATACATCCGCGACGTTTTCGTGAACGTCGCGGATTTTTTCGTTTCAACGGCGAAAAAAGGTCGCGCGGTCGCGACAAAAATCCTCACGAACGTTGACGCCGCGGCTCGTGCGTCGTAGAATAGATATGGGAGTCCGGCGTCGCGTCGCGTCGGGCGGTAAAATTTGCTCTAACAGCAGAAAGGCGACTCCATGAGCGTGTATCTGGGATTGGACGTTGGAACGTCGGGAACTAAAGTATTGGCTATTGAGGAGAGCGGGCGAATTTTGAGTTCCGCGACGGTCGAGTATCCGTGTTACGCGCCGCGACCGCTATGGAGCGAGCAGGATCCTGTCGACTGGTGGAACGCGGTCGTACGCGGCGTTCGGGAAGCGCGCGAGCGGGGCGGCTTCCGGGGCGCGGACGTTAAAGGAATCGGACTCTCCGGCCAGATGCACGGTTCCGTCTTTCTCGACGGGGCAAACAACGTGATTCGTCCCGCGATTTTGTGGAACGACCAGCGCACGGCGCAGGAGTGCGCGGAGATCGAAACGTCGGCCGGCGGTCGCGACGCGCTTATCGGCATGGTGGCGAACCCCGCGATGACGGGCTTTACGGCGCCGAAGATTCTCTGGTTGCGCAATAACGAGCCGGAGAATTTCGAGAAGACGAAAAAGGTCCTGCTGCCGAAGGATTACGTTCGCCTGCGCCTAACGGGCGAATACGCGACGGAAGTGAGCGACGCGAGCGGCACGCTACTGCTCGACGTAGTGAATCGCCGTTGGTCGAGCGAATTGCTCTCGAAATTGCAGCTTGACGAGTCGCTATTGCCGACCGTTTACGAGTCTGAAGACGTAACGGGCAAACTGACGCAAGAGGCTGCGGACGCGTTGGGACTTACGACGGACTGTCTCGTGGTCGGGGGCGCTGGGGACTGCGCGGCTGGCGCGATTGGCAACGGCATATGCCGCCCCGGCGCGCTTTCGACGTCGCTCGGCACGAGCGGGGTTGCGTTCGTTCATTCCGACGAGGTGAAGGTCGATCCGAAGGGTCGCGTTCACACGTTCTGTCACGCGGTGCGTGGACGTTGGCACATGATGGGCGTCACGCTGTCGGCAGCCGGCTCGTTGCAGTGCTTCCGCAACGCGTTGTGCGGCGAGTTGCATCGTCAGGCGAAGGCGGAAGGTCGCGACGTCTACGACCTGCTGGTCGAGGAAGCGCGCCAGACGCCGACGCTCGCGGACGGTCTTTTCTTCCTGCCGTATTTGAGCGGCGAGCGAACGCCGCACGCGGATCCGAACGCGCGCGGATGCCTTATTGGCCTAACGCTGGCGCACGGTCGCGGTCACGTAGCGCGCGCGATTATGGAAGGGGTGTGCTACTCGTTGCGCGAGGCGATCGATATCTTCCGCGGGATGGGCGTTCCCGTGAACGAGATTCGCGCGTCTGGCGGCGGCGCGAAGAGCCCCTTCTGGCGCCAGATTCAGGCGGACGTTTTTAATTGCAACGTTTCGACGTTGAATTCCGAGGAAGGTCCTGCGTTCGGGGTCGCGCTTTTGGCGGCGGTCGGCGGCGGCGCGTACGGCAATATTGTTGAAGCGTGCGACGCGACGATTTCGCGCGTTTCCGAGTTGCAGCCGAACGCGGAGACGGCTAAACGTTACGACGCCGCGTTTCCGATTTATCGCGATTTGTACGCAGCGCTCAAGGCGCAGTTTGACGCGATCGCCGGACTTTAGACACTCAGTGTACAAACGGAGATAGGTTATGTATAACGCTTTTTGGGAAAACGCTCTTAACGATCGATTCGTGCGTATTGAACCGGACGACTTTAAAATGGGGTCCGATCCTGGGCATGAAGGCGTCTTTGCCGCATGGGCCGAGGTTGAGCCACCCTCTCCCACCGTTTTGAAGAGGGAGCGTTTCCATTCCGTAGCGATAAAACGTCCTTTCTATATAGATCGTTTTCCAACGACGGTCGCCGACTTTGATCGGTTTGCCAGTTTCTATGAGTACGACAAATTGGAAGCCGAGTGCAACCGAAATAAGTACGATCGCAAAGTCTGGGTTTGGGAGAGATTTCCCGACTTTCGCAAGCGGAACGACGCGGACGACAACTACGACGAGAATTCGAGTTCACAAATCAACGGCGGCGGTTGGTACGGTTGGGCTAGACGCGATAGAGACTGGCGTTGTTTCTATTGGGATTTCGAATACGTCGACAAGGAGACCAAAGAGTGGAGGGAGACGCGATATTGGCAAGGATTCGACAATCCCGTCGTTGGGCTGAACCGCAAAGAAGTTTATGCGTACGTCAATTGGCTCAACACGGATAGAATTCGAAAAGCTTATAAAGATACCCTTAACCTTAACTTCACCCCGAAGTTTCGGTTGCCGACCGAGGCTGAATTTGAGTATTGTCTCAAAGCCGGAAGCCAGTGCGTTTTTTCGTGGGGAGACGATCCGCAAGACGTGGAAACGCACGCAAAGGTCGCCGATCGCGCGGCGGAGCAGAAGTTTGTGAACGAGCCGATTTGGAAGCGAAGTTTCAATGTCTTTAGCTCGTTCAGAGACATTATGTTCCCCAACGCGCGCGCTTTTATGGCGACTGCGCCCGTCGGTTCCTACAAGCCTAATAAATTCGGACTGTACGACATGATGGGCAACGTTCTCGAGATGACCTCGGACGTTTATAAGGAAGACTACGGGCTGGGGAAAGAATGGGACAGAGACTCCGTCGTCGTCGACCCTGGACGTATTAACGGAGACAAATTGGACGATTATTACGCGTCCAAAGACGACTAGCATTTCGATCAATCCTTCGTTTGCAAGGGCGGCGCGTGGTGCGGCGGACCCGACGTCTGTCGACCTGCGGCGCGCATTCCGCGTACCGGCTGGTTTCGTAGCGATTACCTAGGTTTCAGGGTCTGCTTCGACGCCAAAGATTGACAACCGCGTAAAACTTGACGCGCGCGCTCGCGCGCAGTATAATATGCTCGACGCCGATCCTCAGTTTGAGAGGAAGAGCGTCGAGTTTTTGCGCAATAAGAACGGACTAGCGCAAGACGAACGTTTCAGATTCGACTAGATCGCTATTTGAAGAGGAATTTCTCATGTCTGATCTAAGAACAGAACGACAATCAACGCAGTGCCTTGCTATCTTCGCGCCCACGAAAGAACGCGCCTGGAATTTCCAATCGGACTGCCTCGAGAATGGAATCGAAGCGCAAACCGCCCTTTTCAGTCAAGGTTGGCCTTGGTACGTGAAGGATAAGATCCTTCCTTTTGCTTCGTGTTGCGTCGTGTTATGTCCAAACGGGATTTGTCGTCTTTCGCCTGAGGATTATAGCAACTTGGACTACGCCATGCGCGAAGAGGACGCGGTGATCATTGCCGTCGATTACCGCGACGATTCCAGAGAATACGTCGTAACCGCCGACGATGGGTTACGACGACCGAGCGATCCGCTCGAGAACGCGAAACGATTAAACTACGACGACGAGAATTTTTGGGAGACCTTCAAAGAGATTTCCTGGGTGAAAAAGGCAATTCAGAACGACGAAGACGCCATTTTCAACGATTTTGACAAGCGCGTTGAACTCGCGATTCCGCTTCTCAGGGACGCGTTGGGAATTCTTCAATCCGATACGAGCGGGATAGTCCGTCTCTCCTCCTTTGAGGCGCATACCGACGAAAAAATCCGCCAGTTCATTGACGATCACGTTATCAGTAAGAAGTTCACTAACGTTTTTGTGAACGGACTCGGTATGAAATTCAAACGAATTAAGCCGGGTTATTTTACCATGGGCAACCCGCTTACAAACGTAGATACTATTCGTATCTACGGGGGCGACTTGAAACGCTATCTCGACGTGAACGAGTGGATAGCCGACGAGTTGGCGCATGAAGTTAAGCTTACGCGCACGATCTTCGTCGCGACGTATTTAACTCAAGTCTCCATGTTTAACGATTTTGTTAGCTCGACCGGCTACGTAACGACCGCCGAGAAGAAGGGGTCGGCTTGGACGCTTGGGCGCGACAACGCGGCGCTTATAGAGGACGTTCACGGCGGCGCGCAAACGCGCCAGTACGACGCCGTTCTTTTGGATCGCCGCGGCTCCGGCGAAAGGGTTAAATCAGGATGGAACGAGCGTGCCGGGCGCAATTGGCGCGATCCAGGTTTTGAGCAGACCGGTTCGCACCCTGTCGTGTGCGTAAGCTACGACGACGCGGTCGCGTTTATCGACTGGCTTAATAAGAATTATTCGAACGATCGTTTTCTTCTGGAAAGTCTCGTCGGCGAAGATTTCGCGGGCGCCAAACGTCTACTGTATCGCCTTTTGACCGAGGCGGAGTATGAGTACGTAATCAGGGGCGGCACGCAGGATGTGTTTTTCTGGGGCGATTCGCACCGCGAAGGCTATGGCTATCTTAACGCCGCCGACGCCTCGCTCGTCGACGCCGGCTACATTTTTGAGAGCCGCTTTTCGCACGACGACGGTTTTCCGTACACGTCGCCGGTCGGTCGTTTTCGAAAGAATCTCTATGGAATCTACGACGCCGTCGGCAACGTTTTATCGTGGACGTCCGACTGGTACGCGCCGGACTACGGTCTTTCCATAACGGAACGGCAAATGACTAGCGTCGATCCCGCGGGTCCTTACGCCGGCGAATGTCGCGTCTTGCGCGGCGCCTCGTGGTGCAGTCCTCCAATCGAATGTCGTTCGTCGATGCGCTTTTTGCGTCGTCCAGAATTCTGTAGCGACTACGTTGGCTTCCGCGTCGCGTTTGAGATCGTCGATCGCTAATGGATCGAAGATCTAGAACTGACGAATAAGAGAGCGCGATCGAGTCGGTCGCGCTTTTTTATTGCGCCGCGCGCGCGACGCCCGCTATTCTCAAAAGGGGGCGACGCGGTATAATGGACGTTTTGCGCGCGACGCGGCGGCGACTCGAAACGAGCGCGGCTCGCGCGGGAGGGGTTAGGTTTATTATGACGGACAAATGGATCTACTTGGACAATAACGCGACGACGATGGTCGCGCCGGAAGTCGCGGAGACGATTCGCGTCTATCTCGATAAATTTTGGAATCCGAGCTCGATGTACGAGCCCGCGCTCGCTTTGGCGCGCGAACTCGACGACGCGCGCGCGTCGGTCGCACGCTCGCTCGGCGCCGAGCATAGCGACGAAATCATTTTCACGTCGTGCGCGACGGAGAGCAATAACGCGGCGCTCGTCGGCGGCCTGCGCGCCGCGCTTAAGGCGGATCCGAAACGCCGCCGCATTATAACGTCGCGCGTGGAGCATCCGGCGATTCTCGAAGTCTGCCGACGCCTCGAGAAAGACGGCTACCCCGTCGACTGGATCGGGGTCGATCGCGCCGGCAAGATCGATTTGCGCGCCTACGTGCAGGCGCTCCGTCCCGGCGAAACGGCGCTCGTCTCCATGATGCACGCCAATAATGAGACGGGCGTGATTTTTCCGATCGAAAAGCTTTCGCGTCTGGCGAAGCAGACGGATCCTAAGATTACGTTCCACGTCGACGCGACGCAAACGGTCGCGAAACTTCCGATTAATTTGGGCGCGGTTCCGAAATCGGACGCCGATCGCGGCGCGTTCGGTTACGTCGACATGCTTTCGTTTAGCGGTCACAAGATTCACGCGCCGAAGGGCGTCGGGGTCTTATACGTTAAGAGGGGAACGGCGTTCGAGCATTTTATGATCGGCGGTCATCAGGAGAAGGGACGTCGCGCGGGTACGGAGAACGTACCGTACATTATGGGACTGGCAAAGGCGTTGTCGCTCGATTTGGCGACGCTGGCAGATTCGAGCGCGCGCATAGAAGCGTTGCGCGATCGTCTTCAGGCTGGAATTGAAGCGCGCGTTCCGTACGTCGTCGTGAACGGCAAGGACGCGCCTCGCACGCCGAATACGCTCAACGTCGCGGTTTACGGCGCGGAGGGCGAGGCGATTCTCGCGCTCATGTCGGCGAACGGCGTTTGCGTGTCGAGCGGGTCAGCGTGCACGTCGGGCTCGTTGGAACCGTCGCACGTTCTCACCGCGATGAAGGTTCCCGAGGGCGCGCTGCAGGGTAATTTCCGGTTCAGTTTGAGCCGGTACACGACGGAAGAAGAGATCGATCGCGCGCTGGAAGTTTTCGTGGACGTCGTCGCGACGATTCGCAAGACGTCGTCCAAATGGGACGACGCGAAAGGGGAGCCGATTAGCTGACGCCCCCTATTGTCCAAACGTCGCGAGCGTGTACAATATCGGGCGTCGCGGGGTCGCGTCTCGACGTCGGCTCTGATAGTAGACACACGTAGTTGACAGTCGCACGACTGGAATCCTATATTCGGCGATTTTATACGGAGACAGAAGAAAAATGAAACGAGCGAAGATCAGCGTAATCGGCGCGGGCAACGTAGGAGCGACTTGCGCGCAATACTGCGCGATGGCGGGCTTAGGCGACGTCGTCCTGTTGGACATTCCGCAAACGGGCGACATGCCCAAGGGCAAGGCGTTGGATATGGCGGAAGCCGCCCCGGTTCTGCGCTTCACGGCGAACGTAACCGGCACGACGGACTATGCGGACACGGCGAACAGCGACGTTATCGTCGTTACGGCCGGTATTCCGCGCAAGCCGGGCATGAGCCGCGACGACCTTCTCGCGACGAACGCGAAAATCGTCGGTTCCGTCGGCGAGCAAATTGCGAAGACGAGCCCTAACGCGGTCGTAATCGTCGTGAGCAACCCTGTCGACACGATGGTTCAGCGTATGTGCGACGTAACCGGTTTTCCGCACGAGCGCGTGATTGGTCAGGCGGGCGTTCTGGACGCGTCGCGCTTCTGCACGTTCATTGCGATGGAACTGAACGTGAGCGTCGAAGACGTCAACGCCATGTTGCTCGGCGGTCACGGCGACTCCATGGTGCCGCTCGCGAGCTGCTCTTCGGTCGGCGGCATTCCGGTAACGCAACTTATCTCGAAGGAACGTCTCGACGAGATCGTTCAGCGCGCGCGCGTCGGCGGCGGCGAGATCGTCAATCTTCTCGGCACGGGCAGCGCGTACTATGCGCCCGCGGCGTCCTCGATGAAGATGGTCCAAGCGATCGTTCGGGACGAGAATCGCGTTTTGGCGTGCGTCGCCTACTGCGATAAAGAATACGAAGTCGGCGGCTATTACGTCGGCGTTCCGGTGGTTCTTGGAGACGGCGGCGTTAAGAAGATCGTTTCGCTCCAGATGACGGACGACGAGAAAGCCATGTTCGCGAAGTCTTGCGAAGCCGTTAAGACGAACGTTGCGAATATGAAGAAGCTCGTCTGATTCGCTGGAAAGAGATTAGCGCTATAGTTTAGCGCGAATCGAACTGCGCGCCGGGCGTTACTCGGCGCGCTTTTTTTACCATAGGCGACGTTCATGACCAAGTATCGCGTGCGACTGATTCTCGGACTTGCGGCGTTGATCGTTCCGGCGATTCTCGTCGGCGCGATTCTCTTTAAATTTTCGCCGTCGCAACTGCATTTGCCGTCGTGTTCCTTTCGCGCGCAGACGGGTCTGTACTGTCCCGGTTGCGGCGCGACTCGCGCGATTCGTCGCCTCATGCAGGGCGATTTGCTCGGCGCGTTGCGTTATAACTCGCTTCTTTTCATTCTTGCGCCGTGCGTCGTCTATATTCTTGCGTACGACGCGTACGATTTATGGCGCGGGGTAATGGTTCCTCGTCGCGGGGTTCGCAACGTTGCGGTTTTCTGCCTGTGCGCGATTATAGCGTATTTCATTTTAAGGAATTTGCCGTTTGCATGGTGCGACTGGTTGCGACCTCCTGACGAGGTCTGTTTGTAACGGCAATTTGCGCGCTTTTATCGCGCGGCGCAGTTTTTTTATTTGCAAAATAAGGGCGTCGTTCTTATAATAGCTAGGTCGATTCTTCGCGAACCGCTCGCGAGGGTCGCCGCCCGCGCGAATAAGAACAATTGGTAGGTTAAGGAGAGTAAGATTGGAAAACGAAAAGAAAGACGAAGTCGTCTTTTGTCCGAAATGCGGCGCAATGATAACCGGCGAATACTGCTTCTTCTGCGGTTCTTCGCGCGAAGGCGATAAGACGTCGGGGGAGAGTCCTTACGAAACGCTCGGCAAGGGCGCATGGGCGGATAATTCTTCGCAGCAGATTTGGTTGATTAAAGATTACATGGCCAACAATATCCTTGCGCTTCTCATCTTTAATTTCCTATTCGGATTGATCGGCGTCCTTAATTCTTCCGCGTGTCAATCGGCCAAAAAGTCGAACAATTACGCGTTGGCACAAGAGAAATCCAATGCGGCGCGTTCGATGTTTAACATTGCGCTGGCGATATTTCTCATCAAGCTCGTGATCGCCGTCGTCGCTATCGTTATGCAAGCGAAGAACGGCGGCGCGGCGTGATTTGGTCTCGTTTGTTTTTGAGAATAGGAGAAAGCTATGTATTGTCCCAACTGTGGAGCGATGATGGACGGGGATACCTGCGCTTTTTGCGGCTCGAGAGCGTCGAGCGGCGGCGGTTCCGGCGGCGGTCAACAGCCGTATGTCGGCGGTTACGGGGGCGCGCAGCAGTCGTTCGGCGGGTATGGCGGCGGGCCGGCGAATCCCTATGCGGCGACGCCACGCAGGAATTATTCCGCCGATTTTAGCGACTTCCTCGTCCCTAATATTATCCTGACGGTATTGGCGGCGTGCGCGTGTAAGCTCGTTGGCGCGATCATTCCCGGCATAGGACTTATCTTTTCAATACTGTCGCGCAACGCGCTTTCCGCAGGCGATATTGCGTCGGCGAGGAGTCGCGCCGTCGTTGCGAAAGTCTTCTTCTGGATTTCCCTCGTGCTCATTCTTATTGGGATCGTTTTGATGATCATCTTTTTAACGAGCGAGGAAGGACAAAAATTGATCCGCCAAGGAATGGAGGAAGCGGAGCGCCGGCAATATTAAACGCGTCCGCATTCGCGAATCGGCAAAGGTTTTCAAACGCCTCTAGTCAACGCATTGATTTGCAATCGCCCGTAAGCGTAAGAGCGCCCGTGCACAATCCGCGCCCGGTCCGCGCATAATTGGGCGTGCGAGCGTCCCGGCGCCGCAATGGAGCCCCAAGCGCCAGCTTGGGGGAGGGTAGGAACCAGACGTCGCGTTGCCCAAAGGGTATGGTTCGAACGCCCCAAGTCAACGCATTGATTTGCAATCGCCCGTAAGCGTAAGAGCGCCCG
>JAEEGL010627445.1_pt1 | contig 15411 bp, 7 predicted proteins | sample 9134231 | NCBI WGS metagenome assembly JAEEGL01 (sample SAMN16246548, study PRJNA631951) | gut metagenome | biome: gut microbiome; feature: rumen; material: fiber-attached | host: Bos | place: Iran: Karaj | collected 2018-10 | reverse complement strand
TTCGTGCCGCGCGACTGCTACAACTCCTACTTCTATATCGTCGAGGACACCTCCCTCACCGTCCTCGACAAGTTCCGCCTCCACGGTGCCCCCTACATCGAGCACCTCACCGGCGGCAGCGCCCTGCACTGCAACCTCGAGGAGCACCTCACACAGCAGCAGTACATGCAGCTGCTCGAGGTGGCCGCCAAGGAGGGTTGCAACTACTTCCCCTTCAATATTCCCAACACCATCTGCAACGACTGTGGCCACATCGACAAGCGCTACCTCAAAGAGTGCCCCCACTGCCACTCCAAGAACGTCGACTACCTGACCCGCGTCATCGGCTACCTGCGCCGCGTCTCCAACTTCAGCAAACCCCGCCAGGAGGAAGCCTCGCGCCGCTTCTACGCCAACATGTGATACTTAAACTAAAAACTTAAAACTTAAAGCTTAAAACTTAAACTAAAAACTTAAACTAAAAACTTAAACTAAAAACTTAAACTAAAAACTTAAACTTAAAACTTAAAGCTTAAAGCTTAAAACTTTCAGCTCACCCATGCTACGATATATTGACACCGACATAGTCTTCCAGGAGATACCCGACGAGGTGACGCTTGCCGTCAACCTCACGGGCTGTCCCTGCCGTTGTCCGGGGTGTCACTCGAAGCACCTGTGGGGCGACAGCGGCGAGCCGCTGACCGAGGAGGCTGTGGAGTGCATGCTCGAGCATCAGAAGAACGAGGTGACCTGCCTCAGCCTTATGGGCGGCGATGCCCAGCCGCAGGAAGTCGACCGCATGGCCGGATGGCTGCGCCGCCGCCACCCCAAGCTCCACATAGCCTGGTGGAGCGGCCGCTCACTCCTTTCGCCCCAGGTCTCCCTCTCCAACTTCGACTACATCAAGCTCGGCCCCTACCTCTCCCACCTCGGCCCGCTGAAGAGCCGCACCACCAACCAGCGGCTCTACCGTGTGGTCCACGACACCTTGCAGGACATCACCCCCCGCTTCTGGAAAAAATGAGAATTGCAGTTGCAGTTCTCTTTTTTTTTGTATCTTTGCATCAATAAATTATTAATACAAACATCAAATAACCATTCATTATGAAACGATTAGGACTTCTTCTCGTATGCTTCGCCACCCTGGCGATGACCTCGTGCAGCCTCTTCGAGGCAGCTGCTTCCTCCAACACTGTCGCCAAAGCCTCCGGCCAGACCTGCGGCGCCGCCGTGCAGGGCCTCTACAGCGCCTACAACACCACCGGCAAGATCGACCTCACCAACGCCACCAACCTCAACAACGCCCTGGCCCTCGCCTCGGCCTACACCAACCTCAGCCAGAACAAAGGCGATGCCAACTATCGCAAAGCCTTCACCAGCGGACTCATAGCCAGCTCGGCAGGTCTCATCACCAGCAAGACCGCCACCGCCTTTGTCGACAAGATGCTGGCCACCGCCGGCCTGGGCAAAATCAACACCCAGAACATAGCCCAGACCGCCGCCACCGCCACCGCCATCATCAGCCTCCTCAACGCCCTCAAGCAATGATCAACCAGGCTGCATTGGACAATATGAAAGCGCGGCGCTCGTGCCGCGCTTTCACTTCAGAGATGCCCTCGCGCGAACTTGTCGCCGCCGTCTGCGACGCCGGCACCTGGGCCCCCACGGGCCACGGCAGGCAGAGCCCCCTCATCCTCGCCGTCACCGACCGCCGCCTGCGCGACTGCCTCTCGGCCATGAACGCCCGCATCTGGAACTCCCTCAAAGTGCAGCGTGGCGACCAACCCACCCCCGAACCTTTCGACCCCTTCTACGGCGCCCCCGTGGTGCTCGTAGTGCTGGCCGACCGCAACGTGGTGACCCACCTCTACGACGGCTGCAGCGTGATGTGCCAGCTGGCCAACGCCGCCCATGCCGCCGGCCTCGCCTCCTGCTGGATACACCGTGCCAAAGAGGAGTTCGACAGTCCCGAAGGCAAAGCCATACTCCGCGAACTCGGCATCGAGGGCGACTACGAAGGCATCGGCCATATCGTCCTCGGCTACCCCGCCAGGCAGGCCGCCGCTCCCCTGCCCCGCAAGTCCGACTATATCCGCTGGGTGGAATAACCCCAAAAGCCCCTTTTTTCTGCCGCCATGAAGCGCCTCTTTCTCCTCCTCCCGCTCCTGCCGCTGCTGCTCGTCGGCTGCGGCCGCCACCGCCATGCCGACAAGCAGATCTTCCACTACAACGAGAGTGCCGGCATCGCCACCCTCGACCCCGCCTTCGCCAAAGACCAGAGCATCATCTGGGGCTGCCGCCAGCTCTACAACGGCCTCATACAGCTCGACACGGGCCTCCACGTGCAGCCCTGCATAGCCCGTCGCTGGGCCATCAGTCCCGACGGCCTCACCTACACCTTCACCCTCCGCACCGACGTCCTCTTCCACCGCAACGCCCTCTTCGGGCCCGACAGCACGCGCCGCGTCACCGCCGCCGACTTCCTCTACTCCTTCAACCGCATCGTCGACCCCGCCGTCGCCTCGCCCGGCGCCTGGATCTTCAGCGGTGTCGAGAGTTTCAGCGCCCCCGACGACACCACCTTCGTCATACGCCTCAAAGCCCCCTTCGCCCCGTTCCTCTCGCAGCTGGGCATGGTCTATTGCAGCGTGGTGCCGCGCGAAGTCGTCGAGCACTACGGCAAGGAGTTCCGCAGCCACCCCTGCGGCACCGGCCCCTTCCGCTTCCAGTACTGGAAAGAGGGGGTGAAGCTGGTGCTCCGCAAAAACCCCGACTACTTCGAGTACGACACCCTCGGCGTCCCCCGCCGCCTGCCCTACCTCGACGCCGTGGCCGTCACCTTCATCGTCGACCGGCAGACCGTCTTCCTCGAGTTTGTCAAAGGCAACCTCGACTTCATGAACTCGCTCGACGCCAGCTACAAAGACGAGCTGCTCAACCACGACGGCACCCTCAAGCCCAAGTATGCCGCCCGCATCGACATGACCACCACCCCCTACCTCAACACCGAGTACCTGGGCTTCCTCATGGACGGCGACGACTCCCCCCTCCGCGACCGGCGCCTGCGCCAGGCCGTCAACTGCGGCTTCGACCGTCGCAAGATGATGCGCTATCTGCGCAACAATATTGGCACCCCCGGCGTCTACGGCTTCGTGCCTCCGTCGCTCCTCGCGCCCCCCGCCGCCGACAGCGGTGCCTACACGCCCCGTGCCTACAACGAGTACGACCCCGACCGTGCGCGCCGCCTCCTCGCCGAGGCCGGCTACCCCGGCGGCAAAGGGCTGCCACGCATCAAGCTCGCCACCACCAGCAACTACCTCGACCTCTGCAAATACCTCCAGCAGCAGCTGGGCCTCCTCGGGGTCGACGTGCAGGTCGACGTCAACCCGCCCGCCGCCCTGCGCGAGCAGATAGCCCAGGGGCGCAGCGGCTGGTTCCGTGCCTCGTGGGTGGCCGACTATCCCGACGCCGAGAACTACCTCGCCCTCTTCCACACCCCCAACAGGGCTCCGGCAGGCCCCAACTACACCCACTACAGCAACGCCGCCTACGACCGCCTCTACTCCGCCGCCCGCAACGAGACCGACCCCTCCCTCCGGCTCCGCCTCTACCACACCATGGACAGCCTCGTCATGCAGGAGGCACCCGTCGTCGTGCTCTACTACGACCAGATACTCCACTTCACCCACAAAAACGTCCACGGCCTCCGCTCCGACGCCATGAACACCCTCGACCTCCGCCGCGTCACCATCCAGCGGTAGCTCCGCAGCCCCCGATATAAGGGCAAAATTCCATTCTTACTCAAATCGTTACCTCATAATCGCCCATAAACGCCTTTGAACGCTTATGGGCGCTATGTTGTCTTATATTAGCCCTCCCCTGTTTCCTCTTTTTTCGTCAAAAAATATTTTCACAGAATAAAAAAAAATATATATATTTGCAGTTCGAAACAGAAGTAAAATGGGGCAGGGACGCGCTCATAACCTACTGGTAATCACTCCCTCTACCCACAAGGCGGTGTATTATAGCCGCCCTGTGGATTGCATCGTTGCAGGCTCAACCGCAAGGTGCACCACGGTGGAGCATGACTCCCACCTGAGTCCGCCCCAAGTCCGACTGTTGTCCGCTTGTTGTCCGCTTGTTGTCCGGTTGTTGTCCGCTTTTAAACCGGACAACAAGCGGACAACAACCGAGCAGCAAGCGGACAACGGACGGTGCAGTCCCCTCGTCACGACGCCTGCACGGCACGCTTCCGACCGTGCCACACGTTATGTTTAAAATAAAGAAAATGCATTGAAAATATTAATCAAAACAACAAACAATATGGTAAAAATTACACAAATGAAAAACTTGGCCCCGTGGCAAGCTGCAAAAAGGCTGGCCCTGGTCGCATGTGTGCTGCTCGCCCCGCTGGGCCTGAGGGCACAAACCACCATCACAATTGGTGAGGGAACATCTACACAATACTACCCATTGCCCGGATATTATGGGTACCAGTATGATGTGTTTATTTACACACCTACAGCTGCGGCTGCCTTAGGTGCAGACTGTGACATCTCCAGTATAGCATTTAATGTATCCTCCAATAATACAAGTGGTGAGTCCTCCATGCAAATTTGGGTTAAGGATGTGGATGCCGACTACGTATTAGCTGCCGCAACCACTTTCTCGGAATACACCGAAGGCGCCACCCTGGTTTACGAGAACGATGATCTCGTTACAACCACAGGATGGAACACCTTTGATTTTTCTTCTACCTTTTCTCATGAAGGAGGGAAAGCCTTGCTTGTCGCTGTGCGCGGAGAGGGCTGTGGTACCTCAGCTTGCTCCCGTTTATGTTACTATACCTCTGCTACTGGCACATATTGGAATAAGCATCAGGACAACTCAGATCCCGGTACAAGTATATCTGGTACAATATCATCCTATCGCGCCAACATTCAGTTGGATATCACCTACACTGGCACTGTCTGCCTTACCCCTTCAGGGCTGGCCGCGAGCGGTATTACCCATGAAGCTGCCACCCTCAGTTGGACTGAAAACGGTTCTGAGACCGGCTGGGTGCTGCAATATGGCACTGACAACACCTTCGCGTCAAATACAGAAGTACATGTCAGCACAACACCTTCCTATGACCTCAGTGGCCTTACTGCCACAACTACATACTATGCTCGTGTGAAGCCCGACTGCGACAACGACGATTCGCATTGGAGCACCACAGCAAGTTTCTCCACCACCGCTGTAGCCGAAGCTGTCGGCGACAGTTGGAGCGACGACTTCGAAGGCGTCAGCTGCGACTGGGAACTTATAAACGGCACCCAAACCAACGCTTGGGCTTGGGGTACCGCAACTAACAACGGCGGCACGCACGCCCTCTATGTCTCCAACGACGGCGGCACCACCAATGCTTATACACATAGTAACACAATGGTGTATGCCACCAAACTTCTCAACTTCACCGAAGGCAAATACGAATTCAGCTACAACTGGAGTGGCAATGGTGAAAGCACCTACGACTATTTGAGAGTGGCCTTGGTGCCCGCTTCGGTAACCCTCACCGCTGGCACAAGCACTCCTTCCGGCTTTAGTACATCGAGTCTTCCCACTGGCTGGGTTGCCTTGGACGGTGGCGGCAAACTGAATTTGGCTACCTCATGGCAGAGCAAGAGCGCAACCATCAACGTTGCCGCCGGTAACTATTATATGGTTTTAGCTTGGCGTAACGATGGCGGTGGCGGCAACAATCCTCCTGCCGCTGTCGACAACGTAAGCATAACCCGCATGGCTTGTCCCTACGATGTGGAAGACCTCGCGGTTACCCCAAGTAGCATTACCACAACCGGTGCCACTATTACATGGACAGCCGGCGAGGCCACACAGTGGCAGGTATCCTACAGCACCAACAGCAATTTCGAAGACGCCACCGAGGTCATCGTCAGCGCCGCCACCTACGGCATGACAAACCTTACCCATTCCACCAACTACTACGTAAGAGTGCGCGCCTACTGCGGCGGCTCCGACTACGGCGTATGGAGCGCGCCTATCAAATTCCCCACCGCATGCGAGGCCCTTACCATCAACGAGAACACCAACTATATCGAGAACTTCGACGGCTATACTGCTGGCAACAACGTGCTGCCTACTTGCTGGAATTATATCAACACGACCACCTACAGTTCCTATCAAATTAATCCAAGAGTCTATAGTTATAGCGCCAACTCTCCATCCAACTGCTTATATTTATATTCATATGCCTATTATAGTGGTGGTACCACTACAAACGACCCGCAACCGCAGTATGCCATACTGCCCGAGATGAGCAACCTCGACAACGCGCGCATCATACTATGGGCCAAGGGCTATAATGCCAACAGCACCTTCAAGATTGGCCGTATGACCGACCCGACCGATGCCAGCACCTTCCAGCTTGTTTATGAGCAGACGCTCACCACCTCCTATCAAAAGTTCACCTACAACCTGACCGGTGTTTCCGGCAAATACATCGCCATAATGATAGATGCTGCCTCCAGCGACAGAACCAACAACGGTGTCTATATCGACGATATCACCGTCGAGATGATACCGAACTGCCTTGAGATTCAGAGCCTTGCCGTGGTCGACAACAGCATCACCACCAACAGTGTGCAGCTGAGTTGGACCGCCGGCGGCACCGAGACGGCCTGGGACATCTACTACACCACCAGCAATGAGGCCCCCACCGCCGAGACCACTCCCACCGTCAGCGGCACCGCCGACAACAACCCCTGCACCGTCAGCGGCCTCAACCCGTCAACCCACTACTACGCCTATGTGCGCGCCCGCTGCAGCGCATCCGACAAGGGCAACTGGAGCGATGCCGTCGATTTCTACACCGCCTGCGCAAGCATTACCTCCTTCCCCTGGACAGAGAACTTCGAAGAAATGACCGATAATACTGTGCCCCTGTGCTGGGATAACTCCGCCACCACCGGCACCGATCACGGTTCACATCCAGAGTACTATTGGGGTGTATATAATTACAATGGGAACAAAATGATTCGCATGTACAATTATTATGCACATGGTCCATTGGCAATCATTAACACTCCTGTTTTAGACCTTCCTGCCGACCCCCAAGACCTCACCTTCGAATACGCCCACCGTGCATCTTCCGGTGTATTTACCGTAAAGATTTCGACAGACAACGGCACTACATTCACCGATCTGCAATCGTTCAGTGCAGGCTCCGGTTATTCGCAAACAGACCCCGGCACATTTACCGAAGCCGAGATTTCTTTGGCCGATTATGCCAACTCATCGGTTATCTTGCAATTCTATTCCGCAGCGAACTATGGCAGTGGCGCCATCTTTATAGATAATGTCAAAATTGACGATTCTCCCACCTGCCGCAAACCTTCTACCCTTGTCTGCAGCTCGAAGACCGCCCACACCGCCACTCTGAGTTGGGGCGAGAACGGCAGCGCCATCGCCTGGCAGGTGTCATACAGCACCGATGCCAACTTTGACCCCGAAAACGGCACCATCGTCGATGTGAATGCCGATCCCGCCACCATCGAAGGCCTGGCCCAAAGCACCACCTACTACGCCTACGTCCGCGCCAACTGCGGTAATGTGGACGGTGTGAGCGATTGGAACACCACCAAGGTTACCTTCGCCACCGTCGCCGGCAACGTGACTCCCACCGGCCTCACTGTGGATAACTCTACCATCACCAGTAGCCAAGCCACTGCAAGTTGGAACGCCGTGGCCGGCAACACCGAGCACCAGAGCTACGACATCTATTGGGCTCTCGCCTCAGTCACCCAGGTGCCCGCCGAGCCGACAGCCCCGAACCTCATCTCTGGTATCCAAGCAACTTCACAAGTTATCTCCGGCCTTGCGGCTGAAACAACGTATAAGGTATGGGTACGTGACAACTGCGGCACCGACGGCTACAGCAATTGGAGCAGCACCCCATTTACCTTCATGACCGCCGCTGCCTGTCAGATGCCCGACGACCTGGCCGCCAGCAATGTGACCACCAACAGCGCCACCATCAGCTGGAACGCCTACGGCCTCACCGAATTCAACCTACGCTACAGCACCGACGGCGAGAACTGGACCACCGAGAACAATGTGAACACCCCCTACACCTTCAACGGCACCCTGAGCAGCAACACCGCCTATCAGGTGCAGGTGCAGCCCTCCTGCAACACCGAAGCATGGTCGGCCACGTTGAGCTTCAGAACGGAATGCGACGCCATCACCATCACAAACGAGCATCATTGGACTGAAAACTTCGATAGCCCGGTGGTGACTACCACATATAACCAGGTTGGTGAAATGCCTGACTGCTGGGACAACTATCCGACGACTGCTTCAAGTGCAAAGATACTTGCAGCTGGAGCACAATACAACTATGCCGACAATAGTCAGGTACTGTATTTCTATGGCAGCGGCAACAACTATGCTGCACTTCCTGTGTTCAGCAACGCTCTTAACGAACTGCAGATTACCTTTAAGTATGCAACCGAAAGCAACAGTAACGGAAACCTTACTTTGGGTTATATAACAGCCGAAGACAATGGTACCTACAACACATTCACTGCCATCGGAAGCAGCTATAACGCAAGCCAGTCGTATTATCATGTACTTACCCCGATTACGGTCTATTTGAACAATGTACCTGCCGAGGCCACACACCTGGTCTTCCGCTGGTATTATAGTAGTCAGTATGGCGCCAATGTCGACGACATCGAGGTCTCGCCGGCTCCTTCCTGCTACCCCCTGGGCACGCTGACCTATGCCAACGTCGGCACCCACTCGGTTGACCTGAGCTGGCCGCTGGTCGACGCCAACCAGAGCGCCTGGCAGGTACAGTATGCCACCGACGAAAACTTCACCGAAGGTGTCAACACGGTTGTCGCCAACGCTCATGAGAACTACACCCTTGCCGAACTTACTCCCGAGGTCCACTACTGGGTGCGTGTACGTGCAAAGTGCGGCGACGAGGACTTCGGCGAGTGGAGCAACGTGGTTGACTTCACCACCGGCATCGCCTGCCCGGCCCCCACGGACCTCACACTTGATGCCTATAACACCGAAAGCCTGACTATCTCTTGGACCGAGACCGGCGAGGCCACCGCTTGGAAGGTCGCCTACAAGGAGACTGAAAGCGCTGGCGACTTCACCGATGTGGCTGTTGATGAAAACCCCTACACTATCACAGGTCTCAACGACGGAACCCTCTACACCGTGAAGGTGCGCGCCAACTGCGGCAACGTAAACGGCTTGAGCCAGTGGAGCGCCACAGAGGACTTCCAGACCGAAGCCTCCTGTCCCGCCCCCACCAACCTGGCTGTGACCGAAAATAGCGAGACCCCCCACGGCGCCACCATCACCTGGAGCGGCAACAGCGACAACGACAGCTACACCGTTGAATATGCCGAAGGCCCCTTGGCTGGCCTCGCCACCCTCCTCAACGAAGGCTTCGAAGGCGGCAGCATGCCGACGGGTTGGAGCCACACAGGAAGCACTTGGACGGTAGGTAGCGGATCAGGAAACAATTCTGGAGTGTCTACCGCCGCAAACGGAACTTATAATGCCACTTTCTATAGTAGTTCTGCAACTCCGGAATACCTAATTACTCCTGCTATAAATATGGAAGGTATGTTGTCGGCTACGCTCACCTTCAACTATGTTAATCCTGCATGGTCTGGTGGAATATATTCTCTGACCGTATATTATCGCGTTGGTGAAGGTGCATGGCAAGAACTTGAGACCTACAATACGGCACAAGCATCATGGACACAAAAGACCATTAACTTGACAGGATTGGCAGACAATTATCAAATTGGCTTCTATGCTGCCAAATATAATAATGACTATGGTTACGGCACAGGTATCGACGATGTCAAAATCACGGCCGAATATACTCCCAGCTATACTTGGAATGAGCTTGCCACCAATGTCACCAGCCCCTATGAAATCACCACGCTCGATCCCGAGACCCAGTATGTGGTGCGCGTGAAGGGTGTCTGCGGCAGCACGCCCAGCCCCGCCAGCAACATCGTGGGCTTCACCACCCTCGAAGCTTGCGGTGCCCCGACAGCCTTCGTCCTTGGCGCTGTCGAAGCTCATCAGGCCACCTTCAGCTGGACTGCCGGCATCGCTAACACCGCCTGGAAGGTCTATGTGAAGGAGCACGGCGCTGCTGAATACCCCGTCGCTTACACTAACGCCACCACTGCCTCGGTTACCATCAGCTCGCTTGATGACGCCACCGCCTACGACGTGAAGATTGTCCCCACCTGCAACGAGAGCAAGATACTCGAGGTCGAGAATGCCTTCACAACCTTGTGCGAGGCCATTTCTGCTGTGGGTTATACCGAGAATTTCGACCTCATGTCGGCATCCACCGTTTATACTCCCAACGCGTATATAATGCCTGAATGCTGGAGCTATATCAACAATTGTACTAACAATAGTTACAAGTACTACCCTGTTGTTTCTTCATACAACTCTAACTCTTCTGCATATTCCGGCACAAATTACTTGAGGCTCTATTCGTTCTACAGTTCCTACACTGACTACGGCCCGCAGCCTCAATACGCCATCCTGCCTGAGATGAATGGCTTGGCCGGCACTCAAATCACGCTGATGGCCAGAGGCTACAACGCCAACAGCACCTTCAAGATTGGTACGATGACCGACCCGGCCGATGCCAGCACCTTTAATCCTATTGAAATCGCATCAGGTGTTTATGAGCAGGCGCTAACCACTTCGTATCAGGAGTTCGAGTATATCATTCCTGCCGATGCCCAAGGCAACTATCTGGCCTTCATGATTGATGCCGCCACTTCGGAGAGGACCAGTAATGGTATCTATATCGACGATATCCAGATTGCCGAAGCTCCCTCTTGCCTTAAGCCCACCGACTTGACATTTGAGAGTGCCACTACCACAACGGCCACCCTCAGCTGGACCAACGGTGATGCAAACCAGACCGCATGGCAGATTTGCCTCAATGGCGACGAAGAGAACCTTGTCATGGCCAACAGCAACCCCTTCACCATCGAAGGCCTCACCGCTGCCACCGCCTACACCGCCAAGGTACGCGCCTACTGCGCTGCTGAAGACCAGAGCGACTGGAGCAACGACGTGAACTTCACCACCTTGTGCGATGCCGTCACCACCTTCCCGTGGACCGAGGACTTCAACAGCCTTACCGAGAACTACACAATCCCCGTCTGCTGGGACAACGAAGAGGGTACCACTACAACCGCAAATTATAAGTGGTGCTACTCCAGCAATAACGGCAACGGCAATTGCAACGGTACGGGCCACAACGGTTCCAACTGTGTGCGATTCAACTCGTATAACAATTCCAATAACCTTACCAACTTCCTGAAATCGCCGGTCCTGAGCCTTCCTGCCGGACAGCCCATGCAACTGAAGTTCTGGTACAAGAACCCCGCTGGCGGCGACTTCTCGGTCTATATCTCAACCGACGGCGGCACAACCCATGAGACAGCTCTCGCCACCGGACTCACCGGTAAATCAGGCTGGACCGGACATGAAGCCATCGACCTCAGCGCCTATGCCGACCAGGATGTGGTAATCGTCTTCAAGGGCACTTCCAACTACGGCAACGGCGACGCATACATCTACCTCGACGATGTCACCGTCGAGCCGCTTACCATCGAGAAGGTTGTCGACCTCAACAAGTGGTATGCCATCTCTTCGCCCATGGACGCCCCCTCCGTGTTGGACGTGACCAACCTCATCACCGGTGTCTACGACCTCTTCCGCTACGACGAGCCTACCGGCACCTGGCAGAACTACAAGGCCAGCAACTTCGACTTCGAGAACGGCCGCGGCTACATCTACCGCCGTACCACCCCTGCCATACTCACCTTCAACGGCACACCCAACGTGAGCGGCGTCTCCTACAACCTCACCGCCAGCTGCACCGATGCCACCCTCAAGGGCTTCAACCTCGTGGGTAACCCCTACCCGACGAAGGCCGGCATCAGCACCTCCTGCTACACCCTCAACGCCAACGGCACCTGGACCGTCCACGAGAGCTACGAGATTGAGATGACCGAAGGCGTGATGGTCCATACCAACAGCGCCACCGAACTCCAGTTCACCGCCATCAGCTCCAAGTCGGCCCCCACCGCCACCGAGGCCCTCGCCATCACGGTGAGCGGCAACGGCTATGAGGATATCGTCTACGCCCGCCTCGAGGACGGCGAGGGTATGCCCAAACTCGGCCACCTCAACGCCGACGCACCGGCCTTGAGCATCCCCGTCGACGGCAGCCGCTATGCCATCGCCATGCTCGGCACCGAGACCGAGAGCTTCCCGCTGACGCTTCAGGCCGCCGCAGGCACCTACACCATCGGCATCAAGGGCAGCGACAACATGAGTTATGTCCACCTGCTCGACCGTGCCACCGGCCGCGACATCGACCTGATGAGCCAGACCTACACCTTCAGCGCCACTGGCAGCGACGCCAACCGCTTCATGGTGAAGCTCAGCCCCTACACCAACGAACCCGCCAACGGCACCTTCGCCGTCTGGAACGGCAACGGCTGGCGTATCGAGGGCGACGGCACCCTGCAGGTCTACGACGTCATGGGCCGCAAGCTCTTCGCCAGAGAGCTCTCCGAGTTCGACGGCTACCTGCCGGTCCAGATATTCCCCGCCACCGGTGTCTACGTGATACGCCTGGGCGAGAAGTCGCAGAAAATTGTTGTTAAATAAATAAAATGCATAATATCATGAAATCAATAAAGATATTCACCATAACCCTTCTGTTCGCCTCGCTCGTCGCAGGCTGCCAGAAGAACGACAAGGGCCATATCCGTATCTTTGCCGAGAACATCGGAGGCCAGGGCGCCAAAGTGGCGTTCAACCCTGCCGACATACCCAGCGGCGCCGACTGGATTGCCAACGAAACTATCAACCTCAACGGCAACATCTACACCATCGCCGAAGAGCAGGGTCTGGGCTTCTACCTCACCGACCCCGGCACCAGTACCGGTGTCGAACCCCTCACCAGCGCCATGCACGCCATCTATCCCGGCCAGAGCTTCGACGGCAACAGCGTGTCTGTCACCAACAGCACCTCCGGCAACGGCGAGATAGTCCTCGACCGCCTCGTCGTGGAGAAGGTGAGCGACACCATACAGAAGATAGCCTTCCCCATGGCCGCTGAAGCCAACGCCGACGCCACCAAGCTCTACTTCAAGCACCTCACCGGCGGCTTCCGCCTCACCCTCAACAACACCAGCGCCAGCGCCGTCAACGTGGCCTCTGTCAAGATAGTGGCCCGCAGCACCGCCGAGGTGACACACCTCGGCTGCAACGGTGTCACCGCCCGCTGGGCGGTGCAGGGTCCCTCGGTGCCCTCCGGCCCCATAGGTTCGATAGAAGGCAATGTCGATGTTAAATACGCCTGCGAGATGAACTTCGACCTCCGCAACGGCGGCAACAACTACATCAACATACCCGCCACCAACGGTACACTGATGTTCTGCGTCCCTATCACCATCAGCTCGGTACGCTACCTCACCGTCACCGGCTACGACGCCAACGGCACCGAGCTCTTCAACAAGACTGCCGACCTCGGCTCCGAAGTGGCGGTGGAACGCAACCGTATGTACACCATACCGCAAATCAACATCAACTAATCACTAACCGTCAAAAATCTGAACATTATGGAAACAAAGAAAGAATATACCGCACCACAGCTGACCGTGGTATCGTTCAAACCGGAAAGAGGCTATGCTTCGAGTTTCTTCTTCCTCCATATCTTCCAGAACAATGAGGAAGATGGCTTCGACAACAACAACCAGGAATACTGGCTCTGGAACGACAACGACAACAGTTTCGGCGGAGACGGCTGGAGCTGGGATTGATCCTCCTCCGGTATCCATCCCGCAGGGGTGGGGGGCATCGGCCCCCCACCCCTTTCCTTTTACACCGCCTCCGCGGGTAGCTGTGTCCCTCCGGCGTGTTGCAAATGGACCGCCGGCATCCTGCCGGCATCGTCTCTCCCTACGGCAATTATTCCTCCTGCTCGGCGAAAATATATTCTCCTGCTCGCACTGCGTGCTCACGAAATCTAGTAAATCTTGTAAATTATTTCCGCCTGCGGCGTGTCTCTAACAATCTATGGATTTATGGATTTCCGCCGGCAGGCGGGAGACTCTCCTTGGAGCGCCGGCATCGCCTCTCCCTACGGCAATTATTCCTCCTGCTCGGCGAAAAAATATTCTCCTGCTCGGCTGGCACCGAGCGAAATCTAGTAAATCTTGTAAATTATTTCCGCCTGCGGCGTGTCTCTAACAATCTATGGATTTATAGATTTCCGCCGGCTGGCGGGGATTATTAATGGAGCGCCGGCATCTTGCCGGCATCGCCTCTCCCATTATTAATACTCCTGCTCGGCTGGCGCCTCGCGAAATCTATAAATCTTATAAATTATTTCCGCCTTCGGCGTGTCTCTAACAATCTATGGATTTCCGCCGGCTGACGGGGATTATTAATGGAGCGCCGGCATCTTGCCGGCATCGTCTCTCCACTGTCCCTACGGTAATTATTAATTCTCCTGCTCGGCTGGCACCGAGCGAAATCTATAAATCTTATAAATTATTTCCGCCTTCGGCGTGCCTCTAACAATCTATGGATTTATGGATTTCCGCCGGCTGGCGGGGATTATTAATGGAGCGCCGGCATCCTGCCGGCATCACCTCTCCCTATGGGGAATGTGTCCCATAAGTCCCCGGCGGGGACAAAGAACTTAGGCGGGGGCAACGCCCCCGTTACAGAGGATTCGTTTTGTTTTTTTACGCCCCGCAGGGGCATAAGATACCGGGTCTTATGCCCCTGCGGGGCGTGTAGATTGTCTGGCACATGCTCCGGGGGCGATGCCCCCGGCTATGTTCTGGCACCCCGTCGGGGTGCTCCTGTACTTATGGGACAAACAAAACATGCCGGCAAGATGCCGGCGCTCCAAAGATATACGAAATCTCGCAATGCAGGCAGTGCGAGCAGGAGAATAAATAGATTCCCAACAGGGGACAAACGAAACATGCCGGCAGGATGCCGGCGCTCCATTTGCATCACGCCGCAGGCGGAAAAATTTACTAGATTTACTAGATTTGCCTCGGCAGGCTCGGCATGCACACCACGCTCGGCGGCAGCCGAGCAGGAGACTTATTAATAGCCAGCAGTGAAAGGCATGCCGGCAAGATGCCGGCGCTCCATTTAAGTCACGCCGCAGGCGGAAATAATTTACTAGATATACGAGCTTTGCCTCGGCAGGCTCGGCAGGCACACCACGCTCGGCGGCAGCCGAGCAGGAGACTTATTAATAGCCAGCAGTGAAAGGCATGCCGGCAAGATGCCGGCGCTCCATTTAAGTCACGCCGCAGGCGGAAATAA
>JAEEGL016987418.1_pt1 | contig 15412 bp, 9 predicted proteins | sample 9134231 | NCBI WGS metagenome assembly JAEEGL01 (sample SAMN16246548, study PRJNA631951) | gut metagenome | biome: gut microbiome; feature: rumen; material: fiber-attached | host: Bos | place: Iran: Karaj | collected 2018-10 | reverse complement strand
TTACCTTATCCTTTCCTATTTTTTCTATTTTATCTATTATTCTTAAAATTTCTCCGGCATTTTCTTTTTGGTTTAAACTCTCATATAATCCATTTAATATTTTTCTATTATTAACTCTTACTGTAAAGTTTTCAAATCCCAAATTCTTAAATGTATTATAAATTATTGAAATGATTTCTGCATCATTGATTACACTTAATTCTCCATCACCAATGATATCTACATCACATTGATAAAACTCTCTATATCTTCCCTTTTGTGGTTTTTCTCCTCTAAATACTTTTCCTATTTGATATCTTCTAAATGGGAAAGCTATTTCTCCATAATTCTTTGCTACAAATTTTGCAAGTGGAACTGTTAAATCAAATCTTAAAGATAGATCTGTATCTCCTTTTTCAAATCTATAAATTTGCTTTTCTGTTTCACCACCTGCTTTTGCTAGCAAAACACTTGAATACTCTATTGTTGGTGTATCAATTGGAAGAAAGCCAAATCTTTGATATGTTTCTTCAATTGTTTTTTTCATTTGATCAAACAGGATTTGTTCATTTGGTAATAATTCCATAAATCCTGGTAATGTTTTTGGTTCTACTATACTCATGTTTTTCTCCTTTCTCAAACTATGTTGTTTTTATAATCTATTTGTTTTAGTTTTAGTTTTAGTTTTGTTTTGTTTTTTATATTATTCAATACTTGGTTTTAATTCTAAATATATTGGTTTTTCATATTCTATTTTTGTTGATTTTCCATGTCCTGGATACACAATTGTCTCATCTGGCAGCACAAGCAATTTATTTGTTATTGAAGAAATAATATCTTCAAAAGAGCTTGTTGGTAAATCTGTTCTTCCCCACGCTCCTCTAAATAAAGTGTCACCAGTAAAAACTAATGCTTCTTTTTTACAATATAATGCACTACTTCCAATTGTATGACCTGGTGTATGAATTACATTAAATTCAATATCTCCAACATGAATTAAATCTCCGTCATCAATTCTTGAATCAGCTGATAACTCAATCTGTTCGTCTTCAGTAATCTCACTTAAATTGATGTCTTTATTGTTTAATCCCTCTGCTTCAAATCTATGAATTAAGACAATTCCGCCTTTAGAACTTTTAATTGCATTTACGGCTCCAATATGATCACCATGGCAGTGTGTAAGATAGATATATTTTACTTGTGCTTCTATTGCATTTAACATATCCAAAATTTTATCAGCCTCTCCACCTGGATCAACTACCATTGTTTCTTTTGATTTTTCATCTTGAATAATATAGCAATTTGTTACATCATCTATATGTGTACTTACTTTAATCCTTTTTAAAATCATTAGTATTACTTCCTTCTTCTTACTTCATAAACACTATCTACTTTTCTTAATGCTTTTAATATATTATTTAATTGATTAATATCATTTACTTCAACAGTTAATTCTGTAACAACAATTCTTTCTTTTGTAACCTTAGAGTTAACAGATTGTGCTGGTGCTTTTTCTCCCGCTACTGCTTGGATTATATCTGCTAAAAGTCCATCTCTGTCATTTGAAAGTATTGTAATATCAACATCATATGCAGTTGGCTTATTTGAAAACCATTCTACATCTATAATTCTGTTTTCTTGTTCTAGCAATTCACCTATATTTTTACAATCTTTTCTATGGACAGAAACTCCTCTACCCTTTGTTATATATCCTATTATTTCATCACCAGGTACTGGGTTACAACACTTTGATAATTTTACTAAGCAATTATCAATTCCTTTAACAACAACACCTGAATTTGATGGTTTTGTCGCATCTCTTCTTTCTTTAGATAAAGCTTCAATTTTTTCTTCAAGATTCTCTTCTTCGTGTGTTTTTCTATATTCTTCTAGCATTCTAGAAACAACTTTATTTGGTGTTATTGTTCCAAATCCCACACTTGAATATAAATCATCTACTCCATTAAACTTATATCTCTCAACAGCGGCCTCTAAGAATTCTGGTTTTAGCAAGTCTGAAGCATTGATTCCAATTTTTTTAATTTCTCTTTCTAATGCATCTTTACCTTTTTCAATATTTTCAGCTCTCTCGTGCTTCTTAAACCACTGTTGTATTCTAGTCTTTGCTGTACTACTTTTTATAAACTTAAGCCAATCTCTACTAGGGCCTTTTGATTTTTCATCTTTAATGATTTCTACAATATCACCATTTTTTAGCTTAGTAATAATTGGCATCATTTTACTGTTAATTTTACAGCCAACCATATGGTCACCAATTTCCTGGTGTATGCTATATGCAAAATCAATTGGTGTTGCTCCTCTAGGCAATATTTGAATTTTTCCTTTTGGTGTAAATACATATACTTCATCTTCAAATAATTCTGTTTTTAATGTATTCAAGAAATCTTGAGGATCTTGCATATCTTTTTGCCACTCTAAAGTCTCTCTTAACCAAGATAATTTATCTTCTCCAACTGTTACATTTGATTTTTTATTTCCTGCAAAATTTGCCTCTTTGTATGCCCAATGGGCTGCGATACCATATTCTGCAATTCTATGCATGTCCCATGTACGAATTTGAACCTCAAAAGGTGTTCCTTTTGGACCAATTAAGGTTGTATGTAATGATTGATACATATTAGGTTTTGGCACTGATATATAATCTTTAAACCTTCCTGGCATTGGATTATATAGTTCGTGGACTACTCCTAATGCGGCATAACAATCTTTTACTGAATTTACAATAATACGCAAAGCAAATAAATCATAAATCTGATCTAAAGTTTTATTGTCTCTTTGCATTTTTCTATAAATACTATAAAGATGTTTTGCTCTACCTGTAATTTCAGCATCTATTTTTCTATTTTTTAATTCATCTTTAATTTCAACAACAATTTGGTCAATGAATTTAAGTCTTTCTTCTCTTTTTCTATCAATTCCTTCTACAAGCTCTCTAAATTCTTCTGGATATAAATATTTAAAAGATAAATCTTCTAATTCCCATTTTAAAGAATAAAGTCCAAGTCTGTTAGCAAGTGGTGCATATAAGTCCATTGTTTCTCTTGCATTTGCTATTTGTCTATCTCTTGTTAAAAACTTTAATGTTCTCATATTATGCAATCTATCAGCAAGTTTAATTAAAATAACCCTAATGTCTTTTCCCATTGCTAAGAACATTTTTCTGTAATTTTCAACTTGTTCTTCTTCAGCACTTGTATAATTCAATGTTGCAAGTTTTGTAACACCATCAACCATTTCTGCGATTTCAGGTGAAAATTCCTTTGATAATACATCTAGTGTAACATTAGTATCCTCAACAACATCATGCAATAATGCAGCAGAGATTGTATTTTCATCAAGGCCTAATGTTGCCAATATATATGCAACCTCTAAAGGGTGAATAATATAAGGCTCTCCTGAACGTCTTTGTTGATCTTTATGCTTATCTAAAGCAAAATCATATGCTCTTTTTATCAATTTTACATCAATTTTTTTATTGTTTTCTTTTGCAGCTTTTACTACATCATCTATTGTGTGTTTTACTAATTCAGACATCTTATATTACACCCCCATTCTTTCATAGTGCATGTCTTATATCATTTAATACTAGTTGTATATTTTCATATCCATTAAAACTATTTATTTTTAAGTTTCCTACAACATCTACTTTTTCGCCAATTCTATATATTTCTGATAAGTTCCCCATATTGAATCCAATTACATCTAAATACTTATGATTTTCATCTTTTAAAGTAAGTTTTAAATGTTTACCATCTGATAAAGCTCTTATCGCTTCAATTTTCAAATTACTAATTTGAAATAGTGGTACTGGGTTTGCTTCACCAAAAGGTTCTAGAATTTTCAATTGTTTAATATCTTCAACCTTCAAGTCTTTTAATTCAACTTTTTGATCAATCATTAATATTGGAACAATTGATTCAATTTCTTTTGATTTTGCATATTCATTTAATTGTTCACTAAACTTCTCTACATTTTCAACTTTAAGGCTAACTCCTATTGCCATACTATGGCCACCAAATTGTTCAATGTATTCTTCACAATTTTCTATAGCTTCATGTAGATCAAAACCTTTTATGCTTCTTCCTGATCCTTTTGCCATATCTCCTTGATAGCATAAAAGTATACTTGGTTTGCCATACATTTCTGTAACTTTAGAAGAAACTATTCCTATTACACCATGATGCCAATTTTCTTTTCCTACGACTATGCAATTACCTTTGGTTTTTTCTGCAAGTATAACAGCTTCTTCAAAAATTCTTTTTTCAATAGTTTGTCTTTCTTGATTATATTTATTTAAGTTTTCCGTAAGCTTTCTTGCTTTGTTATTATCATCTGTTAGCAGTAGATCAACTGCAACTTTTTCATATCCCATTCTTCCACATGCATTTATTCTTGGAGCTAATCCAAAAGATACAGTGTTAGAATCTATTTGGCTATATCCTATGCTATCTAGCAGGGCTTTTAGTCCTACATTTTTAGTTTGCTTTACAAGTTTCAATCCAAGTTGAGATATTACTCTGTTTTCATCTTGTAGTGGTACAATATCTGAAATTGTTCCTATACATACAATATCTAGATATTTTAAATATTCTTCAGCAGGTAAATCCATTTTTTTAGAAATCGCTTGTATTGTTTTAAATGTAACTCCTACTCCCGCAAGTCCTCTAAATGGATATTTATTGTCTTCTCTTTTTGCATCTACAACAGCAATAGCTTTTGGAATAATCTTTGAAGGTTCATGATGATCTGTTATTATTACATCTACTCCCAGACTATTTGCTAATTCAACTTCTTTATCACCAGTAATTCCACAATCTACTGTAATCATTAATTGGTATCCTGAATTTGCTATTTCTTTTACCGCATTTTCATTTAGTCCATAGCCTTCATCTAATCTATTTGGAATATATATATCTGTTTTTAATCCTCTTTCTTCTAGGAAGCTTTTAAAAACTACACTACTTGTAATTCCGTCTAAGTCATAATCTCCATATATAATAGTTTTTTCTTTGTTATTTATTGCTTCTACTATTCTATCAACTGCCTTTTTCATATCAGGCATCAAAAATGGGTCATAAAAATTATCTCTAGTTGGATTGATAAAAATCGGTATATCTTCAATTTTTATACCTTTATTTACCAGCAATCTAGAAATAAACATACTTAATCCATATTTATCAGATATTTGTTTTGCTATTTGTTCATCTGTATTATATGTTTCCCATTGCTTGTTCAATTTTATTCTCCTTAAATACTATTTCTTTGGTTTATATTTTATATCAAATATAGCCAATTTTCAATAGTTTGTAGAGAAAAAATTTACGGGAGTGCACCATTGCTGGCACACCCCCGCTTTAGATGAGCGGAAATCCGAAGATCACCGCTAAGCTCAGTACCAGGATAATGAGAATCATAATAAGTCCCAGTAAGAGCCGGATCGATTTCCGGACAATCCAGTAGACGATCCTTATGCAAGCCGAAATTACTGCAATAGCAATTATTATGGCAAGCACTGTTGATATCATAATTTTCCCCTCCTTTGGGTTGATATCACATCTGTATTATTATATCATATTTTTTTAATATTGTGAAGAGCATTAAAAAAGAGCACTTCAAAAAGTGCTCTTTTAATTTTTAAACTATTCTTCCTCTTCTGAAGTTCTTGGTCTCATTAAAGGATATAATACAACATCTCTAATGTTCTCACTATTAGTTAAGAATTGTAAGAATCTATCAATTCCTAATCCCCAACCAGAAATTGGAGGCATTCCAAATTCCATTGCTCTAATATATTCTGTATCAATACTCATTGCCTCTTCATCGCCTTGAGCTTTTAATTTACTTTGTTCAATTAATCTTTTTTCTTGTTCAATTGAATCTACAAGCTCTGAATATCCATTAATAATCTCTTGTCCATTAACAACTAATTGGAATCTATCAACTATATCAGGATTTTCATCATTACTTCTTGCAAGTGGTGATAAATCTGTTGGATGTTTAATTAAATATGTTGGATTAATCATGCTAGGTCTACTTACTTTTTTGTATAATGTATCAATTAAGTTTCCTCTTCCTAATTGTTCTAGATTTTCTGCATCTAATTTAATTCCTTTATTTTTAATTTCAGCTAAAAGGCTTTCTGCCGTAGGATATTTGTCTATGTCAATTCCACAATCTTTTAACAATAAATCTCTAAAAGATACTACTTTCCATTCTCCTCCAAAGTCTACTTCTTGTCCACCTAAATTTAGTTTTAGATTTCCGTCATAAACTTTATCTAACATATAGATAACCATTTCTCTTAAGAATTTCATATTGTCTTCATAGTTCCAATATGCACTATATCCTTCTACCATTGTAAAGTCTTGTAAATGGTTAGCATCCATACCTTCATTTCTAAAGTCTCTTGCTATTTCATATACATTTGTGAATCCACCAATTATTAATTTTTTAAGTGTTAACTCTGGTGAAATTCTTAAAAATACATCTTGATCTAATGCGTTATGATGTGTGATAAATGGTCTTGCTGTTGCTCCAGATGCAGTATTTTGTAATACTGGAGTATCAACTTCTAAGAATCCATGCTCATTCAAGAAATCTCTCATTGCTTGAATAATCTTTGTTCTAAGTAGAAATCTTTTTCTTGAATCTTCATTCATTATTAGATCTAAATGTCTCTCTCTATAAACAGCATCTTGATCTGTAATTCCATGGAATTTTTCAGGAAGTGGTCTGAATGCTTTTCCTAAGAATGTATATTCATAAACTTGTAAGCTTTTTTCTCCTGCTTGTGTTGTAAAGATATCACCCTTAACTCCTATAAAATCTCCAATATCAACTGTTTCATGTAAAAACTTATATGTATCTTCTCCTAAATCGTCTCTTTTAATACAAAGTTGTAAATGACCTTCTAAGTTTTGTAAATCTATAAAGCTAATTTTTCCAAGTTTTCTTTTTGACATTACTCTTCCCGCAATAGAAACATTTTTTGTACCATCTGGTAGTTCTCTTGCTTCTTTGATGTCGTGTGTTCTTTCATATTTTTCTGGTCTCACACTAAATCCAGCATCTGCTATTTTTTGCATCTTTTCCTTACGAATCTGCATTAATTCATTAATATCTGCCATCTTTTTTCCTTCTTTCTTTTTTATAATTTCTAATTTACGGTTACATTAAATGTTGCATACATATTACCACACAAATCGCCATTTTGCAATGCTTTGACAGTAATAAATATATTTTTATTCTCTTTCACCATTAATATGCAAACTTTCTGACCTTTTTGAGGTAAATTGACCATTTGTATGACTTTTCTTTTTAGGTTTCCTTAAACTCTCAAGAAATTCATCTTGTTGTTCTTTAACTCTAGCAACAGGACTCGTCTCTTCTTCCTCAATTATATTGGCTGTTTTTTGTGGTATAATTCCATATTGTTTTTTCATTCGTCTTTTTGTTCTAATTTGCAATCCTTGGAAATCAAGCCATCTAAAGATTCCTGGATATCCCATTGAAGTATATGGATTTTTTGATTGCATTTTAAATAATAGTCCATCTTTTATAAAATCACCTAATCTATCAACCTTGCTAACACTCATTGACTTTATTCCTTGATTAAAAGAATAAAAGTCTTTTTGTCCATTTCTTTTTTCAACAATAATTACTCTTCCTGCAACCTTAATTCTAGCGCCAAGGTTTTGCGCTAAAATAATACTTTTAAATGAAGAAAATTCCTTTATAATTGTCTTTTCATCTTCTCCCTCTCTCAATTCAAAGTTGATGATTTTTTTCGGATTAATACAACTACTCTCTATTTCAACTGCATTTTTAAATGTGGTTTTATCATAAAATCTTCCTTTTTTTTCAAATAGTGTCTCATAATTAGAATCGCCTGCTAATCTAATTATTGAATAATTTGTAATATCACTTAAATTTTCGTCATTAATAAGTTTCTTTGCAATCTTTGCAAAGTAATATCCTTCATAATTTGTATTAAAAATTTTTCCTCCAAGTGTTAATAAAGACTGAAATGTATCTTCAGAGTTTTTCGTTTTTCTACAGTATTCAAAAATATCTTTTACAGTTAGTTTTCCATTTTTTATTCTTTTTTCAATGTCATATGTTGCCTTTTTTGTAACCTCTGATTGGAATTCTTTTAACTCTTTAATTGCTACACCTCTTTCTTCTTCGTTGCTACTCATTAATTTATAAAGTTTTTGATATCTTTTTATTTTTTGAGATGGAGCAGTATTTAAATTCATAACAGTTCTTTGCAAATCTCTTCTAAAGTATCTTTCATACACTTCATCTTGAAAATCTGCAATTATATCTCTACTCTGATTATCTAATTCAGAAATAGTTGATTCGCAAAACTCACGAAAAGTTTCCATAGAGTCTTTTCTTTTTTTGTTTATTAAATATTCTGCATATTCTCGACTCATTTGCCACTTTCTCAGATATTTCATTTTAGTTTGGTCATGTTCCAACAATATCTTTTCTGATTCACTTTTTGCAACCGACAACTCTGAGGTTTTTCTAATGTTCTCATATATTCTATCTGCTTTTGCAAGAAACGCATATGTTTCTTGTTTGCTCATCTTTAATAGTCTATGTATTCTCTTACCTTTTCCAAGTTTCATAACTGTTTTCTCACCTAAGGCAAGTTCTAATTCTTCCACAAAAGTTTCTAGCTCTTTGTATCCACTATTGTTAATACCAAAACCACACTTTTTAACTATCCATTCTGTATATCCTTCATTAAGACCTCTTCCAAGTTCTTCATATTGATATAATTTTTTTAATCTTCTGATTAATCTATTTTTTCCTGTATAAAAGACAGTTCCTTCACAATTTCTATTTACTGTATTTAATATTCCAGTCGAATACTCATCTCTTCTTAATGCAAAATGAACTCCCTCATGTAACAATGTTTTTCTCATTTTTTCATTTTCTTGTAGATCTTGAGGAGTACACATTTGACCATCTTTACCTTTAAAGCATAAAGCTATATTGTTATATTCTTGAAATCCAAGTATCGCATCATCTTCTACATCAGTATATATTGCATTTAATTCTGCCATTCTTTTATTTATTTTTTTGCTACCATATACTCTAACAAAAGGTCTGCAGCCCATCAATATATTTCTTATGTATTGTTGTCCCCATTTTTTAACTTCTGAATTTTTTGGTAATGCTGGGCAAAGGTCATCATAATCATCTGCAAATACTTTTGCATAGACTCTTTTACTTGCTTTCATTTCACAATTATCTATTAATAAAGCTAATATGTTTTCATCAGTTACTTCTTTAATCTTATTTCCTATTAACTCATAGTAAAAAAAGTCTACTTTTCCACCTAATACTTTAACCGTTTGAACATATTCTTTGTCGCACATTTTAAGCTTAAAGCAAACACTTTCTTTTTTTATATTTAATTGTTGTTTTATCTCTTTTAAATTCATATTTATTTTTTCCTATTTTTTAGCAATCAAGTTTATATTATAGCATAAATACTTGAATTATTCAATATCTATAATATATTTAATACATATCTAATTTGAATTTATAAAATATCATCATTTACAAAAACATATCTTTGTTTTATAATCAAGAAGACTTATTGTAAAATAATAAATTATAATATATAAATTTAAATAAAATATAATTTAATTAAAAATTTATTTATGAGAGGATAAATATAATGAAAAAATACAAATATGAGTTAATTATTTTTCTATTAGGCGCAATTTATATGATACTAGAATTAGTATGCTCAAGAATATTAGCACCATTTTTTGGAACAAGTAACCTTGTATGGACAAGTGTTATTGGAATCATTCTTTTAAGTAGTAGCGTTGGAAATTTCCTTGGTGGAATAATTGCTGATAGAGATTCAAGTAAAAGAAATATTCAGCTAATTTTACTATTTACTGGTGTTTTCATATTGCTAATTGGAATAATTCAAAAAGAAACTTTATTATTTGTTGCTAATAATATAAAAGACATAAAGGTTGGAGCAATTATATCGACTATTATATTGTTTTTTATCCCATCAATGTTGATAGGATTCTTGTCACCTATTTTGATAAAATTAAAATTAAATGATCTATCTAGAGCAGGTAAAACATCTGGAATTATATATGCATTATCAACATTAGGAAGTATTACAGGTACATTTGCGGGAGGATTTTTCTTGATTCCTAGCATGGGAAGCATTGAGATACTATACCTTTTATCAACATGTATTTTTGTACTTATATTCTTAATAGATCTTTCAAATAAAAACTTTATAATAGTAACATCTTTGCTTATAATATTAAATATTTCATTATTAGTTAGCTTTTACTATACTAACAATAAAAATAAAGAATTAGTACTTAATAATCAAATTGGAGTTTTAGCAGATTACGATACAACATATGGTAGAGTCAATATAGCTAATATCACTAATTACAATGGAGATTTTTTAAGATACTTCTTTATAGATAAAGGTGCTGAATCTTCAACATTTATAGATGAAAGTAAAAAATATGAACTTTCAGCTGAATACACAAAATATTACGATTTGATGTTTAACAGTAATATAGATATAAAAGATACTTTAATGATTGGCGGCGCTGGTTATTCTTATCCGAAATATTATATCAGCCATTATGCAGATAAAAATATGGATGTTGTTGAAATAGATGACAAAGTAATTGAGCTTGCAAAAGAATACTTTTACTTAGATGACTTATATCAAGAATTTGATCTTGAAAGTAATCAAAGATTAAACCTAATAGTCGAAGATGGTAGAAGCTATTTAAATCAAAACTCAAAAAAATATGATGCAATTTTAAATGATGCTTTTAGTGGAAACTCTCCTGCAACAACCCTTACAACAGTTGAAGCAGTGCAATTAATTCATAATTCTTTAAATGAACATGGAGTATATCTAAGCAATATTATCTCATCAGTTCAAGGACGTGATTCAAGATTCTTAAAATCAGAAGTTGCAACATTGCACAAGGTATTTAAAAATGTATATATTGTTCCTTGTAGCAATAAAGATAATATGAATTTAAAACAAAATATTATGGTTGTTGCTTCAGATGATGATTTGCCTATAGAGACAGTATTATTAAGCTCTGATAACAACCCTATTGTTTTAACAGATAACTATTGCCCAGTAGATTCATTGATTCCAAATTTATAATTGGTTAAAAAAATAAAAACCAGATAGATTTAACTTTATCTGGCTTTTTTATTATTATAATTGTCTTATTTATTTAATATAAATTATTTTATTTCTGATCCGCCCCATTCTACTGCTACAAAGCCTTCTCTTGTTTTTTGTTCAAGTCTTTGTTCTTTTACTTCAATTGGTTTATCTAATCCTTTAAATGTCATTAGTATTCTAATTAATGTATCTGGTTTTGGACTAATATTTAATGGCATATTTTTATTTATTTCTTCCTCTGTTGCAAATCTTATATAATTATATTTATTAGCTTCTAGTTTTGGTAACCAGTATACTATAAATTCTTCTGCCTCTCTTGGTGTTAATCCTAAAATACTTAATTTTTCTTCCAAGAATTCTGCTACATCTTCTCCTTTTACTACAAAGCCTTCATCTTCTACTTTATATGTATAAGTATTGTTTGCTTCATAATATAACGAATATAAATCTTTTCCTGTATCTAGGTCTTTTAAGTCTCCATTTGGTTTAGCATTAACATTCCAACCCGATATATATTTGGGATATGAACATGTAATTTGATCTGGATATCCTAAAGATACGCTTACATTCGTTTCTTCTTCTGGGTATAAATAGATTATTGGTTTGTCCGTTGAAGTATAAATCACTCTATTATTTAAATCATATAAATAATATCCTACTAACAAAATCAAAAATATATTTATTATAAATATTATCCAAAATATCTTTTTATATTTTTTTAATAATCTTGACTGTTTTTGTTCTTCTGTTTCCATAGCCTCTCCTTTTACATGCATTTATTAATTAAGTCTTTTAATATCGATGTTGCAGATTATACTGTTCCTATTATTATTATAAAAATTAGGTAGTACTCTATATTTTTTGATAGATTTTATATTATTTGAACTAAACATACCGCATAATTGGGTTGAAATAGAAGTGTCCCCCGTTAGCTCTCCAACTAATTGTTCTTCATCTGTTGCCGTATCGTCATATCTATTATTTATTCTAATCTGATATATAGGATCATCTTCTGCATATTCTTTATTATGTTGATTAATTTTACTAATTAATTCTCTTACAAATGTACCACTTTGAATTCCAGTATATTGTTCAAATGGTTCATTAAATATTGCTCTTTCTCCGTAATTTAATTTGATATCAATATGATTATTATTATTTTTATTTTCATCACATTCATCTTTTATTTCATTAGAATAAAATAAGAGTCCCCCTATTGTTATAACACAAATTAATATCAATATTTGAGTTGTAACTAATACTTGATATCTCTGCTTTTTTCTTATTATCTTTTTTAGCTCAACATCTTCATTTGTTTCATCATTTTTTTCTAAATCCATTTTATCCTCCTAAAAAGCAAGTTAGAATATTGCTATACATCTAACTTGCTCATTATTCACTATTTTGTTATCCATTTTATTAAGTCTAGATTTGCTGCATCTAAAATCATATCGCTCTTTGGCATAACTCTAAATGTATATCCATAATCTCCACCTGTTGCTAAATCTATGGTTGCTTTATATTCATATTCTTTATTTTCTTCATCAGAATTAATAAGTGTCATTGGTATAATTGTGATATTATCAACTACCCCATTTTCCAATATTTGGCCATAATATACTTGTGTTTCAACACTCTCTACTGGAATATTTGGAAGTTTTACCTTTACTTTAACTTCTATCTTATTGCCTGCATCAACCGTGATATTATCTAAGTTTTCTTTTTCTTGTGTAATTGTAATATCATCCCAATTTGTATTTAATCTATTTTTCCATTCATTAAATTCTGTAACTGTTGATAAGTCTGTATAGTACTTATTGTACAGATTTATAAGTGGTATATAGAATTGAGATGTATAATCAACTAGCATTCTTGATGTACTGTATTTTCCACCAGTTGAAGCTATAGAATGTTTCATTGTTTCTACCCATTTTTCAGGTATTCCATCTTCATTTCTATCATAATACATTGGTATTATCTTGTTTTCTAATGTGTTATATAAGCTTTCACTATCTGCACTATCTTGTTCATCATAAGAATTATATTCAGCATTTGTTCCTATGATCCATCCATTCTTTTGGTTATATCCTTCTGCCCACCAGCCATCTAATACACTGAAGTTAATAACTCCGTTTACAGATGCTTTTTGTCCACTTGTTCCAGAAGCTTCCATTGGTCTCCTTGGTGTATTTAACCAAACATCAACACCACTTATAATGTATTTTGAAATAGCCATGTTGTAGTTTTCTAATAAGAATATTTTTCCTTTGAACTGTGGTTTCATTGAAATTTCATGAATTTGTTTAATCAATTCTTTTCCGGCTATATCTGATGGATGCGCTTTTCCTGCAAATACAATTTGAACTGGTCTTTGAGAATTGTTAAGAATTTGAGTTAATCTTTCAATATCTCTGAAAATCAATGTTGCTCTTTTATATGTTGCAAATCTTCTTGAAAATCCTATTGTTAATACGTTTGGATTAAATCCATCTAACATAGCATTAATATCAGCATAGTGATATTTATATCTTCTTAGTCTTTCTGTAATATTCTTTCTTGCAACTCCAATTAATTTTTCTTTTCTTTCTTGATGTGCTTGCCATAGCTCAGCATTTGGAATGGTAAATACAGCTTTCCATGTATCGTCATTTTGAATATCATCTTGCCAATATGGTTTTAAGTATTTGTTATATAATCTCTTCATCCCAGGAGCAAGCCATGTACATGTGTGAATACCATTTGTAACATAATCAATTGGTGATTCATTTGGTGCAATATGTGGCCATACATCTCCAAATAATTCTCTTGAAACTGCGCCATGTAATTTACTTACACCGTTTTTTCTACCAGAAAACTTAAGTGCAAATATTCCCATATTGAAACCATCGATTTCTGGATCTCCGTCAGGTTTCATTCCAAGTTTAAAGAACTCTTCTTTTGTAATTGCTAAATCTTTCCAGAAGCCATTAAAATATTTTTCTACTAATGCTACTGGGAATATATCATTTCCTGCTGGAACAGGAGTATGTGTTGTAAATACTGTTTTTGAAGATACTATTTCTTCTGCAATTTCTTCAGATACTTTCTTTTCATTTATAATATCTTTCATTAATTCCAAAATTAAGAAAGCAGAATGTCCTTCATTCATATGGTATACGGTTGGATCTAGTCCTAAAGATTTTAATAGTTTAACACCTGCCATACCCAACACAATCTCTTGTTGGATTCTCATTTCTTGATCCCCACCATATAAGTTAGCTGTTATATCTCTTAAATCATCTTTATTTTCGCCTATATCAGAATCTAGTAAATATAAACTAATTCTACCAATATTTAATTTCCAAGCTTTTAAGAATAATTCTGTTTTAGCCATTTTTACTGATATAATTAAATCTTTACCATCTTCATTCTTTACTGGATTTATTGGCAATGTATCCATATCAACTGTTGGATATTCCTCAATTTGTTTTCCATCTCCAGAAATCACTTGCTCGAAGAATCCTTTTTTATACATTAAACCAACTGCCACAAAAGGAATTCCTAAATCACTTGCTGTTTTTAAGTGATCTCCAGATAACATTCCTAATCCGCCAGAGTAAATTGGTAATATTCTATCTAATCCATATTCCGCTGAGAAATACGCTATTAAGTCATTTTTATTATTTGAATAGTTTTTGCTAAACCATGTACTTTTGCTTTTCATATAATTTTCAAAGTTAGCTTTAACCTCATCATAGCTCTTTAAGAATTCAGAATTTGACGCAGCAACTTCTAATTTTTCTTGTGAAACTAGCTTTAAAAATTTTATAGGGTTTTTGTCTACTCTTTCCCACAAATCAACATCTATTTTCTTAAATAGTTTTAAATAATCAGTGTTCCATGCCCACCATAAGTTATTTGCAATTTCTAATAACTTGTCAATTCTTGGTGGTAATTGTGGTCTTACAGTAATCTTATTAAAAACATACATTTTTAAATTTTCCTCCTTAGTAACTCATTCATTTTTCTAGCGTTTTCTTATATTTTTTCTTTCTGTTTTATAAATCTCATATATTTTTACTTGTTTTTTTATAATTCATATACATATTTGCTCAGTTTATATTATCGCCTAACTATTTTTATTTGTCAAACGATTTTCGGAAATTTTAAAAAAATTTTCATTATTTTTTTGTTTCATTATTTACACTTTTTTATTAT
>JAEEGL016308222.1_pt1 | contig 15412 bp, 8 predicted proteins | sample 9134231 | NCBI WGS metagenome assembly JAEEGL01 (sample SAMN16246548, study PRJNA631951) | gut metagenome | biome: gut microbiome; feature: rumen; material: fiber-attached | host: Bos | place: Iran: Karaj | collected 2018-10 | reverse complement strand
GCAACGAGTGAATCCTGAACGTTTTTCTGCAGCTGGATGTAATCGATGAGAGTACCGTCGATACGCATTCTTACGACTACGTTTGTCTCGAAAGGTTCGATGTGGATATCTGATGCGTTATCCTGGAAAGCCTTATCGAGAAGGGAGTTAACGAGGTTGATGATAGGCGCATCGTCAGCACCGGCAGAAGTATCGATGACGAGCTCATCGATGTTTATACCTGTAGTATTTGCGTTAGCATTCTCGGCAGCCATCTGCGCCTTGATGCCGGCATACTGATAGTCGATAGCATTCTTGAGAACGTGCTCCTGAGCGATAACGGTTCTTACGGGCATACCGACCGTTTGTCTGATATCCTCGATCGCATAGAGGTTAAGAGGGTCGTTAACAGCAAGGATGACCTCGCCGTTCTCCTGGCCGATCGGGAGCATTACATACTGCTCAGCCATCTGCTTCGGAATAAGCTTAACTACTTCAGGATCGATCGTGTATGAACCCAGATCGACAAGCTGCATATCAAGTCTGTTTGCAAGTGCCAAAAGCATCTGCTCTTCGGTAACGTAGCCCATCTCAATGAGAACCTGACCGATTCTCTTTCCTTCGGACTGCTTCTGGATACCAAGTGCTTCCTTGAGCTGGTCTTCGGTAATATAACCGGCTGAGACCATCAGGTCGCCTATACGAATCTTTGAATTATCAGCCATAGATTAACCCTCCGCTCCGGCAACTGCTTCTGTAACAGCTGCGGAATAATCAGCGACATCCGCCATATAAAGATTGACATCAATCCTAAGTCTTACTTTTCCGGAGTCTACAAGTTTTACATTACCGGTAACCGGATCAACCTGTTCGACCAAATCAACGCTGCTCCATTCAAAGCCTGTGATACGTACTGCAGACTTGGTGCAAAGGTCATCGATCATTGCCTGGCAGGCAGATTTAGATCCTGTTATTGTAAGTGAGATAGAGACGCACTGAATTCCTGATGATTCCGTGGAATTAGCATTGCTTCTAGCCTTGGCATAAGTTGTTAAGAGTGTATCATTACCTGTGCCCGTAGATGTGTCTGTTGTAGCTGAAGAAGTGTCAGTGTTAGAAACTGTGGAATAAACATAAGGGTTTTCTTCAACAGCACCATCAGGCATCCTGATGCTAAGGCTTTCCGCAAAGAGACCTGACTCTAATACATAAGAAGTGACCATACGATCAATCTCTGAACTGTCCATAACCTCATAGTAATCTTTTGTTGATTCATTGAGGTCATCAACAGTTTTCCCATAGAGCTCTTCTGCACTGGTGAGATAGATGAGTTTGTTTTGATATTCAGCCTGCTTGATCTTAGCTTCTTCTATTTTTTCATTGGTATTCATTAATGATGTGATTGTCGGTTTGATGAGGAACCAAGCAATCATAAATATGATACCGGCGAAAAGAACAACGGCTATTGTTTTTTTATCTTTATTATTGAGATTGGTCTGTAATGCCATATCAGTTCACCTCCTCTTCAGCAGGCGCATTGCCTGCAAGAGTACAGACTACGTTGATCTGCCAATTTGTTTCGTCTGAATTTAACGAGTAACCTGTATAATCAACGTTCTCGAAAATATCCATGGACATAAGTTCTGCTATAAACTTATTGATATCTTCAACATCGGGTGAAGATGCGGTGATGTTGAATACACCGGTTGTTGCACTGTATGAGTTGAAATCGACAGATACAGAATGCTTTTTTGCAGCTTCAAGGATTTTGTCATTGATTGATGAATCCGGTATAGGGTAGGAGTCGAGATATGCCTTAAGAAGATCAGCACCTCCCTGAATCTCTCCCATCTCAGCCATGTTGTCGTACATGGCATCATATTCTGCAATACGTTCTTTAATACTCTGATCGTTTGTGTAACTCTCAATATCCTTGAGCTGTCCCTCTTTTTGGATTTTAAGAGCCAGACATACACCATAAGCGATCAATGCAGCAGCCAGTATCAAGATAAAAGGAACGATGAGTTTAGCCATAAAACTCTTCTCAGACTTTTTCTTGCTGGTTTGCTTTGTGTTCTTAAGGATAGCAAGTCTTTCGTCGATCTTTCTGAGACCTGCGATCGGATATATAAAGAAAGGGAACTGAGCCTGATCGTTGGCATTAAGAGAGGTTCCCTGAGGTGGTTGTGCCATTGAGATATCGGCAGCACTGTCGATGTTGAGGATATCATTTGCAAGCTGGTTTACCTGTGTATATGTAAGACCGGAGAAAAGGACATCCTTGACCGTCTCGGTAAGATGCTGAGCTGAAATGAACTGCCTGATTGATGAGATCGAAGCGTAGATTTCTTTTGCAAATTCAGGTGTTCCGGGCTGCCCGAATACACGGGAAGTAGAGTCATAGTAGTATTTACCTTCAGCGAAGAAGATAGTAACAAGTGACTTACCGTCGAGGATCATGTAAAGGATAGTTTTGCCGGTAGCTTGCTTTGTGAAATACTCAGTAGCAAGCTGAACACCGTTGTGGATTGACTTTAACTTCAGTCCTGCTTTGGCGAAAATATTAACATATTTATTTACAAAATCGATCTCTGCCGTTTCATAAACGACACGCTGAGTTTTTGATTTTGCATCTTTTCCGACTACATACCAACCGGTGACAGGATTCTGGAATCTGCCGTATTCAGAATCGTGTGTCTCGCGCTCGATAAACTCAGAGGTCTTCTTGTCAGCAAGAAGAGGTGCATCAACTCTGTTAGCTCTAAGCTGAGGGCTGTTGATGATGAGCGTGACCTCGGACTTGGACGGGAGCTTGTTCGCCTGCCAAGCGAGTTTAAGTGCTTCAATCAACCTTTCCTGGTCCATGACGACACCGTTAAGAACAGCGCCCTCCGGTAGCGGTGAAGATATCAGCTTCGATACTCTGACGCCGTCACCAGCAGCAGAACCTGATGCGATCTGGATGTTGGTATTCGACAGAAATACTACTTCAGACATGTGCTTTATTTCCTTTCGTTAGCTTGCCAATATTATGAGCCGGCACCGATTGTTTGATAAGACTGATATATCGGCTGAATGATGGAGATCATGATGAAGCCTACTGCAACAGCCATGACTACGATCATTACCGGTTCGATATATGAAGTCAGCTTAAGCAGAGCCTGCTTTGAATAGAAATCAAGGTCATCAGCAACGGATTCGAGCATATTACCGAGCATACCGGTTTCTTCACCGACTTTGATCGTTGCTGAGAGCTTTGATACGAATCCGTTTACATCTGTAAGGGCAGCAGACAAAGTCATACCACCGGATACTTTTCTCTCTACTTCCACAAACTGGTCTTCTATGTATTTGTTGCCGATTGTACTCTTTGCAATTTCGATGCAACTGTGGATCGGGATACCGGAAGAATAGAGGGAACTCATTGTACGTGCAAATCTTGCGGAATAAATAACCTTTGTAAGTTTGCCCCATTTACCCATGACTTTAATGTGATCGATTGTAAGTCTGACAGCAGGAATCTTAACGATCATCTTTCCGAATATGATTGCCAAAACAACCACAATTAGGATTATGTACCATTTATTTGCGACAAAATCAGAGATTGCCATAAGTATCCTTGTCGGTAGCGGCAGCTTTGGCAATGTGGAAAAGATCTCATCAAACTGGGGAAGAACATAACCGAAAAGGATAGCAACAACAAGCACTATTAATACACCGAGGATCTTCGGATAAGTAAGTGAGTTCTTCGCTGTCTGCTCAAGCTGTGCTTCGCTTGTGTACTGTTCTGCAAGTCGCAGGCATGTTGTGTCAAGCGTACCGGAAGTTTCAGCCGCCCTGATCATGAAAATGAGGAGGGGAGGGAAAGCAGGTTCCAATTCTTCCATAACATGAGAAAGTGAGACACCCTGAACTATACGATCACGAAGTCTTAAATACAACTGTCTCTCATAATCAGAGATGGATTCATCGTTTGCGATGATCTCGATAGCCTTAACGAGAATGACACCTGATTTTATAAGTGTTCCGAGCTGGCGGCAGAAATCAGCCAGTTTTGGTTTTTTTAGAGGCTTTAAAGACATCTGTTTCTGAATGGGTTTAGCCTCCAAAAGCAGAAGCCCTGACTCATGGAAACGTTTCTGCAGATCTGTCTCGTCAAAGGCATCTGCCTTTCCCTTAACAATCTTGCCTTTGCTGTCCTGTGCCTGGTATCTGTATTCCGGCATAATCTGGAGTCCTTTCCTTAAGTCTTATTTATTGAGCTTCATAGTTCAGTAACTCAAATGAGTAATAAACGTTGAAATTGCCTTCAACACCTGATTGCAAGCCGTTGGCAAGTCCGGTATCTGTATAAACGACACGGTATAGTCCGGTGCAGTATTCAAAGCTTAGAGGCGCATTTTCCTTGGCATCCCATTCATAGAGTGTAACCGTACCGTTGCGGTTTGAGATTTTGGCGATTTTTTCAGCCGCGCCTTCTGCGAGCCCTGTGCTGCTGTTAGGGTCATATATTGAGGATGCATCACCGTAGTACTCGGCCCCAATTGCACGGAACGCTTTGCGCACATCTCGGGCTTCTTTATAAGCCTGTCTGGCTCCTGAATCAATCGCAAACCATAATGTAAGGACTGATAGAAAGGCAAAAATAACTAACGTGATCACAATGATCCGTAAAGCATCTCTGAAGTTGCTACGCTTGTAAAACTGCGTGCCTTCTACCTGTACACTATTGGATTTGTTGTCTGACACGGGACAATCCTCCTGATAAGTTAAAATAATTTTAGCACGAAAAATTATTAAGGACACTTAATAAAATAAATTGTTACAGCATAGTCATAGTTTCTTAACCACTAATGAATTCAGGCGTTTCCTAACATACGTAAAATTACAAAATCTGACTTTGTGAACGAAGGATGATCGACGTTTTTAGGCATTGTTGTACGTTCTAGAACGCAACTGTTCGAAAACGCGAATGGTGTAACATTGTTACACTGATGCAGCTGATCATTTTGTTTGCGTTTTTTACAAAAGCACCATATACCTGAAACAAAACATTAACACAACATTATTTGAATATTGGCGTTCCAAATCCTATAATTTAATAAAATATATTTGCTATTACTGTTTTCACATGCAAGATCCAAGGAGCACAAATGGCAAGAATGAAAACGACAAAAAGAACCAGTGCAGTAAGAAGTGGTAAAAGACACCACGGCTTTACTTTGGTTGAGCTTATCGTAGTTCTTGCAATAATAGCTATCGTTTCGGCTGTTGGTATTGTTTCTATTTTTGGTTATATTAAAAAATCTAATTTTGAGCAGAATTGTCAAAATGCGGTTTCAGTGTATCAGGCTACTCAAAACGCACTTTCATTGAAAACTGCTAACGGAACTCAGGATTCCTGGACACGTAAGCTTGTAGAATTAAAGTGTTCTAAGGATCAGATGAAGGCTTTCGAGAAAGATCTTGATAAAGACAACGAATCAAACACAATGAAGTTGTCGCTTACATTTAATCCAAATTCTCCTGCCGGATCAGAAGATGCATATCTCTATAATCTTTTAAGCAGCCAATTTTATGATAAGACTATTTTTAATGGTACGTTGGCTGTTGAACTTGATGTAGTAGCAACTTACTCTAAAGGATATATCTATTATACAGCCTGGGTATCATCTGCTTTCTATTGCAAACAGAATGACAGTGAAACGGGTTGGAGTTCTGATTGTATTGGTGATGCTCAGGATGGGCTTCCACAGAGAGAACCTTATTCTTACAGACGTGATACGAGCCTTGTCGGTTGGTTTGACGGTACAGCTGATTCCGTAACCGGCCCTGATGGTGTTTGTCCTGTTAAGATTCCGCCGACTATTATCAATGATCTTGATGGTCATATTCTGGCAGATTCTACAGACGATGGTTATCTGGTTAATCTCCGTAATGGAGAAACTTTAGATGTATCCTGGGCAATTTTCGATACTGATGGTAAGATACGTGAATTTCATGAAGAGAAGAATCTGAAATTTACTCTGATATCAGAAGGTACCAATTCCGGGAATGCAGAAACTTATAGCAATATTGAGCTCAGTATTGATTACAATACTCTTAAAGATTTCATAGAAAATAAAGTCAATAATCAGGAACCGACGATTATTCATGAGTGTGTAAACAATAAAACGAATATCACACGATATGAGAGAACTGCTCTCATAGATGTTAAAACTGGTGATGGAAGAACCTTACAGTTCCCGTTGACGATCTCCAAAGTGCTTGGCGATGATCGTGTCGGTTGTCCTTATCCTAATGTCGGATATTACGAATACAGATTATCATTGGACTGCATGGTTATCCGTTCTGATGAAGGAAATTCAGCTAATTCACGCTTCAATGGTGAAAGATTGTTCGGTACTACACCTCGCAATATCAGTGCAACTTTTTCTTGTTCATTCATTCGTTATATTGAAAAGGATAAAACACCACAAACAAAAAATGTTTCTGATATGAAAGCAGCCAGAGCAATTGATGATCCTGTGTACTTTACAGGTGTGTCAAGAGTAAAGGGCAGCACTACCTATTGCTATGTTGTAAGAGGCGGTGAGGCTAGATATGATGAGGTTGATAATTCAGAAGCAGGCACTACCGGCAAGTGTGTAGTAAATACTGCTTTCGGTGACCTGAAATATGATGACAGTGTTGGCGGAACAAGTTGGACTTCACAAGGTGGAGATGCAGTCATTACTTCATTCAGACACCTATATAATATTCGCTGGATTCAAAGCGGAACTGTTAATTACAGAATCGTTCGCGATTTGGACTGGTATACCCAGAAAAACGAACTGTTAACTGTTAGCGACGTCAAAGTGTTCAAGTGTTCTAGCGGTGAATTTGGAACGCCTGCTTCAATTACCAATGCTAACGACGATGATTCTTCAACATTAAAAATTGTTTCTTTCCCTGCAATACACGAATTAAGAGCAGGACAGACGTTAACATCTATGTCTAAAGCTGACGGAAAGAAATTCTCTATTAACAATCTTCAGATGAGAACTGCTTCGTTCGTTAATGATACCGATGAAGGTTACGGAATGATCTGTAAGAACAGTGGAACGATTTATAATATTTATACTAATAACTTTAATATGGTGCTTTCTACTGTTTCGGATATGGGCCCAAGTGATTATGACTTGATTTCCGCAACTGAGGTCACCATAGCCACAGAGTCAACTAGTTGTCTTAATAATTCTTATTATATTGGTGGCCTCGTTGGTCTTAACAAAGGAAACATTGGCAATAGTGATGCTGATGCTGATGATAATGAGAATGTCATTATGATGAGCAATCCTATCATTATGGCTAGCCCTAAGAAAAACAATTACTGGCTGTCGAGCACTTACCCTGGTGTGGGCGGAATTATCGGAAAGAATGCTAAAGATATCAACGGAATCTTAGAAATCAGCGGTAAATTCGTTGTCGTAGGTAACGGCAGCGTAGGTGGCGCTATTGCTTATTCCAATTCTGATATCGGCGCAAGGATAGTCGTTGATGGCAAACCGAATGGCAGCAGTCAGTTTACTTTGCCGGTTGAATTAACCACCGAATCAGATAAACCCCTTTCTTGTGTTATCGCTGGTACAAATCATGTTGGTGGTGCCATTGGTTTTATGGAATCATGCAGTTTGACTCGCGACGTGTCTGAGGTTTCTGTTTTATCTTATGATCCTACTACTGGCAGAGTGGAATATTCTGATCACGGTAGTAATGCATATCAGATATACGTCAATCTCCCTGATAATTCTTTGATCCTTGAAATGGACAATGGAACAAGTGGTGTTGATGTAGGCGGCGCAATTGGTTATATGTACCAGTGCGGTGGCGAGTATATGAGTGTTTATGTCGAGAATTCAGGCAATATTCTCATAAGGAATAAGAATTCGAATTTAAATGAAGTAGGCGGCGCTATTGGTTATGATAACGGCAGTACAGTTGCAAAGTCTTTCTTGACAGTTATCAATGGTGACGGAGCAGTTGGTTCATTCCTTGATGATAATGTTGAAAAGCCTCAGCCTCAGAATAATATTGAATACTGTGGTGGTGCATATGGTCTTTTAGAGAATGTTTCCGGACGTACTATTTATTTGGATGTTACTAATAATGGCACTCAAATCTCAGCCATCAGTGATAGTAACGGAACCGATCAGGGTTCAGGTGGCGCTATCGGAGTGCTGAAGAATGGCAATGTAAGTCTGATTGCTAATGTTGTAAACAACGAAGATACAAAGATTGTTTACTATAGTGATAATTATTCGAGCAAGAATAATGGCGCCGGTGGTGCAATTGGAGCTGTACAGAATAACGATCAGAGTTATTTGGTAAATGATTCTCATGTATTTGTTGAGAATAATGGTTATATCTATGCCAACTATAATGTTGGTGGTGTTGTTGGTGTAATGGGTATTAACCATGGCGGTTTATATGCTTACAATAACGGCGCTACGATCAAAGGAAATTATTGTGTCGGTGGTGCAGTCGGATGGAGTAAGGCTAAAACTGACGGAAGTATTCAGTCAATATTATCTGGTGCTACAGTAAGTGGTGCTGAATTTATTGGTGGTGCGATAGGCCGAAACCCGAATTTACAGGGTGGAAACATTACAACCAAGGTTTATGGTGCATCGACTGTCAGAGGAACAGGTTCTGTTGTTGGTGGTGTATGCGGTGATGTAAGCATGCAGGGAGATGGCAAAGGCCATTTAGAGTTGAATGGTAACAAATCAAAACTTACAGTTGCTGCAGGCGGAAAAGGCGTTGGTGGTGTAGCAGGTGTTTTGAGAGCAAATGATATAGTTAACTACGCAACGGTGAAAGCTGTAGATGTTGTTTTAGACGTAAGCGGTAGTGAATCTGTCGGCGGTGCCATAGGAAGACTCAGAACGACTTCTTGGTCAGGTGGTGCTGATGCTAATGCCAATACCGAGGATCTTGTTGCCGGGACGAACAATAAGACTGCCAAGGATATCATGGTTAGTGTTGACGTTGTTCTTCCACATCCTTCCAGAATTGTAGCTCGTGGTCCTAATGTCGGTGGCGCAATAGGTTTTGTGCATACAAATAACAATAAGAATAATCTCGTTAGATTTGGCGGTTCTGTTAGTGTAAGAACTGAATCCGGATCATCTGATGACAGTGCTTACATTCGTGGCACATATAATGTTGGCGGAGCAATAGGCCATTTTGGAAGCATAATTCCTGATAAGGTTGACGATAATTCAAAGATCAGTGTTGATTTTACTGATTCTGCTATAACTATTGAAGCTGTTGTGGAATCCGCAAGCGATGCTGCAAATCTAGGTGGTGCTGTAGGATTCTTTGATAATGATGGTTATGGAAATGAGAACTGTGAATACGTTATAGATGCAGAACTTGGAAGTTCTTCTATATCGACTAAGGGATCATATGTAGGAGGAGCCATTGGGCATAATAAAATGAATAATGGCTGTATTACGGTATCTTCTAGTGGAACTATTACGGGAAATGACTGTGTTGCAGGTGGCATTGGATTCAATGAGTTCAGAGTAACATCAGTAGAAGCTACCTTTGGTAATAATGATGGTGCTGTAATTTACGGTACAGGAAATTATTTAGGAGGAGCAGTAGGCAAAAACCTGAGAAGAGTCGGTGAAGTATCCGTAGAATTGTATGGCGGTTCTGTAATTTCCGGAGGCTATTTTGATGACAATGACACTTTGCAAAATGGTGAATGCATCGGAGGGGCTCTGGGCTACAGCGAGAGCGAATTGTCTTCTGTGACTGTAGTAATCTCTGGCGATTCTATCGTTGATGGTGGTGTTAATATCGGTGGAGCAATTGGACACTTGTCATCTAACTCGAGCTTTGATGTTAGTGTTGGTTCTGTTTCTGTTACTATCGAGAACGATAATGCTATAAGTGGTTATAGTAAGCTTGGTGGTGCTATAGGATGTGTTTCGGGTACAAAGCAAATCACAATAGATAATGTTTCTGTTGAAATGAATGCCGGATATCCTATTAAGCAAGGTGATAGCCCATATTCTGATGCTTGTATCGGCGGTGTTATAGGTCTTCACAACAAGGGTACTGTTAATAATATTACCTTGAGTGGTACTGGCGGCTGGATTAATACTATGACCGACAGTAAAAACAGCATTGCTCCTTATAGATCTTATGATAATGGATTGTTGATTACAGGTAAGGGTGAGTATTTAGGCGGTATCATTGGTAAAGCTGGAGGCAGCAATGATACCGGAGATCCGCAGACTAATTCCAAGCTGGTAAATATTTCTGCTACAGGTCCTGCAATTTGCGTAGTCTCGTCTGATAACTCCAGGTATATTGGTGGTTGGATCGGTGGTTGCTATTCAACTATAGGTGGTGCAGATACCAATAACAAGATATCTTATGATGTAAATACAGTTAAAGTCGTTTTCAGTAAAGCCGAGTTTATTGGCGGTGTTTTCGGTACTTATAATCGCGCATCTACATACACGAATATATATATGAAAATGACAATAGGTTTTTCTGAAGCTATTATTTCCGGTCGCGCAGCTGTCGGAGGTGCTTTCGGAGAACTCAGCGGTGTTCAGTTGAATGGCAGAATTGATATGACTCTGGAAAACGGAACCAGGATCGGAGATTTCAGAGGAGATCTCGGAGACGGTACTGATGAAGAAATTGACGTTGAAGGCTGTTATTGTGTTGAAGCTGGTGGTATTGCCGGAAGATATTCAATTATGAGCGGTCAGAAAACGAACGGAAAGATAAGTCTTACTATCAGTGACGATGAAGAGTTAAGCATGATCTTTGCTGGAAGCGATGATTATACCGGCATTAAAGATTATGCTGATAATCCTATGAAGGCTGAGACAGCCGGTGTAGGTGGTGTCTTCGGACGAGTCAAAGCCTATGGAAACAATAGCGGCAACACAATAGGTGATGGAAATTGTACTTATGATTCTGCTACTAAGGAGTTGGAAGCTTACGCATATTTGATCAGCTCATCACGGAATGTTGCAGTATTTGCTTATGCATCTAATGCTGGCGGTTTCGTTGGATACTTACCTAACGGAACAATAAAAGGCTGTTTTTCAACAGCTGTTGTAAAGGCTGAAGGACAGAACGCTTGTGCCGGTGGGTTTGTTGGCAGAATGGATAAAGGATACATAGGTAACTCTTTCTGTGGTGGACATACTGTAGGCGGACAGTACATTCCACTTTACGAGAATATAGTCGGAAAGAACTATGTAGGTGGCTTTGTAGGTTATATCGGTGCGGATGTTACGACTATTTATCAATGCTATTCAACTGCTTCCGTAAGAGGAGAGAATTATGTCGGTGGATTTGCAGGATACATTAACGGTAAAAAATCAAAACTGATCGATCAGGTTTATTGCACCGGTTATGTTTTTGCTGTCACTAGTGATGATGACACTGAAGTCCGTTACTATGGTTCCTTTGCCGGATATGTTATCGATGCCAGTGATGCTCCTTTCAACAATTCGAAGGTTGTTGAGGCGATCAATAAAGACAAAAGAATAGTTGGTAATATTGAAAAAACGATCGGGTCAGGAAAACTGATGTTGGCTAAATGGAATGGTTCAGGAAATAATTATATTAGAATCAATGCTTCTTCTATTTACCATAAAACTGCCTTTGACTCTGTTTTGCAGAGTGAAGATGTCAAATTCCCGCTCAGAACTTTCGTCTCTGTTCAGGTAAATGGTAAATGGGAAGGAATCCACTACGGAGACTGGCCTATTATTCCTAAGGAGCAGCCGGAGTATATTCTCACACAAGCTGATGTTAAATTCGCTGATGGTGCCGCAACTGTTTTCAGTGGTTCCTTGGTAGAGCCTGAAGTAGTGGTTACCAAGGGTGGCGTAGAACTTGAGCAGGGAACACATTACAGCGTTGTTTATTGGAGAAATAATAAGATTGGTAAGGCCACGGTTATTGTAGTAGGAACAGATCCATACTACGGCACTGTAACCAAGGACTTTGATATTACGTCGGCAGATATTAATTCTTCTGAGTTTACAATCGATGTTGCTACCGATCTGCCATATAACAACAATGAAGAGATCAAACCCGATATAACAATCACTTATAAACATAAAGGCATAGTTACTACGCTTGTTGAGGGTAAGGACTATACACTTGCATTCGAGAATAACACAGAGCCCGGACAGGCAACAGTAAAGATTACAGGTATAGGAAACTATACCGGCGAGGTGGAAAAAGAATATACCATTCTGCCTTTGTATACCGTTAACTTTGAAGCTGGCGGAGAAACCGTATATGTTCCACAAAGGATCGTTAAGAACGGAGTGGTTGAACGTCCTGCTGATCCTTCTTTGACGGGACACATTTTCGTAGATTGGTATAAGGATGAAGGATTAACAGAAAAGTATAATTTTGCTGACCCTGTTTTAGGTGATACTACTATCTATGCTAAATGGACAAAAGAAAAGTATGAAGTAACCTTCGTAGTCAATGGTGGTATTCCTGTTGATGCTCAGACAGTTGAGTATAATGATTGTTTGGATACTTCAAAGATTAACGCGCAGGAAAAGACTGGCTGCACATTCATCGGCTGGTATTCAGACGAGGAATGTACAAAGGAGTTTGATCTTAGCACACCTATTACCGGTGCGTTGACGCTCTATGCTTTGTGGAAGGATAAGCCGCTTGTAACATATACAGGCAGTGATATTCCTTCCGAAAGGATAGAATACAATTCTTGTGTCACAAAACCTGAGGATCCCACGAAGGAGCACTTTACATTCGCTGGTTGGTATCAGGAAGCCGGTTTTGAGAATGAGTTTGATTTCTCTGTGCCTGTTACAGAGGATGTTGAGCTCTTTGCCAAGTGGATAGCAAATCCTATCGTTTACATTCACCTTGATACTGATAATATCAATGAGCAAGAAGTCGCTTACGAATATGATTTGAATGATTTGAATTTGGATGAACCTGACAAAGCAGGAGGATACAGATTTGTTGGTTGGTTCGCTGATGAAGAATGTACTGTAGATTTCGATTTTGATAAGACGGTAACAGAGGACGTACATATTTACGCTAAATGGATTAAAACGTATACCATTACTGTACATCTGGGTGATGGAGAGACCAAAGAAATAACGGTTGATCAAGGTGAAAGATTTGACTACAAGCCGACCAAAGATGGCTATGTTTTAGCTGGCTGGTTTACCGATGAGGCTCATAAGAACCCTATAGATATTTATAGTATTATTATCGATGATGACTATACGATCTTTGCTAAATGGGACAAAGCATGGAATGTGACTGTGGTAATAAGCGAAGATGAAGAGGAAATTATAGCTGTTGCTGAAGGAAAAAGATTGGAATACACACCGGAAAGAGAAGGGTATTCGTTCCTGGGGTGGTATGAGGATGATCAGTTAAGTGTTCCTATCGATATGTCCACAATTGATATTTATAGGGATTATAAGATTTATGCAAAGTGGGAAGAGGAATAATAACTGAGCGGTCACACAAGATTAAGTGTTATTTGGAGATTGCTGGAGATGAAGCTGAAACGAAAAACAAAACTGAATAAAAGATTGATTTCCGTTTTGCAGAAGAATGACGGCGCCAGCCTTGTTCTTGTAGCGATAATTGCAGTAATTATCGTTGCCGGTGTTGTGGTTTTGCGTATTTCAACAAGTGCTCTTCTTGCTTCTGCTGATAAGCAGATGAATCAGGATAGGGCATATATGATTGCAGTGAGTTTGGGTGATTCAATTGACAAAGCAATCAAGAACGATAAGATATCTGATCCTCATATCCTCAACGGATTTGATGATTCAGCAAACCTCAGTAATGCGATTCCTGATTCCGAAGTGAAGGTTAGAGTTGAAGATCATCCATCCGGAATGGATGTGTACACTGTAATAACTGTAAGTTCACGTGTTGCTGATGCTGAATACGAGTACAAACTTACTTATATTCAGTCCGGTTCTGTTTATGTGAGGCAGTATTAAAATGAAAAAGTTTGTCAGCAGAATTACCCCCGTTTTGAATAATAAAAAGGGAGAAACTATTGTCGAGGTAGTAGTTGCTTTTGCATTGCTTGCAATTATGCTTTTAATTTTTTCTCAGGGCCTGGCTTCTGCAACAAGAACTGAAATGTATGCTTCTGAAAACAGAAAAAAAGCTGATGAATCTATGACTGCTTTACAGGAAAAACTTGCTACGACAGATCCTGTGGGTGGCGCACCTATTATCAGTCCTAAAGATCCTCAAAAACCTGATGAGCCAGGCAAAGTCTTGCCGATAAAAAGATATATATATACGATCGATGATGAAACCGATTATGTTGTTTATGAATTCGGATAAAAGCCAGGTGTATTATGCGTAGAAGAATATACAAGACAAAAAAAGCTATAACACTTATTGAGCTTGTAGTGGCAATGGCATTGATAGCAATATTTGCCGTTGCTTGTGTTTCGCTGATCCTTCCTATCTCCGTAATCTATACACATAATAATGATTTGGCAAAGGCTCAGCTGGTGGCAGATAATGTAGCGGCTTCGCTCAGAGCTGCATGTACCGGAAACGATATAGAATGCGCAGGAGATGTGTGGATTGCTTCAAGTGGTTATACGCTGGTTGGAGAGAATGATACAATTACCTCCGAATCGGCCGGAGAAGTACTTATTATTAGGAAATCACCGGAATACTGTATTTCGATTGCTTCAAACTATCAGATTAACGGAGCACTATATAACTCTGTTAAGGGGAATGATATTTCAGATGAAGTTGGATATTCAGCTGAAATAGGCGGAAATGGAATTTATTCCCGAGCAATATATAGAATGTTCAATGACGATAACCCGGATTCCACTGCTATTGCTTCAGATATCGGCCGTGTTCATTATGGTTATTTCCTTTCCGGTACTAATGCGGATAATTATGTATTCCCGAGTGCTTACTATGATTTTACCGATCCGTTAACTAAAAATGCTTATGATAAATACACTGTAGATCTTAGCTTTTTTGAGCTTGCATATGATAGCGTTACAGGCGCTCCGGCATATGTTAAATGCCTGATTACAGTTAAGAGTGATAGTGGAACTGCTTACTCACGTACAGTTGCGCTGCATTTATCGTAAGTGTAGTTTTTTTATTGATAATTGTTTTCCATTAACAATTAGTTCGAAAACAGGCCTTCCGTTAACAAGTCGTTTGCAAACAAAGACATTTTCCGTTTCGGATAAACAAATTGTTACCCACTGGTGAATTGTGGCGAAAATGTGTTGAACTCGGTTTTGGAATGGTTTATAGTAAGACCATCAAGCAAGTCAAACACATTTGACAAATTACAAACAAACTCACTTTAAGGGTGAAAAGACGAAGGAGGTCACAAAATGAAAAAAGTTGG
>JAEEGL014004447.1_pt1 | contig 15412 bp, 10 predicted proteins | sample 9134231 | NCBI WGS metagenome assembly JAEEGL01 (sample SAMN16246548, study PRJNA631951) | gut metagenome | biome: gut microbiome; feature: rumen; material: fiber-attached | host: Bos | place: Iran: Karaj | collected 2018-10 | reverse complement strand
GTCGGGGCGTGTCGCCAGGATGCGCCAATGGAGGCGGCAGGCGCGTGCGCCGCCGGTGCCTGGGCGTGCGACGCGCGCGCAGTGCGCCTCCTCGTCATGCACGAGCCAGTCCTCGAGCACGCCTTCGGAGGCGGGCGGGACGGCGCCGACGAGGGCGCGGTAGGTCTTGGCGATGGCGCCTTCGCGCTGCGCGGCGTTCAGCCGTGCGAGCGCCTTCGAGGTGCGCGCGAAGAGGACGGCGCCGCCGACGACGCGGTCGATGCGGTGCACGGCCTCCAGGAAGACGGCGCCTGGCTTGGCGAAGCGCTCCTTCAGGAAGGCCTTGCCGCGGGCCTCCAGCGAATCCCCGTCGCTGCCAGAGGGCTGGGTGAGGAGCCCCCAGGGCTTGTCGAGGATGAGCAGGTGGTTGTCGAGGTAGAGCGGTTCCGTGGCGGTCAGGCCTCCCCGGCCCACTTGCGGAGGTTGCCGATGGTCTCGCGGATGTCGCGGGTCTGCTCCTCGCCCGCGGGGATCTCGCGCTCGATGATGAACTCGCCGTCGAAGCCCAGGTCGAGGAGCATTGGAACGAAGCGCGGGAAGTCGACGCAGCCCTTGCCGACCTGCACTTCCTTGCCGAGGCGCAGGCCGTCGGTGGGCGGCATGCCGTCCTTGACATGGATGTTGCGGACGTATTTGCCGAAGACGCGGAGGGCGTCGCAGGGGTTGCCCTTGCCGTAGAGGAGAAGGTTCGCGGGGTCGAGGTTGATGCCGATATTGTCGAGGCCCATGTCGCCGAGCGCCTGGATGTAGCGCAGCAGCGTGACGGGGGTCTCCTGGCCGGTCTCGAACCAAAAGCCGAGCCCGAGTTTCTTGCAGTATTCCGCGACGGCGGCGACGGCGACGCGCACGGGATGGAAGAGCGGGTCCGAGGGGCTCTCGGGCAGGAAGCCGACGTGCGTGATGATCGCCCGCAGCCCCAGCGCCTTCGCGAAGTCCGCCGCGCGCTGCAGTTCCAGGATGCGGTGGTGCCGATGCTCTGGCGGAATCAGCCCCAGCGTGATGGGGCCTTCCGTGAAGTTCCAGTAGACGCGCCCGCTGTAACCGCCCCAGATGGCCGAGGGCGTGACCCCCTTCGACTCCATCTGCGACTTGATGGACGCGACAAGCCCGTCGAAGTCCCGCTCGTAGAGCGTGGGGTCCCAGTTGGAGATCTGGCAGGTGGAAAGCCCCAGGTCGACCAGGCGGTCGAAGAGGTGCGGGGCGGCTCCGTTCCAAAGGCCGATGATGGTGCCGATTTTGATGGACATGGTGGATTCAGTTCTGGGGGGGGAATGGCGGACGCCGCACCAGGGCGTGATGCAGCAGCGGAAGCATTTTCTGCAGAAAGCCGTCCCATTGCGGCGATGCGGTTTCGCCCTGGCGCATCAAATGGCGATATTCGTCAAGAAGTTCGCCAGTCAAAACTAGGTGCAAATGCCTGCCTTCAATGCCAGCGATGTGGTCATAATCTTCTGGAAATGCCCAGAAACAACGTTGACACATGGCTTTGTCTTTTTCCTGAAAGTTCTTACAATGTTCACATGCCCATGACTTTTCGCGGTTGGCGGCTGGGCAAAGCAGCATAAAATGTTCTGGTGACATATCCGCATCTTCCCCGTTGATTTCGTAAGGAACGCGATGGTCTATCTGGAGAGATGCCGCAGGGACTGTATCTAAATGGATGAAACATTTCTCTCCATATTGTTTCAATAGCGCCACTTTCAGTTTTTTGGAGAGAACGGTTCGGCCTCCACTTTTGGCTTGGGCACTTTGGTGGGTGGGGAAATTCTCACCAAATTTATAGGCAGCAATGGATTTTCCGTCATCATCGGAAATCCTGAAGGTAACTAAAGGGATGCCAAGTTCCCGAACATCCCTGGCAGCACGCGGTGGGTGGTCATATCCATACAACTCCTTCAGTTGCTTGGTGGTAATATAACCATGCTCCAAAATGTGGTCAATGACGGTTCGTGGACGTTTGCCTGCACTTTGTGCAATTTGTTTTAATTGTTCACGCTGGAAGGGTGTCATGGGATTGCCTCCAGAAACGAAGGTTGGCTGTAGCGATGGGGAAGTTGTTGAAGCAAACCTGCGCTGACATAAAGTGCTTCAATGGTGTGCTGCGGTTTCCCGAGCAGGATAGATTGCGCGGAAGTGCCTGCATGGACAAGGAATTTTCTGCATTTTAATTCAGCAGGAAGATCTTGGCCGTAGGATTTATCGCCGTAACTACCGTCATAACTGACTATAAAATCAATTTTACGCTTGTTGAGGGCATGGAGGGCGGCTACGAATTCCTCGAATCGGATGCCGCTGATATATCGGTTGTCGCGCGTGTCGCATACTCCTTGATAGGGAGGATCCATGTAGACAACATCTCCAGGCTCAGTTTGGGCAAGTACTTGGCGGTAATCCAACGCGGAAAAGATGGTGCGTCCCTTAAGTAAGCCGGAAATGGCGCGGACATTTTGCGCCAAAGTAGTGGGATGGGTTCCGTGTCTGCGCTTGTCGGGGGATTGATTGAAATGGCCATTGTGCCCATAGCGAACTGCCCCCTTGACGCATCGCGCCAGCAGATATAGCATTTTGGCAGCTGTGGTGTCGCCCGCGTTGAATTGCTCGCGCACCTGGTAGAAATGGGCCAGATGCCCGTCTGGTGCCTGGTATTGCTGTTCCCAGAGCATCTGATATTGCTGAAGGAGAAGGTCAGGTTGGGAGATGGCTTGCTCAAGGATGGACATGAGTGGTGCATTCTTGTCGTTCAGCCAGAAAAAAAGAGCGCGACGATGATAGGCGCACGAAATGGAGATGGCCGCCATGCCAGCAAAAGGTTCAACAAGGCGATAGAATCTCTGAGGCATGAAGGAGAGGATAAAAGGAGCCAATTTTCGTTTGGAACCTTGATATTGGACGATATGGGGAACTGCATCTGGCATGGTGTGTTGCTACTCCAATGGACATACTATAATCTCTTTCGTCGTGTCCGATGCGTCTGCGCAATGGACGCGTCAGGTGGGCGGGAGGCCGCTCAGCGCGGGCGCCCAGGCCAGGGGGCGGTATCGGGGAGATTGCCGCGGGGGAGTTCCGGGGTGGCGCTGCATTTGCGATAGGCGAGCGGGGTCATCTTGAAGCAGGCCTTGAAGTTGCGGTGGAGGCTGGCGACGTTGCGGAAGCCGCATTGGAGCGCGATCTGCGCGATGCTTTCGTTGGAGAAGCGCAGGCGCGCGGCGGCGAGGCGCATGCGGTAGGCATGGAGGAGTTCCTGGAAGGTATAGCCAGTCTCCTCGCGGACGACGTGGATGGTGCGCGGTCGACTCAGGAACAGTTTTTCGGCGAGTTGCCCCAGAAGATCGGGGCGGTCGCAGTTTTCGCCGATGAAGCGGTGGATGATGTCCCGTCGTTCGGGCGCGGCGGGGTGCGACTGGCGGCTTTCGGCGCGGAGATCCGCGGCCAGGGTGGCGGCGAGTTGGCGCAACGCCTCCATGATCCAGGCGGCGTGTTCGAAGTCGAAGTCGTCGTCCCTGGGGAGTGCGTCGAGATTGTCGGCGAGGATCTGTGGCTGGAGGCGGTCGAGTTGCGTGGGCGGGCGGACCGCTCCCGCGAAGAGGATGCCGAGGCGGCGGTCGCCGTCGGTCACGGGCATGATCCATTCAAGCAGGTTGGCATGGCAGACCTTGTAGGCTCCAGCCTGGAAGCGGAAGAGTTCCCTGCGCAGGGTGCGGATGTCGAAGGCGACGCACTGCGCCTCGGCGGCGTCCTTGGCTGGACGGCAGCCTGCGAATCCATGGGAAAACCGTTCCTGGGGCAGAAGGGGGCGGAACTGCCCGGTGAAGTCGTGCAGGGAGACGACGAGACGGCTCCAGTATTCGAAGCATTTGATTGCTTGTTCCAAATGGCTTTGCATGGGAAAAGGGGGGCAGAGATGTAGGCAGGGCGTTCGCGGCGAGGGTCCCAGGCCCCAGGCCCCAAGACCCAGGACCCAGGGGCAAGCGTTCTGTGCCAGCCCATTGGGCTGGTGAATGATCCAGGGGTGCGCCCATGGCAAAACAGCCTGCGGGGGAGGAGAGGGAGGCTTCCGCGCTACCATAATGCACAAAGAACGGACTGGATGATAAAATAGCATCTTCTGCAATGTTTTCAGCGTTTGTCGGTGTTGTTTCCTGCTATGATTTTGATACATTATAGGAGTTGACGAAAACGGGATGCGTCGCGCGCGGTCCCGCAGTCGCCGTGCAAGGATTTTTGACCCCTCCGAATCATTTCAACAAAAAGGATTTCATGCCATGCGCCTCAAAACGCCAAATCATTTCTTCACTCTGATCGAACTGCTGGTGGTGATCGCGATTATCGCGATTCTGGCCTCGATGCTGCTGCCCGCGCTGTCGAATGCACGGGCGAAGGCGCGGGCCATCAGTTGCGTCGGGAATCTGAAGAGCATCGGCACGTCGATGATGATGTACGCCGATTCCATGGACGGATATGCGCCGCCGATTTCAGGGAAGTTCCGCTGGCCGCTGACGAACAACTGCAACTGGGCGTACGCGCTGACGGCGGCGAAACTGCTGCCTGAGGGGGCGCCGCTCTTCTACTGCCCCGTTTCGGGGGTGACGAACCGAACTGCGGCGAAGGCGAAGAACTCGGCGGAGCAGTCGTGGACATACTACACCTACGGGCTGCGGATGAACAAGGACAACAACACTGGCTTCCGCATCAATGGCGGGTCGATCGTCTGCGCGGACACTGGCTATGGCCCCTACAGTCCAAGCCGCTTTTTCCTGCTGGCGGACAGTGTGCTGGCGAACGACGCGGACCATCCTGGCACGGCGGTTCTGCACCCAGTGAACACCAGCGCCGACAACTATAAACTGTGCGCACGGCATGGCAGGCGCGTCAACCTGTGGTTTGCGGACGGCTCGGTGCGGTCGATGCAGAAGCGCGAATTGGTGGATTTGCATGATGTCAAGGAATTCCAGATACTGGAACTGCCGTAGGGCGCTCGAGGCCGCGCTGCTGCTGTGGGCGGCGTTCCTGCCGTGCGCCGCGGCGGAGATCCTGGTGGGGAATGCTGGCGTGCCAGGAAATTCATCCCGGCAGGCGCTGGCGCGGGTCGAGGCGGATGTGCTGGCGGCATCCCCGACGGTGGTCGTGGTCCTGCTGGGGACGAACGACGCCCTGAATCCTGGAAAGTTCACGGCGGTTCCAGCCTACGAGGAGAATCTTCTGGCAATCGGGCGGAAACTGCGCGGCGGCGGCGTGCGGTGCCTGGTCTTGGTCACGCCGCCGCCTGCGGTCGAGGCGATCCTGCGGGGGCGGTCACCGAAACTCGCGGAGTTGGTGCCAGGGCCGCTCGACGCGCATCTGCGCGGCTACGGTGAGGCGGTGAGGCGGGTGGCGGCGAAATTGTCCGCGACGTGCCTGGATTCGTTTGCGTTCGTGGCGTCGCAAGGCGGCGCGTCGGATACGCGGGGGGCGATCTATCGCACTCGCGCCAACAGCGGCGCCAATGACGGCGTTCACCTGACACCCGCGGGCTACGAGGCCTTCGCCGCATGGATCGCAGAGGCTCTGCGCCCGCAGTTGAAGGACGCAGATCGGATCGTCTGCTTCGGCGACAGCCTCACCTTTGGTTCGCATGTGCGGGGGGAGGGGAGTGCGGAGGGCGAGACCTATCCCGCGGCATTGTGGCGCCGACTCAATCCGAAGTCGGCGGCTGCGGGCGGGCGCCCCTCGCTGCTGATGGCGGATCCTGACGGCAACCTGCTTCCCAATGGCGGCTTCGAGGCGCTCGACGCGCAGTCGTTCCCTCGGCACTGGAAGCCCTACCGCAAGGACCAGGACCGCTCCGAAAGCGGTGTCGGGGATGCGGCCGAGGGCGAACGGTTCCTGCGGATGCGGCGTTCCTCGCCGCGGCCCGCCTTGTGCCGCAGCGACCTGGTGCGCATCCGCCTAGGGCGCTGGCGCGCGTCGGTGAAGGCACGCGGGCGCGGGCAGTTGACGCTGGCGGTGTCGCTCTATCATCCAGTGCGGCAGGTGGAACTCAGGACGGTGGCGCTGAATTCAGACTGGCAGCCCGTCACGGCGGAGTTCGAGACGCCACGCGGCGTCTCGCAGGCGTCGCTGGTGGTGCGCTGCACCGCCGAGGCGGACGTCGACGACGCGCGGATCGAGCCGCAGGGGCAGGCGGCCCCGCCTTCGGCCGCGCATCGGCTGTCAGCGGACACGCTGACGCTTTCCTTCGCGTCTGGGGCGGCGGGCGCCGCCGTCACTGAAATCGCGGGGGCGAACGGCGTGGAGTTCATCCACTTCCCTGTGCGGCGGGGGCTGTGGTCGGTGCGCCTGAAGTCGCGGCGACTTCCGGCGGGGTTGCCGTCGGTGACGCCGATTGCGTGCGATCCTGAGATGGATGATTCCGCCGAGCGCATCGGCCGCGACGGCGCGGCCACGGACGACATTGTGCTCGACGCCGCCGACGCGGCGTCGGCGGGCGGGCGGTGCAGCGTCGCGGATGAGGCTGGCGCGCTGGTCTTCCGCTGGCGCGGCATCCGCGTCGGCCGCGAGGCGGATGCGCTGGATGTCATGGTGCGCGTATCGGCGAATGGGCAGGGCGGAGTGCAGTTCGAGGGGAGTTTCGAGAACCGCTCCCGCGAGTATGCCGTCTTCTATTTCAGCGCCCCGCAAGTGGAGGGGCTGGGCCGCGTCCACGGCGACGGGACGGGGGATTGGCTGGCGACGCCGCACTATCTGGGGCGGCTCATCCGCAATCCCGCTGCTGGGAAACTGCTGCAGGGAAGCCGCCTTTTCCGCAGCAACAACTCGGGGCATTCGATGCACTTCGATGCGCTCTACAATGGAGGCGACGGCCTCTTCTTCGGCGTCTGGGATCCCGCGCAGAACTGCAAACGCTGGGATCTGGAATCTTCGGCGACACGCGGCTTCTCGTGGCGCTGCCTGCACCTCCCCGACAACATGCGGTGTGAACCGCCCCAGTGCTGGCGCGTGCCGTATCCAGTCGAGTTGCGGGGCTTCCGCGGCGACTGGTATGACGCGGCGCAACTCTACCGCCGATGGGCGCTGCGCCAGGAATGGTGTTCGCGGGGGACGCTTGCCGCGCGGCGCGGGCGGGACATCCCCGCCTGGTTTCTCGACACGACGCTGTGGCTGCATGTCTCGGTCGCGAACCTGCTGCATGGCCAGCGGGAGGATTGCGAACGCTATTTCCAGGACTTCGCCGCGCACCGCGTCGCCATCTGGCTGACCCACTGGGGGCTGGACAATCGCCGCTACGACTTCCCCAATCCCGACCGCTTCCCGCTGACCCACGCCGACCGCGAGGCGCTGAGTCGGCTGGCACGGCAGGGGCTCCCCGTCTCTGGATATCTCCAGATGACGGGCTGGACGCGCACCCTGCCCAGTTTCCAGAGTCGGCCAGAGGCGGAGGACAATCTCCTGCGCAACTACTACGGGCAGGTTCTATCCTGGGGCGGAACCGGGCCGCGCGCCGAGACGATGCTCGCCTGGCCTGGGCCGCTCTGGACCGAGGTGCTGGGCGGTATCGTCGAGCAGATGGCAAAGGCTGGCTTCCAGGTGGCTTATCTTGATTCAGGAAACCACGGCGGGGCGCATCTGAACTTCACCCCCGCCTGCGGCGCGAACGGCGGCGGCGGCCATGCCTACGTGGACGGCAACCGCCGCCTGCTTGCTGCGCTGCGCGCGCGGGCACGCCGCATCCAGCCTGGGTTCTGCATCACCAGCGAGAGTTTCTGGGAGGGCAATCTGCATTGCCTGGACGCCGTGCTTTGCGTCAACAGCCCGTCCGCGTATCTGGAGCGGGGACGGGTGATGGCAATCCCCCTGGCGCCCGCCGTCTACCACGACTACGCGCTGCTCTTCGCCACGCATTACGGCCGCGCGGATCTCGCGGGGGACGCACAGGGGCTGGTCGCCAAGACGGGGCAGGCGCTGCTCTGGGGGATCATGCCAGGATGGGAACTCCCGCACGCGATGTACCGCTTCAGTTCGCCAGGCACGGCGCTTCGTGCGTCGTTGCGGCGCATGGAGGCCTATGACGCGGGCCGCGTCTTCCTACAATACGGGAAGATGCTCCGCCCGCCGAGGCTGGGCGGCGACAATCCCTCCAGTGCGGTCGCCTGGGGGATCGGCTGGCGGGACGCCGCATACGAGGTGGCGGCGCCCGCCGTCGACGGCACCGCATTCGCCGCGCCCGACGGCGCGCTGGGGATGGCGCTCTACAATCGCACCGACGTCCCCCGGGTCGTGACGGTGGCGCTGGACGACCCCGAATACTACGCGGCGGGGCGGCGCTTCCGCGTGCTCTATCCTGCGGATGCGCGCATGGAGGCCGTTTCGGGGGAGGCGCTGCGGGTGACGGTGCCACCGTATTGTCCACTGGTGATCGAGGGCAGATGAAGATGCGGCCGCCGAATTGCCTTTTCCAGACCGCCGCCTGCCTGCGGCGCGCCCAGGAGAATCCAGTGCTTTGCGCCGCGGACGTGCCGTATTCGGCCGCGCTGGTCTTCAATGCGGGCGTCGCCAAGTTCGCGGGGCGCTATGTCATGCTCTTCCGCAACGACTATGGCGCCACGGAGGCGGAGTTTCGGCGGGGCAGGCGCTTCCAGGGGACCTCGGTCGGACTGGCGGAGAGCGCGGACGGCCTGCATTGGCAGGTGCGTGCGCATCCCGTCTGGGAGGTGCATGATGCAGAGATTCTGCGGGTCTATGATCCGCGCCTCACCATTCTGGAGGGGCGCCCGCACGTCTGCTTTGCGATGGACACGCGGCATGGGCTGCGCGGCGGCATCGCCGCCACGGATGACTTCGAGCATTTTGAAGTGCTGTCGCTGACGGTGCCGGACAACCGCAATCTGGCACTGTTCCCTGAGCGGATCGGCGGACTCTATCGGCGTCTGGAACGGCCGATGCCAGTCTACAGCCGCAATGGCGCCCCCGAGCAGTTCGACCTGTGGACTTCGGCGTCGCCAGATCTGCGCTTCTGGGGCGACAGCCAGTTGGTGCTGGGGACGGAGCAGGTGCCCTTCTGCGATGCCAAGATCGGCCCTGCGGCGCCGCCGATTCGGACGCCCCGTGGCTGGCTTGCGATCTTCCACGCCGTGCAATCTTCGCCGCATGACCTGTATGCCTGGCATCCGAACTGGCGCAAGCGCTACTACGCGGGGCTGATGCTGCTGGACCTGGAGGATCCTTCCCGGGTGGTCGGGCTGTCGCGCAAACCGCTCCTGGTTCCCGAGGCACCCTGCGAGACGCACGGCTTCCGCGGCGAGGTCGTCTTCCCAGGCGGAATGATCCTGGAGGATTCAGGAGAGGTCAAGATCTATTACGGCGCCGCCGACACGGTGGAATGTCTGGCCACCGCCGATCTCGCCGACCTGCTCGCGCTCTGCGAGCCGCTGGCATAGGGCGGCCTGCCCTTTCGGGGCCGCACCGTTTATCGGCTGGTCAACTTGGCGAAGGTGTCGGCGAGGAGTTCTGGGGCGTCGGTCAGCAGTTCCCGAAGCCACTCCGCGAGGCGGAACTGCAGAATTCGCGCACGGGCAGGCTCCTGTCCCGTTGCGGTGAGGCCGCCTTTGTGCCTCCAAATGGCGGGGCTTCCATTGATCCTCTGAAAATGCCCGTGAATTACTTTGATCTGCTTCTGAAAAGTGTCGATATCATAAGATATTTTCTTCTAAAAAAAGCATTAATTTGGTGATTTCTCCTTTGAAAAAAGTAAAATTGAGTTACATTATAGGGGGGATGCTTTGCGGAGGTGAAGTATGGAAAGAGCGTTGATGTCCAGCCTGGTGGAATGGAAGCGTGAGCGGAAGCGGAAGCCGTTGTTGCTTCGTGGGGCGCGTCAAGTCGGCAAGACGTGGTTGCTGAAGGAATTTGGCGTCCGTCACTTTGCCCGGTGTGCCTACATCCGTTTTGACAAGTCGCGGGCGATGCAGGAGGTTTTTTCGCGGGAGAGCGATGTGCGCCGTCTGCTGACTGCGATTCAACTGGAGGTCGGCTTCAAGCCGGTTCCGGGAGAGACGCTCATTGTATTGGATGAGATTCAGGAGGCGCCTGGGGCCTTGACCTCGCTGAAGTATTTTTGCGAGGAGTTGCCAGAGTATGCGATTGCGGCGGCAGGATCGCAGTTGGGCATATCGGACCGGCAGGGCACGGGATTTCCCGTGGGCAAGGTCGATACGCTGTTTCTGCATCCGCTGTCGTTTCTGGAGTTCCTGCGGGCGATTGGGCAGGATGGCTTTGCCGAGATGCTGCAGGAAGGGGATTGGGGGCTGATTGGTTCTTTTCGGGAACGGTTGACCGATTGGCTTCGGCACTACTATTTCATCGGCGGGATGCCCGAGATTGTCGCGGATTATGCCGCGAACGGAGATTTCCAGCGGGTGCGCCGTCTCCAGCGGAATCTGCTGCAAGACTATCGGGATGACTTCGGGAAGCATGCGCCCCCGGAAGCAGTGCGGAGAATCGAGTTGCTTTGGGATGCGATTCCGCGGCAACTGGCAAAGGAGAACAAGAAATACGTCTACAAGGAGGTGCAGCCTCGGATGCGGGGTGAGGATGTGTTGTCGGGAATGCAGTGGCTGGTCTCGGGGGGACTGGTCAGGCTGGCACGGAAAGCCAGCAAGCCAGGCGTCCCGTTGAGCGCATACGCCAATGGCGGCTTCAAGGCTTTCATGGTGGATGTCGGCTTGCTGGCCGCCGTGGCTGGAGTCCAGGCGCGGACTTTGCTGGAGGGCAGTCGGATCTTCGAGGAGTTCAAGGGGGCGTTGGCGGAGCAGTTCGTGCAGCAGGAATTGGCGGCGTATTTTGGCACCGTGCCCTTTTACTGGTCCTCGGACACCTCCAGCAACGAGGTGGATTTCCTGATCGAGTCCGATGGCGCGGTGATACCCGTCGAGACAAAGTCCGGCGTGAATGCGCGGGCGAAAAGCCTTCGGGCCTACTGCGAAAAATACCGCCCCCCCATGGCAGTACGCGCTTCGCTGGTCAAGTACTATCGCCAGGCCATGCCATTGAACGGCATGGGCGGCGCACCCGCCTCCTATGAACTGCTGGATTTGCCCCTGTATGCGCTTTGTCGGCTCATGGCGGAGTGCGGGGGCACGGCAGGGGAATAGCGTTTGGGGATCACTGGCTGGTCAACTTGGCGAAGGTGTCGGCGAGGAGTCTGGGGGCGGGGGCGTCGGGGCCGGTGGTCTTGACCTCGCACTGGATGCACTGGAGGCGCGGGGCGCGGCGGAGGTTGTCCATGATGCGGTTCCAGTCGACGGTGCCCAGCCCAGGGAGGCGGTGCTGGTCCTGGATGCCGTCGTTGTCGTGGAGGTGGCAGTTGACGAGATAGGGGCGGACCTGCTCGATGAAGTCGTGTTCCCAGACGACGGGGAGGCCGATCTCCTCCCAGATGGGCGGGACGCAGGTCTGGCCTGGGAATTCGCGCCCGCGCTCGGTGAGGTTGCCGTGGCCCGAGTCATAGCAGATGCCGAGCCAGGGGGTCTCGAAATGGCGCACGGCGGCGAGCAGGCACGCGGACTGGTTGAGGGGCGTCCACTGGTTTTCAAGCGCCATGGTGACGCCGAGGCGCTCGGCGTCGGGCAGCAGTTCCTCCAGAGAGCGCAGCAGCATGCGGCAGTAGTCGTCGAGGACGAGGTCGTCGCCGTAGACGGAGTTGAAGGTGTTGGCGGTGTGGTAGGCGATCGTGGTGACGCCGAACTGGTGGCAGAGGCGCAGCGCCATCTTCTGGCGCAGGACGATCTGCTCGTGCTCGGCCTCGACTGGGACGCCAGGGTCCTTCCAGGTGCCCCACGGCGCGTGCGCGTCCACGAAGGAGAGGCCCGCCTCCTTCAGCGCCTGGCGATAGAGCGGGACGGCGTCGGGGTTGACGATGAAGTGCTCCAGGAGGGCGTTGTTGAGGACGACGTGGCGGATCCCTGCGTCGGCGAGGCGGCGCAGGGCGGCTTTCAGGTCGTCGGTGGCGAGGGCGGCCAGTTGAAAGTTGAAGGTGACGGGGACGGAGGGCATGGCGGGAGGATGGGGGTGGGTTGGAAATCACCAATAATATAAATCCGCTATTTCGTGTCGGCAGGCGCGTCTATATTAGGGAACCGCCGTTTTTCAGACCTGACGAGGGAAACACATGTCCACCAGACTCCTCCTGACGATTTCCGCCCTGCTGGGGCTTTCACTGGCGTCCGCCTACGATTGGACCGCGGACATTCGGAACGCCGAAACGCTCAAGAACACGGTCCAGGTGTATTTCCAGAACGGGAGCCGCGACGCGATCGCGGTCGACACGCCGCATCTTTGCGCGGTCGGCGGGCTGGACAACCGCGAGAACAACGCGCTGACGCTGATGACGCCAGACGGGGTGCGGCTTGCGGACGGGACCTTCGACACGTATGTCGTCGACGCGGAGGGCAAGACCCGTCGTTCCTCCCTGTCGCACTCCAGCGGCCGCTTCAACGCCTTTCGGCTCGGCTACTACTATTACGACGTCCATATTCTGGGCCAGTCCATGACTGGCGGGCAGGAAGGCGCCCCGCCGCGGCAGACGAATGCGAGACTCGACGTCTCCAACTTCAGGCCTGGCAAATGGTTCGTCCACGACCTGACGAAGCCCGTCTTCACGGGCGGCGCGATGCGGCTGAAATGCGTGAGCGCCCACGACCCGTGGGTCGCGCAACTCGGCATTGAGCAGCCCGCGGACACCTATCCCGCGATCGAAGTGCGGCTGCGCGCGCGGCACGCCACGCTGATGCACGTCTATCTGGCGGTCGGGGACTATCGGAACTTCAATCCGAAGCAGGTCGTCGCGCAGGGCATCCAGCCTGGCGCCTTCCGCACCTACAAGATCTACATTGACGAAATCCCCGGCTTCCAGGGCAACATCCACGGCATCCGCTTCGACCTGGGCGAGGCCGGCGACGTGATTGAAATCCAGTCCGTCAAACTGGTCGCGGAGAAGCGGCCGAAACTCCAGGTCAAACTGGACCGCATCCTCCATGCATACCCTGACAAGATGCACCAGGTGCTGCGCTTCGTCGTCGGCAACCGCGACGCCGCGCTCCGCGAATACGGCTGCGAGGCGAGATTCGCCAAGGCCGCCATCGCGAAGGTCGTGGTGAAGGACAGGAACGGCATCCACGACGGGTTCGACGGCATCGACGCGGATTCCGTCGAATACGTCGGCTTCGACCATCGGCAGGGCGGCGTCTTCGGGCTGATCTTCCCGACGTGCCCCGAGGCGGGGCGGGTCGCGTTGGCGGAGACGGCGTCCGAATACATCCTGACGCAGTCGCGGCCCTCGCACGGCGTGCTGAAGCCAGGCACGCGGCTCCTGCTCGCACACCGCCTCTACCGCGACGCCGCCCACGACTTCGCGGCGCTCGCGGAGGCGGCCTTCTGCGAACGCCATCCCCTGGGCCCCGAGGCCGTCCGAATCCTTGACGGCTCCGACGGCGGACGGTTCCTGGGCTACAACAAACTGGACGGGACATACGACTTCGCGCTGGACGGCACGCATTTCAGCGCCGCCTACTACGACATGCCGCAGAAGCACTTCAGGCTGCCTGTGGCGATCGCGGGGGACGCCCATGGCCGCCGCGTCTATCTCTGCGTCCGAGGCGCGGCGGGCGGCCTGGAATGCGCCGCCATGCTGGACGGGCGGGAGAAACTCCTGCCCATGCCGATCCAGGTCTCCAAGAACTTCCGCGGCGACGGCGAGGAGTTGTTCTTCTACCCAGAGGACGCGGGCTACGGCGAGACCCTCTTCCCGCTCCTGCTCGGCGCCAGGACGGAGCGCTCCTTCACCGTGCTGAACCTCTACCAGAACTGGGGCGCCGCCCCGCTCAAGCAGCTCTCCGCCATCAAGTTCGTCATCCCCTACTACCACCTCTCCTGCGGCGTCACGGAGACCAACTGCATCGCGCCGTACTACGTTGGCGGCAAATCCGGGTGGACGCTGCCAGATTTCCGCGCCATGTCCGCCAAACTCTGGGCCAGCCAGCCGCAGCACTACTCGGTCGGCCCGCTCTACTTCCCCTGCTACCGCCAGGGCCAGGCGAAGATCCTGTTCGAGCCGAAACACCAGCAGGTGAGGTCTGCGGGGCCAGTCTATGCGGACGTCGACTTCGTCTACGAATCCGACGACCAGGCGGCTACGCTGACGGCCCGCCATCTGGAGTTCCCGCAGACCGACGAGAACCGCACGTATTACTCGTTCTCCATCGACTTCAAGAAGGCGGTCGCCTTCCAGGACTTCCAGAGGGACTTCAGCCTCTTCTCCTTCAGCACCACGTGGACGAAGTTCGCGCATCTCGGCTATCTGGACCGCGGCAACCGTCCAGTCGTCGTCGGGCTGCCGCAGAAGAAGCCCCTCACGGCCATGATTCCGCTGGGGCAGGAGGCGCCCTATTTCTCCGTCTACACCTCCTTGGGCAATGCGCATGTCTGCAACTTCGGCCTCGTGGTGCGGAAAATCGACGTGCGCGTCGGCGGCAGGGAGAGACCCGCGCGGGCCGTGCTGAACTTCACCGACACGCCAGTCGTCGACGCGCGCCTGACCCTCGACCTCGGCGAGGTGGCCTTCCAGCCTGGCGACCGCATCGCCTACGACTTGATCCTCGTGCCTTTCGGCGACCACGACGTCCAGACCGACCAGAGCGTCCGCCAGGTGCGCGCGGATTCCGCGCTGAGGCCGTTCCGCGTCGAGGTCGCGGTCGGGAAACTCCTCCCCGACACCTATCTGCCCCGCGTCCAGGCCGTCGGCCAGCAGGCCGAGTTCACCCTCGGCGGCGGCCGCAACAACGCCGCCGTGCGCGTCGACGGCTTCCGCACCTTCGAGCGCCCGCGCATCCTCGTCAAGGACGCCCAGGGCGCCTTCGTCCCGCTCAAAGTCAGCCACCACGCCTACGACGGCATCCAGTCCTATCTGAACCCCGACGGCACCTACGGCTTCGCCTTCGCCGTGGACACCACCGACGGCCCGCGCACCCTCCGCGTCGTCCAGTAAACCGTTCGCGGGGCCGTGGATCGATTGTCTGCTTCATTGCCGCCCTGCTTGGGGGAAAGCGCGCTTGACGAAGCGGACGTAGCCACGGCGGCCTCGCCGTGGCGGCGCGGTGAATGAGGCACCTTCAGTTTCTGAGCCTTGACAACAACTATTGGGGTTGGAATGGATGCGGGGGCTCTTTGGGGCCTCCGCGTGTGTTGCCACGGCGGCCTCGCCGTGGCGGCGCGGAGAATGAGGCGCCTTCAGTATCTGAGCCTTGGCAACAACTTTTGGGGGGGGGATGGAGGCGGGGGGCTCGTTGGGGCCTTCGCGGGTGGTGCCCCGGCGTCCGCGCGTGGGCGGTGGGGTGAATGTGGC
>JAEEGL012093899.1_pt1 | contig 15412 bp, 9 predicted proteins | sample 9134231 | NCBI WGS metagenome assembly JAEEGL01 (sample SAMN16246548, study PRJNA631951) | gut metagenome | biome: gut microbiome; feature: rumen; material: fiber-attached | host: Bos | place: Iran: Karaj | collected 2018-10 | reverse complement strand
TGAACCTCACCGTCGTCTGGAACCTGGCCGACTGCATGAACGCGCTGATGGCCATCCCCAACCTGCTGTCGCTCCTCTTCCTCAGCGGCATCCTCGTCCACGAGACGCGCAAGTACCTCTGGCGCGACCGTCTCGACCGCCTGATGGACTGACATTTTGCTGCGAAACGGCCACGAAAAAAAATACTAAACATTAGGTATTGGCGGTTTCAAAGAAAAAATGTAATTTTGCAGCGCGAAAAAGTGTGTATTTGAAAGTTTTGAAAGCTAAACGATATGGAATTATTACGGAAGTGTCTGCTGGTCGTTCTGGCACTATGTCTGACAGAGGCCGTATTGGGGCAACACGCTACCTTCAACATACGTGGCACTATCACCGACAACAAGGGGAAAGGTATTGAGTTGGCGACGGTCAGTCTGAACCAGTCGCTGGTCACAAGCTCGTCGGCAGGCGGCAAGTTCCTGCTGAAGAACGTGCCCGCCGGCACCTACACCTACCGTGTGTCGTTCGTAGGCTACGAGACGGCAACAGGCACCTTCGTGGTCAAGACAGGCCGTGAGACGCTGGACGTGAGCCTCAACGAGTTAGGTCTGCAGTTGCAGAACGTCACGGTGACAGCCAAGCAGGTGCAGATGGGTTCGAAGTCGGTCATCGACCAGGATGCCATCCGTCATATCCAACCGAAGAGTATCGGCGACCTGTTGCAGCTCGTACCGGGCAACCTCGTCGAGAATCCCAACCTGAACCAGCTGTCGCAGGCACATATCCGCGAGATAGAGGATGCACAGTCGGGTGGCAAGATTGCTTATAATGCCGCCAACGCCATGGGCACGGCGGTCTTCGTCGACGGCACGCCACTGTCTAACGACGGCAACCTGCAGGTGTACAACGCCACCCGCTACGGCACTCAGGCCAGCGGCAACAGTTCAACCCTTAACGAGAACACCACCAGCGGCCGCGGCACTGACCTGCGCACCGTCAGCGCCGGCAACGTGGAGTCGATGGAGGTCATCCGTGGCATACCGTCGGTAGAATACGGCAACCTGACGAGCGGTGTCATCATCGTCAACACCAAGTCGGGACATACGCCGTGGGAGGCCAAGTTCTCAGCTGACCCCAACTCAAAGGTCGCCTTCCTGGGCAAGGGTTTCAACCTGCGCAACGGCAGTGCCGTCAACTTCTCCATCGACTGGTCACAGTCGTGGGCCGACACCCGCATACACTATAAGGGTTACGACCGCATCACGGCCTCTGCCGGCTACTCAGGCCGCCTCGGTCCTGTCAGCGTCAACGTGCGCGGTGCGTTCTACAGCAACATCAACACCACCAAGCGCGACGTGCAGATGTCTGAGGCCGATTCGGAGTGGAAGAACGAGAACGTCGGCGGCCGTTTGGCCGTCAATGGCCGCTATCAGGGCGACCGGACGTTCATCACCAGTGTCGACTACAAACTCTCGGCACAGATGAACCGGCAGTACGACTGGAAGAGCGACTGGGTGAGCAACCCCGACGGTGTCATTACCAACACCCGCGAAGAGGGACTTCAGACGGCTCGCTTCAAGCGCACCGGCTACCATTCGGAATATACCATCGAAAGCATACCGCTGAACATCTACGGTCAGATTGTGGCCAACAAGTATATGCAGTTCGGCGAGAAGGACTACACCAACGTGAAGCTCGGTGCCGAATACACCTACGACGGCAACAAGGGCGACGGTCTGAGCTACGACATCGAGAACCTGCCGCAGGCACAAAGCAGCCACACGCTGCGCCCCAGGGCCTACAACGACATCCCCGGCATGAACACGCTGTCGGTCTTCCTCAGCGACCGCACGTCGCTGACCATCGGTACGATGACGGCACAGGTGGAGGGCGGCGTACGCCTGACGAATCTCTTCCTTGACAAGGAGAAGAGCGGCGGCAACAGTGGCTACTTCGTGGCCGAACCGCGTATCAACGCCTCGCTGACACTGCTCAACAGCAAGAACAACCACATCCTCGACGACCTGACGCTGACCGGCGGTTTCGGTCTGTCAAACAAGATGCCGACGCTGGCATACCTATACCCCGACGCCGCCTACTACGACAACGTGGCCTTGGCTCACTATAACGACAACGACGCTACCGACCGTCTGGCACTGGTGCAGACCACCATCGTCAGCAACACGCAGAACGCTGACCTGAAACCTGCTCACAGCCGCAAGTGGGAAATCGGCTTGCAACTGCGCAAAGGTCATATACAGGGTTCGCTCACCTATTTCAACGAGCGTCACGACAACGAGTTAGGCTTTGCCACGCAGCTGCTCTGGATAGACTATCCGAGCTTCACACTGCCCACGGGTGCATCCCATCCGACGTTCGATGCCACGACGGGCACCGTGAGCTGCACCGCTGCCGACGGCACTACCGTTCCTGCGACGAAGACGACCTACACCGAACGCGTCGGCTGGGGCATGGCCCAGAACTCGATACTCACCCAGAAGCACGGCATAGAGTACACGCTGAGCTTAGGGGAATGGCGCCCTCTGCGCACCAGTCTGAACATCAGCGGCGCCTGGTTCTGGATTAAGCGCACCAGCAAGACGCCCGGCCACTCTAATGTCAACTACGACACACGCCATGCCAACGCCAACCAGTATTGTGTGCTGCTGCCAGAGGGTGGCGGCTCCATCCAAGACCGCGTAAGCACCAACTTCGCCTTCATCACCCACATACCGGCCGTCAAGGTGGTTGTCACCACGGGCGTGCAGGTGGTATGGCGGACGGCCTCACGCGCCATCTATGAAGATGGCGACGGCAACAGCCGTTACTACCTGAAGAGCTATTCCGACCGCGACTATCTGGTGGCCGACCCCTTAGGCTATTACGATATGCAGAAGACATGGCACAACTGGTCGCCGGCAGACGCCGAGAACCCCATGCTCAACACCTATATGGACCGTATGCAGGTGTACGACCAGGATCCCGAGGTGGAGAAGCCGTGGGCTATGCTCAGCATGCGTCTGACGAAGGAAATCGGCAAGACGGCCGAGCTGTCGTTCATCGCCAACAACCTGACCAACAGCCGCAAATTCCGCCGCTTCTCGACCAACAACACGCAGTACCAGTCGTACCCGGCGATGTACTTCGGCGGCGAACTCAAACTGAAATTCTAACACATTACACAATTAACATTAATTATTTTCCAAACCAACAAAAGTATGAAAAAGTTTTTGAAGTACACTATGATGATGATGGCCGCCATGGTCGTCACATCGTTCGTTGCTTGCTCAAGCGACGATGACGACGAAGTGAAGAGCTTTCCGCTCACCATCACGCTGAACACTGGCGACGTGGCTGCCGACAACATCAGCAACATCAAGATTATCGTGAAGGGCACCGCCAAGGCCGACACCATCACGATGAACAGCGTAGCCGAGAAGAAGCTGACGCTGACACAGGGTACCTACAACATCACCGTCAGCGGTAAGGTGAAGGACGAGGCAACAGCCTACGTTCAGGGCACTGCCACAGCAGAGCTCTATGCTGAGAAGAGCGTCACCGTCAACCTGACGAAGTACAACCAGAGCCCGCTGGTCTTCAAGACCATCTATAACGTGGGTAGTGTCATGGGCTACGTCCTCGACTGCTATGTTGAGATTGCCAACAACTCCGATGAGGTGCAGTACCTCGACGGTCTGATGCTGTGCGCACCGCTGGCCAACCTGAAGGCTCAGTCGCCATGGCAGGCTGAGTACGCCGACATCTACCATGAGGGTGGCGCCACGAACGGCATCGTCCTCGCCTTCCCCGGCAGCGGTCACGACTACCCCATCCAGCCCGGTGCCTCTGTGACGGTGGCTGACGAGGCTCAGAACCACAAGCTGGCCTATGGCGACGACGAGAGCAAGAAGGAGGCCTACGCCAAGGCTCCCAACCTGTCGGGCGCTAACTTCGAGAAGTTCTTCGACTCCGGCGACATTGACAACCCGGCTGTTCCCAACATGCTGACCGTCCTCCGTCGCAGTGGTTCGACAATGAAGATGTGGGCCTTCGGCGTGATGGGCCGTGCCTACTATCTGGTGAAGCTGCCCGAGGGCACGACGCCTGCTCAGTATGTTGCCAACGAGAGCAACTTCGCTCCTATGCCCGGCTCTACGGCCTCGACGCTCTACCTGAAGGTTCCCTCTAAGTATGTGCTCGACGCTGTCGACGTCTACGCCAATGGTGTTGATGCCGCCGACCACTATCCCTACTTCGCTGCTGCCGACGATGCTTCTGGCGTTGCTGGTGGTGCCACCTATTCGGCACAGGCTCTCCACCGCAAGGTGAAGAAGATTGAGAATGGCCGTCCCTACTATCAGGACACCAACAACTCCACCGCCGACTTCAAGCTTGGCGACAACACGCCCGGCGTGACACCGACCACGGCTGACTAAGCAGCCTGCGGCTTAGCGAAGCGCTTTGGGGCGCTTCGCTAATGAAAAGTGAATAGTGAAAAGTGAATAGTGAATAGTGAATAATTAAAACGATATGCAAATGAGACGATTTTTCAGTACACAGAGGAAATGGTTAATGCTATTGGCATTATTCACTGTTCACTTTTCTCTTTCTGTCAACCACGCAGCAGCACAGGCTACGTGGAACGAGGGCTTTACCAACAGCCCGCAGAACCTGCGCTACGGCAGCAAGAACCCTACGCGGTTGGCCTATAACCACGTGCGCGACTTTGCCGTTGCCGACATCAACTACAGCCTGACCCGTGGCGACTTCCACGCCATCGACGCCTCGGGCGACGCCCACGACATCAGTGCCTACATCGGTGGACTGCGTCACATAGGACAGTTCGACGTACAGGGACACTTGAGCTACAAGAACCAGAAAGACAACAACCAGAGTTGGAACAGCACCTTATGGAACAACAACAACAACCCGTTCCTGCTCTGCGACTCCATCGCCGGCGATGCCACTACCGAGAGCTACGACATGGGGGCTGCTGCTGCCTACACCTTCAACGACCGGCTGAAGGCGGGCTTGCAGATAGGACTGCGCACCGGCAGCCGTTCCGACCAGTCCGACCCGCGACCGCGCACGGTGACCACCGTGCTGCCCATCACCATCGGTGCCGACTATCAGCTTTCCGGCAGCTGGAATATTGGTGCTGCCGTCGGCTACCGGCTGTTCAGCTCGTACATAGAGTACACCTATGCAGCCAGCACGAACGCCGTCCCCACACGCTACTTCCTGATGAAGGGTATGAGCGACTACGCCAAGCGCTCGTCGAGCGACGAACGTTCCTATAAGCGCGACTATCAGGGTAACGACTACAGCGCCACCCTCAGCGCCACCTGGCAACCGGCCGACGGACCGTGGGCCAACATGCTCGAAACCACCTACACCACGGGCAGCGAAGATGCTACCGACGGCGGCGACAGCTACAACTTCCTCGGTGGCGACTATGACGAGACGGTGCTGACAGTCAGCGACCGGCTGCAATGGCGCCCCAGCAGGAACATGCTACACAACCTGACGCTGACGGCCACGATGACCGACGGCAAGGGTACATGGTACGACCAGAAGCGCGAACTCGACCACGAGCTCAGCGGCTCTGTCATCTACCGGATGCTCGGCAAGAGTATCAACCACAAGACACAGCGCACAGCGGCCACGCTGCAATACCGGTTCGACCTGTTCGACGCCGAAGGCCGCCAAGACCTCTTCGCCGCCCTCAGCGGCACCATGGAGAGCATCACGCGCAAACAGCTGCTCGGCGATGCTACGCCCAAACAGGAAATCCAGACCGTCGACCTCGCCCTCGAGGTCGGCAAGGCATTCTATATGAATAAGGTGACGCTGCTGGCTCAGCTCAACGGCGGCCTGCGTACACCGCAGAAGCAGACCTACGCCAGCGGCTGCATCTATACCGACGATGAGAACATCGATGCCGTCTACACCCGCCATGTGTTCGAATACGAGACGGCTCAGAGCTGGCGCATCGGTGCCACCGTCGACGTCTCCATGCCTGTCAGCGATAAGCTCACGGCGGGCATCTACGCCAAGGGGCGCTACCAGGCCTACAACGGCAAGAACGACTATTGGCAGGGCTACGACGGTACACACCTGACGACCGCCGACTTCGGCGCATACATCAAATTCTGAACGTGTTATGAAGCGACATCTTTTCATCTGCATCAGCTTCGTGGTAAGCATGGCAGCCTTTGCCCAGCGCAAAGGCTTTGCCGTCGTCATCGACCCCGTCAGCCAGCGCGAGGCTAAGGCCGAGCTGGCCGACTATATCCGTGCCCTGGAGGAGGTACAGGGCTACCGCGTCTACACCGTCACCGACCGCTGGGGCGTGCCCGACAGCATCCGTGGCGCCCTGCAACGCCTGCACCAGCAGAAGCGCAGTCCCATCGTCGGCGCCGTCTTCATCGGCGACATCCCCGTGCCGATGATTCGCGATGCACAGTTCCTCACCTCGGCCTTCAAGATGAACCAGCGGATGCCGTGGATTGACAGCTCGGTGCCCAGCGACCGTTTCTACGACGACTTCGGACTGACGTTCCGCTTCCTGAAGCGCGACTCCCTGAAGCCCCACCTCTTCTACTACTCGCTGACCCACGAGGGCAACCAGCAGCTGCACCCCGCCCTCTACACAGGACGCATACGCCCCACCGACTGCGGCGGCACGTCGCGCTACGAGAAGCTGCGCCAATACCTGCGCAAGGCCACCGAGGCCAAGCGCCACCCCGAAGCGGTGCAAACCGTCTTCACCTATACAGGCAGCGGCAGTCTGAACGAGTCGCGCGTGGCTCATATCGACGAGCAGCAGTCCATGCGTGAGCACTTCCCGCAGCTGGCCCAGCGGCCGGGGGCTTTCAGCTATATGGACTACGGCGACGAGCGCTTCATCAAGCGCAAGCTGATGAACGAGATGATGCGCCCTGACCTGAGCATCGGTCTGATGCACCACCACGGCGACTACGACACGCAATACCTGACGAGCTACCCGAAGCCTTCGGGAACGGAGCAGGCGCTGCAGTACCTGCTCTACAGCTACCGCAACCGGCTGCAGCGTGCCGCGCGCTACGGCGAGGACTTAGACAGCATCCGCCGCATGCTGACCGCCCGCGACCAACTGCCCGAGGCATGGCTGAAGGACGAGCCTACGCCAGAGAGCCTGCATCGCGACTCGCTCATGGAGGACTCGCTGAACCTGACGCTGAAGGACTTTGCCACCTACGGCTATCGTCCTAACTGCCGCGTGGCGATATACGACGCCTGCTACAACGGTGCCTTCCACAACGACGACTGCATCGCCAACGAATACATCTTCCAGCCTGGCAAGACGGTCTGCGGACTGGGCGGCACGGTCAACGTGCTACAGGACAAGTGGCCCGACCGCTATATCGGTCTGCTGGCTCACGGCGTGACCATCGGCGAGGTCAACCAGCTGCAGCCGGAACTGGAGATGCACGTCATCGGCGACCCCACCTTCCTCTTTGCCAACGAGGGCAACAGCGGTGAAACACCCGACGAGCAGTGTCTGACGATGGCGCGTCAGGGCGACAGCCTGAGCGACGGCCAGCTGCTGCAGACGCTGCGCACAGCACCCTACGCCCTAGTGCGGCTGCAGGCGTTCCGACTGCTGCAGGAGCGCAACAGCGACCGCCTGACGGAGGCTATCGAGACGGCATCGCACGACAACAGCGAACTGCTGCAGCGCTTCTCGGTGAACGCCATGCAGAAGAGCGGCGACCCGCGACTGGCTCCGGCACTGGCACGCCTCATCGCCCAGAACAACACGTCGGCACGCGTGGCCTTCAACGCCTTGGAGGTGATACAGTTCTTCCCCGAGAAGGCCATCACCGAGGCCGTGGCCCATGCGCTCGACAGCATACGTCCCTACGTGACATGGCCTGACGAATACGTCCAGAGCCGTACGGCGGCCGTCGCCAGGTACGCCGGCCGCTGGGCGAAGGAGACGGCCGACCTCGCCGCAGGCAAGATGCCCGAGAAGCGCGCCATGAGACAGGCCGACATGATGAAGATATACCTCGCACCGTGGCAGGCTGAGGACGTGGCACGCTACACGGCCACCATCGGCCACCTGCCCGACCTGCAGCTCATGCTGCTCAGTTCGCTGGGCTGGCACCGCCTGGGCTACACGCACAAGGCCGTCAGTGCCGTCATCGAACAGATGACCCGCGACCCGAAGCTCACACCCGAGGTGCGCAACGAGGCCGTCAAAACCCTGAAACGACTAAAATAGAAAGTATATGAAAAGAATCATCCTTACCGCTGTTGCGACACTCTGTGTCGCCATAACAACCGTGGCTCGCGACGGCTTTGCCATCGTCATCGACCCCGTGAGCTACCAGAAAGCACGCGCTGAGGTCGACGCCTACGCACGTGCCATCGAAGAGGTACACAACCTGAAGACCTACATCGTAGAAGACCGCTGGGGACAGCCCGACAGCATCCGCCAGCAGCTGCAGCGTCTGCACAGCCAGAAGACGGAGCCTATCGTGGGCTGTGTCCTGGTGGGCGACATCCCCGTCGTCATGGTGCGCGACGGTCAGCACATGACGTCGGCCTTCAAGATGAACCAGAAGCAGCCGCGCTTCCAGTCGTCGGTACCCAGCGACCGCTTCTACGACGACTTCGCCCTGAAGTTCCGCTACATCGACCGCGACGAGGGGAAGCCCTACTTCTACTACAGCGTGGCTGCCGACGGCGACCAGCGCACGCACCCCGACCTCTACAGCGGCCGCATACGTCCTACCGACGCTGGCGGCACGTCGCCCTACGACAAGCTGAAAGCCTATCTGAAGAAGGCTACCGAGGCTAAGCGCCAGCCGCGCCGTATGCAGCAGCTCTTCTTCTTCAGCGGCCACGGCTACATCTCGGAGTCGAAGGTGGCCCGCCTCGACGAGAAGGCTGTCTTCATGGAGCACTTCCCGGAACTGAAGGACAACACCAACCGCATAGGCTACATGGACCACAGCGACCAGAACCCCGTCAAGGAGAAGCTGATGAACGAGCTGATGCGCCCCGACCTCGACGTGGCCGTACTCCACCACCACGGCTACTGGGACACGGAGTATCTCAACGGCGTCGACCGCCCCTACACCGTCCGCGATGCCAAGACGTATATCATGCGCAACATCCGCGAACATGTCTATGCGGCCTACAAGAAGGGCAAGAATGCCGACAGCATCAAGACGGCACTCCTGGCACGCTTCGACCTGCCGGAGTCGTGGGCCGAGAACTGCCTGAGCGACTCGTTAGCACGCCTTGACTCGCTCTACGACGCCGCCACCGACCTGCACCTCGAGGACTTCCAGGTGTACGGCTACCGGCCCAACACGCCGGTGGTGGTCATCGACGCCTGCTTCTGCGGCTCGTTCCACCAGCCGGACTGCATCGCCAACGAATACATCTTCCAGCCCGGCGGCACCATCGCCGTACTGGCAAACACCGTCAACTCGCTGCAGGACAAGTGGAGCGACCGCTTCATAGGACTGCTCAGCCAGGGGGGCTGCGTGGGCGACATGGCACGCTTCTCGACCTTCCTCGAGTCGCACGTCATCGGCGACCCCACCTACCGCTTCGCCACGGCTAAGGGCACGCCCGACATCGACCACCTCATCCTCGCCGGCAAGGCAGCCGACTGGCGCCGGCTGCTGAAGAGCGGCACCCCCGAACAGCGCTCGCTGGCCATCGACCGCCTGCAGCAGTTGGGGGCTATCACCAGCCGGGAACTGCTCAGCCTCTACGAGACGTCGCCTTATGCCATCGTCCGTTTCCAGGCCATGCGCTCCATCGTCGACTGTCATGACGACAACACCATCGCCCTGCTGCAAAAGGCGGCACAGGATGCCAACGAACTGATACAGCGCTTCGCCGTGAAGTACATCGGACAGAGCGGCGACGAGCGCCTGCTGCCGGCACTGATGACGCTCTCGATAGCCAACAACACCAGCGACCGCGTGGTCTTCGACGCCGGACAGGTGATGCCGGCCTTCACCAAGGAGGCTCTGCTCAAGGAGTTCGCACGACAGTTCGACACGCCTGCCGTACAGTACATCCGCAAGGACTCCATCCGCAACGTCATCGAGAAGGCCATCGTCAGCAACGCCACGAAGATTGCCAACGACGTGGCCGCCTGCCTCAACGACACCGTCAGCGCCAAGGAGCGACGTCTCAGCCTGCGTGCCACACGCAACATCGCCGTACACCACCTCGTGCCGCAGCTGCTGGACTATGTCCAGACGAAGGCCGACGAGGAGATGCAGCTGCTCATCATCGAGGCACTGGGATGGCACCCGCTGACCTGTCAGCGACAGCTCATCGGCGACACGATGCTGACCATCAACAAGGATGCAAGGTACAGCGAGGACGTGCGCAACGAAGCCTTAAAGACCTACAACCGCCTCTATGCGAAGTAATCTTCTCGTAGCACTACTCGTGGGCGTCCTCGGCATCGTGCCGGCGGACGCCCAACGTATAAAATTCCGGGCCGCCAAGCCGCTGCCGGAAGGTGGGCTGCCGGCGGCCGTCGACAACTCCAAGCTGAAGTTCTTCCCACCGGTCATCGACCAGTTGGGAGGCTCCTGCGCCCAGGCTGCCGGCATCGGCTATATGTTCACCTACGAAATGAACCGCCTGCTCGACCGCGACGCCTCGGCATCGGCCGACAACCGCCTGAGCTACCAGTATGCCTGGAACATGGTCAACGACGGACAGGACCAGGGCGGCTTCGTCGAACAGGGACTGATGCTGGCCAAGCAGTACGGCATGATGACCGAAGCCGACTACGGCCTGCACTTCCTCTTCAAATGGGCTACGGGCTACGACCGCTACCTGCACGCCATGCGCTACCGCACGGACAAGATCTACGAGTACGACGACAGCATACCGCTGATGAAGCGATACCTCTACGACCACGGCGACGGCAGCAGCAGCGGCGGCATACTCACCTTCTCGGGACAGTCGACGGGATGGACCATCGACAGCCACTACGACGGCCCGTCGCTCACGGGCTACCACTCGCTGCTCACCAGTCTGGCCTCCGACGGCTCGCACGCCATGACCATCGTGGGCTACGACGACACCGTAGGCTATACCGACGCCGACGGACGGCGCCACGACGGGGCTTTCATCGTGGTGAACTCCTGGGGCACGTGGTGGCAGGACGACGGCCGCTTCTACCTGCCCTACGACTTCTTCCGCGACCCGCAGGTCAAGAATCTGCAACTGAGCAACACCGTCAACGGCGTCAGCGTGACGACCTACGACCCCAGGGTGGTGCTGAAGCTCACCATCGACTATACGTCACGCGACGACCTGCGCTATGCCGTGGCGGCTACCGACGACCGCCAGCGCCGGCAACCCCGCGAACAGCATTTCCTCCAGGCTTTCAGCAACCGTGGCGGCGACCTGCCCATGCGCGGGCCGCAGTTCGGCAGCGAGATAGAGATAGCCCTCGACATCACGAAGCAGGCCGAAGCCATAGCACAGCCGCAGCAGTACTTCCTGAACGTCATACGCTCCTTTGGCGGCACCAGGAAGGGCGAGGGACGGCTCGTCGCACTCTCGGCCATCGACTACCGCACCGGCCAGCCCGTGGAATATGTCTGCCGCGACACGCTGCCCGTCAAGCTGGCCGACGGCTACAACTACTTTGCCGTGCCACTGACACCGAGCTTCACCGTGCCGGCCTCGCCCCTGCGCTATGCCGACGCCACGGGCAACCTCTCTGACGACACTTACCTGATACGGACTGCCGACGGGCGACACGCCAAGGTGCGCTTCTCGACACCCGACGCCGCCAACCAGACCATCACCATACGCTACGAAACGAAAGAATGAAAAGACTGCTCAACATACTGACAACAACGCTGCTGCTGACAGCCTGCGCCACCGACAACGCCGACAACGGCATCGTCAGCGAGGGACTGCTCACCATACCGAACGTCGCCGACCAGTGGACCTACGTCTCGCTGACCGAGGGACGCGTCGTGGGCACCTGCAGCCTGACAGACACCGTAGCACAGCGCCAATGGGCCATGCGCACGGACTGGGACCTGGCCACCTGCAACGGCATGATACGCACCAACGGCGGCGACTCTGGCCGCGGCCAGGGTGCCGCCGCCGTCAGCAGCCAGGGCTACGAGGAGACGGACGCCGCCCTGCCCGCCCCCTACGTCACCGACCGCGACAGCGTGGGGGTGTGGTAAGGCGCCGCTTATTCGTCCACGAAACACCCAAAACACCGTTTCGTGGACAAATAGACGCCGCTTATTCGTCCACGAAACACCCAAAACACCGTTTCGTGGACAAATAAAGCGTCAAAACATTTGGCGGATTCATGTTTTTTTTGTCACACTTGAACACAAAAAAGTGGCGACGAGCATCACGACTCGTCGCCACCCAATTCACATTTAATACTAACTTAAAACTACGACGGCGGTGCAGCCCTCACGGTCTCCCCGCCCGCCCTTTTATTATGAATGAACAAGATTACTCCTCCCAGAGATCTTCGTCTTCACGGCTCTCAGCACCTGAAGCATCAGTAACATCGTCACCATAACCCAGCGTTGAACCGGCCAACATCTGCTGCTGAATGGCTACCTCAACAACTTCAGTTACAGGAATCATATATATTTTCTTTTTCATATTTTTGTCCTCCTTCTTTTACTTAACGATTACCTTCTTACCATTTTGAATGTACAGACCCTTCGTGGGCTGAGCTACGCGCTGCCCTTTCAGGTTGTAAACTTCTTTGTTCTCTATTTCTTTATTCTTTAGCGTAGCGCCAATGCCTGTAGCGTCGCCGAACGTGAGCGTCAGCTCGCGAGCCATTGAAAGGTCAGCATAGCGCAGATAAGCCTTTCCGGCGGGAATGGTGCTGGCGGCAGTCACCTTATGGAACTGGCCACCCTGCAGGATGTAAGTCTCATTTGCTTCGACAGCAGTAGCTGTTACGGCTGCCTGTAGCTTGTTCGTTGCGCTGATGTCAGCGCCTGTGGCAGCCACAGGAATGGCGTAAGTCTCGCTAGCCGTACCCTTCAGAATCAAGCCAGTACCAGCAGCCACTGCCTCTGTCACTTCCTCCAGCGTAACAGTCTCTTTTGTCAGTTCCGTCACCTGATACGCCTTCAAGCCAGCAGGCAGGTTAGCGCAGTCGAGAGCGTAAGCTGAAGCGATGGTACCGTAGCCAGAGGTGGGGATAGTTGCGGAAACAGAAGTGCTGTATACAGCAAGTGTATTTATTGAAGAACCTGTATTAAATGTAACTTTTACAGAGCCATCAGAGGTTGGAACAATATAAAAATGCTGCAACGAGTAATTATAAAGTACCTCACCATTTGTCACATTATATACACAATTAGTGGTACTTTTATCGTTAACAGCATAAATGTATATTACATCTGATGTTGTAACGTTGTTAAAAGCAACAGACGTTCTTGCAGACTGACATTTCCATGCATTTGATGCTTGATTTCTAAGCAGCCATCCAGCAGCATTCTCAATGTACAAATTCGCATAATCCTCTTCTTTCAAATTATACATTGTCGTACCATTCATATCTGCTTCACTTTCTGTGCTAAGCGCATCTGCAATAGCAGTACAAGTATGGGTGTTAGGATAAGAATTAAGATTGTATGACCATATAGCTTCGGCAGTAGCAATTGCAGGGACAAAGGTTACATTGAGATTTTCAGAATTACCGAACTTTTCTGCAGTAGCCCATGCAACTATATCTCCGTCAACATTTTCAATATTTGCAGGAGAAGATGCAGTTTGTTCAACACCGCCATTAATAGTATAGTGGATAGTTTGAGTAGCTGTTTGGCCATAAGCCGAAGTTGCAACAACTGTAATACTATATGTATTGGCACCCGTACGGAGAGCGGTCGGAGTGTTCAATGCAATAGCTGCACCCGCACCTGTTTCAAAAGTAGTCACATCAGATGTATAAGTGCCCTTTTTAGCATAAGCATAAATGGGATCTGATGTGGTTGAAACAGCAGCTGTATACTCAGTCCATTCATCAACATCTTTATCATTTGTTGTTTCAGAATAATAAATGGTCGCTCCATCTGTTAAAGTTGTAAACTGAATAGTACGCGCAGTTCCGTTAAAATCTATAACAGAACCAGTAGGAGCATTTACAGAAGTGGCATCTTCAGGCGTTTTGAAAACAAAATTATCGAAAGAACCACCGCCGTATCTAGTTTGATTATCATTTGCTGGATCCAAAATTATCTTACCAAGGGCAATAAAGCCATCCGAAAGTTTGTACGTTTTTGTTTCTGTTGGATCAGACTCTTTTGTCAAAGTTAGGCTAGTTCCATTTGTCGCATTGCTTGATATTGTAATTTTATACCATGTCAGTACACCACCTCGGAAAGTGTTCATTGTCACAGTTTCTGATTCAGCATCAGCACTACCATTTGTGTAGACAGCACCAGTCACTAATGCAGTACTACCCTTTCCCGGATCAGCACCTGGTGCTGCAACCTTAAAAAGTTCTCCATCACTTGCATTTGTAATTTTAAGGCTGGTAGTTCCACTGGCATTACAACGAGTAAGTGCGAAATCCATCTCAAAAACATAATCTGTAGCAGAGCTTATAGCAGAGACACCAGAAAGAGTGTAAGTCCAAACTGTATTGTAAGCATTATTGGAGAAACTAATATATTTCTCATCACCACTTCTTGTATCTTGTTTAACTGTGTTGGTTGCTGCGCTTCTGGACTTCACTCCTACCCATCCATCAGAATATGAAACGCCATCAAATGTGTTTTGCCAGGCTATTGAATAATCATCTGCCCACGCACTCGTCCCGACGAGCAGGCTGACTGCCACGAGGAACGTTTTCATTAGTAGTTGTTTTCTCATTGTAGTTGTTTTTTTGTTATTATTTTGGGTTAAATTCTTATCCCGACCATAATTGTCTCACACCTTCAAGGGTGCTCGAGAGGAGCTGGTTTACACCAACACCGCTGCAAAAATACGAACTTTTTTCATAACGGCCAAAGAAATAGCCGCGAATTTCGCTGTCTGTCAAAAATCACGGCTTTTTAGCACAATTCTATTGGAAACGAATTAGCGTAATAACCATAATTTGTTCATAATTACATTCTTTTAGGAAAAACAATGAGAAAAAATGAGAAAGAATTTTTTTCCAACAATGACAAGGAATAATTCCCCAAATCCCATATTCCTTAGGACATAAAAAGGCCAAGAATTTCGTTGCCCGGAGTAGCATGAAAGGAATTTCAAGGCGTTTTTATTCTAAAAGAATTATTTTTTTTGAATAAAATATTGCCGAAGATGCCGTCAGCCATGTGTACGACACCTTCATGGGTGTGACGCTCTATCTACAGCGCATCATGAAAGATGCTTTCAGCATGACGGCTAC
>JAEEGL011917426.1_pt1 | contig 15412 bp, 30 predicted proteins | sample 9134231 | NCBI WGS metagenome assembly JAEEGL01 (sample SAMN16246548, study PRJNA631951) | gut metagenome | biome: gut microbiome; feature: rumen; material: fiber-attached | host: Bos | place: Iran: Karaj | collected 2018-10 | reverse complement strand
TGATCAAAAAACTCTTACATCTCTTGGAAAACAGGGTTGGGAAATGTGTGGAATAGAACCTACCTTAACGTATCCGGCCAATTGTGGACCCGAGTGTAGTCCTATTCATGGAAGTAAGTATTATTTTAAACGATTAATAAGCGATGAAGAGGTGTGATAACTTACAGACAGCTGTTCAAGCTTTGTTTACTAAGTACAAAGGAACGAAGTACTATATTGTGGCTGAACAAATTAGGTGGCCTGGTGGACGACTCTATGAGGACTTAGAAGCAGAAGAGACACTAGATACAATATCACAAATCTCTAGGGACCCGGAAAAGTTTGGTTTTAAGAATCCAGTATACGTAACGGATTTCTTAGAGTACTCCATGCTAAACTCAGAGTCGGAGGCACTTAAAATACTACCTCAAGGTAAACCTCACTACTTTAGGGAGGAAGAAATATCACCAGGGAAAGGAGTAATGTATTTCATTGAGAAGAATGTAAGTGGTATAAAAGTGGCCGTATATAAAATCGGAAAATAAAACAGGAGAACAGCCCTTTAATTAGGACTGAACTCCTTTTTATTTTATTGTTTTCTTGCTAATAGTTCGAAACCCTCTACAATTTTTCCAGTATTAGGGTCTTTGATCTGTGCCCGTTTTACCTCAAACCACTTAGTTATATCAGCAGCTTTTGCAGTTCGACTATAATTGAGATTTTTATAAAGTTCACCCAATTTTTGTTTTAAACTAGCTTTAGAGATCCTATCACCAACTTCAAATCCTTGATAAACTCTATCTGAAATAGAAGACTCCACCTTTTGATCTAATATCTCACTCATTATTTTAGTATAATCATAGCTAAGTGCTCTACATCTATTGGGACCGAGAGAAATATAAAACTTTTTCATATACACTGGAACCTGGTTTAGAATCGTAGGTAACACTGACTCTGGAACATTTGAGGTACATAGAACCTTCATTTTGTTTTTCTGAGTCTCAACACTATCAAACTTATTCATGAATTCTAAGGTAAGTCTTTCTTCTTCTGAATATATCTCACAATCCGCCTGCCCAATCTTGCTTTTGATACAGTACCACTCGATAACTCTATCTATTATCTCATCAGCTTTATCGGGGAAAATATCTCGAATCAGGCAAAGGGTTTGCGATATATTGGTAAGTTCTGGATCGAGAAGTTTGTCTAGGAAAGATTCGGGGACAGTAGGTATAAAGTCTCTTACTATCTCCATTATATGTTTAGCAGTATTTACTTTAACCTGACTATTTCTCTTCTCTATAGATCGTTTAATAGAAGGCACAGCTTCTCTTATCTTCTCTACCGTTTGATTTGCCGAGAAAAAGTCGATGATCTCTTGGGAATAGTAGAACCACTCATTCCCGTAAGAATTATACTGAAACCTCTTAAAATATTGACAGAGATTGTATTCATCGTCCATTGTTCCATCATCAATCATGTAGAGGGGTAGTATGGTAGGATTATGATTTACGTAAGAGGCATGTCTTCTATCCCAGTTGTCAGTAAATCCAATTTTTATCAGGGCAATATATCTGCCCTCCTCATCGTAACCAGCAGATTTAAGTATGTACAACATCTTTCTTAGTTTTTAAAAGTTCAAAACAGTCTACGGTTTTTCCTGAAGCAGAATCTTTAATTCTAGCTCTCCTAACTTCAAACCATTCTTCTAAGTCTGTCGCCTTAGCAGTCTTATTATAACCAATATCTTTATAAAGTTTAGCCAACCTTGTTTTTGCTTCAGCTTTAGGAACTTTACTTCCAACGCTAAACTCTTGATATATTTTATCAGAAATAGACCCCGTACTGATATTTAAGTTACTTATCTCTCTCGTCATCTTGGTATAATTATATCCAAGACTTTTGCACTTAGATGGACCAAGTAAAAGATAAAATTTTTTCATATATTCAGGAACAAGATCTAAAATAGATGAAAGAGCGCCTTCGCTAATCTCTTCTGTACAGAGAATATTCATTTTTTCATAGGCTGTTTTAGCGGATTGAAACCTATCTTTAAATCTTTTTATTTCCTCTGTTACGCCGGAGTCTAGTATTTCAAAATTATTCATAATTGAACTGAATACACTAAAACGATCAGCATAATCTACTTGTTGCACATCATAGGCTCGTTTTTCAGCTATCATAACAAGCTTGTTCATTACTGGAAATTTGTTACTACCGCCCTTCTTATTTATACTTACATAATCCGACCCATATTTTCTATCTTCTGCTCTTTCTTCATGCATTTTAATAGCAGCTTCTTTATTAGGTGCCATTTCAAAATTCTCAAGAAGTTGCTTAGTTAGCTCTAGCTTTTCATCTATCATAGCTTTAAACTTCTCTAAAGACTCCGAATCCTTAGTTCTAACTCTGACATATATTACTGCTTTATTCTTCCAAGGATTCTCTTCTAGCCTTTGACGGCCTAGGATCTGAGGTAAATCAAGTGTAATATCAACAGACATAGAGTCCACGTTGGCATCTGAGAATATAAACGTCCTTGCATTGTCAGAATAAAAGTCAGCTCCTAAATATACTGTCCTAGTACATAAAGTAAACATCTTTCTAGGTTCGTCGCGAAGAGGGACACTTCCTATGGTAAACCCTTTGCCAAGTTTTTTCTGTATTTTCTTTAAATTCTCCGGAGTATCAGCACAAAGGATATTAACTTCAGAGGGAGTAAGTCCAGCATTATATATAATGTTAATTATATTGTTTACAGAATTAACATAAAACACGGCTTCTTTTGATCTAATGGTTTCTGGTTTACCATCTCTATTCAATCTAATTGTTGTTTTAAAATTTCCAGATTTATAAGATTCAATTATTTTAAGAGCATCTCCCTGAACAGTTTTAAGAGACCTAATATCAATGTGAGGCTTAGCAATTCTTGACTTATCATCAGATTCCCAATCCAGTTGAAAATAAGGGAGATCTTTAAATTCATCAAGCTCGTCTAAATAATTCATCAACATAGGAGTTGCACTTACATAACAAAGCCTATTAACATCCTTTAGGAAATTGAGAAACTCAATCTCAGTTTCTGATTTAAATCTACTATCTACGAAAATTGACTGAAACTCATCAACAACAGTGTAGAATTGATCAAAAACATCAAGCTCCGTAAGAGCTTCTCTTACTTTTCCATAAGAATCGTACGTAACTAGGATTTTAGAAGGAAGTCCAACAGCAGATCTCGTTAAATAATAGCCAATAACTTCTTCCTTAATTCTTTCGTAGTTTCTCCTAATGGCTGTTTTATATTCTTCAGACAGTTCTTCTTTTTTGGTCTTAGCTTTATTACTGTTAGGATTTTCTGATGTTCTTGTATCAGCAAAATCTAAATCAACACAAAGTTCGGGAAGGATACTTTGCACTAAGTATACCTCCCCTCTATGTTGATCTTTTTTATTTTTAATCAAAATTTTCCTAGGGGAGACAAGAATAGTATTTTGATTATTTGTCAAACACCATTCAGTAAATCCACAACCAGGGATCTGTTTATCAATGATGTTTGGGAATTCGGGAAGGTTAAACCCTTCCCACTGCGAAATGTACCTAATTCCTTTTGGTACAACTAATGTTTTTACATTCATATCTTAAAAATCTATATTTCGTTAAAAAATGTTCAGTTAGGAGCTTCCGTGAAGCTCTGCTGAACAAATAGTCTTCTTTACATGTATAAGGCTTTCGTTAATTTTAGGCTCAAAAAAGTGGTGGATTTGGCTTAAATTTAACATAAAATGAGCCAAAATAGACACAAATCCCCCATATACTCAAAAATACCTTCCAGAAATGGCTTTTTTTATACACAAGACTTGTCAGGTTACTAATTAAGAGATTTGTTTCAAAAAAAAGCCACTCTATTATAATAAAATAATCATTCTCTCTTTGCCCTCACTTCGTTCAGGCTCGAGACAACGTAATCCCCATAGTATCCATCTGGGATTGGCCGAAGGCCCTTTCCCATCAGAGGTCCCGGGCGCGGAACATGTGTAGCCGATTAGGCGGAGCATGTGGAGTTGGCGCGGTGGGCGGGACCTCTTTGTCTTTCATGTCTTTTGTTCCTCTCTGTCTTCCGCTTCGCTTCATCCTTCGATCCACGGAAACTCCCAACTCCAAAAAAAAAGATGACCGCCTTTAGTCATCCCACATTACCGGCACCATCCCCGGTAGTTCATCATTAACCGGCTCTACGATTCTCTCCAGGAAGGCATCCCAAATTGACTTCACCGACCATAAGGCATCGATTATGTTCTTGTCTCCCTCTAAGTTACCTATTGGGTTAGTTATGTCTATGTCAGGCCTTTCCACCTTAAGCCATTCCACTAAGTCCTCTACATTATCTTGGAAACAATCGAGAAGTATCTTTCCAGCTCTTTTCGGTTGGATCTCTTCGAAGAGATTAACGTAAATCGTGATTACATCCTTATTCTTAACTCTCATCCAATTCATATCCAACCTCTTGCTTCTGGTACGATCTCTTCTTCAAAAGCTCTGCCCAATGCCTCTATGTCGATTATGAGTTCTGTTAATACGTCTCCCATCCGACTATAGCCAAAAGTTGCTAGTAAGCTTCGGGTCATTGTCCCATCCGATTTCATTTCTTCATCTGGCCACCTCTTCTCAAACCACTGAGCGATCTCAAGGGCACTTTGTTCGTAAATGTTGTCTAGTCTGTCGTTGAACTTATCGTCGTATAGGCGAAGATATTCGTAAATTACTCTCTTATCTCTTACCCCTAGCCAGTTCATTCTTCCGTTCGTTAATATCTGGTACCACTTCTTTCAAGAAGTCATTCCAAATTTCACCATACCTCATTGTCACTGAGACTAGGATCTTCCCGGTTTCCTTTTTCCCGAAGAATTCGACCAAGTTTTGTACCAGAGATCCCTTTTCATATCTTTCCCTGTAATCGTTCCTATGGTATTCTACCTTAACCCAGAAGATTATTAGTTCATTATACTTCTCAAAGAAACTATAGAGGGCTTTAATCCCAAGTCTTTTAAAGTATATCCTATAATATTCTGTGATAACTCCCTTGTCTCTTGTCCTAGTCCAGTCCACTATTCGAAGTTTCCTTCTTTGATCTTTTTGTATTCGGCAAGTATTTCGTCCTGTTCCTTTATCCAAGCCTTCATATCGCTCAAGGTTCGGAACTTGTCTCTCCACTTGTTTAGGTCCTCTGGAGAAACTACTACTATACTCTCAAGGCCGGGCTCTTTATAGATCGTCGCATTAAGCCACCTGATACATTCCTTCTTAGCTTCCTTTATTTTTCCCATGTCAAAATCATCTCCCTCTAATTTCCAGTGAAGGACGTGTTTGACTGCGAAAAGCTTGATGGGCGTCTTGGGTGGATACTCTAGGTTGGCTTCCATAGTTTTCTTTCTTCTCCAATCTTTGTACTCACTAATTAATGTGTATCCTAAAAGTCCTACTAATACAATACTCCAGAAAATAATCATTACTATTAATAACATACTTGTATTTTTTAATTATACCACTTTATACTTAGTTATGTCTTCTCTGCTAAAGATGCACCTGATAAAGTCTGGTTCTCTTCGCATGGTTCTATTGCATTCCTTTGCAAGCTTTCGTAGAAGTTTGTTCTTCCTGTAGGGAATCATGACAGAGTACTTGTAAGTATCCCACAGTGCTGCCCTCAGGTCCGAGTTCCAAGAGAATATTCTCATGTACCTAAGATATCTTAGGTTGTATTGTTCAAAACTCTCTTGGTTTAAACTAGCACCAAGCATGGCATTTTCTTCAAAGTGTTTTGGAAAGTGTTCTTTCAACTCTTCTAGATAGATCTTATATAGTTTTCCACTATCCCTAGTAGACCTTTCAAAGATGTCTAAGTCGCTTCTTATGGGAACTGTTCTATATCCCTGATACATGGCATAGGTTATCCAGACATTACTTACTCCCCAAACCATACAACCAATCTTTTATTTTCTGTCCGTAGTCTTCTTCCTCACCGAAAGCTTCCCATCTGACATCTCCTACAGCCTGACACAGTCTCCACAGTTCCCACCTATTGATTCCCTCTTTATCTAAGTTCCTCCAATAGAGAGTCTCTGGAAAGAACCAACCGTCATCTTCGCCTACCCCGACTACGTGTGGTTCGTTTTTCCATCTGTCTATGACTAGCGAAATTCCACCGTACGAAGAATATCTATCTCCTTCGCCACTTATAGCAAGGATATGAATCCTGTAATACCTATCATCAACAAATCCACGAACCATCTTACCGTCAGCGTCCATTGATGTATAGAACGGGTCTGGCTTTGTGGAGACAGGGTAGGTCCAATGATTCTCTTGTTTCTTATACCAGACAAACCATTCCAAGCCAGTTCCAGATTCCCACTCTTGTCCTCGCAGGAGTCCTATGTCATATTGAATAACAGTAAAAAGAGGAACAAAAGTCTTTAATTCCTCTTCCCCTAAGTTTTCTGGACAATATCCACAAACTATGCTATCATCATTATAGTCATCTATTTTATGATTCTCTAGTATCATAAGCAGTACTAATCAGGTTAGACAGATTCGTAAATTCCTCTTCAGTCATGAGGGCTTTCTTCCAACACCCTTTTCCAGTGAAATACGTTATGTAGTTTTCATAGGTCGAATAGTAGCCCATGTTTGTGATAAAATCATGCGTACAGGCCTCAAGATTAGTAGCAACGGGCATATGAAACATGAGTTTCGGATCAGGCATTATAGTATCTAAGAGCCTATTGAAGTAATCTCTCCTGATTCTAGGTGCTTTTCCAATCGTCTCGTAGCATCTTCCAAGAAACTGAGACCAAAGTCCGTCATCCAGGCTAACTTTACTTAGCATTCCCCAAGGATTATATCCTAATTCCTCTGCCGTTTCTTTTTCGTTCCTGATAACTTCTATAGCTAGGTATTCTTCGTTAATGAAGTTATAAGTAAAAGCTACGTCTTTCCAAATCATGGCCCAACTCTTAAGACCCTCTTAGCAACTCCTCTCAGCGAATACCTTGGATCATCAACCAAGAACTCCTTAAACAGCTCTCCTGGTTTAGCTTGTAAGAGAAGTAACCCCTTCCTATGCTTATAACCCATGGTCCAGTAGTATAAGTCCGCCGCTTTTTCGTTCAGGCGAAAGATCATAAGTCAATCCAATCTGTCAGACGAACATCAAGCATGGTTGCTCTTGCTCGACCTAAGTCCATTTCGTTCTTTTTAACGCTGACTTTAAATCTGACTTGTTTAGCATCCTCTGACTTCTCATACCCGATAATCTCAAATTCATCGACTTCAGGATCAAAATCAGCCGTCTTACCAAGTTTTCCCACAATCAAGCCTCTTAAGTTAGTCTGACTAACTAGAAAGGCGATATGATTGCGAATCTCATCATTCTTTGTTGTCAACTCGCGCATCTTCGCAAAGTTGTCTTCTCTCTGTTGTAATTCTGAAATTAATATTTTAATCATACACGAATAAGGAAAATAAAATTGGGATTAGATACCCAACTTTATTAACTCCTGCATCTTCTTTTCTACTTCTCCTTTAAGCCAACCGAAAAACTCTTTCTGATGTGGTCTTAGTACATTAGTTACTTTCCAGACCATAACGAGCTAGGCCAATCTTTTAACCATTCTGAGAGAACGGCTCTCTTTATGTCTTCTTCCATTTTAGCCCTCACTGAATCGGTAAATTTCAACCCAGTGTACTTTCTCAGGATCAAACGAGTATTCCCTTCTAGGTCGTCAGTGAGTTTCCATTCCATAGCTTCTTAAATGCTTCGTCTTTCAAGAACTTCCACAAAGCAAATCTGGCTTTGTCTTCTGGGGTGTCATAGAGTTTCCAAGTCATTGTTTAAAATACTCTTTAGGTATTTTTGCTACCTCAAACAATTTTTCCCAAAAGTAATCCAAATACCTCTCAGTTTTCTTCGCTTGATCTATTTTCCACCTCATCACACCACTTATTAAAGTTCTCTTCAGAGATTATACTCCTATCACATTTCCATCTCTTAAGAAACTTGACGTAACCTTCATAGTTCCTGCCGACAGTTGCGACATAACTATGCATGACTACATTCTTCCTAAGGATTAGTTCCTCAACATCGTCCCACCTTTCTCTACAAGACTGTAGGTCTTTGAAGTGAGAGTAATCAAGGTTATTTCCGCCAAAAGGATTTTTAAAGTAGAGAGTGTCTGGACGAACCCCAGTTTTCTCTGCCTCTAAGATCATATCCATCAGTCTTACCTCATCATTGAGTATCTTAGCTGATTTCTTAGGATTTATTCTTATTTCCCACTGCATACTTCTAGTTTATAATCACCATTTTCGAGCATAGCCATAACTACTGCAAAATACCAATCGTCTCTGCTTTGGTACTCTGGAAAGAGTCTTGTCCCGTACTTCGCTTGATATTCATGATAGCTATTCCATGCTGCATCTGTATCATTTATTACTTGGGTGACCGGATCTGTGGTTCTGTCTACTATGAAGATCTCAGAATCCTTCGCCCACCACAGGATGGGTTTTAAAATCAGGTTTAACTCCCAAAGCATCGTAAACGTGTAATAATTGTTTATATGCCTTTACCCCATCTCTGAGATTACTGTTAGTGTTTTCCCAGAAGGTTAGATTAGACATATCATCTAGTGTTGGGATTGGAGGGTTAACATACTTATTAACCAGTTCACTAAACTCCCACCTCATATCTTCTTCCAACGCTTAAAACCACCAGAAGTTACTAGCACCAATCTACTTGTATAGTGGTCCGAGGATGTAATGGTTAGTTTAGCGATCCTTTCTTCTTTGATTAGTACGTCCCAGACCATGATTGATATAATACTCGAACATCATTAATTCTAGTCTCCGTAGGCGGAGGACTTTCGAAATATCTATGTCTATGTTCCACTTCATTTCCACGTCCTCGGAATATTAATCGGTTTAAGTCCATCCTTGGTTAGGATAAACACACCACTAGTTCTTGTCCGTTTTCTTGGATTGATCCTCCAAATCATTTCCTCAAAAGCTCCTTCTCACACGCCTTGAAAAGCGCTTCATTTTTCTCTTTCAATTCGACCCAAGTCTTAAGACAGTAGAGTAGGTTAGGTCTTTTAGGACCTCTTCCCATCTTTCCCCTCTGTTCTATCGCCATGGTCATTGTGTCTGAGAAGTTCCAAGTCATGTTTCACTAACGTCACTATGTCCTCCCTCGTCAAGCGTGCAGGGACGGATAGTATGTATCTTCTTAGAAGACCAGATAGTAGTATCCGCACAATAATATTTGGTATTTACGGTTTGCGCGGGATTGCTGAAGTTGCCTATGGTTGGCGTACTAGTTAGTGGCATGTAGGGAGCAAATATTATATTCCCATCTCTGACTAACTTATCATAAAAACGCTTAGGCATTCCTAGTTTCGCTAACTTCCACTCCATCCTGCTGTTTCGTAATCAAATACGACATGTCCATCCCCACCATACATGTAGGAAAGCATCATTGCCTTTCGGAAAGAGCTTCTAAATTTAGTAGAGAATCTATCAACTTTTCTACTAAACAGTATCGCATTTACTTCCCAAGTCATGTCGAATATCCTATGTTATTATTTCCCAAGGTTGTATCTATGTCATATTGACTCGGAATCCACGTTCCTATAGAAGTCTTCGTGACATAGTTTATATTCTTTGGACTCAGGTCAACTGTCATGGAAGCACTGAAAGCACGTATACTCGCTCTAAGTATTTTCTGCCATTCTCCCATGAATCTATCGACGGTTTCACTAAACAATACCTCTTGGCTTATACTCCAAACCATAGTCCATCAGAGCTTTTGTGAGTTATCTCTCCTAGGCCATTACAGCTTTTGATCGCTTCAAGGAGAGCTTCACTGTTATATATTATCTCATTGGATGATATTTTGCCAAAAGGTATCTTAACAGTTACTCTAAGTTTCCTTCTAGTATTTTTAACTTCCCATACCATTCTTTAAACCAATCAGATATGTTGCTACTAGTTGTTTGGCCATATTCTCTTCTAAAATTATAAACAGGCCTATCATGGGTTATTGAATAACCAATCTCTTCCGTTTGATTTATTCTCCAGATCATCCAGGCATCCAAATTTCATCCCAGAAACGAAATGGAAATCTTTCTGCATGGAATACGGGCTGTTTCCCTTTCCAAGATGCAATTATCGTCTTCAATTTCCACTTCATATAAACTGAACTCCGAATAAATCTCGCATCGTCAAGAAGGTCAGATATTTTCTCTTTAATTCTCTCCGATCTACTCGGATGACAGGTATTCCGTTATACCACCCGACAAGGTCAGATATATCATTATTAATTCTGAATATCATCTTTCTCTATCCCTAGTATTTTACCTGTCTCCTTAGCCCAAGAATCTCTTCCTATACCTGGTCGTTTAACCAAGTCCTCGAAAGATTCACATTCCAAAACTATTCTCTCGAAGGTTGTCTTCCCTGCCGAACACTTAAACTTAAGCTCATTCCAGATCGGGTTTGGGGCATCAGGATTTCGTCTCCATATTTCTACGGGGATATTCATCTGTCCTAACCACTTCTCCATGACTGGCAGTACATCCTTCTCTTTCAGGTGACCATTCTGACAACCCAGGAGTGGTATTGCTAGAGAAGTTATGCCTCTTTCCTGATACGTCCTCACCAAGTTCATTAGTCCCATCTCTATTAAAGGGATCTCTGACCAATCACGCCAATGTCGTTTCGTCGGGAAGTTTAAGACCTGCCATTTCCAGGACTGATCCCATACCCAAAGCTGACCTGCTTTAAATTGACCAGCCTTACAGTAGTCCCTGTAGGTTTGATACATTCTTGGGAATATGGCTTTATGAACTAGTGCCAAACCAGCTCCCATAACTCCCATCAGGTTTACTGTATTAGTAATAGTCTGCGCTAGAGATGTGAAAATGTTCCCTTCTTTGTACTCTATCATATATTAATCTCCTAATTATGAAATACTCACAAAATCTGTTCCACAAGTTGTCAGTCCAGGCGATGGTTATTGCGAAAACAAGCTCATCAGCTTTTTCTCTTTTACCCCAATCACCAGCAACCTCTGGATAGACAAACTTTTTCATGGCGTCGTGGAGGTTATGATTTGGAAGTCTTTCCAGGTTATCGTCTCTCCACTTAGTTGAAATAGCACCAGCCATCCACAAAGCCCAATGAAGTCCTTTAGTGTATGGGGTGTTCAGAATATCAAGACCAAAGTCTCTAATTCCCCACCTCCCATAGCCTCTTCCTCTCCACTTAGCAATAGATGTCCAGGTTGGGACTTGTTCACTCATCTTTCGCTTTGGGTAAAGGAAGTCCTCTACGTAAGACCTCCCTGCCTCAATTACAGCGTCCTGATTTCTCTCTATAAGCTGCCACAACATTGTCCCAGTGATGTAAAAAGTTAGCCCAAAACCAATTGAACACAATGTTATTAAACTTCATAACAGTTATGTAAGCATTATCTAAGTACTTTAGGTAATCTACATTAGAAGGTTTATTAACAGCTTCCTGCCAGATTCTTTTCTGAACTTCTTCGAAAGGTAGAGCGAGGGTTTGAGAATTTAAGACAGTCGCTAATTCTTTCATCAAGAAGTAACCTTCTCTCCAATTTTTCTGCCACGCTTTCACACATACTATGCCCAACCTATCAGAATACTTCAGATTATTACCGTGTCTCCCTAGATACAAGTAATCGTCCACGTAAAGAACCTTCCTGAGGTAGTGTCCATTAGTTTTGTACATTAAGTCTGCTAATCTATTCAGTGCATCACGAATCAGTTTCTGATTTGTTATCCGGATTAGCATATATTATTTGTTTGATTAGATTCCTTGTTGAGTGAGTCACGTACCATCTCTAGCTGATATATCAGCGCGTTTATGGTGCGTTGAGTTTCATTATAGGCTTTCCAGAATGCTTTATAAGCTTCTGGTCCTGATAATGTTCCTCCTTCATCGTCCCTCACCAGACTAGGAATCTCTATTGGATCTGTATCTTTAATTCTTTTATAAATTAAATTAAATCTCATTTCAGAGGTAAGGGAGTGAAAAGAAAAAGGACGTGTTTTACGTCCCTATAGTATCAAATTTTCCCAAGTCAAGTGATGTTTCTGGAAGTTACCACCACACCTATGAGGTCCAGGCTCAGCCATTACTCGACCACAACCCAAACACCTCCACTTTAAGGTTGGTAGTTTTGGGAGGGTAAGTGGTAGTTCTCTATACCCATCACTAGCCTCAAAGAACATCCTCTGAACATCACTAAAGCGGTCTGTGGTAATGTCTAGGTTGGTAGGCGTCAGGAGATATTCTCTCCACGATACACTAACCTTATTACCTACTGACTTCATAAAAGTCAAGACTTTATAATCCCCAAACCAGAACTCATACTTCTTATCTCCTTTCCCATCAATGTCTTCTCTTGGGTCGGCCATAATTATATCTCTCAGGGCTTCAACCCTCTCGATGGGATAGATCCAGAAAGGTTCTACGTCTTCGTATTGAATTCTTTGTTTGAATCCCTCCACGAAAAGGCCATCCTTCTCAACCCTCAAGACTCTGAGGAGTGTTCCTGTTTTCTTCCCCTGTACTAAGTCTCCAGGGTTTGTGTTCCTATAGTTTAAGTCAGGCATAAGATTTCTGTTCTTGCTTTCATAAACTCTTCAAAGGATATCTTGATCCAACCACCCACGTCATTACTATTCATAGTCTCATGATTATTCGGATTATATTCAATCCTTCCATCACAAGTCTTCTGAATAGACTCCGTCACGTAGATTGGATCCCCTAGAGAATCTATCCCAGAGATACCAGTTATTCTTGAGTATATGTACCAATGCTCTGACCTCGGATTGCCACAGTAATAGTTAGGATGCTTATAACACCCTCCTATCATATCTTTAAACTTTTTAGTAGCAACTTTAGCTCTGAGATCAGCCATTTCTTTAATGATTTCTTTTCTTCTTTCGTCTACTTCTCGTAGCTCTTTTTCTAGGTCTTTTATTTTCTTTTCTTCCATACACCTATAAGAGTTTCTGCATGTACTTCGCCACCATCAGAGAGTTGACGATTACCTTTAACTCCTCCGGCTTATAGATAACCAAGTCCATGCTCCCACCATAGTTTGAAAGTGCTTCAGGATACCAACTTCCCACTAGGTGTACAAACCAATCGGGTTCAATAGAACATTTACCTGTATATCCTCGTATGCATTTTTCGATGGCTACTTCTATAGTACGTTCCATCTCATATTTGGCTGTAAGTGTCATTGGCTTATATTCGAAAAACTCTTTCAATGATCTTTCGATTAAATAATTAGTTACTTCCCAGAGGTCACGTGGATTGTCTGTTGCATAATCTTTCCCAGACCTCCACCACATTAACTCTGGTTTTATTCTAAATTTATATATCATATCACCTATAAGAAAAAGAAAAGGATATCATTTCTTTTTACGATATCCTAATTCTATCCCTCTCTGGAGGCACTTATTTATCTCTTCTTTCCCAGCATAAATCTCGCTATCAAATCCATCTAAGAATTCTCCTGTGAATTTAGTGGGATACATTCTGAGTGAAAATAAGTGATAATTCCAATCGGCAGCATGAGAGATCAAGGATTCAAATCCATGTTCCACTAGCCACCCCTTTGTTGTAGTTACTAAGTAGTATTGAGCCATATCGTACATAGTCCAACAGTAGTTATAGCCGTCATTTTCTTTGCCCTGCTCTTCTATGTATTCTATTAACTCTTTTTCTTTGTCGGTCGGATCCCAATCGTTTACTTCGATGTGTATTATATCAAGCCTCCAAAGCATACTCCGTATTTATACGGGTTCTTATCCCCTAGACTAGCAGCATCAACGGCCCAGCCCCGTGAAATTAAATCTCGATGATCCACACAATGTATATTCATCCAGTCCTCAAGTTCGTCAGTCATACCAATTCTAGTATACTCTTTCTTCTCCTCTTCGTTTAGGTCTTCCTCTTTTCTCAAGATGACTTGGACTTCTTTGATGAGAGGTGCCTCTGGATATGTGCACGAACTAAGCGGACTAGTCAAGAGCTCTAGTCTTCCAGCCCCATATCCAAAGACAAGGTATGGAGTGTCTTTATACATAACCCAAACGTTGGGTAAACCACAGAAGATTGCTCTCTGCTTGAGGAATTCTTTTTCTTCTTCCATCTTTTTATTCTTTCCTTTTAAAAACCACTCTAACATTTCGTCGCTTACTTTTGTATGATCAGGCCAATCAAATCCGTCTGACCCATAATTAATTCCACAATCAAAGTCCGTAAAATAACCAACCTTTGTTTTGCCGACCTCCACCGATACTAGTCCATTATCTGGGACATAAAAAATCCAGAGTAACTGTGCCCCAACCAGTTACGTTAGTATCGGCTTCATCATCTTCTTCCCAGAGCTTAGGATCAATGAGTTTCTCGAAGTCAAGGGCGTTCTTTTCAACCTCTTCACTTAAGTATTCTCTATTTCCGAAGTACCAAGCCTCACTTACTTTACTCATAAACTTTCTCCTCTAGTGCGTTCATAGCTAACCCCTTAGGGATCAATCCATTACAATCAATGTCGTGTTCATACATGAAATTAACATCCTCTATACTAATACGACGTGGGTCGAGGAACTGACAGGTGTTGTCAAAGAACTGAACACATACACTACCACTCTCTGGGATTATGTTTTCCACCTTCTTTGGGCCGAAAAGATGCTTCTTCATCTCATATAACCAGCACACCCTCTTTCCTCCGACAGTCACCCATTCAGTCAAGCAAGACATGGGCCAGAGAATCGGTCTAACGTCCTCAATGAAACCATAAACGCTCTCATAACCAACTTCAGGTTCCTCATGTTTATCCCCTAAGAGGATGTGGAACATTCCGTAGGGCTGTACCTCTCGGAGACCAGTCATCGTTGTCACTTGCTTAGATTTTTCCCAACCAAGGGCCCTCACTTTCAGTGTCTCTGAGATTAGCCTCATCCGGAGCTCCCTTTCCATGAGTTTTCTATCGGACTCTTTGAGAATGGCTCTTTCCTCGTCGGTTGCAATAACCCATTTATCGAAGGGAAGAATAGGTCTCTTATGATCAGTCATCTCCTCGGCGTATTTCCTATACCACCTCTGTGAGCGATCACATATGTCGTCCATCAGCTGATCATATTCCTTATCCCACTTATTGATCTTCTCCGTATCCCCGTTCAAGGATGTATCAAAGCTTGTTCCAAACTGGTAAAGTTCTTCTAGCCGTCTTAGGGAATTCTTTACTTCCCAGGTCCAACCCCACTCTAATTCACTCAGGAGCTCTTTCTCTGCATAATCAATACTGTTATCACTAAAAGGATAACACCTAATCTTTTCAATG
>JAEEGL013125999.1_pt1 | contig 15413 bp, 14 predicted proteins | sample 9134231 | NCBI WGS metagenome assembly JAEEGL01 (sample SAMN16246548, study PRJNA631951) | gut metagenome | biome: gut microbiome; feature: rumen; material: fiber-attached | host: Bos | place: Iran: Karaj | collected 2018-10 | reverse complement strand
GAGGAGCTTCACGTCATCGATAAGGCTCCTGTTTATATTGCACCAGTCAAAAGAGAATACTTCTTCAGTCGTCTTGGAAGAAGCATCGATCTTCGTGATGCCTGTCTCACTCAGGGCTACGGAACCGAAGTCCGGAGAATAGGAGATATTATCCATATCGATCCCGTCAAGATAGCTCATGTCTTCATCAAGGACAGATACGCTGTTATCTGTAAGATCCAAAGAGATCCAGTATTCTTCGCTCTCGGCATACGTCTTGAGCTTTGCTACGGCATGAGAATCATCGACCATTACAGGATCGGTCATATCGTAGATACCGACCATGGGAAGGAGGTCCGCCATATTCGTAAAGTGTACATCGCCTGCGTCGTCATAGATACCGATAACGATCGTACAGTTACTGCCTTCATCTATGATACCTACTCCCAGCCTTCTTCCGTTGCCGAACATCACACGCTTCTCGTCAACTCCGAATTCGTTATAGAAGCTTAAGTCATCAGAATTGCTCGTATCCGTGATCTCCAGGCTCACGGGATCGATAGTGATCGTCTTTTCCCAGTAACTGCCTCCCATCGAACAGGATTCGATAACTATCCTGTCATCAGTCGCATAGGACTGCTCCGTTACACAGAAGGACTCCGAATCGTTATCGACGATCCCCTCATCGCCGAATAATACTTCCAGATCTACAGTTCCCGTGACATTAAGATCATTGTCACACATAACAAGCTTGGCATCGTGATATTCCGATGAAGTCCGTCCGTACATGGACAGTTCCTCCGGAACGGGATAATCCGCTTCTTCAACGAATACATAGTTTCCGTTACTCCTGCCGAGATAACAGGTTATCGTATCGTCACTGACATCTTCATAATCGGATACGGCATCAGAGTATTCCAGGGTATACCAGGGAATATCATCAGCATAGATCTTCTTATTATCTTCCTTCCTGTAACATGAACATACTGCCATCTGAGGCAGCATAAGTGCGGTAACAGTCAATACTGCTACATTCTTTCTCTTCAACATACAAGCTCTCCCTTTCGTTTCCATACCTTCCTCTTATATTCTACCGCTGCAACGGAAGATCATCGTGGCAGAATCTGGGAATTACAAAAAGCCTGCCGGCGATACCGGCAGGCCTTGAAGGTTCCTTATCAAAGGATCATTTCTCGAATTCTTCCGCAGCTTCCTTGAGAAGCTCGATTATGGGAAGGTGCTGGGGACATACTGCTTCGCACTGACCGCACTCCACGCACTCGGATGCTTTCGCCGTCCTTTCGCAAAGGCCCTGATAGTACATCTTGGGCCTGAACTCATCTCCCGGGTAGAGCCTTAATGTATTTACCGCGCGGAATATGTCAGGGATAGAGATGCCCATAGGACAGCCGTCAGTACAGTAACGGCAGGAAGTACAAGCTACAAGGTTAGCATCGAGCATCTTATCGCGCACTTCATCTACCAGTTTCTTCTCTTCTTCGGTAAGGGGCTCAAATCCCGTAAAGGTCTTGAGGTTATCCTTCATCTGCTCTTCATTGGACATGCCCGAGAGGATAGCCATGACTCCGGGAAGGGATCCTACGAAGCGAAGCGCCCAGGATGCGGCGGATGCATCAGGCCTTACCGCCTTGAACTTAGATTCCAGTTCGGGAGTAAGGTTAGCAAGTGTTCCGCCCTTTACAGGCTCCATGATTATCATGGGGATATCCCTCTTATGTAAGATCTCATAGAGCTCTCCGGACCTTACTACGGGATTGTTCCAGTCTGCATAGTTGAGCTGTATCTGAACAAACTCGGTCTCGGGATGCTTATCGAGGACCTGCTCTAAGAGCTCGGGGCTGCCGTGGAAGGAGAAGCCAAGATGCTTTATGCTGCCTTCCTCCTTCTTCTTCATTCCCCAAGCGAAGCAGTCATACTTCTCATAAGTCTCATAATTAGCTCCGTCCTCAACGGAGTGAAGGAGATAATAATCGATATAGTCCGTGCCGAGCCTCTCCAGCTGATCGTTAAAGATCTTCTCTACATCTGCCTCCTCATGGATACACCATGCGGGAAGCTTATCCGCCAGCGTAAAGGACTCCCTGGGATATCGCTTTACAAGAGCTTCTCTTGCTGCGACCTCCGACTTGCCGCCGTGATAGATATATGCAGTATCGAAATAGTTAAATCCTGCCGTCATGTATTCATCGACCATCCTGCACACATGCTCATGATCGATAACTCCGTCCGTCTCCGGAAGTCTCATAAGACCGAAGCCAAGCTTAGCGGAGTCTGCAAAAATAGAAGCCATAGTCATTTCCCCCTTGTAAGGCTGATTATACTAAACGCCGAAGAATACAATCAATAAATGATATTTGCCTACAAATATAAATAATTAGCCATCACACCTTACCGCCTTCTACCATGGCGATAAAGACCTTGGAAAGGTCGGGATCAAACTGCCTGCCGCCGTTATTGCGCAACTCGGACAGTACCGTCGCCTTATCGAGCTTCTTTCTGTAGACACGGTCGGTAGTCATTGCATCATAGCTGTCGGCGATACAGAGGATCCTGGCAAAGAGCGGGATCTGCTCTCCCTTGAGACCGTCAGGATAACCCCTGCCGTCCCATCTCTCATGGTGGCTCCTTACGCCTTCTCTGAGGTTCGGTATATAGTCGATGTTCTTTAAGATGTCATATCCTATTATAGTGTGCTTCTTCATGAGCTCGAACTCTTCGTCGGTAAGCCTTCCGTTCTTGTTGAGCACGCTGTCGGGAACGCCGATCTTACCTATGTCGTGCATACGTCCGATATAGGAGATGGAAGATATATCCTGCTTCGAAAGGCCGTAATCATCTGCGACCTCCATAGCCAGGAGCTTGGCATAGTGACCAACTCTGTCGGAATGGCCGCCGGTATACTCATCCTTGGCATCGATAGTACTCGCTATGGTCTGGAACGTTATCCTGTTGCTCTTCTCTGCTTCTACCCTTCGCTTCTCGGCTGACCTCAGGATATCTATGACTGCCTGCACGATAGTAAATCCCAAAAGCACGAGAAGTCCTACACCGAGGAACAGTCCCATGGTAACGACATTATAGAGATAGAAGTTTATTATCTCGAGCATACTGCAGAAGACCAGAGTAGCAAGACCCAAAGCAGTAAACCTATACGCCCTCGACCGCTTGGTCACAGTATCGGCGATAAGAGTACCGGCTACCGTCACGATGGTAAGAGCCGACCATGAATGGGACAGTATGAGAGAATCATAGAAATCAACGATACCTGTGACGTTCAATACGATATTGATAAGGACCTGTATCAATATCACGCACTCAAGGATCGTATACAGCTTTCTGTAGTGATGCTTCTGAACCTCATTGCAGTACATGGCTCCGAAGGCGGCGATTATCTCGATGAGCATGAACGAGAAGACGTTACTGAGGGAAGGTGAATTGAAGATGACCTGACGTATCTCGGATTCAGCGATCATCCACATACCGGCAATGATTATGGTAAGCGCAAGATAGAATACGGACTTCGCTTCACTTACCCTCTTACGGATACAGGCATAAAGGCCTATCGCGAACACGCCCAGGAATACCATCAGGACCGCAACGATCACAAGACTTATATTATCCTGGATATACGGGAACCATACATTATTACCGTACGCATAGGTGATCCGGTTGAGCCTTACCGTCGGATTGGATGAACAGGATATCTCTATGCTTATGGTCTTGCCCGCATCGACCGCATTAAGATCAACAAGTACATAAGCACTTACGACTGACTTACGCTTAGTGGAAAAATCATCGACACTGTAGGATCCTCTCTCCTGCCCGTCCACATAGATCTTCATCTCTTCTCTTGAAGAGCGAAGACCCATGCGCATACCGTCACTTATCGTATCGGGAAGGACCCTCTCGATGGTGATCACCTGACCTCTGTCGACCTTGATACCGTCGGGAAAGACATGGTCCTCAAGGACACTGCCGTCAGGAAGATATACCGTCCAGCCTTCGGAGAGATCATAGCTGTTGAAAGAACCTATATATGCCTCACCGGGATCTATCCTGACAAAGAGAGCTGCCGTAAAAACAAACACCGCAAGGAAAAAGACTAAGATAAATGCGATCTTAAGTACTCTCTCGACCCTCTTCATAGAAACCTCGCGTTAAGTAAGATAACCGGCCAAAGGTTTATAACACCCTACAGATACGATTATACTTGCAGCGAGGATAGAAAACCCTACCCAAGCGAATACGTTTTCAAAAAGTTCACAGACAATAGATCAATCAGCCGATGACTTAAAAGGTGCATATGTACTGAAGGACTGATCGATAAGATAAGGCGCAACGGCGATATATGTAAGACTGGGCTTCATAGCGGAGAATATATGCCTCTTATCCTTATATCTCATTATTATCACTTCATCGCCCTCTTCGGCCTTGCCGCCGAAGAGACGGATATTCTCGGCATACTGCCTATCCTTCTCACAAAAGACATCCGCAAAGGATGCATTTTTCCTTCCGTAAGGCTGGTTTCTCCTGATCCTGACGATCCTTGCCTTCGCAGTCTGAACATGAGACGCAGTTATCGTACAGAAGAAAGATGCGAGATATAAGAGTGAACCCAGTAAAGGCAACGCGGCAATAAGATATATTATGGCACCGTATTGGGGAGCCATGAGCTTTATGACCATATAACCGAAGAACGCCAGGAACAGTCCTTTCGCGATATAGTTCACGCTCCTTCTGGCCCTTCTTAAGATGGAAAGATCGCAGAAACGCTTCTCCCCGGCATCAGGCTCAGAGAACTTCAGAGCCTCCTTGCGGACCTTCATTGAATCAAGATCATATTCTTCGAACATAAAAGACACCTCCCTTATCCACAGGTAAGGATACAGTGTCATATACGATTTTGCAAGGGAAATGCAACAGATGTTACCTTTCCATCCAGCGGACTTCATAGGAAGGGCCTGATACGGGAACCGTCTGCTCAGGAATACCGGCTACCGGTACAGCCTTGCGGTCAGTGACCTGAACCGGAGTGCCCTCACCTGCCATCACGGAAGATACGAACTCTTCTACAGAAGATATCTTGTGGTCAAAGGCCATGCCGCCCATGGGCTTATCGTTAAAGAAATGAATGTCGGAACCCGCTGTCATCAGAGTTCCAAGACTCCTGGCATACTCATAGGCAAGAGCATTCATATTATCACCGTTAGCGGCGTTATAGATCTCTATACCGTCGAACACACCTTCGGTCAACTTGATATCAACGAGATAATCCCTCTCCCTGTACGGATGTGCCTGGATCACCAAGGCTCCCGCTTCCTTCATTGCCTTATAGAGCTCATGCCTTGTCATATCCATGATACGTTCATTTTCCATGAGCCACTCGGGAGTTATACCGTAAAGAAGGAACTCATCGCCCTGGAAGTTATACTCCACTCCGAACATAACGGTAAAGTCCTTACCCTCGGAAGCCTGAAGGGCTCTTCGATACCCTGAAGCATAGGCTTCTACCTTATCCTTCCAGGGAAGATCACGGGGAACGGCACAGTTACCGTTGAAGAAATGGTCGGTAACGATGATCCCGCTATATCCCTTGTCTATCATGTAGTCGATATAGTCCTCGCCGTGAACACGGCCACAGGCACTGCCTTCACATGTATGAAGGTGCGTCTCATATATATACATTTCAATTATCCTCAACAAAGCTTCTTTTTCACCGACAATGCTAGCACGGCAGGAAACTCGAATCAATGACATTTTCGGGGCATTTTCCGTGCTATACTCATATCATGATCATCAATTCGGGAATGCGTACTGATATACCCGCTTTCTACAGCGAGTGGTTCATGAACAGGATACGCGAAGGGAAAGTCCTCGTCAGGAACCCTTACTATGGCGACCAGGTCACGGAATACGAGCTGACGCCTGATAAGGTCGATCTGCTCATATTCTGCACCAAGGATCCCACCCCGATGTTAAAGCACATCGATGAGCTCAAGAGGTTTAACCAGTTCTGGTTCGTGACCATTACTCCCTACGGCAAGGATGTGGAACCCTATGTCCCTGACAAGCAGCATATTCTCGATTCCTTTATGGAACTCTCACGCAAGGTCGGAATAAAGAATATAAGCTGGAGATACGATCCTATTCTCATAACAGACAAATACAGCCTTGAATACCATAAGGAAGCATTCGACATGATGGCATACGAACTTAAAGGTTACACGGATAATGTCGTCATCAGCTTTCTTGACCTCTATAACAAGACTATACGCAACTTCGACAAGGCACGTGAAGTAGCCTTCGCAGAACGAGACTTCATAGGAGAGCATTTCGCGAAGATCGGTAAGGAATACGGCATCACTGTAAGGACATGTCTCGAAGGCACCGAACTTGGTAAATTCGGGATAGAGACTGACGGCTGCATGACAAAGCGTATCCTTGAGAAAGCCATCGGCTGTTCCCTTAATCCGCCTTCCGAGAAGAACCCGAGACGTGAATGCGACTGCCTCACCGGCAGGGATATAGGCGCATACAATACCTGCCCTCATCTGTGCCGTTACTGCTATGCCAACTACGACAAAGAGACCGTTAGAAGGAACATCAAGCTCCACGATCCCAAGTCCCCTCTTCTCATCGGCAACGTAAGACCTGAAGACACCATAAAGAAAGCTCAGCAGAATTCATTCATCACCGGACAGATAATGCTGGATATATAAAAAGGCTCCCGTCCGAAGACGAGAGCCATTGTTATCCGAATGTATATTACTTAAGCGGAAGCAAGTTCCTCGATGAAGTATCCGAATGCATCGATGATGCCTTCTACGGAAGAACCGTTAACAAATACCATTACGATAAGACCGATGAGAGTAAGGATGATACCGATGATGAAGTATACGAGGATGGCTCTCATGAAGTTCTTGATGTTCTTATTCTTGGGAATAAGAGACATGATGATCGTAAAGATGAATCCGACGACGGGAAGGAAACTTACAAATACGAACCAGAAATACTTGGATGTTGATACAGGTCTGTACTCCTTGGGGCAGGCATCGATCTTAGCCTGCTCTTCGGCAGCCTTCTCCTGATTCTTAGCTTTCTTAGCCTCGTCCTTCTGTGCCTTCTTAGCAGCGGCAGCAGCCTCTTTCTCAGCCTTCTTAGCGGCTGCGGCAGCTTCCTTCTCTGCTTTCTTGGCAGCAGCTGCGGCTTCCTTTTCAGCCTTCTTGGGATCTACGGCAGCTGTTGCTGCAGCGGCAGCGACAGGAGCAGCAGCAGGCGTGGGAGCGGGAGCGATGAGAGGAGCGTGTTCGATCTTCTCCTCTACCTTCTCTTCTGCATCTGCAGCCTTATCTTCTACATGATCAAAAAAGCTCTTGATCTCTTCCTTAGCTTCTTCCTTAGATTCTACAGCTGTATCCGCAACTGCACCTACGGCAGTCTCAACTGTCTCTTCTGCCTTGTTCTCGGCATCTGAAGGTATATCAAAGATCTTATTATCTTCACTCATGGATGATCCCCTCCTTAGATATTCATACATATTAGATTATAGCATTAGTAGGAACACCTAGGATTACAGTATCGTTTCCTTTTAGGCTTTCCTTACGGCATCCTTCATGGACTTAACGAATTCTCCTACGTACTTAGGAGCTTCCTTGCCGTACTGAGCAAGGATCTTGATTATCGCCGATCCTACGATGGCACCATCTGATATGCCTGCCATCTTCTCTGCCTGCTCGGGATTGGAGATACCGAATCCGATGGCACAGGGAACGTCGGTGACTTCTCTGATCTTCTCTGTGATCTTGGAAAGATCGCCTGAGAATGAAGACCTGGTTCCCGTAACACCCATGCTGGATACTACATAGATAAAGCCCTTTGCTTCCTTAGCGATCATGGTGATACGATCCTCGGATGTGGGAGCGATCATGGAGATAAGGTCTACATCGTACTTCTCGCAGTAAGGTGTAAACTCCTCCTTCTCCTCGTAAGGGATATCGGGGATTATAAGTCCGTCGATACCGATCTCACTGCATGTCTTTATGAACCTGTCAGCACCGTATGAGAATACGACATTGGCATATGTCATGAAGACAATAGGGATGGTCACTGTCTCACGGAGCCTGCGGACCAGGTCAAATACCTTATCTGTGGTGACTCCGCCTGTAAGAGCCCTGAGGTTTGCTCCCTGGATAACGGGACCTTCAGCGGTAGGATCCGAGAAAGGTATACCGAGCTCTATAAGGTCAGCTCCGTTCTTTACTGCTTCCAATACTACGTTATAAGTCGTCTCTATATCGGGATCTCCGCATGTAATGAAAGGGATAAACGCCTTACCGCTTGCGAATGCATTCTTTATATTACTCATAGATATTCTCTCCTCTGTATCTTGCGATAGCCGCGCAGTCCTTATCGCCCCTTCCCGAGATGGTGATAACGATGATCTTATCCTTATCCATCGTAGGTGCGATCTTCAGAGCGTGTGCTACTGCATGTGAAGACTCGATAGCGGGGATTATTCCCTCTGTCCTGGAAAGATACTCGAAAGCATTAACTGCTTCGTCATCCGTAACGGAGACATAAGAAGCTCTGCCGATATCGTGAAGATGTGCATGCTCGGGACCGATACCCGGATAATCAAGACCTGCGGAGATGGAATATACGGGAGCGATCTGACCGTACTCATCCTGGCAAAAGTAGGACTTCATGCCGTGGAATATACCGAGCTTACCCGTAGCGATGGTAGCCGCAGTCTCAAATGTATCTACACCTCTTCCCGCAGCCTCGCATCCGATGAGCTGAACATCCTTATCTTCTATAAAGTGATAGAAAGTACCGATGGCATTGGAACCGCCTCCGACGCATGCCATTACGACATCAGGAAGCCTTCCCTCCTTCTCCAGGATCTGCTCCTTTATCTCCTTGGAGATGACAGCCTGGAAATCACGAACGATCGTGGGGAAAGGATGAGGACCCATAACGGAACCTAAGCAGTAGTGAGTATCGGATACCCTGTTGGTCCATTCTCTCATTGCCTCGGATACTGCATCCTTGAGAGTTGCCGTACCGGTCTTAACGGGAATGACCTCAGCTCCGAGAAGTCTCATTCTGTATACGTTGAGAGCCTGTCTCTTGGTATCCTCTTCGCCCATATAGACTACACATTCCATGCCCATAAGAGCTGCTGCAGTCGCTGTAGCAACACCATGCTGGCCTGCACCGGTCTCAGCGATGAGCCTTGTCTTGCCCATCTTCTTTGCAAGGAGAGCCTGACCCAATACATTATTTATCTTATGGGCACCGGTGTGGTTAAGATCCTCTCTCTTGAGGTAGATCTTGGCTCCGCCCAGATCCTCCGTCATCTTCTTAGCGAAGTAGAGCCTTGAAGGCCTGTTTGCATATTCGTTGAAGAGTTCCTGAAGCTCCCTGTTGAACTCAGGATCGTTCTTATAGTGCTCGTATGCTGCCGTCAGTTCATTAACGGCATTCATGAGTGTCTCGGGGATATACTGTCCGCCGTGAATTCCGAATCTTCCTTCTTTCTCCACTTTATTCATCCTTTCTTTATAAGCGCCATAAAGGCCTTCATCTTATCTTCGTCCTTGAAGCCGTCTGTCTCTATGCCCGAACTTACGTCTACTCCGTAAGGGTGAAGCCTCTCGACGGCTTCAGTGATATTATCTGCATTGATACCGCCTGCAAGGATATATGGTCTTTCTATCTTTTGCAAGAGATCCCAGTCGAATGTACTTCCCGTACCGCCTCCCGGAGAATCTACTATAACCAGGTCTGCGGGAGAAGCTTCGGCTCTTCTGACATCGTCCGCATCGCGTATGCCTATGGCCTTTATAACAGTGGCACCCGTTGAAGTCTTGAGCTCTCTTATATACTCATCCGGCTCATTGCCGTGAAGCTGAGCGATGTCGATGATGCCTTCGTTAAGGAGCCTTCTTACTTCATCTATGTCCTCATCTATAAAGACACCTACTGCCTTTATGGAAGGATCCAGCGATCTTTTGAGCTCACATACTTTCTCGGGAGAGATATAGCGCTTCCTTCCCCTGACCAGGATAAATCCTGCCAGATCGGGCCGGGTCTCGTTGACTGCCCTTACGTCTTCTATCCTTCGTATGCCGCAGAACTTGATGATCATAAGTCACCTTTAAGAAGTTCGAGCATAGCTTTCTTGTCAGGAGCTCTCATCAAGGTCTCTCCTACGAGCACGGCATCAGCACCTATTGCCTTAAGAGATGCTACGTCCTCATGTGTCTTTATGCCGCTCTCTGCGACGAAGATTACATCCGAAGGAACGAGCTTACGAAGGTTGGCGCTGTTACCGGTATCTACGGTAAAGTCCTTAAGGTTACGGTTATTGACGCCTACTATCCTCGCACCTGCATCAAGTGCCATTCCTATCTCATCTTCGTTATGAGTCTCCACTATGGCAGACAGTCCCATGCCGTCGCAGATATCGATATACTCTTTTATCTGCTCGGTACTTAAGATAGAGCATATAAGGAGCACTGCGGATGCACCCAGGACCTTAGCTTCGTAGATCATGTACTCATCTACTGTAAAGTCCTTGCGGATACAGGGTATCTTCACGGAGGAAGCTATCTCCTTCAGGTACTCGTCGGAACCTAAGAACCACTTGGGCTCCGTAAGCACCGAGATACAGTCTGCTCCTGCCTTCTCGTAGTCCTTAGCTATCTGAAGATAGGGAAAGTCCTCTGCGATAAGACCTTTACTGGGAGAAGCTTTCTTGCACTCACATATAAAGGACATACCTTCCTTGGCAAGAGCCTTCTCGAATCTGAACTCCGAACAGGGAAGGCTCTCTGCCTTAGAGCGGATATCGGCAAGAGAGAGCTTCTTCTTGTTCTCTTCAGTTCTCAGGCGAGCATATGCTGCGAGTTCGTCCAGGATCGTCATGTGATCAGATCTCCTCGTTACTTATCTTTATGAACTTCTCGAGGGTCTCCTTTACCTTACCGGAATCAAGGAGCTCACCTGCGAGCTTAACGCCGTCCTCGAAGGAATCAGCTTTACCTGCGATGTAAAGACCTGCACCTGCATTAAGAAGGACTGTATTTCTCTTATGTCCCTTCTGACCGTCAAGAAGATCTCTTACGATCTGTGCGTTCTCGGCAGGGTCTCCGCCCTTCAAGTCATCCTTGGAGCACTTCTCCATACCGAACATCTCGGGCTCGATGGTATATACCTTATACCATCCGTCCTTGAACTCACATACCGTCGTAGGAGCACTAAGAGAGATCTCATCGAGCTTATCCTTACCGTATACGACCATACCTCGCTTTACGCCAAGGGACATAAGAACTCGTGCTAGGGGCTCGATAAGATATTCGTCGTAAACTCCCAGAAGCTGCATGGAAGGTACGGCCGGGTTAGTAAGGGGGCCGAGGATGTTGAATACGGTCCTGAAGCCCAATTCCTTACGGATAGGTCCTACATACTTCATAGATGTGTGATACTTCTGTGCGAAGAAGAAGCACATACCTACTTCCTTTAAGAGCTTTACGCACATCTCGGGGCTCTGATCGATATTAACGCCCAAAGCCTCAAGGCAGTCGGCTGTTCCGCACTTGGAGGAAGCGGCCCTGTTACCGTGCTTAGCTACCTTAACTCCGCCTGCTGCGCAGACAAGAGCGGATACTGTGGAGATATTAAAGCTCTGAGCTCCGTCTCCGCCTGTTCCTACGATCTCGAGTACATCCAGTCCCGTCTCGACCTTGGTAGCGTGATCTCTCATGGCCTTAGCGCAGCCTGCGATCTCGTCTGTTGTCTCAGCCTTAGCACTCTTAGTGGAAAGAGCTGCGAGAAATGCCGCATTCTGAGTGGGAGTAGTCTCACCGCTCATTATCTCGTTCATTACGGTATATGCCTCATCGTATGTAAGGTCTTCCTTATTAACTATCTTAACTATTGCTTCCTTGATCATTTCCTGTCACTCCTTTATAAAGTTCTTAAGTATCGTCATGCCTTCAGGTGTCATTATTGATTCGGGATGGAACTGTACTCCGTATACCGGATACTCCTTATGTGATACTGCCATTACCTCGTTATCCTTGGTCACTGCCGTTACCTTGAGGCAATCTGGGATCGTATCCTTATCGGCAATAAGGGAATGGTATCTCGCTACCTTTATCTTCTCGGGAAGTCCCGCGAAAAGCTTATCTTTGGTATCTATCGTGACCTCCGACTGCTTGCCGTGCATAAGCTTGGGGGCATATGTAACGGTAGCACCGAAAGCCATTGATATCGCCTGATGTCCGAGGCACACACCGAGGATCGGTATCTTGCCTTTAAGTTCCTTTATGACATCTACGATGACGCCTGCGTTCTCAGGTCTTCCGGGACCCGGGGAGAGGACTATCCTTGAAGGATTAAGTGCCTCTATCTCCTTTACCGTAAGCTCATCATTTCGAATTACTTTAATATCTTCCGTTATACTTCCTATGAACTGATAGAGGTTATAGGAGAAGCTGTCGTAATTATCTATAAGTAAGATCATGCCTCGTCCTCCTGTGCTGCCTTGAGAGCATTGATAACTGCTCTTGCCTTGTTAAGTGTCTCCTCGTATTCCTTCTCGGGTACTGAATCGTATACGATACCTGCACCGCTTCGAACGAATACCTTGCCGTTCTTCTTGTAAGCGATCCTTATGGCGATACATGTATCCATGTTGCCGGAGAAATCGATATATCCGATGGCACCGCCGTAGATACCTCTCTTGTTATTCTCAAGTTCGCCTATGAGCTGGCATGCTCTTATCTTGGGAGCACCTGATAATGTACCTGCGGGAAGTACTGCCTCTACCGCATCAAGTGCATCCTTATCGGGCCTTATCTTACCTCTTACGGTAGATCCGATATGCATAACGTGTGAGAATCTCTCGATAGAGTGAAGCTTCTCGACTTCTACTGTTCCGAACTTACTTATCTTGCCTAAGTCATTTCTTCCGAGGTCTACGAGCATGTTGTGCTCTGCAAGTTCCTTCTCATCGCGAAGAAGATCTCTCTCAAGAGCTTCATCTTCTGCTTCCGTTCTTCCCCTGGGTCTTGTACCTGCCAGCGGGAATGTATGAAGGACACCGTCTTTGAGGTTAACAAGGGTCTCGGGAGAAGCACCCGCCACTTCAACGTCCGTTCCGGAGAAGTAGAACATATAAGGAGAAGGATTGATGGTCCTTAAATATCTGTATGTATCAAGAAGGGATCCTTCGAACTTTGCGCTAAGGCGGTTGGAAAGAACGATCTGGAAGATATCACCTTCGTAGATATACTGCCTTGCCTTCTGTACCATATCGCAGAATGTCTCCTTATCGAAGAGGGGCTTGGGCTCTTCAAGGAGTCTTCCCTTGTGCTCGCCTTCGGGCTTTCCGTTAACGATAAGGTCCCTGATCCTCTCGATCTCCATGACTGCCTTGTTATATCCGACGTCGCCGTCCTTAACGTACATATTGGAGATGATGATTATCTTCTGTGCGTAGTTATCGAATGCGATGACCTTATCAAAGAGCATGAGGTCTATGTCCTTGAAGCCCTCTTCATCTACTGTGTCCACCTTGGCGGTAGGCTCGCTGTAGTAGAGGTAATCGTAGGAGAAATAACCTACGAGTCCGCCTGTGAACGGAGGGAGATATGAGAATCTGGGGCTCCTGTATTCGCTCAATATCTGACGAAGATACTTATTGGGGTCATCTGTCTCGATGCTCACATCCCCGATCTTCATCTTGCCGTCGTTGACAGTAACGGAGATCTTGGGGTCAAATCCCAGGAATGTATAGCGTCCCCATCTCTCACTCTCTGCTACGGACTCGAGCATGTAGCAGTGCGTAGAGACGGTCTTTAAGATCTTCATGGTCTCGATGGGAGTCCTGATGTCGGAAAGGATCTCAGTACTTATCGGAATGATGTCGTACTTTCCTTCCGAAGCCAGTGTCTTTACCTTGGATAGTTCAGGTAAGATCTTCATATGTTTTCCTCCTTTTACTGTTCCGGAGGAAACAAAAATCCTCAACAGAACACTGATGTTTCTGTCAAGGACGAAATGATTCGCGGTGCCACCTTGATTCACGACAAATGCCGTGCACTTAGCAGGATACTATCATATCCCCGGCAAGTAACGCATGCCCTCGCGTTGCAGAATACTTTGCTATATAGCATTTGACTGCACCCTCAGCGGTCCATTTGATGACTAGTCTTCCGCCGGATTCTCAGCATCGCCGGCTCTCTGTGGGATCATGATCACCTTTATCTCCGCGTCAACGGTTTGGTTTATAGTCAGAATATTAGCACTATGATATTTCTCTTGTAAATATAAGATTTTTGTTTTCCTTGCATATGCTCTGTATCGATATATCGATATACAGATCCATGATCAAGAATAATTAATCCTTGGTGCACAGATTATTCACATATAGTCCCGGATCAAACACTATAATATCAATATGAGACTTTGCGTATTTATCGGTGATATGTACAGGGATTTTGCCCTGGCTATATTGAAGCATCTCGACAGCTATGCCCTTGATAAAGGGTATCGGATCGACGTGTTCGGTACTTGTTCGGTCCCTTCGACCAATCCTTTACACGTAATAGGATTAAAGAGCATATTGTCCCTTCCGGATCTTTCTTCCTACGACGGTATAATCTTGTGCTATGATACTCTCGTTCACGAAGGCATGGCCAAGGATCTCATAGAAGATATTTCCGGTTCCGAAGACTCTCCTCCTCTCGTATGCATCAGATCCGGACTTCCCGGGACATATCGCGTATTACCCGATAACAGAAAGATGATGCACGATATCGCAGCATTTGTCATAAGCAAATGCCACTCATCAGATATCGGATTTGTCACAGGCAATCTTGCGATGCCCGACTCGTACGAGAGATGGGACGGCTTTAAGGATTCCATGGCAGAAGCCGGATATGAGACATCGGATGAACTTGTCTTCCACGGAAATTACTGGATAACACAGGCCGTCGAGACAGCAGATCATTTTATAAAACCTGACGGCACATTACCGGAAGCCATCATATGCTCTAACGACTACGAAGCCATTGCTCTTTGCGACGAACTTGTAAAGAGAGGCTATTCCATTCCCGGAGATACGCTTATAAGCGGAATAGATAATACTTTCGAAGGACAGAACCATATTCCTTCATTAACTACTATCGAGATCGCTAAGTCCGATTTTGTCGATGCCGCAATACAGGCTTTGATCGACCTTAAAGCGGGTAAGGACATCGATCTTAACATCCCTGTTCCCGCGAAGATAATCCCAAGAGAGAGTACCGGCGATCCTATGGAAGAGCGAGATCTGTATAAGACTCTTTGCACTCTGACCGCCAATGCTTCGGCTGCTATGGATGCCGGACGTGAATACGTGATCT
>JAEEGL010861138.1_pt1 | contig 15413 bp, 13 predicted proteins | sample 9134231 | NCBI WGS metagenome assembly JAEEGL01 (sample SAMN16246548, study PRJNA631951) | gut metagenome | biome: gut microbiome; feature: rumen; material: fiber-attached | host: Bos | place: Iran: Karaj | collected 2018-10 | reverse complement strand
TCCTCACCAACTATTCCTCCTCTTTCAGGGATAGTCCCAAAGTGGGCTAAAAACCAAAAACTGCCAAGGAATCAACCTTGGCAGTTTTGTAATCCATTGATTTTCAATATATTATAAAATCAATATTCCTCCTCGTTAAAGAAAAAATCTTCTTTGGTGGGGTAGTCGGGCCAGATGTCCTCGATGGTTTCGTAAATCTCACCGTCATCTTCGAGTTCCTGAAGGTTCTCAAGTACTTCCTCGGGAGCGCCCGAACGGGTTGCGTAATCTATAAGTTCATCTTTTGTCGCCGGCCAGGGAGCATCGTCCAGATTGCTGGCTAAATCTAAAGTCCAAAACATAGCAATTTCAAATTTGGCCGCTAATATAGACAAAATTTCAATAATCCAAGCTATTTGATTTCACACTTCCATTCCCCTCTTCCGAGCTGGAACACGGCGAACCCCTCCTCAAACCTGTAAGAGCGCGATTTCCCGTTAACATAAAGATGTCCTCCGGCCACGGGAAGCCACACTTCGGCACGGGCCCCGGAAGGGACATCCAGATCCAGTTTGAACGATTCTCCGTTTTCGAAAGCGCAGCCGATACCTCCCAGCACCGTAGGCACCAGGGCCGAAGCACTCTCCAGCCCTCCTGGGCGAGGCATCACCCGGAAGCGTCGAAAACCAGGCTCCAGCGGCTCAATGCCCATCAGCTTGCGGGGAATCACGTTGGCAGGAGCCGAACCCCATGCATGGTTCCAGTCCAGGTTGGACTTGAACACGGGATCCCAGGCTTCCAGCGTGACCGTGGAACCGATCCTGAGCATATTGTACCAGCTCCTCCGTCCTGTCGAGGCCATCAGCGAAAGCGCGTAGGCATCCTCACCGGCGTCGAAGAGTCCGTCCAGCAGGAACTGGGCTCCGTAGACGCTGCACGCCATACCCCGGGAGCGGATGAAGCCGATGACGGAACCGCGGTGCTCCTCGGGCACCATTCCGAAAGCGAGCGGAAACATATTGGCATGCAGCGAATGATGGCCGGTGTCCAGTCCGTCCCGGTAGCAGCCGGCCGAGGCATCGAACAGAAGCGCATTGACTGCATCCCGCACCGCTGCGGCATCCCTTTCAAAGCCCCTGGCGTCAGAGCGCCGCCCGAGCGCGCGGGCAATACGGGACATCAGCACGAGAGATTCATAATGCCAGGCATTCACCGCCGTGTTATAGTCCGTCAGGACATATCCGTCAGCCTCCCCCGCTTCTTTCTTGTCTATGCCGAACGAACCGCTGCGCGGCCAGTCGACTATATCCTTGATAGGATCCTTTCCGGAATAATTCAGGTCCCGGCACAGTTCCTCAGTCAAAAGCCCGGTCCTGGTGCTTATCAACCCGTTAGGCATACGCAGGGCGGAAAGGGTCTTCCGTTTCAGAATCTCATAAAACTTGCGTATCAAGGCCTTGTCCCCTGTGTAAAGATAATCGTACCAGGCGATGGAAACCATCTGCAGATGCCATTCCGTAGGCCATGTCGGATGCTCGAAAAGATATTCCGCAGTCCTCCTGGCGACGGAGTACTCCGCATCCACCCCGTAATGGGAAAGCTGGTTTATAAGCGCATCGGCCTCATAAGGAATCCGCTCCCTGTCCCCGTCGACGTACACGCCGGCAAAAGAAGTCGCCTTGACCGAATACTTGCAAAGGTCCCAGACCTTGTTCAGGACGCTGTCGGAGCAATGGAAATCCGATGCAGAATCATTGAAGGGATAATGGACGTCATCACGAAAAAAACGCACAACGGCCCCTTCTGGAAGGCCTTCAAGCTCGCAGTACCGGAACGGATAGACCTCCCCAATATAATCCGGCATCAGGACGGGAAGCGTCCCGGAAGAAGTCGGGGTGCGGCGAGTATTCCTGGGATCGGGGACGAGTTCCAGGGCATAAGGATGCTTTCCGGCTTCAAGATGCAAAGCATAGCGGCAGTACCGTACCGAGCCTCCGGGACTGCGATTCACCCGACCCCCAAGGGCGGATTCACCCAGATGCACGGTCACTTCGCTCCCGCACGGCAGTTCCGCCTCGAAGCGCAGCTGCCCGAAAGCAGCCCTGCCGAAATCGGCGAAAAGGACTCCCCCGGCGGGAGAAGAAACAGAAACGGGTTCACACGTGGTCTTCACAAGCTGCTTCACCGGGAAACGGCGGTAAAGCGGATCCACACCCCGGCCAGGAGCCGGAAGCACGGCCGCCAAAGCGCAGAGCAGGAACAGAAGGCGCCTCATTGACATGTCCTTGCTATGGCATCGAGGTCATAATCGGCCTTGATCTTATCTATAATGGCACATACGACCTTGAATGCACGGCTGTCCCTGGTATAGACGGCCGGAGTTATGAACTTCACCCTGCCCTGCCTCAGAAGCTTGCGGGCAGTGGCTTTCTTGGCGTCGTTGGAAGGGTCGTAGACGGCTATGGAGTTCCCGCCGAACATCCCGACGATCTTCATGCACGGAACGTCGGTCTCCCCGTCTCCCAGATAAATCATATGCGTGAAAGGCACCCTCTTCTTGTCCTCCGCGACGCTGGAATTGACCTGCTTGTTGTCACGGGACGAGAAGATGCCCTTGCTGATCTTGAACAAGAACTGGGTCTTCGCCGTATAATCGACGGCTATGCCGGGCCACTCGGCCTCTCCCGCCTCGTCATACAGGAACGAACCGGCGAAGATATGCTTGAACTCCTTCGCGATCGGAGAACCCTCCACTATCTCCTTCAGCCCGGAAGAATTGATATAATGCTCCACCCTGACACCCTTTGATGCCCCGTACCTGTTGATGAGGCCGAACCACTCGCGCACGCCCTCGAAGAGCTCGATATCCTTTCCGAAACGGTGGAAATCGGAGCGGCGCAGATGTATTCCATTGGCTTTTGCCTCGTCAAACATGAGCTTCATATATGCAAGGACGTTGCTGGCATCCTGGCCGCGGGCGATATCATCGCTCATCGTCCAGAACTCGGGAACAGTCTTGCCGACGGCCTGGATGAAGCCGAACTCCTGCATGTTGCCGGGAGACAAGGTGCCGTCGAAATCGTAGATAAGTGCGACTATAGGTTTCTTCATGATGCAAATATCCGAAAAAAATGCAACAATCCTCAACCAAGACTCATCTTTAAGGATGTAAACAAAGCAAACGATATGAAAAAACTGCTTTCCATTATCCTGGCCGCCGCACTCGCAGCACCCCTTGCATCGGCCAGATCCATCTCCGACCGGGCTATTTCCGGCGACGATACCGACAGGTGGGAAATCACAGCCGGCGTGTCGGCCATCAACTATTTCAACATGATATTGTACATCTTCCCCGCCGCTTTGACCAACAGTCCGGACGACGGATTGGAAAACACCCCGGAGTTCGCATGGCCCGGCAGTTTCACGATACAACCCCGTTTCAATGTCAACCGCTGGTTCAGCGTGGGCATGGAGTTCGCCGGACAGTACTGGAATTCCCACGGCTACAAGACCGAGGACATAACGGATCCTGACACCGGGGATGTCACCGGCCAGAAGAAGACATACAAGGGAACGGCTTCGATGCTTGTTCTCGCGGCCATGCCGACCGCCCATTTCAAATACATGGTCCACCCCAGATGCACCCTCTACGGAGAAGCACAGCTCGGCGTCGCATACTATTCATTCAACCGCAGCGATGATCCCAACAACGTGATTTTCTCGTTCCAGGCCATCCCCTTCGGCGTGACCTTCGGAAGGGACCTGTACGGATTCGCGGAAGTAGGAATAGGGACCCAATGGATGGGCGGACACATCGGGGTCGGCTACCGCTTCTGACAATTTGTCACTGGAACATATTTTGATTTTCAACAAGACCGGGCGCAGCAAAGCGTCCGGTTTTTTGAATATAAGTACAAGAGATATGGCAGAAAAATCAACAAAAGGGACAATCGGCGTGACCACCGAGAACATCTTCCCCGTAATCAAGCAGTTTCTTTATTCAGACCATGAAATATTCCTGCGCGAACTCGTAGCCAACGCAGTCGACGCCACACAGAAGCTCAAGGCCCTTGCCTCCTGCGGGGACTTCAAGGGCGAGCTCGGAGACCTGAAAGTCCGCATCGAACTCGACGAGAAGAAAAAGACCCTGAAAGTAATCGACAACGGCATAGGCATGACCGAAGAAGAGGTCGACAAATATATCAACCAGATCGCTTTCTCTTCCGCCGGAGAGTTCCTCGAGAAATACAAGGATCAGGCTGCCGGGATAATCGGCCACTTCGGACTCGGATTCTACTCGGCCTTCATGGTCTCGAAGACGGTGACCATCGAGACCCTCAGCTGGAAGGAAGGCTCCGCTCCCGTGAAATGGACCTGCGACGGTTCCCCGGAGTACAAGATGTCCGCCTGCAGCAAGGAAGACAGGGGTACGGTAATCACGCTGCACCTTGACGCCGATTCCGAAGAATTCGCCTCGAAGGGGCGTATCGAGGCCCTCCTCGGCAAATACTGCAAGTTCATGCCGGTGCCGGTCGTATTCGGCAAGAAGACCGAATGGAAGGACGGCAAGAGCGTCGAGACTGAAGAGGACAACGTAATCAATTCCATCGAGCCCATCTGGACCAAGGCCCCGTCCGAACTCAAGGAGGAGGACTACAAGGAATTCTACCGCAAGCTCTATCCTATGGAAGAGGAGCCCATGTTCTGGATCCACCTCAACGTGGACTATCCCTTCACCCTGACCGGGGTCCTTTATTTCCCGAAGATAAAGGAGCGCATGGCCATCGACAAGAACAAGATCCAGCTCTACTGCAACCAGATGTTCGTCACTGACCACGTGGACAACATCGTGCCGGACTTCCTGACCCTGCTGCACGGCGTCATAGACTCCCCCGACATCCCCCTGAACGTGTCCCGGAGCTACCTGCAGAGCGACGCCAACGTGAAGAAGATTTCCACCTACATCACGAAGAAGGTCGCAGACCGCCTCGAAGAGATATTCAAGGAGCAGAGGGACCAGTTCGAAAGCAAGTGGGACAACATCAAGCTCTTCATCGAATACGGCATGCTCTCCGACGAGAAATTCTGCGAGAGGGCCTTGCAGTTCGCGTTGCTCAAGAACACCGACGGGAAGTACTTCCCCATCGACGACTACCGCAAGGCCGTCGAATCGGCACAGACCGACAAGGACAAGAAGGTCGTATTCCTGTATGCCACCGATACCGAGGCCCAGTTCGCCCCTGTCGAGCAGGCAAAGAACCTCGGATACGACGTCCTGCTGATGGACTGCGAACTCGACTCCCACTATGTCAACCTGCTGGAGCAGAAACTGAAGGACGTGCGTTTCGCCCGCGTGGATTCAGATTCCGTCGAGAACCTCATCCCGAAGGAAGACAAGGTCAGGCCGGAACTGTCGGAAGACGACAAAAAGGCCCTCGACGAGCTTTTCAAGGCTGTCCTTCCGGAAGGCAACGATTACATGGTCGAAGCGCAGAACCTCGGAGAGAAATCTGCTCCGGTCGTAATCACCCAGAATGAATTCATGCGCCGCTACCGCGAAATGAGCGCACTCGGCGGAGGCCTGAACTTCTACGGGCAGATGCCGAATTCATACAACATCCTCGTCAACATGGAGAACCCCCTTATCTCGAAGATATGGGAAAAGAAAGACAAGGACGACGCTCTGCTGAAACAGGTTGTCGACCTTGCCCTCCTTTCAAACGGGATGCTGAAAGGCAAAGACCTCGCGGCCTTTATTTCGCGCAGCGAAGCCCTGCTTTCTGGCCAATCAGATAAATGACGGCTGCAACGGCCATCCCGTTGATCGAGGGGATGCCCCACTTCACCAGGTTGGCCACGACGGCGCCGGCGATCACGCCGCAAACCGCCCACCAGTTGACAGCCTTGATCTCGACCTTATCCTCACGGTACGCTTTCCTGTTAAGGAAGTAGCTGAGGATAAGGATTATTCCTATGGGCGGCAGGGTGCAGTTCAGCACGTTCAGCCAGCCGCAGAAATTCCAGTACAGCCACACCGCGGCGGCAGTTCCGATGGCGCCTCCGATCAGGACCATGGCTTTCTTGGGCAGTCCGAAGATGTTCGCCAGGCCGAGGCCGGAAGTATACAAGGCATTGTCGTTGGTGGTCCAGATATTGAGTCCGAGGACGATCACCGCGAAGTAGAAGAGGTTCAGGTTGAGCATGACCTCGAAGATGTCGTTGCCGCCCACGTAAATGCTGGAAACGGCCCCGAAGAAGAACATCAGGCTGTTGCCGAGGAAGAAAGCGATCACGGTGACAATGGCCCCGATCTTGCCGTTTTTGGCAAAACGGGTGAAGTTCGGAGTCGCCGTTCCTCCCGAAACGAAGCTTCCGATGACAAGGCCGGCCCCGGCTATGATGGAGAGGTCCTTGGTACCCTTGGAGAACTGCTCGATAAGTGATGAATCCCCGTTCCTTACGGCCATGACCATGGCCACGGTGCCGAGGATGGCGACCAGCGGCACGGCGACGTAACTGACGATAGTCAGGCTTTTGATCCCGAAATATGCGCTCGCGGTCATGAGGACGCCGGCAACGACGACCATGACGTAGCCCTGCCAGGGCATCTGGTCGGGAGTAACTTCCAGGTGCAAGAGTTCCTTGGCCACGGGGATGGCGAACATCGCGAGGCCGACTCCGAACCAGCCGATCTGCGTGAAGCTGATCATCGCACTGGGAAGCCAGCTGCCCTTGCGGCCGAAGCTGCGGTGCGCGAGCATGTCGAGGGTCAGGCCGCTTTCCGCGCCGATGAAGCCGAGAGTTCCGGTGTAGGCGCCGAGGATGGCGCCGCCGAGAAGCAGCGCTGCGATGAATCCGCCGAAATCAAGGCCGGCGGCGAGGTTCTGGCCAGCCCACATGCTGGCGGAGAAGAAGGTGAAACCGAGCATGATCATGAACATGCTCATGGTGCTCTTACGGCCCGAAGCGCCTATCGCGCCGGTCGTGTAATCAGCATCGAAGCTCTTTTTACCTTTGCTCATATTGAATCAATTGTTGATGTAGTCAGCCATGGTCCCGGAGAATTCGGAAATCCTCCTGCGGCAGATTTCTTCAAGGGAACGCCCTTCCGCGGCACGCAGGAAGGCCTTTTCTTCCGAATACAGATCCTCCAGCCCGTCCAGGTCCCGGTAAACGCAAACTTCCTTCCAGGTACTGAACCCGGCATCGGGCCGATGCCCCGCCTTCTCTTCTAAAAAGTCCCTCATGGAACTCGCCGGAGCGGCTTCCAGCAGGTCGTTCCAATAATCCAGGACTTCCTTGCAGTGCATGGGTATCTCATAGCGGCGCGCCCCGCCGTCGTAGATGATGCACTTTTCGAACAGGGCGTCGCCAGTCGACAGGATATGGCGCCGGAAATCCGGGGAGATCACTCCTCCCTTCCAGCCGAAATCGATCCCGGGGACGTTAACCCCGGTGACACCCTTGTCCTTATACAGTCCGAAAGCGCCCTCGTAAAAGACGCAGCAGCAGCCTTCGAAATCGGGGAACAGTCCCCGGACGAACTCCGTCAGGCCCTCGAGCAGGGGGATGGCCTCCATGCCCCCGATGGTGAAGACTATTATCCTCCTGATGCTGCCTCCTCCCCTGTGGAATATGTCGACAACTTCCTTGAGGCAGCGCCGGAAAGTGTCCCCGGTGGCTATGATGTCCCCTATCATGAGGGTGCAATCCTTGCAGACGACGAGCTTTTCGTAGCGAAGGTCCAGCCCTTCGATCACGCCGTTCCGGATGACCCTCTCGCAGGAGACGAACTGCATGTTGGTGACCCTTATGCCGAGCGAATGGCAGCACTCCTCCAGGGGGTAGTTGAGCCCGCCTCGGAGTATCGTCAGGATGTTGACGTCCTCCCCGAGCAGGCCGTCTTTCCGCAGCTGCCCCATGGCTTCCCGCGTCGCGGGCAGCATCGAAAGATAGGCATCGTATCCCACCACCTCGGGGCTGGCCATCAGCCTGCGTGTCCCGGGGGAACTCACGATGCGGTATTCATTACGGAAGGACCCGGCTTCCAGCTTGTAGATGCTTGTTCCGGCAGGCGAACCGACGCTGCGAAGGCTCAACCCGTTAAAAATATCTGCCATAACCGGGATTCAAAAATATAAAAAACAATCTCTGTCCGTCCGGCTTGTTGATAAGTTTTGCAAAACTGTTAGTAACTCTTTTCGTAGCAGCCGCAATTCTTCCCTATATTTGTGTTTGAAAAAATATAGCGCATATGTCATTCCTGGATGAAAAAATCGCACTTGAGGGATTGACCTTCGACGATGTATTGCTTATTCCCGCGTACTCCGAGGTTCTCCCGAGGGAAGTCTGTCTGAAAAGCCGCTTTTCGCGTAATATCGCCCTTAACATACCGATCGTATCCGCAGCAATGGATACCGTAACTGAGGCGCCGATGGCCATCGCCCTGGCAAGGGAAGGAGGTATCGGCGTCATTCATAAGAACATGTCGATAGCCGAGCAGGCCGCGCAGGTCCGCAAGGTGAAGAGGGCCGAAAGCGGGATGATCAACGACCCTATCACGATACGCGCTGACCAGACCGTCGGCGACGCTCTCGCCCTGATGCAGGAAAACCACATAGGAGGCATTCCCGTCACTGACGACAAGGGCCTGCTGGTCGGAATCGTAACGAACCGCGACGTCCGTTTCCAGGACGACATGTCCGTAAGGATCAAGGAAGTAATGACGTCCAGCGGACTCGTAACGATCTCGGATACCAAGACGGACAGGGCCGAAGTCAAGGCAGTCCTGCAGAAGCACAAGGTCGAGAAGCTACCCGTCGTGGACAAGAACGGCAAGATCGTCGGCCTGATTACCTACCGCGACATCCAGAAGGAAAAGGAGCATCCCAACGCTTGCAAGGACTCGCTAGGCAGGCTCAGGGTGGCCGCCGGAATCGGCATAACCCCGGATGCGGCCGACCGTGTCCGTGCCCTCGTGGCCGAGGGGGTAGACGCGGTGGTGCTCGACAGCGCCCACGGCCACAGCAAGGGTGTGCTCGACAAACTGCGTGAGATCAAATCCATCTTCCCCAAGCTGGATGTGGTCGTAGGCAACATCGCCACCGCCGATGCCGCAAAGGCCCTCATTGAAGCCGGAGCGGACGGCATCAAGGTCGGAATCGGGCCCGGCTCCATCTGCACGACCCGCATAGTCGCCGGCGTGGGCGTACCCCAGCTGACCGCGATTTACGAATGTTCCAAGGTCGCCGACGCGCTCGGCATCCCCGTCATCGCGGACGGCGGGCTGCGCTATTCGGGCGACGTCGTCAAGGCCCTCGCCGCCGGAGGCGACTGCGTGATGTGCGGTTCGATGTTCGCCGGCACGGAAGAGGCCCCAGGCGAGACCATCATCTACAACGGACGCAAATTCAAGACCTACCGCGGCATGGGCTCCCTGGACGCCATGCAGGCGGGATCCAAGGACCGCTACTTCCAGGACAAGGAGACAGAAACAAAGAAACTCGTCCCCGAGGGCATCGTCGGGCGCGTTCCCTACAAGGGCACCCTGGAAGAAACCGTCTACCAGCTCATCGGCGGCCTCAAGTCCGGAATGGGCTACTGCGGGGCGAAGGATATCGCGACGCTCAAGAAAGCCCGCTTCACGAAGGTCACGGCCAGCGGCATGGCTGAAAGCCACCCGCACGACGTCACCATCACCAAGGAAACACCCAACTATTCCAGAGGAGAATAAAGACAATGTACAACAACGAGAAACTGAACCCAAAGGCTTTCATCGCCGAACAGGTCGCCGCCATCAGGGAGCAGGTCGGACAGGATGTAGTGATCCTGGGCCTGTCCGGAGGCGTTGACTCCACCGTCACTGCGACCCTTGTCAACAAGGCCATCGGAGACCGTCTCCACTGCATCTTCGTGGACCACGGCCTTCTCCGCAAGCACGAATTCGAAGATGTCCTCGAGCAATACAAGGGCATGGGACTCAACGTAAAGGGAGTACGCGCCGCCGACCGCTTCTTCGCGGCATGCAAGGGCATCACCGACCCCGAACTCAAGCGCAAGGCGATAGGCAAGACCTTCATCGACATCTTCGACGAAGAGGCGCAGAAGGTAAAGGATGCCCGCTGGCTGGCCCAGGGGACGATCTGGCCCGACATCGCGGAATCCAAATCGGACAAGGGAACCGTGAAGAGCCACCACAACGTGGGCGGCCTGCCCGAAAAGATGAACCTGGGTCTCGTCGAACCCCTGAAATACCTTTATAAATATGAAGTACGCCAGGTAGGCGAAGAACTCGGCATCGACCCGAAGCTCATCGGCCGCCATCCTTTCCCCGGTCCCGGCCTCGGAGTCCGCTGCCTCGGGGATCTCACACCCGAGAAGATCGCCATCCTGCAGGAAGCCGACGCCATCTGGATCGACGCCCTTCGCGAATCCGGCTGGTACGACAAGATCTGGCAGGCAGGAGCCATTCTCGTTCCGGTCAAGACCACCGGCATCACCGACGGCCGCCGCACCTACGCCAACGTGATAGCCCTGCGCGCAGTCAACAGCGTCGATGCCGTGACCGCGCAGATAGTCCGCCTGCCCTGGGACCTTCTCGACCAGGTCCAGAGGGACATCATCGCCAAGGTTGACGGCGTCAACCGCGTAGTATTCGACATTTCATCAAAACCTCAAGCTACAATAGAATGGGAATAGGTATTTATGACGCCCGTACCCTTGGTAAGGGCAGAATGATGGTGCTCGGAGCCCAGCACCTCTTCGCAATGTTCGGAGCCACCGTGCTCGTTCCGGTCATCACCGGCCTGTCAGTCTCCGCCACCCTGCTCTTCGCCGGCATCGGCACCCTCATCTTCCACTGCTGCACCAAATTCAAGGTGCCGGCATTCCTGGGATCCTCCTTCGCTTTCCTCGGAGGTTATGCAGCCATCACGCAGATGGGACAGTCCCAGGGACTCAGCCTCGCGCAGTCTCTCCCCTACGCCTGCCTCGGCGTGTTCTGCGCGGGCCTGATGTACTTCATCCTCGCCGGGCTCTTCCGGGCCTTCGGCACGAAGAAAGTCATGAAGTTCTTCCCTCCCGTCGTCACCGGTCCCATCATCATAGCCATAGGACTGTGCCTCAGCGGCACCGCCATCCAGAGCTGCAGCAGCAACTGGTGGATCGCCATCCTGGCAATCGCCATCATAATCGTCTGCAACATCTGGGGCAAGAAGATGGTCAAGATCGTTCCCATCCTGCTCGGAGTCCTCGGCTCCTACATCGTGGCTGCCTGCTTCGGCCTCGTGGACTGGACTCCCGTCAAGGAAGCCGCTTGGATCGGGTTCCCCTTCAAGATGCAGGACACCGTGTTCTCCATCGTGAAGAGCCCCGACTGGGGTCTCGTTGTCGCAGCCATCATCGCGATACTCCCGATCTCGCTGGCCACCATGGTCGAGCACATCGGGGACATGTGCGCCATCTCCTCCACCACGGGGATCAACTATCTTGAGGATCCGGGCCTGCACAGGACCCTGCTCGGAGACGGTCTCGCGACGAGCCTCGCTTCGCTCTTCGGCGCTCCCGCCAACACCACCTACGGAGAGAACACCGGCGTGCTGAACATCACGAAGGTCTTCGACCCGAGGGTCATCCGCATCGCGGCCATCTTCGCCATCATCCTGTCCTTCTGTCCGAAGTTCGCGGCAGTCATCGCAGTTATGCCCGCTGCCACCATCGGCGGTGTCAGCCTCGTGCTCTATGGTATGATAAGCGCGGTCGGCGTACGCAACGTGGTCGAGAACCAGGTTGATTTCACCGAGTCAAGGAACCTGATCATCGCCGCCATCATCCTCGTCCTTGCCATCGGCATCAAGTACGGGGCCGGCGACGCCATCAGCATCGGCTTCACCTCGCTCAGCGGCCTTGCTGTCGCAGCCCTCGTCGGAATCATCCTGAACGCCATCCTCCCCGGCAACACCTATGAATTCGGCAAGAACCAGAGAGGCGAGATGGCCGTCAACTTCGGCGGTGACCATACCGCGGAAATTAAAGAAAACAAGGAGTAGGAAATGACCGTAGAAGAACTCAGGAAACACATCAGGGTCGTCCCGGACTTTCCCGTCAAAGGTATACAGTTCCAGGATGTAACTACTCTCTTCAAGGACAAGGACTGCCTCAGCACCATGCTGGACATGCTCTACGAAGAGTACAAGGACAAGGGCATCACTAAGATCATCGGAGTTGAATCCCGCGGATTCCTCCTTGGTCCCGCCCTCGCCGTCAGGCTCGGCGCCGGATTCGTCCTCGCCCGCAAGAAAGGCAAGCTTCCCGCCGACACGATCTGCGAGAGCTACACCAAGGAATACGGCACGGACATCATCGAGATCCATCGCGACGCCATCACCGAAGATGACGTATGCGTGCTCCACGACGACTTGCTGGCAACCGGAGGCACCATAGCCGCCGCATGGAGGCTTGTCCAGAAGTTCCATCCGAAAAAGGCATACCTGTCTTTCATCATAGACCTGACGGACTGCCCCAAGCTCCCGGAATTCCCCAGGGAAGCTCCCTGCCACTCCCTGATTGAAGTCATTGAGAATCCTGTTTAATCTTATTAATAACCAGCTCCGCTCCTACGCGTGCGGGGCAAAAAACCAAAACCTTTATGAAAAAGAGATTCTTTTTCGCAGCAGCGGCCGCTGCCCTCGCCGTAAGCCAGATGGCCTCGGCACAGACCAACTTCCAGACTTTCTACGATTTCGGTAGAAACCACTTCACCACGACCCTTGAAGGTTTCCACACCGACAACTGGGGTAACACCTTCTTCTTCATCGACTATGACTACAACGCAAAGGATGCGAACGACAATGTCATAGGCGTGAGCGGAAGCTACTTTGAAATCGCACGCTGCCTGAACTTCTGGCAGGACAGCTCCCTCGGAGCCCTCAGCGCGCAGGTCGAGTACAACGGCGGCGTCGGATTCGGCAACCAGAACTTCCTGTTCGGTGCGGACTACTTCATGCACAATGCCGATTTCAGCAACACCTTCAACTTCAAGCTCCTCTACAAGACCTTCTGCGGCAACGCTTCCAGCGACCTCCCGCTGCAGTTCACCTTCGTATGGGGCATGCAGGACCTGCTCGGCGTGAAGGGCCTCCGCTTCAGCGGTTTCCTTGATATCTGGGGAGAGAACGTCACCGCTTTCGCTGAGGATCCCACCTCCTCCAAGTTCCTCAAGGACGCTTCCTTCGTCCTCCTGTCCGAGCCTCAGATCTGGTACAATGTCGGCCAGCACTTCGGAGTCGACAACCTCAGCATCGGCACCGAGTTCGAGATTTCCCTCAACTTCGCCGGATACGACGGATTCCATTTCCGTCCCTGCATCGGTACCAAGTGGGTCTTCTAAATCATAAGGGTATATGTCATCGTTCTTATCCAAAGCTTTCGGGTTCGATCCCGCCAAGCACAATGTCCGGACCGAGATAGTCGCCGGCATCACCACCTTCCTGACGATGGCCTACATCCTGGCCGTCAACCCCGGAATCTTCTCCGCACTTCCCGGAATGCCCGGCGGAGCAGTGTTCACGGCGACCGCCCTTGCCGCCATCGTAGGTACCCTTGTCATGGCCTTCTACGCCAAGAAGCCTTTCGGCCTTGCGCCTGGCATGGGCCTCAACGCCTTCTTCGTGTTCACCGTATGCCTCGGCATGGGCTACAGCTGGCAGTTCGCCCTGACCGCCGTCCTGATCGAGGGTATCATCTTCATCATCCTGACGGTCACGAAAGTGCGCACATGGCTGCTGAACGCCATCCCCGGTACGCTGAAGAAAGCCATCGGCGCCGGTATCGGCCTGTTCATCGCCTTCATCGGCCTGCAGAATGCCGGCATCATCGTCAACAGCGACGCCACCCTCGTGTCCCTCGGTGACGTTACCCACGGCAAGGCCCTTCTCGGCTTGATCGGCCTGGCAATAACCGCCGGCCTCGTGATGGCCAAGGTCAAGGGAGGCATCCTCATCGGCATGCTTGTAACCGCCGCCCTCGGACTGCTGATCAAGGACCCCGCCACAGGAGCCGCCATCACCACCCTGCCGAAGGCCGTCGTTTCGATGCCCCACAGCATCGAGCCCATCTTCTGCAAGTTCGAATGGGGCCAGGTCCTGAGCCTTGACATGCTCGTCGTCGTGTTCACCTTCCTCTTCATCGACATGTTCGACACCATGGGAACCCTCATCGGGGTCTGCCAGGGGACCGAACTCGGTGAGAAAGAGAACATCGAAGGCCTCGACAAGATGTTCCTCGCCGACTCCGTCGCGACCGTCGCCGGCGCCTGCTTCGGAACTTCCACCACCACGACCTACGTCGAGAGCGCATCCGGCGTCGGTGAAGGAGGAAGGACCGGTCTTACGGCCTTCTCCATCGCCTGCTGCTTCATCGTGGCCCTCTTCTTCTCGCCCATCTTCCTTGCGATCCCCGGCGCCGCCACGGCTCCGGCCCTCATAATCGTGGGCGTGATGATGATGCACTCCATCAAGGTCATCCACTGGGAAGACTACGCGAAGAGCATCCCCGCTTTCCTCACCATCATCCTCATGCCGCTGGCTTATTCCATCTCCGACGGCATCCTGATCGGTGTGATCGCCTATGTCATCACCCACGCGATCAGCGGAAAGTTCAAGGACATCTCGGTGACGATGTGGATCCTGGCAGTTCTCTTCGTACTGCGCTACATCTTCATCTGATCCTTCCCGGGTACTATAATGATTACGGCCGCCCTTCCGGACGGCCGTAATTTATTGTCGGGGGCTCCCCTACCGGACCTTCGGTTCGATGGTGAAGCTGTAAGAGCCTTTTAATGAAGCCTTGCGTTCACGAAGCGTAAGCCTGTAGATTCTGTCCCCCCACACCTTTTTCAAAGGAGGATCGTCAAGGGTAATGGTTTCGACAGACGGCTCAAGTTTCCTGGCGTCGTATGATATCGCCACCGACTCCCCCTGAACGGAAATGACGACACGTCCTGAAGTCTCGATGTCCACATTGCCCCAGGTCAGGAAGTTGAAATCGGCCGGCAGTTTGGATTCGGAGAGAGTATAACTGTCCTTTATGGTTACGCGGCCCTTTTTCAGGGAAACCTTCCTCAGTATGCTGCTGACGCATGCTTCTTCCGGATAAGTGCCGGCGAAGTCCACCGAGAAGGTCATGCTGCGCGGATCGAAAACCGCCTGACGGCTTGCGTACTCGCGCCCTTCCTTTTGAGGGACTCCGTTGAACATGGGTACATTGTGGTAATTCGACTGCATGGTCCAGATCTCATATCTCCTTCGACCGAAAGTCTTCGGGAGATAGGTTCCGACTCCGGCGTCGATCAGAAAAGGTATCGATTTGTAGTATAGGGAAACAGTTCCGATATCGTTGTGATTATGGCTCTGGGCGTTATGTCCTCCTTTTGAAGC
>JAEEGL010723207.1_pt1 | contig 15413 bp, 11 predicted proteins | sample 9134231 | NCBI WGS metagenome assembly JAEEGL01 (sample SAMN16246548, study PRJNA631951) | gut metagenome | biome: gut microbiome; feature: rumen; material: fiber-attached | host: Bos | place: Iran: Karaj | collected 2018-10 | reverse complement strand
TTCCCATGCCCCGCAAATATCCGGACATCACGCCTCGTCAATGGCATGTCCGATATCGCTTCTGCAAAATGCATTGTCAAAATCAACCAGTTTCACGGCTTCGTAGGCATTCGCCCTGGCCGCCTTCAGATCATCTCCGAGTGCCGTAACACCGAGCACCCTTCCGCCGTTTGTGACAACCTGTCCCTGTTCGTCAAACTTCGTGCCGGCGTGGAAGCAGAAAATGTCATCCCTGTCTTTAAAGTTTTCAAGTCCTCTGATCGGGAAGCCTTTCTCGTATTTCTGCGGATAGCCCTCCGATGCCAGGATCACGCAGACGGCCGCATTGTCTTTGAATTTCAGTTCGATCTGATCAAGCGTTCCGTCAATACAGGCATCGATGACATCGAGAATGTCATTTTCCATGCGGGGCAGAACCACCTGGGCTTCCGGATCGCCGAACCTGGCATTGTATTCAAGCACTTTCGGTCCGTCCTGTGTCAGCATCAGTCCGAAAAAGATCACGCCCTTAAACGGCCTGCCTTCTTTCTGCATCGCTTCAACGGTCGGCAGATAGATCTTTTCCATGCAAATCTTATGGATCTCATCGGTATAAAACGGACTCGGTGAGAATGTGCCCATGCCGCCGGTATTCAATCCCTCGTCATGATCATGCGCGCGCTTATGATCCTGCGCGCTCGTCATGGTGCGGATCGTCCTGCCGTCACAAAAGCTTAAAACGGATACTTCCCTTCCGGTCATAAATTCTTCAACGACCATACGGTTTCCCGCGCTTCCGAACTGTTTGCCGACCATGATGGAAGCAACGCCTTCTTTTGCTTCTTCCAAAGTATTGCAGATCAGCACGCCCTTTCCGAGCGCCAGTCCGTCTGCCTTCAGAACGATCGGCATTTTGACAGTTTCCAGATAGGCAAGCGCCTTGTCGGGATCGTCATAATTCTCATAGGAGGCCGTCGGGATCCCGTACTTTTTCATCAGGTCTTTGGAAAAGGCTTTGCTGCCTTCTAAGATCGCCGCATTTTTGTCGGGTCCGAATGCGCGCAGACCGGCTTCTTTCAAAACATCCACCAGCCCGCCGACCAGAGGATCGTCCGGTCCGACGATCACAAGATCCACCGCTTCCTGTTTGGCAAACGAAGCGATCTTGTCAAATTCCATCACGGGGATCGGGACGCACTGCGCAAGCTCTGCGATCCCTGCATTTCCGGGCGCGCAGTAGATCTTGTCCACCCTTGCGCTCCTGCTGACCTGACGCACGATGGCATGTTCTCTGCCGCCGGAACCGACTACCAAAACTTTCATTTCTCTTCCTCCAGTATTCTTAGCGGATTTTGCAAAACTACATTTCCTCGCTCACTCACCATGTTCGCTCGGAAAGTGTTTCGCAAATTCCTCCCTGTCAGGATTTCCCGAGCGAAACCTTTCCGTCGGCGATCCTCTGGATCACTTCCGGAAGCAGTTTCCACTCCGCTTCTTCCATAACTCTTCTCTGCAGGATCTCCGGCGTGTCGCCGTCAAGGACGTCCACCGCCTTCTGCATGATGATCGGGCCGGTGTCGGTGCCATCGTCGACGAAATGCACCGTGGCTCCCGTGACTTTTACGCCACGCTTCAAGGCCGCTTCATGTACCTTGAGCCCGTAGAAGCCGTCCCCGCAAAAAGACGGGATCAGGCTCGGATGGATATTGATGATCCTGCCGGAAAATGCAGTGACAAATTCACTTGAAAGCACCACCAGAAAGCCTGCCAGCACCACCAGATCCGCGCCGGCATTTTTGATCGCGTCGATCATGGCACGGTCATAGTCTGATTGGTTTACATAATCTTCCTTTCGGATGCATACCTGATCGATCCCGTTGTCCTTCGCACGCTGCAGCGCCTTCGCATCCGCTTTGTTGCTGAGCACCAGAACAATTTCCGTATTTGTGAGTCTCTTTTCACGGATCGCATCGATGATCGCCTGCAGATTCGTGCCGCCGCCGGATACCAGGACCGCGATCTTTAACATAATTCGATTCCTTTCTCACCGGCAACGATCTCCCCGATCCGGTATGCTTTCTCGCCGGCCTCCCCGATCGCCTCGATCGTTTTCTTTTCATCTTTCGCATCGACGACGAGCGCCATGCCGATCCCCATATTGAAGGTGTTGTACATCATCTCTTCCGCGATGTTCCCGCTGGTCTTAAGCAGTTTGAAAATGGGCGGCATCGGATAGGAATCTTTGCTGATCTTGGCCAGCACGCCATCCGGCAGCATGCGCGGGATATTCTCATAGAAGCCGCCGCCGGTGATGTGGCTGCAGCCCTTGATCGTCACGCCAGCCTTCTGCACGGACTGCAGGGCTTTCACATAGATCTTGGTCGGTGTCAGCAGCGCCTCGCCAAGCGTCATGCCGAGGCAGTCCACGTAATTGTGCAGGTTCTCTTCCGTCATCGGGAACACTTTCCTGACAAGGGAAAATCCGTTGGAATGAAGTCCCGAAGAAGCGATCCCGATCACGGCGTCCCCTGCCTTGATCGTATGTCCGTCGATCAGGTCTTTCCTGTCCACCACGCCTACACAAAAGCCGGCCAGATCGTATTCGTCTTCCGGCATCAGTCCGGGATGTTCCGCAGTCTCGCCGCCGATGAGCGCGGCGCCTGCCATCGTGCAGCCTTCCGCCACGCCTTTGACGATCGACGCGATCTTCTCGGGCTCGTTTTTGCCGCACGCGATATAATCAAGAAAGAACAAAGGCTCGCCGCCGGCACAGGCGACATCATTGACGCACATGGCCACCGCATCGATCCCGATGGTGTCATGCTGATCCATCAGAAACGCGATCTTGACCTTCGTGCCGCAGCCGTCGGTTCCGGAAAGCAGGACCGGGTCTTCCATTTCTTTGATCTTTTTTAAACTGAACGCGCCGGAAAAACCGCCAAGGCCTCCCAGCACTTCTTCGCGCATGGTCTTCTTCACATGCTCCTTCATCAGCTCCACCGACTTGTAGCCTGCTTCGATATCCACACCGGCGCTCTTGTAATCCATCATGATCAGTTCTCCTTGTTTGCCAGGTACTCTCTGTATCCGAGTTCCTGCAGTTTCTCATCTTTTTTCTCGACTTTTTCCTTCATCTCTTCCTGATAGGTCTTCAGTTTCGCCAGAAGATCCGCATCGGAGATCGCAAGCATTTTGACCGCAAGAAGCGCTGCGTTAGCCGCGCCGCCGATGGCCACGGTCGCAACCGGGATCCCGCTCGGCATCTGCACGATCGAATACAGCGAATCCCTGCCGCCGAGGCTCGTGGTATGCATCGGCACACCGATCACCGGAAGCGGAAAGATCGCCGCGCACATACCCGGCAGATGCGCTGCCATGCCCGCGCCCGCGATAATGACTTTCAGACCCTTTTTCTCCGCATTCTTCGCATAGGAAAAGAATGTGTCCGGCTCCCTATGCGCGGAGATGATGGTCATCTCATAATCCACACCGAATCTCTCCAGAATGTCCGCCGCCTTGCTCATCACGCCAAGGTCGGAATCGGAACCCATTACGATACCAACTTTGCTCACCTTAAGCCTCCTCGATCAAATCAAAATTCTGTATGAAATACACTGTTTTATTCTATCCTAATTTCTCATTTCAAGCAACGGTTTGTTCAGTTCCTCAAGGCCTTCAAGCACGAACAGTCCGTCCTCGATGATCGCGGTTTTGCCGCCGTTTTCATCGACCGCCCAGATCCCCGCAAGTTCATTGTAGGGGATCGTGATATCCGTATGGCAGTTAAAATACGCTTTCAGCGGATCCTCTTTTCTGATCAGCGTGATCTCGTTGTCTCTTGCCACGATCTGCTTGCCGTCCGGATTGTATGTGACAAGATCCTCGTCATAACTGTAGCAGGTATCCCCGAGCGCAAAGTGCGGCCCGGTCTTTTCCGCGATGAGGATGTCCATCTTATCCTGGATCCCGTAGGTCACGGCCATCTTAAAAGCCGTTGTGTTCGTGCCGATCGCAAATTCCCCGAGCGGGAGAAAATCATGGTGATTGAGCACATTGTCCTTAAAGTACTTTTTGTTCTCTTCTTCCGTCTTGAAATTCTTACAGGTATAATCGGAAACCCGGCCGTCTTTTAAAGCCACCTTCAGATCCACATATTTCAAGCCGTCCAGATAGACCTGCGTCACATGCAGAAGACCGTTTGTCCCGGTCAGTTTCGGCGAAGTGAACACCTCCCCGACAGGGATGTTGACATCCGCCACGCAGTTTTCAAAGATCGTTTCTTTTTCAGGATCCTTCAGATCATACAGCGCAACGGTCAGGTCCGTCACATTCGGCGCCTTTCCGAGGATGTGCACGGTCTTTGCCTTGTCGAGCACATCGATCAGGGTCTGCTGCATCCGCTCGTAGCGCTGATAGTCCAGCGTATTGACTTTGACCGTCTCATAAAAGATCTCCTTAAAGTTCTCACCGATCGCGGGACACGGGAAGGAAATGATCGTAAAACTGCGTTCCTTTCCGATGATGTATTCATTGGTAAGCCTCCCGCTCTGACTCGCGAACTCCACGCTGAGCTTCTGCTGCCTGTCGCTTAACTGCAACGCTTCCTTCTTGGCGACCGCATCAAAGGGTGCCTCGCCGAAGATCTCAATGCACGCCGGCCCCGCATGATGGTTAGCCAGATATTTCTTTTCTTCAAAAGCAGTCTTCAACACGCTTAATCTGCGGTTCACAAAATCCTTGTCCAGATACAGCGCCTTATCGTCCTTATGATCAAAATCATACTGCCTGTTGGGTGAAGTCGATCCGAACCCGCTCACCCTGCCGCTTGCGGGACGGTTTAAGGAAATCGTGCCCTCCCGCTTCATAGTGACCTTCAGGCCCATTTTGGCAAACTGTTCGATCGAAGCCTTCACCATGGCCTCAAGACCGACCGGATAGCGGATCTCAGCCACTTCTTTTTTGGAAAGATCCTTGTTGCCCTTTTCAAACCCGATCCGGTAGCCTTCCGTGTAGACCGAAGCCAGTTTTTCCACTTCTTCGCGCTTCATATCCTGAAACAGTTTTGCAAGCCCGATCTCGTTTTCACCGATATGATCCCCGTAAAAATAGAGATACCTCAGATCGCTCAGATCACATTCCGTGATGATGCGGCAGGCAAAATCATGGGACGGATCCAGATGCTCCTCAAGCCTTTTCGGGATCAGGATATCGCAGTTGTCACTTTCAAACCAGTAGATCGCCTTTCTGAGCGCTTCCGCTTTTGGCACGCCGTCTTCTTCATAACTGAACTGATCGTAGAGTTCGATGAACAGTTCCATAAAGATCACAAACACCTCAAGATCCTGTTCAAACACATACGGGATCAGGCCGCGCAGTTCCGCATGCAGAAAACTTAAGATCTGCCCGTACAGTTCGTCATACCCTGCATCCCTGCAGGCTTTTACCGAATAGGAAGGGTTGGCAAAACTATTTTCATAATTTTCAGGAAGGATGTCCGCATAAAGCCTGTGGTTGAGTTCCTGCAGGCTTTTTAGATCCATCTTCCGGAGTTCCCTGCTTTCAACGAGCGTGAACGCCTCCTCCAAAAGCAGGAGAAACTGCGCTCCCTTTTCAAAGCAGGACCGGAAGGGTTCCTTTAATCCCGGCTCCTCTGCGATCTGTCTGATCCGCTGTGTTGCTAATTCTTTTCGTTCCATTAACATGGCTTATCCTCCAAAAATCGTTCCCATGAGAACCATGGCCGTCCACACCAGAAGCAGGACGATATTTAAGATCAACGCGATCCTTGGAACCCAGATAAAAATATCCCGTTCTTTCAGGCTGACCGAGCCCGCCACGATCCCGATCACGTTTAAGAGCGCGGCAAACAGTCCGACCCCGCCCAGTTTCCCCGGCACCTCTCCCCTGTGCGCAAACGAAAATGCGATGCTTGCGATCATCACGGCAAGGGAAAGCGAGGCCACCGAAAGCGATAGGATCCCGTTCTCGGACTGGTGCTTGGTCGTGAACATGAAACTTTTTTTCTTTCTGATCTTCCGCGGTCTTGCCATTTATTTTGCCCCGTAAGTTTCGTAGTAAAGATCGATGGCCGCCTTGATCTGATCATCGATCACGATCCTGCCGTTTACCGGCTGATCGTAGAGCGCCTCCACGACTTCTTCCATCGTCACGATCGCGGACGTCGGAAAACCGTAGGTTTTGCTGACTTCCTCCAGCGCACTTACTTTTCCCGACATCCCGACTTCCATGCGGTTTAAGGAAACCATCAGACCGACGATCTCAACGTCCGCCTGCGCTTTCACGATCGGCACGGTCTCTTCCATGGATTTTCCGGAAGTCGTCACATCCTCGATCATGACAACACGGTCACCGTCCTTTAATTTTGACCCCAGAAGGATCCCCGTATCGCCGTGATCCTTGACTTCTTTGCGGTTACTGCAGTAGCGGACCTCTTTGCCGTACAGCTCGTGGATCGCCATGGCCGTCGCGACAGCCAGCGGAATCCCTTTGTAGGCAGGTCCGAATAAGACGTCAAAATCAAGGCCGTAGGTATCGTGGATCGCCTGCGCGTAGAACTTCGCAAGCCTGCTTAACTGTCCTCCGGTCACATAAGCCCCGGCGTTCATAAAAAAAGGGGATTTACGACCGCTCTTGAGTGTAAACTCCCCGAACTTCAAGACATCCGATTCCACCATAAATGAGATGAATTCCTGCTTATACTGCTCCATGCTCCTCTTCCTCCGAATGATGATTTGTCCTCTGTCATCATACCATTGATTGAAAGCGCCCGCAAGGACGGCGCGGGTTTATTGACAAAGCAGTCTGAGGCGTGGATAATGGGTAGCATACGAATTGATAAGATTTCTATAGATAAGGAAGTATCTCATTGATCGAATTATGCAACGTATCCAAAACCTTTCATACCGATGACGGTAAGCTCGATGCGGTCAACAATGTGTCCCTGCACATCAGAAAAGGGGACATCTACGGGATCATCGGGCTGTCCGGCGCCGGCAAATCGACACTTGTAAGGTGCATGAATTTTCTCGAGATCCCGACGGAGGGGGAAGTGAGATTCAAGGGCGTGCCTTTATCTTCCCTTACGCGCAAACAGCTGCTCCGGACAAGGCGCTCGATCTCGATGATCTTTCAGGGCTTCAACCTGCTCTCACAGCGGAGTGTCCTGAAAAATGTCTGCTATCCGCTTGAGATCGCCGGCGTTCCCAAAAAGGAAGCCGAGGCAAAAGCGGTATCTCTTCTGAATGTCGTGGGACTCGGCGACAAGCTGAAAGCCTATCCTTCACAGCTTTCCGGCGGACAGAAACAGCGTGTCGCGATCGCAAGGGCGCTTGCCAGCGATCCCGAAGTCCTGCTCTGCGATGAGGCGACTTCTGCTCTCGATCCGAATACGACCAGAGCGATCCTTGACCTTCTTAAAGAGATCAACGAGACCATGGGCGTGACCATCGTTGTGATCACGCATGAAATGAAAGTCATTGAAAAGATCTGCAACCGGGTGGCTGTGCTCGACCACGGTGTCGTCGCGGAAGAAGGTGCCGTCAGTGACATCTTCACCTGCCCGAAATCCGATATCGCAAGAGAACTGATCCTGCCGAAAGGCGCAGCGGTTTCCGAGATGAAAGAAGGGAAACTGATCCGTGTGATCTTTGACGGACAGGAAAGCGATGAGCCTTTCATCTCCAACCTGTCGATCCAATGTTCCGCAGCCGTCTGCATCATGGGTGCCAACACCGAGGATATCGGCGGCAAAGCCTACGGGCAGATCCTGTTGCGTCTGCCGGATGACAGCAGCGCACAGGCCAGGATCTTCCGCTACATGCAGGACCACAAAACAAAGTATGAGGAGGTGCCGTCATGAATATCCTCCAGACTTTATTCGGCAACGGACAGCTTGGCATGTACGGTCTCGCCATCGTCTCCACTTTAAAAGTCACGCTCGTCAGTTTCGGGATCTCCTACCTGCTGGGACTTCCCCTTGGCGTTCTTCTCTACATCACGGGTTCGAACGGGATCTGGCCAAACAAACCTTTAAGTACGGTGCTAGATGTTTTTGTAAACATCATCCGCTCTATCCCGTTCATCATCCTGCTGGTCATGATCCAGCCGCTTGCAAAAGTCGTTGTGGGAACCAAGATCGGGGACAACGCATTTATCTTCTACCTGATCGTCGCTTCGTTCCCCTATGTCGCGCGTATGATCGAATCTTCCTTAAGGGAAGTCGACAGCGGCGTGATCGAAGCGGCGCAGTCCATGGGTTCGGACAACTGGCAGATCGTGACGAAGGTCATCATTCCGGAAGCCAAGCCGTCCCTGATCATCGGCGCGGCGATCGCCATCACCACGATCTTAGGCTACACACCGATGGCTTACCTCATCGCGGGAAGCGGCCTGCTCGGCCAGCTTGCGATCCAGTACGGCCTCTACCGGTTTGATTCAAAGATCATGTATATCTCGTCCCTGCTTCTGATCATCCTCGTACAGATCATGCAGGTGACTTTCAATTACTTTGCCAAAAAAACGGATAAACGGATCCGGGGAAAATAAAAGCGCTCTGATTTTTATTGAAAAAACAAAGGGATTGTTTTATTATTTTCTGGATATGTTTTGAAATGAAGGATGCCCGCTGCTTTTACTGCAAAGCAAAAATGAACCGGCGGGTCCGAATATGAGGAGGGAAAAGATGAGAAAGACAGTGATCACAATGCTTGCAGGCTTATCATTGCTTGCACTGACCGCTTGCGGAGGTTCTTCTTCCGCAGACAAAACCATTACCGTGGCTGCATCCAGCACGCCGCACGCCGAGATCTTGGAGCAGTGCATTCCGGTCCTTTCGGAGCAGGGATACACTCTGGAGATCAAGGTCATGGATGACTACATCATCCCCAACACATCCACCGAGAGCGGTGATGTGGATGCAAACTATTTCCAGCATCAGCCTTATCTGGATGATTTTAACGCAAGCAACGGCACACATCTGGTAACCGTTACGCGCGTACACTACGAGCCCTTCGGCATCTATGCGGGAACCTGTGATTCCCTGGATGCGCTTCCCGACGGAGCTTCCATCGCGGTTCCGAACGATACCACCAACGAAGCCCGCGCGCTTCTGCTTCTGCAGGACAACGGCATCATCAAGTTAAAAGACGGTGTCGGCCTGACCGCAACCAAGAATGACATCGTGGAGAATCCGAAGAACGTGGACATCCTGGAAATGGAAGCAGCGCTTCTGCCCGCACAGCTGGATGAGGTTGCCATTGCAGTCATCAACGGTAACTACGCGATCGAAGCCGGCCTGAAGGTTTCCGGCGCGCTTGCAGCTGAGAAAGCCGATTCCGAAGCCGCACAGACCTACGCAAACATCTTAGTCGTAAAAGAAGGCAACGAGAATCTGCCCAAGGTACAGGCTCTCGTCAAAGCCCTGAATTCCGACACGATCCGCGATTACATCAACAACACCTACGACGGCGCCGTTGTCCCGATCTTCTAGAATGATCCCTTGGGGACGGGGTTAGTGGTCCACTTGTTACAAATATGTTACATAGCAAACCCCCTGCAGATTCTGCAGGGGGCATTTTTTGCTGAACAGACCCGGGGACATTGTTTGCGCTGCCGCTACTTTACGGTAACCTTCAGTTTTGCTTTCTTGCCGGAGCCGTCTCTTGCGGTCGCGGTGATGGTAGAAGCTCCTGGTTTTAAACCGGTGATGTAGATCTGTGTGCCGTCATCGCTTACCGTAACATATGCAACATTGACAGGTCCGGTCTGGTAGGTGACCTGATAATCCATGAGCGATTTCTCTACACCGGTGATCATCACCTCAGCATATCCGCCTGCGTCGATCTCCAGCCTGCTGATCACTTCGGGATCTTCTCCCTCTTCGATCTTGCTGAATGTGATCGCCCCCTGTGCGGGATACAGGCTGATCATTTCAGGCTTGGAAGATGTGGGAGTACCGTCTGTAGCAACCGCATAGACCTGAACTTTTTTCCTTTCGGCGAGTTTTGCATACGGTTTCAGTTCGCCGGATGCGGAGATGGTCGCGATCTGATCGGTGGCTGTGATCTCATGACTGTCCATGTCATACAGTTTCCAACTGACCTTCTTGTTTGTCGCGCGCTGATCGACGGTCGCCTTCATTTTCAGTTTTCCGTTTGCGCCGATCTTTCTGGTCGGCTTGTCGGCAGAAAGGAGGATCTCTCTGACGGGTTCTCCGACCTTCACTTTAAGCGTTGCATACTTTGCACTGCCGTCGGCAGCCTTCACGGTAACTGTCGCCGTTCCGGTCTGATCCGTCCCGTCATGGGTGACAACATCATAAGTGTAGATCCCAAGGATTCCGTTATAGTTCTCAATTCGTGCTTTCACGATCTTTTCGTTGGAACTGGTCACTGTGATTGGCGCATACTGATATTCGGGATAGTCCTCTCCGCCTGTTTCGATCTTTAGGACGAACGCTCTCGATAAGCGGAATCCATCCTCACGCATTTCATCCGCGGGTACTCTGCGCAGGCCGAGCGTGGTTTCCTTAACAGGCTTTTTCTCCGTATCGCCGTGCTCGTATGCGATCTGAACTGCGCTTACGGCCTTTGGCCTGATCCCGATCAGAAATTCTCCGGATATGGTTCCGCTTCCGTCCGTCGCTTTGGCAAATACACGCATATCATCACTGATCTGCGCTTCCCGTTCCGCGTTTTTCTTCATATAGATCTGGCCGGTTCTTCTGAACCTGTTTACATCAATCCCGGTTTTTTCCAGTTCTTCCACATCAACACCCGGTGCAAAATCCCAGGTGACTTTTTTGTTCTTTGCATCTTTGTTGGCCGTGGCCACCATCGTCAGCGTTTTTCCCGGGGTTATGGCGGTAAGGCCGCCCTTGCCCTCTATGCTGATCGAAGTCACGGGAACCAAAAGCGCAGCCTTTACGCTCACTTTCTTTTTGCTGCCGTCGACTGCTGCCACGGTGATCACCGCATTGCCGGCCTTCTCGGAAGCCGCAGACACCTCATACGTATATCTGGTCTGTCTCTCCGAAAGATTCTCGGTTTCCTTCAGCGCTACCGTAAGGCAATCCTTCGAGGAGCTTACGACAGGTTCCGCTTTCAGCCCGTCTGCTTTTGCAGTAACGGTAACACTGAATTCGGCTTTTTTTCTGCAGGATCCGGCATCTGTTGTATAAACTGTCAGTCCGCTCTTCTTAACCTGTTCCTCGTCCACTGCGATGCCGGAAGTCTCGGCCGCAATATGGATCGACTTTTCTCCTGTTGCAAGAACCGTTCCGTTCTGCAGAACTTCCGCTCTAACTGTCACCTCATTGCCCGGTTCAGCATTCGCGCCCGCTTTGAGCGTTCCGTTTGTTGCTCCGATCGTGGCCGGACCTGATACAACCGACCAACTTACCTTCTTATTATCCGCATGATCCGGCAGAACGGTCGCTGTCAGATTCAGTGTTTTTCCGGGTGCGACCGAAAACGATCCCGTCTTGGAGCCGATCTCGACCGAATTGGCATATCTGGCCACTTCCAAGTTGATCTTTGCGCTGTTTTGGCTTCCGTCCCCTGCCGTGACCGTGATCGTTGCCTTTCCTTTTGCAACGGATCTGACGATGCCGTTTTCATCAACGGTTGCGACCTTCGGATTGGAAGACTTGAACGTGTAATACTTCTGGCAGGCTTCTGCCGGCTTGATCTCTGTCACATCAAGGGCATTTACTTCTCCCGGCTCAAGCAAAAATGTCCTGCCCGCAACATCATCCTCCCCCGCAAATGAAAGCACGATCTCTTCTACTGCAACGGGATACAGTTCGACCGCTATGGCATGCCTCTCGTCAAAGACCCACCTGCCATCCGAATAAGTACGCATTCCCCAGGCGATGGTATGAGGCGTACCCGGATCGACCTCTTCCATTTCATCTGTGATCTGCCCGATGACTTTGTTTCCTTTAATCTTTACATAATCATCTTCCTCCGCGTATTGATCTTCCAAGGGGATCATATATTTTCCCGATGGCGGCGTACTCTTTTTGGACATGATGACCTCCAGGGCTGTCGTTCCGCCGGGGCAGACGGCCGGAGAATATCCTGCCTGAAAACCGAGCCCACGGACAACCGGATCTTCATCCTCCGCTTTGACCTTAGCGCTTGCTTTGACATCGGAACCGTCAATGGCTTTTGCCGTGATCGTAAAGCTGCCTGCTTTCGTGAAAAAGGCGATCCCTTTGTCCTGATCGATCATGACAGTCTTGTTTGAACAGGAGAATTCCAGTGCATCCAGTACCTGATCATTTTCGATTTTGAAAATATCATACAGGCCTATAGACCTGTTGATGAGGAAAGGATCTTCCAGCAGTTCCTGATTGATCTTCAGGTCTTCCTGCGTCATCAACGGGCAAACCATAAGCTCCAGTTCATTGGATTCGGTTTCCCCCATTTTAGCCCGGATCTTAACCCGGGTCGCTTCAGAAACCTCCCTGGTCACCTGCAGATATCCTTCTTCGGTAAAAGCAACGATCTCACCGCCTTCTAAAACGTTCCACTCAAGGCCTTCTTCTGCAGGGCTCCCTTTTTTGGACCCGTCAAAGATCACACCGGGAACCAGCTCCCGCTTCTCGGTTAACGAAAAATAACCCGCCGGATCGTAGATTTCTATTTCTTCAGGCTCTTCGATGTAAACCTTCACGGGAACGGTTGCAGAAAAGCCGGTTCCGTCTGCCGTCGTTGCACACAGCACGGCCTGTCCCGGCGCAATGGCCGCGATCGAATAATTTCCTTCCGCATCCTGCTCAACTTTCGCGATCTTCTCATCAGAGGACGTCAGCGTATAGAGGTCTGTTGCAGAAGCCGGATAAATGGCCACTTCGCCTTCGCTGCAAGGATGCACCTCCCCGGACTCCAGATGAAGCGCACTGAATTCGAACTGGATCGCTTCCGCGCCTTCCTTAACATGCACGATCTTCTGCGCTGAGATCTCCGTTCCGGGAACAGTGGCTGTCACCGTTGTTTCTCCTCGGTTTAAGCCTTTGACAGTCCCGTTTTGATCCACCGTCGCAACAGCCGGGTCTTCAACACTCCAGATCACATCCGTACTCGCGGTATAAGCCGGTTCGAGCACAGCCTGCAGCGCGATCGTCTTCCCTTCTGCCACATCCGCTTCAGCGCTTCCACCGGGAGATACGATCCTGATCCCCGTCAGCGTTCTGTCAAAAGTGTATACAAACGTTGCACAGGGACCTGCTTTTCCGTATACCAGCGTCTGCGCCGTGATCCGCAGTTCTCCCGTACCGTTGATATCTTTCAGTTCCAGGTAATCTTCACCTTCCAGGAACGTATAGACTTCCTCTTCGGGCGTGTTCGGATCGCACGGGATCTTCCCGTTTAATGTATATTTGATCACAGAAAATGCTTTCCTGGAAAAATCACCCGGGACAGACAGTTCCATCGGCGTGCCGGGAACAACCTCTCCGGATGCCACATCCGCTTCCGGCGCGGGCACCTCAGGTTCCATTTCCATGGCTTCTGCGATATTCACACAGCCGGCTCCGAGTTTGTATGCCGACGTCAACGGCCTTGCGGTCCTCTGCAGGATCTCCTGTACCGTATCCCTTGAATAGGATGGCTCTTCCTTTGCAAACAACAGCGCCGCACAGCCCGAGACGACGGGGGCTGCCTGCGAAGTGCCGGCCATGTTGATGTAGCAGTTTCCCCATTCATCTTTGTACTGCTTACCGATCCTGTTATCTTCAGGTATTTTTTCAGGATCCTCTCCCGGACCGGAAGCATACAGTTCCTCCTCGAACCAGAAGCCCGGATAGTCTGCGCCCTGCCTGTAGTCACCGCCCGGTGCCGAAAGATCAACCCAGTCCCCGTAATTGGAAAACGAAGCCTTTTCATAATCGGAATTCAGCGCAGCAACACACAGCGTGTCCTCGTAAGCACCCGGATAGGCTCTTGCGGATGTATCATTATTTCCTGCCGATGCGATCACCAGGATATTATTCGCTCTCGCTTTTGCAAAGACACCGAGATAGGAGGTAGTATATGTACCGCCGCCAAGACTCATGTTGACGACTTTGACACCATTCAAAGCCGTTTTCTCTTCAGGCGAGAGGGCCGCATTGTCACCGGGATTTACGATATCCTCTAGCGCACGCAGGATCCCTACGTCCGCGCCGCTTCCCCATCTTCCGAGCACCCTGAACGATAAGAGTTTCACACCGGGTGCCACACCGCGGCCGCCCAGTACGTTGGCAACGTTACCGATGATCCCGGCGACATTGCTCCCGTGCCCGTTCGTATCTCCGCCCGCAAGTTCATATGGTTCCTGGTCTGCCTGATGCTCCGGACGTTCCGGATCGATCTCCTTCCCTTCCACATAGTCTTTATGAAAGATCACATTCCCGGTTTCAGTCCCGGCATCCCAGCCGAAATCCGGATGCTCCCAGTTGATGCCGGTATCGAGCACGGCTACTTTCACATTTGAAAGTCTCTCAAGATAATCCGGATCGCTCTCGATCTGTTTCCAGACAAACTTGTCCCCGATCTTTTCGTGATACCACTGAAACGCTTCGTTATCCTTTCCGTCAGCCTTTTTCTGTTTCAGAAAAGGATCCGTAAAGTCCTCTTTCTCTGTATCAGCCATATCCGCATACCGGATATAGTTGGGATAGACCGCGGGAAGATTGTTCGCTCCGGAAGCGCCGATCGTTACGGCCGCCTCCACTGCATTCAGGCTGTCACTGCCGGTTTTCTCACGGATCTTGTCCGCATCGGGCGTGCCGTACATCTTCAGGAGCGCAACATTGCTTGCAAAAGAATCCACTGCAACATCGCAGCCCGTACTCTTCTCATAGGCTTCCGCGATCTTTCCGGCTTCCTCTTCCGATTCGCAAAACGCGATCACTTCATTCGAAAGATAATCCTCTCCCTCGACCGCACGCAGCACTTCTTCGGCGTCTGCTGACGCGGCCTCTTTCGCCTCTTCCTCTTCAGCAGAAAGCAGACGGTAAAACGGCTCCTGCGTATCCTCCTCAGGAATCTCTTCCGCACTTACCATGCCGGTGTTCATGCAAGCAATCAGCGCAAGGCACAGCAGCAGTGACAACAGTTTTTTGAGCTTGTTCATTTGGAAACCTCTCCTTTATGAAATGTTATCGAACATAGTTGAAACAGAGAGCAGAACCTGTTCCGCTCTCTGGAATGATCAGCACTTTTATGATATCGGCAAGATCGGGCGGTTAATTAACCAAGTCCGACCGAGGCGGCAATATCATCCCGCATATCGGTCACGGCAGCTCTGGCCGCATCCGCATAGCCTGTTTCCCCGTAGGAAGCATATTTCTCCTGCTTGTATGCGGCTATGCTCCCGCGGGAGCTGTTGACGATCGCCCCGAGCCCGTCGGCATTGAAGAACGGTTTTAG
>JAEEGL010098972.1_pt1 | contig 15413 bp, 14 predicted proteins | sample 9134231 | NCBI WGS metagenome assembly JAEEGL01 (sample SAMN16246548, study PRJNA631951) | gut metagenome | biome: gut microbiome; feature: rumen; material: fiber-attached | host: Bos | place: Iran: Karaj | collected 2018-10 | reverse complement strand
TCCCATCAAGTGCATGACCTGGGTCGGAATAATATTCGATATTCTTGCGTTAGCACTTTTGATCGAGGTAATCGTCGAGAAATTCACGGTCGGGACGCCTATAGCCGGTTGGTCTTCGCTTATGTGCGTCGTATTGATCTCTTCGGGGCTTATCCTTACAGCGCTCGGTGTTTTGGGCGAATATCTCTGGCGTACGCTTGACGCATCAAGAACGCGTCCGCCGTTTATCATCGACGAGATCAAAAAACACGAAGAATAGTCTTTATAAGAAAAGGGCTGTGTTGCAAAAGCGACACAGCCTTTTATGCAGTCTTTTTAGGAATGAAAAGCATGATAAGAGCGACAGGTAAAAGAACAAGGCTTATGATCTGTGATGTGGAGAGTAAGCCGACATGGCCTCTTTCAATATCGCCTCTTAAGTATTCAAGGAAGAATCTCGCTATGGTGTAATAGATAAGGTATATTGCCACAAGTTTTCGCCCCGGGAGTTTGGTTTTCTTATAAAGAATATATAATACTCCGGCACAGATAAAGTTTAATAAAGCTTCGAGAAGCTGTACCGGAAAACGTGGTGCTTCGTTAAGATGGGGTGAAAGCGGATTATAATCAAAATGGCAGGCCAAAGGGCCGTCATATGCTATTCCGTAGCAACAACCGCCCAGAAAGCACCCGATGCGCCCGAATGCATGAGCAAAGGGTATGAAAGGAGCGATTATGCGGATAAGCGGTTCGAGTTCGACTTTGTACTGTCTGCAATAGATGATGATACCCAAAAGCGCTCCGATAAGCCCTCCGTAGAACACGAGACCGCCGAAAAGGTAGTTGAGTGCTTCAAGCTTGTTTAATTCCCATAGGGCCTTGTATATATCGAAATTTCGGATCACATTGGGTATCCTGCTTAGGAAAAAGAATATTTTTGCTCCGATACCTATTCCTATGATCATATATATTGCTGCATAAAGGACATCGTATCTGTCTTTGCCGTCTTTTTTGGCAAGCCGCATGGCAAATAGCACCGAAAGTGCCAGACCTGCGATGAATGAAAGCATATATGTGGGTATCGTGACTACGCCGAACAATCTTATCTGCGGAAACATATCAAAACCTTTATATAGACAAAAAAACAGCTGCAGAAGGATGACCCCTCTGCAGCTTTAAAATCCTTATCTTAGTTACCGAGGCTGTTAAGAAGATCGTTTAATTCCTGTAAAGCTTCATCGTAATCATCGGAATCATAATCCGAATAATCACTGAAGTCAGACCAGTCGATATCATCGAAATCATAATTGCCAATGTAATCCATGGCTTTCTTGCTTGCACATGAAGAACATACCGAGCAGGTGCCGCAACTGAATGTAAGTATAGATGCAAGGATAAGACCGATAAGGCTCATGATGAAGCCGCTCTTTCCCTTGGTGTTGTTTGAAGCCTTCTTAGCCTTAACGGAAAGAACAAGGCCTACGATACCTGCGACAACTCCGAGTAAAGCGGTTAAAAGGCAGGTAAAGGGTAAGCCCATCTTAGCTGCAAAAAGAGCATTTTTGCCGACTTTTGCGGACCAAATGAAGTACACGATCAGACTGATCAGGGTCAAAGCCAAAGAAGCAATGCCGCAGATAAGACCGGGTGTTTCATTAACGGGACCGCCCGCAAGCGGAGCCTGTGCATACTGAGGAGCCTGTCCGTAAGGAGCCTGTCCGTACTGGGGCTGACCCTGGAAACCGGGAGCGGGCTGAGGTGCAGGCTGTGCCTGATATGCGGGAGCGGGCTGAGGTGCAGGCTGTGCCTGATATGCGGGAGCGGGCTGAGGCGTGGGCTGTGCCTGGAAAACCGGAGCTGCGGGAGTGGGTTCGGGATTTGAGGGAATAGCCTCAGATACCTGACTTGCAGCTTCCGATACTGCTTTTTCTGCTTCATTAACTGTTTCCGTTACTGCTTCCTGAACAACGGGAGCGGGATTAACTGCCGGAGCGGATACGCCCTGAGGTGCGCCGCAAGTCGTACAGAATTTGCTGCCATCCGGAAGTTGTGCGCCACATTTTTCACAAAACATAATAAAATCCTCCTTTTGTAAAATAGATTACCAAGTACTTTTAGATTAACAGTAAATTAAAACTATTGCAAGAAAAGAATGACAATTTATCATGCTCCGCTCATCGCATGGATCCGCAAACATAGAGACATGCGACGCAGCACATAAGAACAAGTGCCGTGCATACAAGACCGATGATGTTAAGTATAAGCCCCGCAAGGCCCTTTTGATTGTTGGTTGCTTTTCGTACTTTGACTGCAAAAACAAGTCCCACGATCGATGCGGTTATTGCGAACGGAGATAAAATGATTACAAGTAATCCAAATAATCCAAGGCCGGATGCAAGTATTGATGTAATGCCGAGTACAAAAGAAGCTGTATCTAAGTTGTCGATCTTCTTTGCATCATAATACGGCTGCTGCGGCGGTATCTGATACGGCTGAGCCTGAGGTGATACCGAATACGGCTGCTGCGGCGCCTGATATGACCGGGTCTGAGACTGTGCCTGCTGATCCTGATAAGGAACCGCATCCTTTACGGGATACCCGCATGAGGGGCAGAATTTTACGCCTTCGGGAAAATTGTAACCGCATTTTTCACAAAACATATATACTCCTCCTGATTACCATAAAAGTATGTTTTATTCAGAGTATCAACATTTGCGGATATGTGCAACAGATTGCGGATTGAAAACTTGAAGTCGGATCGTTTTTTTACTATAATCGGATCATGGAAAGCCGAACTTATGTTTGCATCGATCTTAAATCATTTTATGCATCCGTTGAATGCATAGAAAGAGGTCTTGATCCGTTTACGACAAATCTCGTGGTAGCCGATCCCGAGCGTACGGACAAGACTATTTGTCTTGCGGTTTCTCCTGCCATGAAAAAGCTCGGTGTTCCGGGAAGGCTTCGTGTTTTTGAAATCCCGAAGAATATAGACTATATAATGGCTGTGCCGCGCATGCAGAAATACATTGAGGTATCCGCGGATATCTATGAGATCTACCTTAGGTATATAGCCAAAGAAGATATCCATGTCTATTCCATAGATGAGGTTTTTATGGATGTGACCGATTATCTTACGATGTATAACCTTTCGGCCAAAGAACTCGGTAAACGCATAATGGACGATATTTATGATCGAACGGGCATCACTTCCACATGCGGCATAGGCACGAATCTTTATCTTTCGAAGATCGCGCTTGATATCTGGGCCAAGCATGTTGACGATCATATAGGGATCCTTGATGAGGAAAGCTACAAAAAACTTTTATGGGATCATAAACCGCTTACGGATTTCTGGCGTATAGGACACGGAATAGCCGAAAGACTTGCAAAGAGCGGTATCACCACGATGCGGGAACTTGCCCATGCGGATGAGGATCTGCTATATCATCTTTTCGGCGTGGATGCCGAACTTATGATAGATCATGCGTGGGGACGGGAGACCGCGACCATCAAAGATATTAAGGCATACAGGCCGAAGAACAATTCAATTTCAAACGGGCAGGTTCTTTCGCGTGACTACGGACATGACGAGGGGAGGCTTATCGTGCGCGAGATGGCGGATCTTCTCTGCCTTGAACTGGTGGACAAAGGTCTTATAACCGAATCAGTAACATTATATATGTCTTACGGCGGAGTAAATAAAGGTCAATATACCGACGGAACCGCACGCCTTTCGGTGGCATCAAGCTCTTCGCGTTATATAATGGAATATGTGGATGCTCTTTATGAGCGCATAAAAGATCCGAAAAAGGACATAAAAAGAGTAAATCTTACTTTCAACAATGTTGTGGATGAGACAATGCGCCAATACGATCTTTTTACCGACCCGGCTGAGCTTGAGCGTGAAAACCGTATGCAGAAAGCGGTGATATCGATCAAGCACAAATTCGGCAATAATGCGATATTAAAGGGCATGAATCTTGAAAAAGGCGGCATGACGATAGAAAGAAACAACCAGATCGGAGGTCACAGAAAATAATGAATCCCAAAGAACGACCGAAGATGAACAGGGAAGACAGGGCAAAACAGTTTATGCCTTTTGCAGCGCTTAAGGGTTATGAAGAGGCGATAAGGGCAAGACAGCATGTAGTGGTGCCAAAGACCGATCTTTCGGAAGAAAGGCTTAATGAACTTGATGAGATTTTCAAAGATCTGTTAAAAGGCGATATGGTTACGGCTGTATATTACAGTGCTTTGGAAGAAAATTATCTTAAAGTTACAGGGATAGTGTCAAAGATAGATCCGGACTCAAGGATCATCAAGATCGTCAACACGACCATAAATTTTGACGACATATACGAACTTATCAAAGTTTGTGATAAAATAACGCCATGGCAATAAAATATGATCAAGAGGGTTTTAGTATGACAAAAGTATTTATCGACGGAAGCGAAGGGACGACCGGGCTTCGTATATTTGAGCGATTTGAGGGAAGGGACGATATCGAAGTCATGAAGATACCGTCGGAACTCAGAAAGGATCCCGAAGAGATAAAAAAGTATATAAACGCTTCGGACGTAACATTTTTGTGCCTGCCGGATAAGGCGGCAACAGAAGCGGTCGATCTTTGCGAAAACGAAAACACCGTCATTATAGATACTTCAACCGCACATCGTACGGAACCTAACTGGGCGTACGGATTTCCGGAACTTTCAAAAGAGCACAGGAATGCGATAAAGACAAGCAAAAGGATCGCGGTCCCCGGCTGTTATGCGTCGGGTTTTATAAGTCTTGTTTACCCGCTTGTAAAGGGCGGGATACTTCCGAAAGATTATCCTCTTGCATGCTTTGCGGCTTCGGGCTATTCCGGGGGCGGCAAAAAGCTTATCGCGGAGTATGAAGATCCAAAAAGAGAGGCAAAATACAGCTCTGCGAGAATGTATGCATGGGCGCAGTCGCACAAACATCTTAAAGAGATGAAGGCTGTTACGGGAATAGAAAGAACTCCTCTTTTCTCACCGTTTACGACCGATTATTACAGCGGGATGCTTGTGGAGATACCGCTTTATACAGATATGCTTTTATCTCATAAAAGCCCTGAAGAGTTAAGAGATTATCTTGCGGATTTCTATAAGGGAGAGGAATTCATACGTGTTAACGGGTTCGGAAAGGAAGCCGAAAGCGGCAATGTTCTTTTTACCGATACTCAATCCGGCTGGGACGGACTTGAAATATTTGTAACAGGTAACGAAGAGAGAACGGTAGTATTAAGCCGTTTCGACAATCTCGGCAAGGGCGCCAGCGGTGCCGCCGTACAGTGCTTAAACATCGTTATGGGTGTTGATGAAGCCAAAGGACTTAACATTTAAATGGAAGGCGTAAAATGAACATCGTTATTTTGTCGGGCGGTTCCGGAAAACGTCTCTGGCCGCTATCGAATGACATTCGTTCAAAGCAGTTTATCAAAATATTCAGAAAAGATTCGGATGACGAAGAAGTTAAATACGAGTCGATGATCGAGAGAATGTATGAGGGCATCTTAAAGGTGATACCTGATGCATCCGTTACGGTCGGAACCGGAAAGGCTCAGGTTTCGTCACTTATAAATCAGCTGGGTGCCGGAGTGGATATATGCGTGGAGCCCGCGAGAAGAGATACTTTTCCCGCGATCTGCCTTGCAGCCTCATATCTTAAGGATATAAAAGGCGTTAAGGATGAGGAGCCGATCGTTGTATGTCCCGTCGACCCTTTTGTGGAAGAAGGGTATTTTTTGACGCTTAAAAAACTCGGAAAAGCGGCAGAGGTGGGTGATTCGAATCTTTATCTTATGGGCATTAAACCTACATACCCAAGCGAAAAATACGGTTATATCTTAACCGACGGCAATAATGATGTGCGTGCTTTTAAGGAAAAACCGGATCTTGCCACGGCACAAAAATATCTTGAAGAGGGAGCTTTCTGGAACGGAGGAGTATTTGCGTTTAAACTTTCGTATCTGCTTAAAAAGGCACACGAACTTATTGATTTCACCGATTACAATGACCTTCATGATAAGTATCTGAGCATCGAAAAGATAAGCTTTGATTATGCGGTGGCAGAAAAAGAAAAATCAGTGTCGGTGATTCCGTATGATGGAGAATGGAAGGATCTCGGCACATGGAATACGCTTACCGAGGCAATGTCGGACAAAACTATCGGTGAAGCCTATACAGACGATACCTGTTCAAACACTCATATTGTCAACGAACTTGATATACCGATACTTGCCATGGGGCTTAAGGACACCGTTGTTGCGGCAAGTGCGGACGGAATCCTTGTAGCCGATAAGCATCAATCCAGCTATATGAAGCCGTACGTTGATAATATTGCGGGTCCGGTAAAATATGCCGAAAAGTCGTGGGGCAGTTACAGAGTAATTGATATTGAACCCGAGAGCATGACTGTCAAAGTAACGCTTCTTCCCGGCCATAAGATGAACTATCATTCGCATGAGCGCAGGGATGAGGTTTGGAATGTTCTTGAAGGTACGGGTACGGTGATCATAGACGGAGTAAGTTCGTCCGTTGTTCCGGGTGACGTCGTAAAGATCCCCGCGGGTGTAAAGCACACAGTCATTGCAGACACAATGCTTAAGATAATGGAAGTCCAGATAGGTACCGAAATTTCGGTAAACGATAAGATAAAGTATGACTTGTAGATATACTTTTGTTTGCAATTCATCGAATGTAAAGATACAGTATAATATATAAAAAGCGCCTCCCGATCTGTGACGGGAAGCGCTTCTATTGTTGCTATGATGATCTATTTGCCATATCCGTTGGGGTTGTTCTTTTGCCAGTTCCAGGCATCGGCACACATATCTTTAATACCGTATTGTGCTGTCCAGCCAAGTTCTTCTTTTGCCTTATCTGCCGATGCGTAGCATGTTGCAATGTCACCGGAACGACGGGGGCCGATCTCATAAGGGATCTTAACGCCGTTTGCTTCTTCGAAATTCTTTACTATATCAAGTACGCTGTATCCGTGACCGGTTCCTAAATTATATATCTTAAGTCCGCAGTTTTCTTTTATCTTGTTAAGAGCTTTTACATGACCTATCGCAAGATCGACTACATGGATGTAATCACGCACACCGGTGCCGTCATGAGTATCGTAGTCGTTGCCGAATATGGTAAGGTGATCGCGCTTTCCGATAGCGACCTGTGTAATGTAGGGCATCAGATTGTTGGGAATGCCGTTCGGGTCTTCGCCCATTGTACCGCTCTTGTGAGCACCGATGGGATTGAAGTAGCGAAGAAGGATCACGTTCCATTCCTTATCGGCTTTCTGGATATCGGAAAGAACCTGTTCAAGCATGGATTTGGTCCAGCCGTAAGGGTTGGTGCACTGTCCCTTGGGACATTCTTCGGTGATGGGTACAAATGCGGGATCTCCGTAAACCGTAGCGGAAGAGGAGAAGATGATGTTCTTTAAATTGTGCTTCCTCATTACATCCACAAGCGTAAGAGTACCTGCAATGTTGTTTTCGTAGTATTCCCAAGGCTTTTCAACGGATTCGCCGACAGCCTTAAGACCTGCAAAATGGATACATGCATCAAATTTTTCTTTGGAAAAGATCTCGTTTAATTTGTCGCGGTCCAGAATATCCGCTTCATAGAAGGTGACCTTTTTGCCTGTAAGCTTTTCGACTCTCTTTAGTGATTCGGGACTCGAGTTTGAAAGATTGTCCAATACGACTACTTCATATCCTGTGTTTAAAAGTTCCAAAACCGTGTGGCTGCCGATGTATCCGGCTCCGCCTGTTACAAGAATTCTCATACATTTTCCTCTCTTATTGTTTTTTTGCTGCAGAAAAATAACCTGTCGGCCATAGTGTAACTTCCGCATAAAAAATATGTTATAGTGTATTATAGCATTTTTAATAAAGAGAAACGAAAAAATTTCTTAAATGAGGTACATATGTCGGGAACACTGTATGTGGTGGCAACACCGATAGGCAATTTAAACGATATGACTCCGCGCGCGGTCGAGGTATTGAAAAGCGTTGATCTTATAGCGGCGGAGGATACAAGAAATACCCTTAAATTATTAAATCATTTCGATATCCACACCCCACAGACCGCAAATCATAAATTCAACGAGTCAAAAGTCGTGGACAGACTTATAGGCGATCTTATGTCGGGAAAGAACATAGCGGTCGTGTCGGATGCCGGGACTCCGTGTATCAACGATCCGGGATTTGTACTTGTAAAAGCTGCGGCAGATGCGGGTATAACCGTTGTGGGAGTAAGCGGAGCCTGTGCTGCGGCAACAGCCGTTTCTGTTTCGGGGCTTCCTTCCGACACATTTCATTTTATGGGGTTCTTTCCGAGGGAAAAGAAGGATGCGCTTAAGATTACCGACTTTATAAAGAGTACGGTAAAAGACCTTTATATCTTTTACGAATCTCCTTTAAGGATCAAAAAAACGCTTGAGATGATCAAAGAAGAACTACCGACGGCGCAGTTGTGCCTGTGCAACGACCTTACAAAGGCACATGAGAGAATATACAGAGGTGATCCTTTTAGGGTTTACAATGAACTTATCGGTAATCCCAATGCCGAGAAGGGAGAGTATGCGCTTGTACTCTACTATGAGCCGAAGGCAAAAGAAGACGATGAGCAGAGCGTTCTTTCGCTTGAAGCACTTTTGGTGGACGAGATCGTAAAATGCGGTTGTACCATGAAGGAAGCGATCTCAAATGTCAGTGCGAACAAAGATATAAATGCCGGCAAGAAAGAAGTATACAATGCTTCCTTAAATCTTAAGAAAATATTCGGTGAAGAATAAACACATAAGTGGTTTTATGGTGGAAATTCAAAGGATATTGGAGTACAATATAACGTGATTTTGTATGACCGTTTGAGGAATTTTATGTATAAACACTTTTTAAAACGTGTATTTGACTTTGTGTTTGCGCTGTTGGGGCTTATTCTTTTGTCCTGGCTTTTTCTGATCCTGATCGTTTGGATAAAGCTTGATTCGAAAGGCCCCGTGTTCTTTAAACAGAAGCGTGTGGGTATACACAAGACACATTTTAATATTTTAAAATTCCGCACGATGAGGATAGATACACCGAAAGACATGCCCACGCATATGCTTAAGGATCCGGACAGATACATTACAAAGGCGGGTAAGTTTTTAAGAAAGACAAGCCTTGATGAGCTTCCTCAGATCATAAATATAATCAAAGGCGATATGGCCATCGTGGGACCGAGGCCGGCTCTCTGGAACCAGTACGATCTTATAGCGGAACGTGATAAATACGGCGCGAACGATGTTCTGCCCGGACTTACGGGATGGGCGCAGATCAACGGTCGTGACGAACTTGAGATCCCCGTGAAAGCAAAACTAGACGGCGAATATGTAAAGCGGATCGGCCTTCTTATGGATCTAAGATGCATATTCGGTACGGTCGTGTCGGTGGCAAAGCAGGACGGTGTTGTGGAAGGCGGCACCGGAGCGATGAAAAAAGATAAATGATATTCAGAATACATTTAAAAGAGGAGAATGTTTGAAATGAAAATTGCGGTAGTCGGTACAGGATATGTGGGAATGTCGCTGGCAACACTTCTGTCTGAGAAGAATACGGTTTATGCGGTCGACATCGTTCCCGAAAAGGTTGAAAAGATCAATAAAAGGATCTCACCTATAGCCGATAAGGAGATCGAAGAGTTTTTCGCTTCAAAGACACTTGATCTTAAGGCCATAACGGACGGCCCTTCGGTATACAAAGATGTTGATTATGTGATCATTTCGACTCCCACGAATTATGACCCGGTCAAGAACTATTTCGACACTTCTTCGGTTGAAAGCGTCATAAAGGCGGTCACGGAATCGGAGTCTTCGGCCACGATCGTTGTAAAGAGTACGATACCTGTAGGCTTCACCGAAAGAGTCCGTAAGGAATATAAAAACAACAATATAGTTTTTTCGCCGGAGTTTTTGCGTGAGGGTCACGCACTGTACGATAACCTTTATCCTTCGCGGATCATCGTCGGTGTTGATAAGGCCGATCCGGAACTTACAAAGAAAGCCGAAGATTTTGCAAAACTTCTTTGCGATTCCGCTTTAAAAGAAGACGTCCCGGTTCTTGTCATGGGGGCTACCGAGGCAGAGGCGGTAAAACTTTTTGCAAACACATATCTTGCACTTCGTGTAAGTTATTTTAACGAGCTTGATACCTATGCCGAGACCAGAGGCTTAAGCACTGCGGATATCATTAAAGGTGTAAGTTTGGACCCGCGAATCGGAGATCATTACAACAATCCTTCTTTCGGATACGGAGGCTACTGTCTTCCCAAGGATACAAAGCAGCTGCTTGCAAACTTTAACGATGTTCCTCAAAACCTTATCGAGGCCATTGTTAATTCAAATTCCACCAGAAAAGATTTTATTACCGACCGTGTCCTTGAAAAAGCGGGTTATTATGACGGATATTCGGGCCGCGGAGGTGTTCCGGGAAAGGACGTAACCGTCGGTATATATCGTCTTATCATGAAGGCGGGATCCGATAACTTCAGACAGTCCAGTATCCAGGGCGTTATGAAGCGACTTAAAGCAAAGGGTGCGACCGTTGTTATCTATGAGCCTACACTTAAGGACGAGGAGTTCTTCGCAAGTAAGGTCATAAAAGATTTTGATGAGTTTAAATCTTCCTGCGATGTCATCATAGCAAATCGTTACGATGCAAAACTTGATGATGTCAAGGATAAGGTTTATACAAGAGATATTTTCGCAAGAGATTAGACAGATTGGAGTAAAAACAGATGGTAGAAGAGATTTTTGCCGGCAAGACATTACTTATCACAGGCGGTACGGGTTCTTTCGGAAATGCCGTGCTCGACCGCTTTTTAAAGACGGATATCGGAGAGATCAGGATCTTTTCAAGAGATGAAAAGAAACAGGATGATATGCGTCACAAGTACCAGAATTCAAAGATCAAATTCTTTATCGGCGACGTACGTGACAGGGATTCCATTAAAGCTGCAATGCATGGAGTCGATTATATCTTTCATGCGGCAGCCTTAAAGCAGGTTCCGTCATGTGAGTTCTTTCCGCTCGAAGCGGTAAAGACAAACGTGATCGGTACGGATAATGTTCTTACCGTTGCGATCGAAGAAGGGGTTAAAAAGATCATATGCCTTTCCACAGATAAGGCAGCGTACCCCATAAATGCCATGGGAACTTCAAAGGCAATGATGGAAAAGGTTATCGTGGCAAAGTCGAGAACTGTAGAGCCCGAAAAGACCACGATCTGTTGTACACGTTACGGAAACGTTATGTGCTCAAGAGGATCGGTCATCCCGCTTTTCATCGATCAGATCAAGGCAGGCAAGCCATTGACGGTTACCGAACCCACAATGACAAGATTTATCATGAGCCTTGAGGAAGCCGTAGAACTTGTTCTTTTCGCTTTCGCAAACGGTACAAGCGGAGATATCATGGTTCAGAAGGCTCCCGCATGTACGATCGGAGTCCTTGCCCAGGCTGTAAAAGAACTCTTTGATTACAGCGGAGAGATCAAGGTTATCGGTATACGTCACGGCGAAAAATTGTATGAGACACTTCTTACCGACGAGGAATGTGCGCATGCCTTTGATATGGGTAATTATTTCAGGGTACCGGCCGACAACAGGGATTTAAATTACGACAAATACTTTACTCAGGGTACACTCGAAAAACCCAAGCTCACAACATTTAATTCAAACAACACAAAGCTTCTCGACGTGGAACAGGTCAAAGAAAAATTGCTGACTTTACAGTATATCCGCGATGAACTTGAAAACTATAAGGAAATGAGATAATGAAGATTCTTGTAACCGGGGCGAAAGGTTTTGTGGGTAAAAACCTTGTGGCTGAACTTAATAGAACAGGCAATCACGAGATATATGAGTTTGATATAGACACTCCGATCGGGAAACTTGATGATTTCTGTAAAGACTGCGAGTTTGTCTATAATCTTGCGGGAGTCAACAGGCCAAAGGATCCTGAAGAGTTTATGGAAGGTAATTTCGGGTTTGCCACGACTCTTGTGGATACTCTTAAAAAGTATAAGAATATCTGTCCGGTCATGGATTCGTCTTCTGTTCAGGCAGCCCTTGAGAATCCTTACGGCAAGAGCAAAAAAGCCGGGGAAGATATGCTTTTTGCTTATGGCCTTGAGACGGGTGCACCCGTATACATATACCGTTTTCCGAATATTTTCGGGAAGTGGTCCAGACCCAATTACAATTCCGCGGTTGCAACTTTCTGCAACAATATAGCCAACGATCTTCCGATAACCGTCAATGACAGGAGTACAGTTATGCATCTTGTATACATTGACGATGTTTTAGAAGAACTGCTTCAGGCACTTGACCGTCATCCGCATGTCAACGCTGACGGTTATTGTTATGTTCCGAAGGTATATGAGGTAACTCTCGGTGAGATAGTAAATCTTCTGTACTCCTTCAAGGAAACGCGAAAGAATTTTATGATCACCGATATGACCGAGGGTTCTTTTGAAAAAAAACTTTATGCGACATATTTAAGTTATCTGCCTCCTGAGAAATTTTCTTATCCGCTTGTAATGCATGAGGATGAAAGGGGAAGCTTCACAGAGATCTTAAAATCGGTCGACAGGGGCCAGGTTTCAATCAATATTTCGCACCCCGGCATCACAAAGGGCAATCACTGGCATCACACCAAAAACGAAAAGTTCGTGGTGGTAAGCGGTAAAGCCGTTATCCGTTTCAGAAAATACGGAAGTGATGAGATTACTGAAATTCACGTAAGCGGTGAGAAACTAGAAGTTGTGGATATACCTACAGGCTATACGCATTCGATCACCAATGAAGGAGATACGGATCTTGTAACATTAATGTGGTCTAACGAATGCTTTAATCCGGGAAAACCGGATACAATATACGAGGAGGTTTAGCTGATGGAAAAGCTTAAACTTATGACTCTTATCGGGACGAGACCCGAAATAATACGTCTTTCCGAAGTGATAAAAAGATGCGATAAGTATTTTGACCAGGTTCTGGTACATACAGGTCAGAATTATGATTATACATTAAATCAGATATTCTTTGAGGATCTGGGATTAAGGCAGCCTGATCATTATCTTGACGCGGTCGGAGGAGATCTGGGAGAGACCATAGGCAACATCATAGCAAAATCCTACAAACTTATGACTGAGATAAAGCCCGATGCTTTCTTAGTCCTCGGCGACACAAATTCGGCTCTTGCCGCTATTTCCGCAAAGCGCTTAAAAATACCGATCTTCCATATGGAAGCGGGTAACCGTTGCTTTGACGAAAACCTTCCCGAGGAGACCAACAGAAGGATCGTGGACCATATTTCCGATGTAAATTTATGCTATTCGGAGCATGCGAGAAGATATTTAAACGCAGAGGGTACGGCCAAAGAACGCACATATGTGACCGGATCTCCGATGGCAGAAGTCTTATCGGCCAATTTTGAAAAGATCCTTAAATCGGATGTGCTTAAAAGACTTGATCTTGAGCCTAAAAAGTATATCCTTCTTTCCGCACACAGGGAGGAGAATATTGATAATGAGCATAATTTTATGGAACTCATGAATGCGGTAAATGCAATGGCGGAGACTTACAATATGCCCATAATCTATTCGACGCATCCAAGGAGCAAAAAGTTTATCGAAGCAAGAGGCTTTAAATTCAATCCTCTTGTTCGTTCGCTTCAGCCTTTCGGCTTTTCGGATTATAACAACCTCCAGCTTAATGCTTTTTGTGTTGTTTCCGATTCGGGAACCCTGCCGGAAGAATCGAGTTATTTCAATGCAAAAGGACACCCGTTTGCGGCCGTATGTGTCCGTACGTCGACCGAGCGTCCCGAAGCACTCGACAAGGGCAATTTCATCCTCGGAAGCATTTCGAAAAAACAGGTACTCCAGGCCGTAGATATGGCAACCGAAATGATCAAGAACAATGATTTTGGTGTTGAGGTTCCCAATTATGCCGATGAAAATGTATCGGTAAAGGTTGTAAAGTTTATTCAAAGTTATACGGGTATCATCAATAGGATGGTATGGAGAAAAGAGTGATCTAAGGACGGGTTTGAGTATTGAACGATAAAGTGACGGCTTTTGTTAACAAAATATCTGCTTCAAAAATCTGGTATTATATTCAGAACATTCTGGTTGTCGGGCTTTTTATGTATTGCATAAAAGGTCTTACCGATTATGACAACGTGTTATACCAGACAAGGAAGAATCAAGCCGCAGCCAAAGGTTTATTTGCTTTTATGGCTATAGTTTTTATCGTTCGCAAGGTAAAACTTATCAACTGGCAGTCACTTGTCGCAACGCTCCTTTTTGTTCCGTTTTTGATCGAAAGAATGACATTCTGGAAAGAATCTCCGGATATTATAAATATCCTTAAGCCTCAGATGGCAGCGGAATGGCTTGCTTTAATGATCATTATCGATATGATCGTGTACAAGAATGTCAATGATCTTTTCAAGGGCGTAAATTACCTTCTTATCGTCTATGCGCTTTTGACATTCGGCATGTTGTACCGAAGAAACGGCAGGATGGATCCGGTCATTCTTGTGTTCCCAATGTTTCTTTTTGCTCTTGTAAAGATGGATGAAGAAAAGTGGGAGTGGTTTCTTAAAAGATTTATCGACAGCTGGTTTTTGATGTTTGTCTATGCGGTCGTGAGATCGTTTAGGGAAAGCCCTTTTAACTACAGACGTTTTTACGGGTACTTCTTAAATATCGGCCCCTTCGGCGTGTTTATGACGTGTGCATTTGTGGCAGCGATATTTGCGATTATTTACAGCAGGGAAAAATATGGTCGCAAAAGTTTTTTCTACATAGTAAGTGCGGTATGGATCGCGGTATGTTCATATATGCTCTGGATCATTGATACCAGGACCGTTCTTGCGGGTGCGGCATTTGCTCTTATCTTCCTTTTCCTTTTTGGGAGAAAAGACACTTCGAAGCCCAAGATGCGAAAAAGACTTATAGTACTCGGAGGCATTTTCGTTGCGGGAATCATAGTTACGGCAGTGATACTTATTCTTGCTCGAAATGAAAGTTCCGGTTATTGGTATGCAAAAGCGGAAGGCTCGATACTTGCGCCGTTTGCTATGATGATATCGAGATTTGCCGGGGCACTTAAGAGTTCACAGGGTGCCAACGGATGGGAGACGTTTGTAAATATTGTGGATCATCTTTCGTCCGGAAGAATTGAAATAGCTAGAGGTTACTCGGAATTCTTTAATTATGAAGGAAACGGTGCATTGGGTTACGAACTTCCGAGCGGTTACTGGGTATACAATGCTCACTGCAATTATGTACAGATACTTATCGAGTACGGATATTTTACATTGATAGAGACGCTGCTGTTTGTATTAATGTCATT
>JAEEGL015863378.1_pt1 | contig 15414 bp, 7 predicted proteins | sample 9134231 | NCBI WGS metagenome assembly JAEEGL01 (sample SAMN16246548, study PRJNA631951) | gut metagenome | biome: gut microbiome; feature: rumen; material: fiber-attached | host: Bos | place: Iran: Karaj | collected 2018-10 | reverse complement strand
CTCATCAAAAGCCTCAAGCGGCTCTCCGTCAGCATCAAGCAGAATGTCTCCATTGCGAAAACCTTGGTTCTGAGCCACCTCAGAGAACTCCATACCCATAGAAGCGTCTTGCAGGCGCACATACTCCTCTCCCTTGGAGTAAAGAATCATGGAGAATATGACTATAGCTGTCAGAAAGTTCATTACCACTCCGGCACTCATAATAATAAGGCGTTGCCACGCAGGCTTGGCACGGAACTCCCACGGCTGTACAGGGCGTGCCATCTGCTCAGTGTCAAGGCTCTCATCAATCATTCCAGCCAACTTAACATAGCCTCCAAGCGGCAGCCAGCCTATACCGTACTCCGTTTCAGAACCTTTAGGTTTGAACTTTACAAGTGAAAACCAAGGGTTAAAGAACAAGTAGAACTTCTCCACCCTAACCCCAAATATCTTTGCAGTAATAAAATGGCCGAACTCATGCAGTATCACGAGCAGGCTCAAACACAATATAAGTTGTAAGAATTGCATTTACTTTCAAATCAAAATATTTTGAAAGTGTAAAGATACTTCAATTTTAGCACATACGCAACCATCACTATGATTCCAAGGAGCGGTGGCACAAAAAAACCGCTCCCGTAAGGAAGCGGCTTTTATTAAGTTAGGAATAATCAGCGAGGATTATTCTGGTTGTGATAGTGCTGGAAGGTTCTGCCACTCTAATGTTGAAAGGTCGGCAGAAATTTTAAGAGATTTTGCTGATATGTTATCTTTTAGTTGAGGGCTATTCCAGTTAAACTCAGATTCGTCTATAGAAACCAATACCTTATATTCGAAGTTTTCAGGAACAAAACCTTCACCTACCCACTGATCTAACTCATTCTTTTGAAGAATAAGACCCTGCGCTGGAGACCAGTCGCCATACTCACTTTCTTCACCAAAGTTACCAACAACTTTAGCAGCTGTTACATTGTAACCCTCAAGGCCAAGATTAAATGAGAATGTGGCATTACCTTCTGGGTTTCCTGGTTCTGGCTCTACCCATGGATCTTTTGACCATTCACTAACCTCTACAACTGCATTTCTATCCACAGGCATAGTATGGTTTCCTTCCATAGACTCATAATTATCACCTGTACTACCCTTGTAAGAAATAGTAGCCTTAAACTTACATGCCTCAGGCACTTCAACATCTTGAGCAGACCATACCTTAAATCTATCATCGTATGTAAGAGTTGTCAGGTCGTGCCAATTTGAACCAACACCCTCGCCTCTAACGGTTACAGTAATATCATCATAATTAATGCCATCTGGAACCTCGAAAGAATAGGTAAACGTAGCAAGACCGGCAAGATTTGTCTCAGAACATATATCGGTTGCCCAAGCGTCCACAGCGAAATAGATAACAGAACTCTTTGCAGTCTCTGCAACATCAAGAGCTCTACCATTATCATCAACTACTTCAAAATCGCCCTCAATTGGGGTGTAATTTGAAGCTTGGAATACCCATGAGCCAGTAGTACCTGATTTACGTGGGCATACTTTACTATGATTAAACGAATCATCAGAAATTGCGAGAACAAGCTTATACCATCCTGGGAAATTAGGATCATTAAGTGGCTCTGCTACAGGAACATTCTCAGATTCTACTTTCCATTCATTAAAACTTCCAGCAAAGGTCAAATCCCAATTACCATAGCAATCACCATCAGGCACTTTGAATACAAGTGTAAACGCATCTGCTGTAGCTTCTACAGTAGGATGCTCAGTAGAAGCAGCCTTTACAGTAACATCACTCATAGCAACAGCGTTACCAGATTTAGCAACAACCTTGAAAGAGCCCTCGGCAAGACCGGTAATAGTAGCCTTTGCCCCGTCAAATGAAACAGTTGCAATAGCTGTAGCGTCTTCAGGATCTGTTGACCACTGAATATCACCCTCTGCGTTGAATGCATTTACCTCAGCAGTAGAGCCTACGTTAATAGTAACAGCGGCAGGCTGGAGCTGGAACTCATTAGAGATAACTGTTACTTTGCAAACAGCTTCCTTACCTGCAACGGTGGCCTTAATATCAGCAGAACCAGCTGCAACAGCAGTAACCTTAGCAACATTGCCAACAGCACCAACAGTGGCAACTGCAGGGTTTGAAGATGTCCAGGCTACAGTCTCTGTTGAATTAACAACGGTTGCTGTAATCTCTTCAGAAGCACCTACAGCAATAGTAGCTGTAGACTTGTTAAGTGTCAAAGAAACCTCAGGTTTCTCCTCTTTCTTACATGAGAATGTAAGAAGGGCAATTACGCCGAAAAGAGCGGCATAAAATAAACTTCTTTTTGTTTTCATTTTTAAATTAATAATTAAAGTTAATAAAAAGTGATAATCTCTTATTTTGATTTTTTTGGCATAGAGTCAAAGTATGCCTTTGCATCATCACATATCGCATTACCTGCCGTATAAGAGCAAGTACCCTCTATGGCTGTTTTAGCCTCATCATACTCAGCATTAATCTTTTTCCAATTAGCAATGGTGTAATCAGCCTCCTTATAGTTAGCCTTAATTTCATCAAGGCGAGCTATAAGCTCTGATGTCATTGCCTTAGTGGTGACATCATGGTAAAGAGACTTAGGTGCGGCCATATCTGCAACCTTAGAACTATCCCTAAGTGATGTCATGCCTAAGTATGAATACATTTTATTCTCTATGCGGTCAATGGCGTCATCTTTTATACTAACCGCTGTAGCCCAGCAGTCATCAGTATATTTAGACCTGTTTGAGGTCTCAAGTCCAACAAATGCATTATTAACATCTGATACAAACTTTGACACATCGCTTTTTGCAGCCACATCAGAGTAACGGTTACCGTATGTAACAGCGTCACGATCAAGAGCAACATAAGTCTCATCAGCGGCAAACTGAGCTATGGCAAGTTCATCAAGTTCAAGAACACGATCCCATGATGTAACAGGATATTTGCTCTGGTCATGACCTTGACTAAGACCACCGATAACAGGTTTGCTATGAATTGTCCAGCACCACACTTCAAGAGCCCATCTGCGGGCCTCATTCATATAAAGAGCTTCAAGGCCTGTAAGAGCCACGTCTGTAGCGGCTTCAAGTGTACCAAAATTCTTCTCATTGGCATTATCAATAACATCATACGCAGTTTTCTTAAGTGTATTAACCTTATTCTGGTCAACACCGCTAAAGTCAAACGGAAGCTTTGTCCCAAGTTTCTCTTGAGTATAGTTGTTTATGTCAGCCGCATACTCAATATCTGCCTTGGCGTTCGCCTTGTAACTGCTAAGAAGAGCGTCTGTAGGGGTAACATTGTAGAAGAATGCAGGGCCGTATGGGTTCTGATTTGCATTGAGAGTCACGCCAGGTGCGGTGTAAATCTCAGAGCCACCGTCATATCTGTCTGCAAGGAATCCGCCCTTCAGAGCATCAAACTTATCTGCAACAATAGTGGAAATAGCACCCTTGCCTTCACCAAATAGGTATATCTTGTAAGGGTTATATGCAGCCTCCTCATTTACATTGACAAAGAACACCGCATAGTCATCTCCGCTACGCACAAGTCTGTTACCTACCTCGTTGGCCTGTGCCTCCTTCAAGGTGCTAGCTGTATATAGAGGCTCCTCTATCTCATTGTGGTCTGATGTTACAGTAACTTCAACCATAACTGTACCGCCGTTAGAGAACTGGCCTATTGCATTAGTGAGGCCCACTTTTCTACCTGTTACGTTTCCTTCGTTATCAATAGTGGCGTAAAAACTGTTCTCAATGCTCCAGGTCACACCACTAACGTCTGTTCCTGTAGCACTCTTTGCATTGTATGACTCAACTTTTAACTGGGCCTGCTCGCCAACCTTGATGACAACGCCCTGCTGGTTAGGTGAGTATGCCAACCCATTCTCCTTTTTGCAGGAGAAGAGTGCCAATACTGCCATAGACAGCATTAAGAGTTTAATTATATTTGATTTCATATTTTTTATATTAATTAAATTTCACCACAAGTTATTAATAGCCCTCGTTCTGCGTCCAAGGAATACGGTCGTTAGCGTGAATCTCAAGCATTTTCTTTGGTATAGGGAACCACTTCTTGTACGGCTCCACAGAAGTGCTCTTGAAGTCCCAATGGTAAGCAGGGTCTGTATATTTGCCAAAACGTATAAGGTCACGGCGGCGTACATTCTCCCAAGCAAACTCACGGCCACGCTCGTTAAGCAGCTCGTCAAGGGTAAGTGAAGCATCGTAAGGTTCCAACCCCACACGTGTACGTATGCGCTGGAAATCAGCCAGTCCTAAAACTGAACCAATATTACCATTGCCTGCGCCACGTAGGCAAGCCTCTGCCTTCATGTAGAGCACGTCAGCATAGCGGAACAGCACAAAGTCATTCTCACTGTACTTATTAACTGCGGCGTTAACTTCTGTCTCATACTTGAAGCAGCGAGCGCCTTCGCCCCACTTTGCGTTCATGCCAGTCTTAAATGATTTAGTGATAATAACAGGAGTACCATTCTCATCAACCATCACTTCACCATCTTTCTTAACTGGGCCAAGGAACCAGCCGTATTTTTTAGTCTTATCCTGAAAATCAATGTCAGTACCAGCGTCCTCAGGGCAAGGGCCACGGCGGTCAGCAGGATCATACAAATCCAGGAACTGCTCTGATGCGGCAAATCCGTTCCAAGGCTTCTCAAGCAAGCCATAAATAGTCTGGAATGCATAGTGCTGTGTAAGCAGGTTGATACGGAGCTTATTAGACATCTTACCAGCCACATCCTGATAGTCAAACGCAGCGTTACCATTCTCCACAATCACAAATATGTTCTCATCAGAAGACTCATTGTAAACCTGGAAGTTTGTAAAGAAGTTATCCTCAATAGTATAAGCCCCTGAGTTAATAACAGCGTCACAATACTGCACGCACTTGTCATACGGCTGGTCAACGTCTGTCACATCGTATGAAGAAGCGTTCAGATAGAGACGTGCAAGCAGTGCGTATCCAAGACCTTGTGTGGCACGTCCGTAATTCTGAGCCTTTGAAGGATCTGTAGCAATCGGAAGGTTTGCGGCATTAGCCTCAAGACTTGCAACAAGCTTGTGCCACACCTCAGCCTTGTCAAGCAGAGGGAACTGTGCAGTCTCACTCTCAGGGAACTCCTCTGTATAAGGAATTCTGCCAAAGAGGTCAAACATAGTGTAGTAGTAGTAACTACGCAATACACAAAGCTCACCTACAAATCTTTTGTACATGGTTGCGTCAACCACATCCTGATATGCTGAAATCTGTTTCAGAATCTTGTTACAAAGTGTGGCGCCACTTATACATTTATCCCAAACAAGCTCAAAAGCGAGACCCTCATAGGTCCAGTCCATAGTGTTCAGGTCTGCCCAGTAACCATTATCATTCCAGTTATCACCCGGGTTACGTACCGGACAGCGAGCCTCATCTGAGGTAAGGGTGTTCAAGCCCCAATATCCCCAGTGGTCATGCAGCCACTTTAGCTCTGCGTAGGCCTGACCTACGAGAAGTGCCATATTGTCTGCGCTTTTCAAAAGCTCTTCAGACGTAGGGTTGCCGTAAGCCTTCTCCTCCAAGAAATCCTTGCAGGATGTAAGCGACAGACCCAGTGCAATAATCAATGCATATATTATAGATTTTTTCATATAATGTCTCCTTTCCTAATTAGAATGTCATGTTTAATCCCACCAGATAAGTGCTTACTCTTGGGTAGAAACTTACATATTGAATACCTGCATCACTGATTGATGACACGTTAACCTCTGGGTCAAGACCAGTATATTTGGTAATTGTAAAGAGGTTCTGGCCGGTTACATAAACTCTTAGGTGCTTAATGTATTTGGTTGACTTAAGAGGCACTGTACAGCCAAGTGTAATGTTATCACACTTGAGGAAAGAACCGTCCTCAAGCCAGTAATCAGAGAACTCAGAATCACGATATGCCCCGTTTCCGTTTGCAATGGCATTTGTGGTTTTCTTGTAAACCTGATTAGCCTGCGAACCAGCTGTTGTAGGGGTGTATGCCCAACGTGTTACGTTAAGAATCTTGTTACCCACCATACCACGGAAGAATATGGTAAGGTCAAACCATTTGTACTTAACAGTGTTATTCCAACCGTATGTGAATAATGGCTGGGCTTTACCAATGATGGTCTTATCACCCTCTGTAATCTTACCATCACCGTCAAGGTCTTGATAAACGAGTTTGTGGTTAACAACCTCTTTAACCTTGTAGCCGTAGAAGATACCTATGTTCTCACCTTCACGTATAATCTGTGTAGTTGTGGAGTTAAGGCCGTTACCGCCTACACTACCAGAAGAAACCTCTGTGTAGTTAAGACCCTTTGATGGATCAGAGAGTGAAACAATCTTACTGTTATCAAACGCCATTGTCCATGTGGATGACCATATCCAGTTGCTTGTCTTTACAGGGACACCTGTAAGAGCGAGCTCTATACCTTTTGCGGTAATTTCACCAGCGTTAGCAAGCAGTTTGTTGAACTGATATGGAGGAACTGGAACGTCATACTTATAAAGAAGGTCTTTAGTGTTACGCATGTAGAGGTCTAAGCTACCATACAAGCGTCTGTCCAGGAATGCAAAGTCAATACCAAGGTTGTACTCAAACTTTCGCTCCCATTTAAGGTCTGGGTTGGCATTCTGGGTAACGTTATAGGTTCTACGCCATGCACCATTATACCAGAATGTACCACCTGTACCAAGAAGCTCCTTAGATGCCAAGTTCTGACCAACGTTATTACCTGTGATACCAAAACCAAAGCGGAGCTTAAGGTCATCTACACCCTTAGCGTCTTTCATGAAATCCTCACCGCTTATACGCCAACCAGCAGATGCTGCAGGGAACCAGCCCCAACGGTTGTTCTTACCAAAACGGGAAGAGCCCTCAGCACGGATTGAAGCAGAAAGCAGGTATTTCTCTTTGTAGTTATAGTTTGCACGGGCAAATGCTGATGCAAGTGCGTTAAAACCTCTGTATGAGTTTACGTTCATCTTAGCCTTGCCTGCATCACCATCCTGCATCTTATAATACATAATGTCATCAGTTGCAAAACCAGCGTTCTCCATTTTGGAGTTATCTGTTGTGAACTGCTGGTAAGAGAAACCGCCTACAAGAGCAAGGCTGTGGTTACCCCACTGCTTAGCATAATCAACAGTACCTTCAAACAAAAGGTTAATATCACGAGACTGGTAACGAGTGGCCTTGCCTGCATCATCAGCAGAAACAGTGAAATTAAGACTGTTATACTTGTAGTTATAGTTATCTCCCTCCTCCATAGCGGCAAATGCGTTAATCTTAAGACCCTGCACAGGAAGAATGTTAATAGTGGCACGTACAGATCCACGGAAGAAGTTTCCGTCTTCGTACTCAGAATTAAGCACGTAAGGCTCAATCGGGTTAGAGAAACCAGACGCCTCTACATAGTAGAAACCTGATTTTGTAGATTTGTCATACACTGGATATGTAGGGTTAAGAGTAGCACACATATCATACTGTGCCCAATCCTTATCATTTCTGTAGTGCATGTAAGAGAGGTCATACTGCAAATCCAGCCAGCCGTTAAGAGCTTTTTGGTTAGCAGAGAACTTGGCGTTAATCTCATTACGCTTGTTTGTAATACCTTCTGCATACTTGTAGTTTACAGATGCACGGTAGCTGAACTTCTTGGTTGCGCCGGTAATGGCGAAGTTGTGATTGGTAACCACAGGAACCTCACGTGATATCATAGCAGCGTAATCATTGTAACTACCATGGTTAACTGGCTGGAACAATCCGTTTGTCCAGTCGTTCATACCTATATAATCTTTAACGGTGGTCATGCCGTCTGAACCAGTCTTGTGAGCCAAAGAAACGTAACCAGAATACTCAAACGACGTGGTGCCGCACTCTGTGGTCTCAGAAGAAGAACCACGTTTTGTTGTAATAAGAATTACACCGTTTGTACCACGTGTACCATAGATAGCAGCAGAAGAACCGTCCTTAAGTACGTCCATTGATGCTATATCATCTGGAGAAAGGTTGTCAATATTAGACACTGGAACACCATCCACAATATAAAGAGGTGTGGAGCCGGAACCAGCGTCAAGTGTTGACGTACCACGAATTTGCACGTTCAAGCCAGTGTTAGTAGGGTCGCCACCTGCGGTGTTTGTAATGGTAAGACCGGCAACCTTACCTTGGATAAGGCCTACAGGGCTACCTTTAACACCGGTGTTGAAGTTCTCTGATTTAACACTTGCAACAGAAGACGTAATCTCCTTTGCCTTTTGAGAACCGTAACCCACAGCCACAACCTCTTCAAGCACTGATGTTGACTCTCTCAAAATAACATCCACACTTGATTTACCGGCGACGCTTACCGTCTGGTCCTCATAACCTGTGTAGGTGAAGATAAGTTTTGAATTGGCGGGAACTGAAATCTCATAATTACCGTCAAAGTCAGTAATGGTACCAACCGACTTATCACTCTCAAGCGTAACATACGCTCCAATAACAGGTTCACCGGTTTCATCGGTAACGTTACCCGTGATGGTTACTTGTGCATACGCACCAACCGCTGAAAGTAACGATACTAAAGAAAGCAGTAAAATCTTTAGTAGTGATTTTTTCATTAAATTAGTTTTTTAAGGTTAATAAATAGGTTTTGTCTAACAATAGAGTTCACAAATATACTGCTCTTTTTATTCTAAAACAATTTTTTTTCCTCTTTTTTCTTTCTCAAACGTATTTTTAAGATATTTTAGCAACTAAGAGTTAAAAAATTTAACAACTCCACAAACCATTTCATATTTTATTCGCAAATGTTGCAGAAAAGTTTTTTTTTCTATAAATTTGCAAAATTGAAGTAAAATAAATGCTATGAGACCACAGATTACAATTAAAGACATTGCCAAAGCACTTGGCATATCACCATCAACCGTATCACGTGCGTTACAAGACCACCCTGACATTAGTAAGAAGACAAGAGAGACCGTTCAGGCATACGCCAAGGCCAACCACTACAAGCCAAACGCTATTGCTCTGAGCTTGAAAAAACAGCGTACTAATATTATAGGTGTAATCGTGCCTGACATGGTTCACAATTTCTTTGCATCGGTGCTGGCCGGCATAGAGGATGCTGCAAGCAAGAAAAAATACACAGTGCTGCTCTGTCAGTCTTCTGAGCAGTATGAGAAAGAGGTGGAATGCCTTGACACTCTGCTGGCTTCCCATATATCAGGCTTGCTTGTATCCATATCTAAAAGCACCACCAAGTTTGACCACTTTAAGGAGGCTCTTGAAGATGACCTTCCAATTGTGCTCTTTGACCGTGTGAGTGCCGAGCTTAACACAGATCAGGTGGTGGCTAATGACTATAGCGGCGCCTACGCTGCCGTAAGCCACCTTTTGGAGACAGGCTGCAAACGCATTGCTTTCTACGGTTCGCCTGAGCATCTTACCATAACCCAGGAACGCAAGCGCGGCTATATGGATGCGCTCAAAGACCACGGCATTGAGCCTGACAGCGAGCTTGTTTTTGAGTGTGACAACCGCGATGCAGCTATAGAGCTGACTCCCAAGGTTATGCAGCTCAAAAATTGTCCTGACTCATTCTTTACGGTTAATGACAACACCGCATCGGGTGTGATATATGCCATAAAACGTGCCGGGCTTAAGATTCCTGAAGACATATCTGTCTGCGGTTTTGGCGACGGTGTAGTGGCACGCACCTCTGACCCTGAGCTTACCACTGTGGAGCAGAGCGGTTATGAGATTGGTCAAGCCGCCTGCCTTCGCCTTATTGAGAGGATAGAGAACAAGGAGGAGCTTCCTTTCACACGCACCGTGATAGAGACAAGACTTATTAAGAGGAACTCAACGAGATAACGTCATCCTGAACGTAGTAAAGACGAGTTGGTGACCAACGGGAACAATCCCGCAACCTTTATGAGATGCTTAGCAAACGCTCAGCATGACGATTCAACATATTATGAAGAAAAAGCTTTATACATTAACATTGCTGGCGCTGCTGTGTAGTGCCACGTGGGCGGCTAAGAGCGAGAAGCCCTGTGTGAACAAGATTGAGCCTATAAGCTGGTGGGTTGGGATGAACAATCCTGAACTGATGCTACAGTGCCATGGTAAAAGCATTGGTGACGCTACAGTGGAGATAAACTACAGCGGCGTAACTGTTACCAAGACTGAAGCGGTGGAGAACCCTAACTACCTGTTTGTATTCCTTAACATTGACCCTGCCACCAAGCCTGGCACGTTTGACATAGTGTTTAAGAAGGGCAAAAAGAGCATTGCAAAGTGCAAGTACACCCTTAATGAGCGTCGTGAGGGAAGTCGTATGAGGGAAAGCTTTAACTCTGGCGATGCCATGTATCTCCTTATGCCAGACCGTTTTGCAAACGGCAACCCCTCAAATGATAATGTAAAAGGCTACATACAAGGCGTGAACAGAGCGAACCTTGGCGAGCGCCACGGCGGTGATTTACAAGGTGTTATAGATCACTTAGGTTATCTTGAAGACCTTGGTGTAACAGCATTGTGGATTACTCCTTTCTTTGATAACAATGACACTCAGTACTCATACCACCACTACGCTGTGGGCGACTACTTTAACGTGGACCCGCGCCTTGGCTCTAACAAGGACTACAGCAATCTTTCTGACAGCTGCCACTCTCACAGCATTAAACTGATACTTGACGTGGTGCCTAACCACTGCGGTATTGTTCACTACTGGATTAAAGACCTTCCTACACAGGACTGGATTCATCAGTGGCCCACATACACAAGTTCTAACTACAGAATGACTGCATGGACAGACCCTCACGCCTCAAAATCTGACATCGAGGTGCTTGAAAAGGGCTGGTTCTCAGGCAATATGCCAGACCTTAACTTGGAGAACCCTCTTCTGTTCAAATACCTTTCACAGGTTTATATCTGGTGGATTGAATATGGCAATGTGGATGGTCTGCGTGTGGATACATATCCTTACAATGACATTCATCTGGCAAGCCGCTTTATGAAGACTTTCCTTGACGAGTACCCTAACCTGCACATCGTAGGTGAATGTTGGGTCAAGTCTCCTCTTGAAATTGCCTACTATCAGTCTGGCAATAACAATAAGGACGGGTTTGACTCAAACCTCCAGAGCGTTATGGACTTTGTGCTTAAAGACAAACTGCACGAGGCTTTTAACGAGCGTGACGGCTGGGATAACGGAATGTCTAAATTCTACGCCCACTATGCTCAGGATTTTGCCTACCCCGATGTGAACATGGTGATGAATTTCCTTGACAATCATGACATTGACCGTTTCTCTGTATCAGTAAAAAGGGATATAAACAAGTATAAGATGGGTATAGCAATGCTGCTTACCACAAGAGGTTACCCGCAAATATACTACGGAGATGAGATTATGCTTGACGGTATCGCCGGCAATTATGAGGGGCACCGCTTTGACTTTCCTGGCGGCTGGAAAGAGGATTCCCGTAACGCTTTTACCGCTGAGGGCAGAACCAATGAGGAGAACGAGGTGTTCAACTATATGCGCACGCTCCTTCAGTTCCGCAAAAATAGCAAGGCTCTGCAATATGGCAAGATGACACAGTTCATTCCAGTGAACGGCATCTACGTATTCTCTCGTGAGGCTGAGGGAGAGCGTGTTATGATGATATTCAACAATAGCAACAATTCACAGCTTATATCACTTGACCGCTATAAGGAGCTGTTTGAAGGTGCCACAAGCGGCACAGAGGTGGTGACAGGCAAGAAGATAGACTTTGACTTGAAGCTCTCCATGCCTGCTAAAACCGCTTACGTCATAAAGATTGATAATTGATAAAACAATGCAAAAAAATAGAACATTCACCCAGCTTTTCAATATAAGCTTCGGGTTCTTTGGCGTTCAGATAGCATACGCACTACAGAGCGCTAACATCAGCCGTATATTCGCCACCCTTGGCGCAGATCCGCACACGCTTAGTTTCTTCTGGATTCTGCCTCCGCTTATGGGTATGCTGGTCCAGCCTCTTGTGGGTAAGTACTCTGACAAAACATGGTGCCGCCTTGGCCGCAGAAAACCATATCTTATTGTGGGAGCAATTATAGCTGTGGCTGTTATGATTATGCTACCTAACGCTGGCAACTTCACATTTGCGCAAGGGCTCTTCCTTGGTCTTAACGCTGCCATGTGGTTCGGACTTTTCTCCCTTATGTTTCTTGACACTTCCATAAACATTGCAATGCAGCCGTTCAAGATGATGGTGGGAGATATGGTAAGCACCAAGCAAAAGGGGTTGGCATACTCCATACAGTCTTTTCTCTGTAACGCAGGTTCACTTGTGGGCTATATGTTCCCTATTTTCTTTACGTGGATAGGTATTGCAAACGAGGCTCCTGACGGCGTTATTCCAGATTCAGTTAAATGGAGTTTCTATATAGGGGCTGCCATTCTTCTGCTGTGTGTTCTATATACCTTTGTAACGGTAAAAGAGCTTAATCCGCAGGAGTACGCAGAGTTCCACGGGCTTGACAAGGAGCAAGGCAAAGATGCCAGCACCTCAGACAAGGGCTTTATAGCACTGCTTAAAGAGGCTCCTTCCACATTTTGGACAGTAGGCTTAGTGCAGTTCTTCTGCTGGTCTGCATTCATGTATATGTGGACATACTCTAACGGTGCCATTGCATCCCTTTGCTTTAACTGGGACGGTGGAAGCACTCAGGTGGCTGAGTTTCAGGATGCAGGCAACTGGGTTGGTGTGGTATTTGCAGTTCAGGCCATAGGCTCACTTATATGGGCTGGTCTTCTGCCTGTCATTGAGAATGCCGTAGGCAACAAGAAGGCATACGCTATAAGCCTTTTAGTGGGAGCTGTTGGTTTCATATCAATATTCTATGTGCATGACCAGTACCTGCTGTTCCTGAGCTACGCACTAATAGGCGCCACATGGGCTGCCATGCTTGCAATTCCTTTCACCATTCTCACAAACTCTCTTAAGGGTGACAACATGGGCTTCTATCTTGGTCTGTTCAACTGTACTATATGTCTGCCACAGATTATTGCCGCTGTATGCGGTGGCCTGATACTCAGCATGGTGGGTTCACAGGCAGCAATGCTTGTGGTGGCTGGTGTACTACTTATTTTAGGCGCAGCTTGCGTTGGTTTCATTAAAGAGAACAATAAATAACATACTTAAAAACAAGTATATGAAAAAATCACTTATCTATGTCTGCCTGCCGTTACTAACTACAGTTCTTTTCGGCTGCAAAAAGTATAGTCTTAATTTACCGGCAGAGAGTTCTGAGGATATAGGTCTCAACTCATTTGTTACATTAGAGGCGGGATCAAATATTATACTTACCAAGGATTACGTTTTAGACCCTGACCGCATTGACTCAGTAACGTGTGACAATAAGATGCTCTTAGTGAAACTGAGCGATGACAAGAGCTACATAAACGTGTTTGCAGGTAAGATGAAGCCACTCCAGAACGTTGCAATCTGGATGGGCGGAGTGCCATACAGCATACTTTGCAAGCGCACAGACGAGGTTGAATTCACATTCCGTTACAACCCCCAGGGCAAGCGCTGGAACAGAGTTCAGCTTGCTGGTCAGATGAATGACTGGGTGCCCTCTTATCATCCTGACCTCACCCTCAACAGCAACGGCATATATGAGGTTACATTCCGAATATCCCCGGGAACATATCTTTACCAGCTTGTGCGTGACGGAGACTGGAACCATGATGAGACCAACCCTGAAAAGGTAGATAACAACTCTGGCAAATTTAACTCAATCCTGCACGTAAGAGGTACACAAGACAAGGCTCCTATACTGCTATCGGATGAAACAGGAAGACTCAGTTTTACACTGAACACATTCAATGAAATAAAGCAGGTTTACGCTTACTGGCAGAACTATAAGCTGCCAGACCACTTTGTAGAGGTTTGGAAAAGCGGCGACCGCATTGAAGTGAACATACCAATCGAGGCCTCAAGTGTAAAGCGCTCATACATCAGATTGGTGGCCGCCAATGACTACGGTGTCTCTAATGACATTCTGGTACCGTTACAGTATGGCAAGCCTGTTACAGACGTAAAAGACATTACACGTGAGGACAAGCACAGCCAGATACTCTACTCTCTTCTTGTTGACCGCTTCTATAACGGTAACAAGGATAATGACCATCCTATGAACCGCCCCGATGTCAACCCTAAGTGCGACTATCAAGGTGGGGATTTAGCTGGTATAACACAAAAGATTGAGACTGGTTATTTTGACTCTTTAGGTATAAACACTATATGGCTGTCTCCTATAATGCAAAACCCGCTTGAGCCATATTCACAGTTAGAGAAGCCTGTTAAGACCAAGTTCTCAGGCTACCACGGCTACTGGCCTATATCATCAAGCAAGATTGACTTCCGCTTTGGCACAGATGAGGAGATGGAGGAACTGGTTAAGGCAGCCCACAGCCACGGTATTAACGTAATTATGGACTATGTGGCAAACCATGTACATAAGGAGCATCCTATATTCAAGAATGACCCTACAATATGCACTCCGCTCATTCTGCCAGACGGCACCAAGAATCTGGAACGCTGGAATGACCACCGCCTCACCACTTGGTTTGACGAGTTCCTGCCGTCAATTGACTATTCAAGAAATGAGATAGTACAATCCATGACAGACTCCGCTGTGGCATGGGTCACCAGATTTAACCTTGACGGTTTCCGCCACGATGCCTGCAAGCATGTACAGGAGAACTTCTGGAGAACGCTTACCTATAAGCTGAAAAAAGAGGTGGAGCTTCCTGAGCATAAGACACTATACCAGATTGGTGAGTCTTACGGCAGTCCTAAACTCATAAGCAGCTACGTAAACTCCGGTATGCTAAGCGGTCAGTTTGACTTTAACGTATCTGATGACGCATCTAATGTGTTTGCTGTTAAAGGGCAGAGCCTCAGCCGTATTAGCAACACTCTGAATATGAGTCTCAAGACATACGGCTGCCATAATCTTATGGGTTACATTTCAGGCAACCATGACCGTGCACGCTTTATATGCTACGCATCGGGCGATGTCCGCTATGATGAGGATAGCAAAGCCGCTGGCTGGCTACGTGAAATCTCAGTAACAGACACAACTGCATACAGCAAACTCATACAACTAAACGCCTTTAACCTCACCATTCCTGGTGTGCCTGTCATCTACTACGGTGATGAGATTGGCGATGCTGGCGCTAATGACCCTGACTGCCGCCGTATGATGCGTTTTAACGAGCAACTCAACCAGAATGAGCAGAAGGTGCTTGATAAGGTGTCAAAGTTTGCACGCCTGCGTAAAAGCAGCATGCCTCTCATGTATGGTGATTTTATTGAACTGAAACTTGAAGATG
>JAEEGL014384244.1_pt1 | contig 15414 bp, 12 predicted proteins | sample 9134231 | NCBI WGS metagenome assembly JAEEGL01 (sample SAMN16246548, study PRJNA631951) | gut metagenome | biome: gut microbiome; feature: rumen; material: fiber-attached | host: Bos | place: Iran: Karaj | collected 2018-10 | reverse complement strand
TTTTCTTCTTTTTTCTTTAATGTTTTTGTTTTTCCAAATTTGAGTTAAATATTGGGTTTTTTGAAATCTAGAACATTCGATTTTATTATTTTTTTTAAATGATAATTATTTATTTTTTTTTTTTTGATTTTTTTTTTTAAGTTTTATTGATAAAATAGTTTAAGGGATATTTATCGATTTTTTAGGATGTTGTTATTTAGGTTTTGAATATTGAATTATAGGATTAATATTTTTTTATTGGGTTTAATTTTGGAATGTCGGTTATTTTAATTTTTAGGTTTTTTTATGGATATTAATTTTAATTTAATTTATTAGATATTAATTTAAATATTTTGTTTTATCTATATTTTATGTTTTTTATTTTTTAAATTAAGAAATTTTGATATTTTTATTATTGTGGGAGAATATAGATTTGTGAAAAGTTGTATATATTAGAGAATCTATTTTTTATTTTTCAGATATTCTTGATATAGAGTTGTAAATAGTGTTTGGAAACTTAATTTTTTTTTAATTTTGTGATAATTATTTTTTTTTAATTATTTAAATTATTTTTTATTTATTAAAATATATTTTGATTTATTATTTTTTAATTTAAAAATAATTGCCTATAATTAAAGAAATTGATTATATAAAAAGAAAAATGCATTTATTGGCATAAATATAATTAAAAAGTAAATTTAATTTGGAATGATGCATATAAATAAAAAAATTATTATTTTTTAATAACATTAATAAAGGAATAACAGCTCATTATTTAAAATAAAAATTATTTCTTCTTATAAAGAGAAGGTGATTAAAATTTAGAGCTCCATAAAATTAAGAAATATAGTATTAAATGAAATAATAAAAAATAAATGTAAAACTTTAATTAATAAAAATACCGAATAAGAAAAACAATAATGAAGATGGTTATTTATATAAAAAATTTATATGAAAAAATCAATACAATTTTATTTCATTATGATTAAATGAGAAAACAAAAAAATATAAATAACAAAAAACAAAGATATAAATATAATTAGCAAAAAAAGATCAATTAGAAATATCATTTCTTTTATAATTTGGAGATGTATCTTTTAAAAATTAAACAATTATTATATGAAATTAAAAATTTTAAAATATATAAATCAATAATTCTTTTAAGAAAAATTAGTCTTTTTTTTTTTTAGAAAAAACAAGTCTTTTAGGTTTACTTCTTTTTTATCAAAAAATAAATGATAAAAAGATTCAAATTTATTAAAACCTAATAAATATAATATACAAAACTTTTTTTAATGTATTATGTCAAAAGAAAATTTCAGTGAGATATTGAAGAAAAATTAAAAAAATATATATTCATATCATTTCGTAATAGAACGATTCATATGAAGAAAATATCATCTTCTTGGAAAGATTAATAATTAAAAACCTATTTTTAAAACTCAAAGTTTAAAGGATAATTATAATAATAAGGAAAAACTAAAATTACCAAAAAATTATGATTAACACTCATTTATTTTATAAAACAAAACAAGAAGAAAAAGATTTCTATGATACAAACAAATTCAAAAAAGTTTTTTTTTTAAAAAATTTGTCTTATAATTTTTAAAATTTATTTTTATTTTCATTACTTAAAAAATAATAAAATTATTGTATATATTTCTATTTTTTTGTTAAATAAATAAGGATGAAATATTTAGAAAAAAAAGGAGCAGACGAGCTTCTATATTCTAAATATATGACAAAAGAAAATTTTAATAATTATATAAAGGATAAAGAAGATTATCCAGAATTCAAAATTTTAGGTGATCGGCATTTTCAAAGATTTTTTATTAAAGATTATGAATTTTTTATTAACAAAGAATTAGACAATATAATATCTCCATTACAAAAAAAGAAAAATAAATACGAATTTGATCCTTGTGATATTAAGGAAAAAGAAATTATGAATAATAAAGATAAATTATTTTTAAATTTATGTAACAGCTTAGTAAAATATTATAAAACAAATGAAATAAATCAAAATTTTTTCAAAAATTATTTTGAGCAATTGACAGAAAAATTAAAATCAGATGCAATTAATTTTAAAGGTTCTTTACCAGTTTCAGTAACAGAAATATTAAATGATATTCAATTTAAAGTAGAAATAATTAAACAACTTAGATTTTATTTATCTACAGATTTAATAGGAAGAGCGTCAACATATTTTGATCAAAATAAAATTTCATATTCTGAAGAAGATGCTTTTATAATTTTTAATTATAAAATTATGAATGAAGAAACTTTTAAAAATTCTTCTTTTTCAAAACTTGTAGAATTAAATGGAAGAAAAGGAAAAAAATTAAGAAGACCAATTGGCTCACAATATAATTGTTTTAATTATTTACCTATTCTTTGTCAAGGTCAATGTAAAAAAGCTGCAAATGACAATTTTAATAAAATATGTATTTTTATTCAATGTCCACATAATAAATATACTCCAAATGATTATCCTTTAAAAAATATTGTTGAAAACTATGAAGAATGTAAATCATGTAATCAATATTTAGATGATAAATCAAATTTAATAAACACCATAAGAGATAAACTTGAAGAAGAAATTAATATTATGTATTATAGAACTTGTATTTTTTGCCATAATATGAATGAATATTTATTCCATCCTTTAATTTATCATACAAGTAAAAATAAGATATATAATAATTATAAAATTGAACTTTTTCAAGATGATAATTGTGTTCCTTATGATAAAAAATTTTTAAAAATAGATTTTAATAAAAAATTTGAATTAAGAGAATTATATATTCCAGATAATTTAGATATTCAAAGGATTATAAGATTTTTAGAAAAATATAATTCAAAAAATAGTGTATTAGATAGAATTATGAATCTTCCAGATATTAAAACAAAAGTATGTCCTTTATTATCTAAAGAACAAATATTAAATCATGATTATTCAAAATGTCCTTATTATCATAATAAATTATTAGAAAGGAGAAGGAATTTAATTATTAAATATAATGATATATGTCCTGAAAAAATTATAAAAGTTAATGTTGAAAAAGGGGAAAAAATAGAATGGAAAACTTTTAAAGATTTAAAAGATGATAATCATAAAGATGATTGTGAATATTATCATAATAGAAATGAAGTATTTTTTGATAGAAGAAATTATAGAAAAATTTATAATTGCCCTTATAAATATTGTGATTTAGGTGAATTATGTCCTTATAAACATCCATCAGATTTAAAAATAAATGAAATTTATTTACCTGAAAAATATAGAGAAGAGTTAAGGGAGAAACAGCAAGAATTATTAAAACTTAATTTTGAAATAACTGAAAAATTAAAAAAAATGCCAAAATGTATAATTTGTAGAAATATTTTAGGTTTAAAATTTGTAGTATGTGAAAATGAACATCCTTTTTGTGATAATTGTCAAATTTACTGTATTAATAATTGTAAAGTATGTAATTCAACAAAAAATTATATTATTAATCTTACAAAAAATCAATCTTTAAATTTACCTAAATATTTAAGTGAAACTAACAAAACAAAAATGAATAGAGGAAATAATTTACTTTATTCTATGATTAAGGAAACCGAAGAAGAATATTCAGATAATAATAAATCTATAGATTTAAGTGATTCAAATATAGAAAATAATTCTATGCTTAAAAAAGAAAAAAAAGAAAATGATCATTCTCATCAATCTTTAAATTATAATATTAATATTTCAATGGATAATAATGAATATCAAGAAATGACAATGAATGATTTAGGTTTAGCTTTTCCTAATATTAATAAAGAAGAAGAAAAAGAAGAAGACAAATAAATCATTTTTTTTATTATATATTTTTTAGCTACTCTAAATTATTATTTTTACACAAAATTAAAATTATTAAATGGTTTTCTTTTTGTTTTTGATTCTATACTATTTGGTCTTATATTTTGCTTTTTTAGATAAAATATTTCATTTCCATTAAATGGATATTTTTCTGAATTTTCAAAAATATTTTTTAATGAAGTGGCTTTTTTATACAATTTATTTTTTAATTGTTCTTTTTTCTTTTTTAATCTTTCTATTTCATATTCTAAAGATTCAATTTCTTTATTTTGTTCTTCGATTTGATATAAATAATTTTTTTTCTCTGTTTTTATATTATATTCAATTGTAGTTAATTCTCTTTCTAATTGACTTTGATGAAGTTGATTTTCTTCTTCAATTTTTTTTTCTTTATCTTTTAAATTGTGATGTTCTTTATATAATAAATTAATTTTTTTATTTTGATTTTCTATCTTTTGCTTTGTTGATAAATATAATTCTTTTTCATAATAACAATCTTCATTTAAATTTCTTATCTTTTCTCTTAATACTTTATTATTATTATTGGAATTTAAATCATTATTTTTTGGAAAAGAATTTCTCTTTTCTTTTAAATTTTTTAAAATATTATTTTCATATTTTAAATTTGATAATTGTGTTTTTAAATTTTTACATTTGTTTTTAATCGATTCTTCACTGATTATATATTTCAAAAAAGAGTTAAATTATTTATATTACCTTTCATAATTCATATCATCTAATTTCTCACAATTTTTTTTAATTTTTCTTTTTATGTTATCATTTAAACTAATTTTTTTATTATTATTATTCATATAATTTTGATTATTAGATTGAGACTGTGAATTACTCTTTTCATAATCTTTTAATAATTGAAGTAAAGAAGGTAAAAGTTCCTTTAATAATTTATTAATCTTATAATGATTATTCATAATTAAAAAAAATTAAAAAATAAAAAAAAAATTTATAAATAAAAAAGTAATTAATGAATATAATTAACAAAAATTATTAAAAAAGTCCTTAATCTTCCATATTCTTTAGCACTTTTATACTGATTATAATCATTATTTAAATTGTCATTCAAGAAATAAACCTTAATTTTTATTTCCATTCTTTTTTAAAATAATTTCTCTTAATCTTTCAATTTAAAATATAATAGAGCCAAATTTATTTTATTATCTTCTTCCTCATTATTTAATTCATCTTCTTCTATAACTAATATATCAGAATCATCTAAATCATCTAAATCTTCTTGTTCTTAATCTTCATTATTTTTTCAGTTTTCCTTTCATTCATATCTATATTTTGTCTTAACCAATATTCGTAATCAATAATTGTTCTTGTAATATTTCTGTTTCATTTCTAAAAAAATTGAGATTAAATTTATTTTCTAATTCTTTAATTTTTTTTTCAATTACTAAATCATTTATTGTTCTTATTTATAATTTACAAAAGAAAAAAAATTATAATATTTAATTTATATTGATAAAAAAATATAATATGGCTAATACTTATTTACAACTTATAAGTTTTTTGGGAATTTTTTATCTAGTAAATATAAATATTCATTTATAGATTTATTTAATATGATTATATAGAGTTTATTGTCTTATTTTGCATTTCATAATTATGAACCAATGAAATTAGATATAAATAATTATAATCAAAGTGGGAAAACATTATTATATGCTGCTTTATTTTACTTTTTTCTATTTATAGTTGCATCATTTATGGGAAATGATAAAAAAGAAATAAAAAAAGATCCATATGAAAATTATCCTTTTTCTTCAAGAGCTGAAAGCTTTGTTGATATGTTTAGAGATGATATTGATAAAGAAAGTAAATATATTTATTTATAATAATTAGTGAAACGACCTTTACTTGAAAATGAAGATTAGAAAAATAATATATCATAAATATCTTTTTCATATCTTATATAAAAATAACTGTTTTTATTTTTTTATATTTTAAATTTAAAAAATATATTTTATATAAAAATTATCCCATTATCAAAACTTCAAAGCCTCAAAAGAAAAAAGCATTTAAGATTATTTTAAAGATTTAATTAATATTATTTAAATATCCAAAAATGGGAAAGAACTATAGAAAATATTCAAAATTCAACAAAAAATCCAAAAAAACCATATGAAAAGGAAATTTGATTCAGAATTATTATTAATAGGAAAATATGGTTTAAAAATAAGAGTGAAGCTAGAGAGTATAATATGAATTAGCTGGAATAGGAAAATCAGTTAGTAAACTTTTAACATTAGAACATAATGAGCCAAGAAGAATTTTTGAAGGATAAGCATTAATAAAGAGAATGATTAGAATTGGAGTTTTATCAAAAGAAGAAAGCCAATTAGATTATGTTTTAGTTTTAACTAGTAAACAATTTTTAGAAAGAAGAGTACAAACTATTGTCTTTCAATGTCATTATTCTCAAAGTATTCATCATGTTAGAACTCTCATTTTCCAAAAAACAATCTCTTTTAATCGAGGATTGAGATCTCCTGTTATTAATATTCCTATAGTTTTAAATTGTCAGAAAAGAAAATGAAAGTAAATCACTAAATTGCTAATAAAGAAGGAGATTCTAGAACTAAAAAAATACTTCAAAAAAAAAAGAGAAAATAATGAAAATGCTTGAGATGAATAAATTTGATTTTTTGAGTTTTCTTTTTTTTTTGAGTTTAAAGTAGATTGTTTTAAACTAATAATAAATGAGTATCAATTATGGATTTTTTTATTAATTTTTTTTTAAAATTTTATTTAAAGGATTTTATGTTTTCATTTTAGTTTCATTTTTATGTTTCAATGTCTAATTTATATTAACTATTATTTGAAAAAATTATAAAAAAATAAATGGGTGGAACAATTTCCTTAAATCGTAAAATTAATTATGAATTTAAAGTAACAACGCATAAAAATATATTTTATCCAGGTGAAGAAGTGAGATTAAAAATATATATTAAAGCATCAAAAACCCTAAAATCAGGAAATATAGCATTTCAAATAACACAACAAGAATATTGGGAAGGAAAAAAAGTCGTAGGTTTATTAAAGAATAAAAAAGTATTAGATAAAGAACAAAACACAAATATAATATATAATAACCAATTTCAATTTCATGAATTAATAAATAATAAAAATATATTAGAAGGTTTTGAAATTCCTTTTTCAATTCAACTTCCAAATTATATGTTACCATCAATAGAATATTCAATATATGAAAGACTTGCATATATAAGAACTTATTTAATGGTTAGAATAAATGAATTAAATTATGAAACATTTTCATTTTTATTAATTAAAAAACCAACTTCACCATTACCTTCTCCTCTTAAAATTTCAGCACCAATTCATAATAAATTTTTAAGTATTTTGAATAATAAAAATGGAATTATTGAAGCTTCTTATCCTTCAAATAATTTTTCTTTTTATACTAATATTCCATTAAGTATTCATATTGATAATGGAAAAGAAAGAGTTAATTCAATTACTACTCAATTAATTAGAAAAATTAGTTTTCTTCATGTTGGAAAAGAAGTAAATAATTTATTAGTAAAAGATATTTTATGTTCTGTTGAATCTCCTGTTAATAATAATATTGGTGATATTAATCTAAATTTACAAGTTATTGAACCTGAAAGTGTTTTTAATAAATATATTAATTATACTAATGAAATTATAGTTCCTGATAAAACTCAATTAATTTATTTAATTCCTTCTATTGAAACTAATTTAATTAAAGTTGAATATTATGTTAAAATTACTCCTCATTTCAATTCTTTAATTAATTTTAAGAAATGTGAATTAAATTTACCACTTTCAATAAGTCATAGAAGTATTAATGATAATAATTTAAGTAACATAAATATGTTTGAGCAAGAAATTAATCAAATAAATGGAAATCCAAATATAATGGACCCAAATGCTTATCAAATAGAAAATGATTTACCTGATTTTCAATCAGTTATGGGAGTTTCTGATAATAATTATTATAATAAACCTCAAAATCAATAATTAAATGTAAATAATAATCAAAATTTAAATCAAATAATAATCTAGACTACAATATAAATAATAATCAATATCAAAATCAATAAGAAAATTGAATTATCAATCTCTTAATCATCCATTTTAAAAATTTAGATTATTAAAAAAGCAAAATAATTATTAATTATTAATTATTAATTGTAATAAATTATAAATTTAACTTATTTTAAATATGTTATTCAACGTTAATAATAATATAAAAAGGAAATTATTTAATTCATATAAAAAAGCAGCAGAAGATTATCAACTAAGAAAAGAAGAGGATAGAAGAAGAAGAATAGAAGAAGAAAGAGATTATATGGAAAATGTAGAAAAAATAGAAACAGAAGAACAAAATAGAAATAGAAGAGATAAAATAAGACAAATAAATGATGAAAGGAGAGAATATAAAAAAATGTTAAATAATAAATCAGAAAATCATTTATTAGTATCAAAAAATAGAGATGTTGTAATTAATGATTATGGATATTATATAAATCCAGTTAAAAGTCGTTCTGTAAATTATACTAATAATAATAATAATAATAATTATAACAATAATAATAATTATAATAATAATAATTACAGAAGAATGAATCTTTCACAAAAAGAAAGATATATGGTAAGAACTGAAGATCAAATGGGTGTTTATTTAAGTGATGGTGTTAATAAAAGATATAATAATTTTGTGAATAATTTTAAAAGAAATAGAAATATGATTTATAAACAAATACTTGATAAACAAGTTGATGAGAAGAAAAAGAGTGATGATAAAAAAATTGTTAATGGACATAATTATAGATATGATAATCCTCTAATAAAAAAACAAGAAGACAAATTTATGGTGTTTAGAGAACCTTTTAATGATAAAAGAAATTATGATTTTGGAGAATCTACTTTAAGACATAATCCAATTACAAATCCCAGTGATTCTTTTTTAGATAATAAATATTTAGGTAGTTGGTTAATGGATTATTATAATAATTCCAGTAACAATTTGGAAGATTATAATAATAATTTTGACAATAATTATAATAGAAATTATAATGGGAATATGAATAATAATAATAATAATTTTAATCAAAATGCACAAAATAACTTTAACCAGTTTAATAATATGAATAATAATTTTAATGGAAATAATTATAATAATTGGAATCAAATGAAAAACAACAACTTTAATGGGGATTATAATAATATTAATTATTTAAATAACAATATGAACAACAATTTCAGAGGTAATATGAATAATAATCCAAATATTAGATATAATATGAATAATAATAATTATAATAATAATATGAATAATAACACGAACAATCAGAATGATTATATGAATAATAGGAACAATCAGAATGATTATATGAATAATATGAATAATCAGAATGATTATATGAATAATATGAATAATCAGAATGATTATATGAATAATATGAATAATCCTAATAATTTTGGAAATAATATGAATACTTTTAATAATCAATATAATTTTGAAAATAATAATTATGGTCCTCCAAATAATTTCAATAATATGAACGGAAATTATGATAATATGAACGGTAATTTTAATGATAATTATAATAATTATGATAATTATGATAATAATTACGATAATTTCAATGATAATTTTGATTACAATGGAAATAATAATAGTGTTAATGATTTTAATAATTATGATAATATTAATCCTAATTTTGAAAACAATAATAATTTTAATTATAATAATTCAAATAATTATTACAATACAATAAATAATTTGAGAAGAAATAATTTTAGAAATATAGATTTCAATAATATTAATACTTTTAATAATAATATGGATTATGGAGGCAATTATAATACATTAAGAGATAGTCAAATTCTACAAAGAGCAGGAAATAATTTTTTCAATTAAAATAAATTAATTAAAATAATTAAATTCAATCAATATCAAAGTATCAATATTTATAAAAAAATTAATTAAAATTGGATTTAATTTTTAATATGTATATTATAAATTTTAAAAATCAATTTTGATAATGAAAGTAATTAAAATAAAAACCAATAATAATTAATTGATTAATAAGAAAAAAAAAATAAATTTAAAAAAAGAAAAAAAATTTTATTATTGAAAATTAAATTTATTTAATGTTTTGGATTGAACCAACTGAAAATTGGAAAAAAATAAAAAAGAGCTCAACAAGAAAAAACAAATAAAGTCCAAATACTTCAGATTACATAAAACAAAGTAAAAAAGTCAAAAAAACAAATAATGTAATATTTCCTCCAATCTTTACCATTCAATATTAATAATATATATTATATCAGAATTTGAAAATGTGGAAGAAACATTAAAAATCTATAGTAAACTATCTTTTGTAGATTTAAAGTTCTGAAAGATTAAAAGAAATATATTCATAAGGAGGAATGTTAAAAAAACAGGAAATATAAATAAATCTCTTATTTTAAGAAAGGAAATATCAACATTTACAAAAAAGAAAAAAAATATATAGAGATTCTAAATAACTATAGATTTCTATTGGAGGAATTACTAAAAACTTTAATAAAATGCTTATATTAATCTAAGTTAAGATTATTCAGATGAAACTATGAGTACTTGAGATTTTGTTTTTAGAACAATATATATTAAAATAAATATAAAGCAGAAAATAATAATAAAATTGAAAATGAATTTATAAAAGAACAATTTATTTCTTAAATTAGTTGGAATGACTCCTAATATTCAAAAAGGGGGTTTTATTAATAAAGGATTAGAAAATTTTAAAGTTAATGATGGATTTGGAAGTAATGTTAATGTTGATAAAGAAGTTCAAAGATTAAATGAAAAAAAAGAATAATTAAGAAAAGAAAAATAAAATAAAATAAAAATAAAGAAAGAGAAATGTGAATTAATTAAACAAAATAATATTTAAAATTAAGTTAAATAATTTAGAAAATTGATTTTATTGGCAATGATATTGTTAGAAATAAAAATTAAGATGTTTACAGAGATTAAGGAGAAAATTATAATTTAAATACTATTATATTAGAAAATAAAGAGTTAAAAAAAACTATTAATAAATTAGAAATGGATAAAATTGAGTTAAAAGAAATAGTTTCTAAAAAATAAAAATCAAAATGATAATATTGGATAAATTTAAAAGATCAAAATACTAAATTAGAGAAAGAGAATATCTTAAATTATTATGAAAATAAAAAGGATAATAATGGAATTTATTAAATCTTTTTTCTAATATATTATTTTATTTAATGAAATAAAGAATTTTAATTTTTTAAATTTATTTATTTAATTTTTCAATGGATGACTTATACAATACGAATAAAAAATGCTTTTATTGCAATCATAGTAATATTGAATGTTTTGGAATAAATGAACAAATTAATGAAGATTTTTTTAAGAATGAAACTTTAACTAAGCAAAGTAATATATATAATGCATTATCAAACTATTTTACAGTTCAATCAAAATCAAAAAATAAGAATGACGTCATATATTTATGTGAAAATTGTCTGAAAATAGCTTTAGATCAAAAATATTTTGGATTTGAAGTTAATAATAATAGTGATCAGAATATTAATTTTATTTATCAAAATTCTATAGGAAATAACGCATTAAATCAAATGATTGAGGGATATAAAAAAATAAATCATAGTTTATTAGATAGAAATATTCAGATTTATAAAAATATTCAAAGTATTGCAAATAAAATTAATGAAATTTCTCAGACTAATAAAAATGATAAAAATATTAATAATCATTTATTATTAGTTATGAAAAAATTAAATTATCTTATTGAATTACTAAAAAAAGTTGCAAATCCAGATAATGGCTCAAGAAAATTAGGAAAAGAGTTTATTAACCAAATCGAATATTATAAAAACGAACTTATTAGGAAATTTATGAATAATAAAATTCAAGATAATCAGAAACAATTTGTAGATTCTGTTATATATATTCCAAACAATGTAAATACAAATTTAAATTATGATTTATATTATCAAGGAATGACTGTTCCTTTTTTTAAAAATGGAATATGACACATTAATATATAAATATAGGAATAATAATTAATTAAATATTATCTATACTATAAATTATTATTTTCAAAAATCCTATTATTTAATATTTTTATTATTAAATAATTTTCATTTAGAAATACTGAATATTGTTAATTTATGAATCAAGTTAAAAAATCTTAATCATCCAAATAATTATTATTCTCTCTAAAGGTATTATCAGAGAAGAAAACAAAATATTATAAAAGAAATTGAGTTAAGTAGATAAAAATAGGTAATATATGTGTTAACATAAGATAAATTAAGAACAAAATATATTTAGACAAATTTAATGATATTTATAATAGAATTCCAATAAATGAGGTATATTTAAATGATAAAATATATAGAAATATGATGTTTATTAATTGGATCTATTGTTAATATTTCAGAAACTATTTTTATTTTTATTTAGTATACTATAAATTAATTAATTTATTGATATTCTTTTATTTATAATCCATCCAAAAAAAATAAATAACATTAAAAATTTTAATACTAATTATTTGATTTTCCAAACTTATCTTTAATAACAGTTTTTTCTAATCCAAATTTTTTTTTTTTCATATTATCAAAATAATCAAAAGGAATTTGATTATCATTATTAGGAATATCTAAAGCAGCTTTTCCTTTTAGTAAAATTTTAGTACAATCATCAAAATTTTCTCTAGCAGAAATATGTAAAGGTGTATCACCATTATAATTTTGAATATTTAAATTAGCACCTTTATCAGTAAAATATTTAACTAATTCAGGTAAATTTTCCATAGTTGCAATATGTAAAAAAGAATTACCTTCTTCAGTAATTAAATTATAAAAGTTAACTTGATCTTCTCTTAATTCATTTTCTTTTTCATTAAATTGATTATTTTTTATTTGTTCTTTTAAATAATTTATTACACTTGGACCACCTGAATATTTAATAAAACATTTTTTAACAACTTCATCTGTTATTTTTATTGTAAATTCTTTTCCATTTGTTGATTTTAAAACATTTTTTAATTTAAATTTGATTTTTGGATTAGGAGGAACACGAGAATTATTATTATTAATATTATTATCATTAATATTATCAATATTATTGTTATGATGAATTTGAGTTGAATTATTTCTTCTTTTTTTAATTGCAATATTATTGTTTTGTAATAATACAACATTATGATATAATCTAGAAAAAACATTTTTTATATTTAATTTTATATTTGGTAAATTTATTTTAGAATCTTCAGTATAAAAAGGATCATTCACAATATCAGTTTCTTTTGTATTTTCATCTACTATAACATTTCCTTTTAATGCTTTTAATTTATTTCTTATTTTATCAAATGAACTTCTAAAACCATTAATTCTATTTTCTTTAAGTGTTTCAAAATATGAATTTCTATTATTGTTCATTTCTTTTTTTAATAAAAAATATCTTTCATTATTCTTTTTTTCTAATTCACTTTTATAATCACTTCTATTTCTTTTATAATTATCTACTTCTAATCTTATTTGAATATATGCTTCACGTCTACTTCTTTTTTTTACTATTGAACTTGGTTCATTTTTATCTTTTTTAATTATTTTTTTTGTTTTTTCATTTTTTTCTAAAGACTTTTTTGTTCTGAAAAAATTTTGAATTTCTGCATCTGAGTTTGATGCATATAATATTCTTGTAAATTTTCTATTTGTTAAAATATCATCGATAAATTTATCTAATTTTTCTTTCGGAAGTTTTTTAATTGAACTATTTTTCACAGGTCTCATTTCTTTTAATAAATATTCATCATCTTCTTTAATAAAACGATCATCATCAAATTTTGATTTTTCTTTATATTTATTCATATAACTTTGTCTTAACATTTTTTATTTTTTAAATAATTAATTATTTATTATTTTATAAAATTTAATTAATTGAATAAGATAGCAAAAATTCAATTATATATAAAATAATTAAAATTAGAGTTAATCCAATTACTCTTTGTATTTTTATTGGGCTTTGTTTTCTTTCATTTAATTCAAATATAATTAATCCAGGTCCTTCACAAATTATATCATCTTCTGAATTAACATATGTTGATTTATTGTCTTCACTTTTAATTATTTTTGAAAAAGTTACAGATTTTTCAAAAGCAATTAATTGACTTTTCATTATTATTATTTGTTCATTTCCACCTAATCTTTTTTCTATTAAAGTTTTATCTGATGATAAAAAAAGAAAATCTTTTAACAATGAATTTAAATCTACTAATAAATTATCTATTTCTGTTTCTTTTATTATTTTTCTTTTTACTAAATAAAAATTTCTCTTTATATAAGTTAAATCAATTATTGATTTATTGTTAATATATTCTTTTATTCTTTGATTTATTTCATTATCTTCTAATAAATTTAATGATTCATTAAAGCATAAAATACTATCTTCTCTTATAATTAAATCATTATATATTAAAGGATTTATTTTCAATATTTTTCCTAATTTAGACAAACCAATATATTCAATGTTATTATTCTTATTTTTTAATCTAACATAATTTTGATTTTTAGCTTTATGTTCATTTGAACTCGTTATTAAATTATTAATTTTATTATATTGAGTTTCTTCTAAATTAGTTGAACTTGCATATGATATATAATTAAAATTCACAACTATACTTTCATAATATTTAAACACAATTTGTAAAACTTGGATATTACTCCCAATAATATTAATATTTGGTAATTCAAAAGATGAACAAAGAATTTTTTCCATAATGAAAACAATAAAAAATAAAAATAAATAAAAGAATTTGAAAAATTAATTAAAAAAATATATAATTTCAATAAAACCTTAGAAGAATTATAGTATATGAAAAACTCTGAATATAATATAAAGTATTTTTTCCAATGTTGAAAATACCAAAAATAATATCATATAATAACAGAGATAGAAGAATTTGTAAAAAAATTTGGAAAATGATAAGAAGAAAAAAGTATAAAAATTAAAAAGGGATACTAAAATAAAAGAGTAAAAATAAGAAGAATAAATAACAAAATGGTAAAATATATTGATTGAAATATAATTGTTTTTTGAACAAAACAATTATTTTTTGATTTTATGAAAAGAAATAGATAAAAACAAATTTTAATTTTTGAAAATTAACAATGTGGATATAATTACCATTCATGGAACTAATAATGTAGTTTATGGTTTCATTGTGATAAGCTCAGATACTGCTATGGCTTTATTTGATCCTAGGAATCGCTGTCTGTTTTTTAGTTACTCCCCAGCTTGTTATTGTGTTTTTCTGAATCTTTTAAAAGGGTTGTTTTTGCTTTGTTGTTTTACCTACTCTGGATTTCTCTTTTTTAATATATAATCAATAGCTTTCCTGCTTTTATTTCTTTTTTTTAATATTTTTTTCAAAATGAATTAAAAATATGATTTTATTTATTTTATAATATATTATGATTTTACTCTAAATTAATATATAATTTGGGGATTGGGGATTGGGGATTGGGGATTGGGGATTGGG
>JAEEGL013645419.1_pt1 | contig 15414 bp, 15 predicted proteins | sample 9134231 | NCBI WGS metagenome assembly JAEEGL01 (sample SAMN16246548, study PRJNA631951) | gut metagenome | biome: gut microbiome; feature: rumen; material: fiber-attached | host: Bos | place: Iran: Karaj | collected 2018-10 | reverse complement strand
TCCATACTTGTCCGTAGTGTGACGAAGCGTGACAAGGAATGACAAGGAGCGACGAAATTATAGCGATTTTAACGTCGGGAACAGCAGCACGTCCCTTATCGCAGGGCTGTTCGTGAGCAGCATTACCAGACGGTCTATGCCATAGCCGATTCCCCCGGTGGGCGGCATGCCTATTTCAAGCGCATTTAAGAAGTCCTCATCGGTGTGCTCTGCTTCGTCATCGCCTGCTGCCGCATTGGCATCCTGCGCTGCAAAGCGCTCTCTCTGGTCGATGGGATCGTTAAGCTCTGAATAAGCGTTGCACATCTCCCAACCGTTGATGAAGAGCTCGAAACGCTCTACATGGCCTTCGTAGCCGGGTTTCTTCTTGGTAAGAGGAGAAACCTCGATGGGATGATCCATTACAAAGGTAGGCTGCACCATGTGCTCCTCGCAGAACTCTTCAAAGAACAGATTGAGGATATCGCCCTTCTTATGACGCTCTTCGTACTCTACGCCCTTTTCCTTAGCGATCTTTTTAGCTGCCGCGTCGTCGGGCACCTGCGCGGGATCGTCAAAGTCTATTCCTGTATACTGCTTAACGGCGTCAGCCATGCGCAGTCTTGCAAAAGGCTTGCCGAAATCAAGTTCTATATCGCCGTACTTAAAGGTCGTTGTTCCCAGTACGCTCTGTGCCAGATGACGGAACATTTCCTCGGTCAGGTCCATCATGCCGTTGTAATCGGTATATGCCTGATACAGCTCCATCAGGGTGAACTCGGGATTATGTCTGGTATCAACACCTTCGTTACGGAACACACGGCCGATCTCGAAAACTCTCTCCATGCCGCCTACGATAAGTCTCTTAAGGTAAAGCTCCAGTGATATACGAAGCTTAAGATCCTCATCCAGCGCATTGAAGTGGGTCATGAAAGGCCTTGCTGCTGCGCCGCCTGCATTGGCAACCAGCATGGGGGTCTCCACTTCCATGAAATCCTTCTTTGCAAGGAAGTTACGGATCTCCCAGATTATCTTTGAACGCTTCATGAACACGTCACGTGAATCCAGGTTCATGGTAAGATCCACATAACGCTGGCGGTAACGTGTATCGGTATCGGTAAGTCCGTGGAACTTCTCCGGAAGCACCTGCAGGGATTTGGTCAGCAGGGTCATCTCCGTTGCATGGATGGAGATCTCTCCGGTCATTGTACGGAAAGCATATCCCTTGATACCGTATATATCGCCTATATCAGACTTCTTAAAGCCTGCATAAGCCTCATCACCCAGGGCGTCCTTGGAAACATAGACCTGTATATCGCCCTGACGGTCGCGGATGTTTGCAAAGGAAGCCTTGCCCATCACACGCTTGAACATCATACGTCCGGCAACGGATACGTTGATCGGGGATGCATCAAGTACAGCGCGGCGTGCGTTGTATGCTTCCTTCTTTGCACTGCGGTAAGCAGCTACTACATCATCAGCCGCACCTTCAGCGGGCTCGGGAGGAACTTCCATCTCCGTATAGCTCTTAAGTATTTCCTTCTCATGCTCTTCATAGAGCTTCTTCACCTCATCGGTGTGATGAGTCTGGTCATACTTAGTGATAACAAAGGGATCCTGTCCGGCCTGCTGTAATTCAGCCAGCTTCTCCCTTCTTACTTTTCTTAACTGGTTCAGGTCCTGTTCAACAGGAGCCTTGCTCTGATTCTCTTCTGCCATATCTTTCACCTAATATACGGTATTACTGCCATTATTTCTCTTAATCTGCCTTAACCCAGATATCAAGCACTTCATATTCAAGCATGCCGGCGGGAGCTTCCACGCTTACGACATCACCCTTCTTTGCTCCGATAAGTGCCAGTCCCAGGGGAGAATCATTGGAGATGATCCCCAGCAGAACATTAGCTTCCGTACCACCCTTTATGGTATATTCAACAGTCTTATTCTTCTGCTTATCTTTAAGCTTTACGGTACAGCCGAATACTACGGCCTCGATCTCGCCATCATGCTGGTCAATATCCATAACCTCAACGTTCTTCAGTATATTTTCCAGCTCCTCGATACGCGCCTCGACGTCGCGCTGCTCATCACGCGCTGCATCGTATTCTGCGTTCTCGGAAAGGTCGCCCTGTTCCCTGGCTTCCTTGATCTTCTGTGAGATCTCTTTTCTGCGTACAGATTTCAGATGCTGCAGTTCGTCCTCGTACTTGCGTAAGCCTTCTCTTGTCAGATAATTTTTCTTCTCTGCCATTTTGTGCCGCCTCTTTCCTTTCGTTATTTAAACTACACAACAGGGCGATAACCCGCCCAAAATACCAAGGTATTATACATTATTCTTTCAATCCGTGTCAAGCTGTGAAAGCAGGGCTTCCAGATCCGCCATGCTCTCCATCTCACAGGCCGCCTTGCGAAGTCTGGCCGCATGAGGGAAGCCTGCCAGATACCAGGCCGCATGCTTTCGCATCTCACGGATACCTATATATTCACCCTTTACCTTGAGCTGTAGCGCCGCATGCTCGCGGATCATCGCCACGACCTCTTCCTTCGCCGGTCTCTGCGGGATCACGCCCGTTGCAAGATATTCCTTTATATCCCTGAATATCCAGGGATTGCCCTGGGCAGCCCTGCCTATCATCAGAGCCTCACAGCCCGTCTCTTCCCGGCAGCGTGCCGCAGCTTCGACGTTGTTTATATCGCCGTTGGCTATAACAGGGATACTTACCGCTTCCCTGACCTGCCTGATGATATCCCAGTCAGCCTTTCCGCTGTAGTACTGCTCTCTGGTCCTGCCGTGTACTGCAATGGCTGCGGCCCCTGCATCTTCCAGACGCTTTGCCAGCTCTGCCGCATTTACATGCGCCTCATCAAACCCCTTGCGGATCTTTACCGTGACAGGCTTCTTTATCGCAGAAGAAACGGCTTTTACTATGGCCGCCGCCAGCCCGGGATCCTTCATAAGGGCGGAACCTTCGCCGTTGTTCACCACTTTGGGCACCGGGCAGCCCATGTTGATATCCAGTATGTCAAAGGGCCGGTCTTCTATGCTTTTTGCCACTTCCGCCATCAGCTCCGGCTCCGAGCCGAAAAGCTGCAGGGACACCGGACGCTCCGCCTCATCGATCGCCATCAGCGCTTCGGTATTCTTATTACGGTAGTGGATGGCTTTTGCGCTGACCATCTCCATGCACAAAAGATCTGCCCCCATCCTCTTACAGAGGATACGGAAGGGCAGATCGGTGACCCCGGCCATAGGCGCCAGGATAAGGGGATCCTTTAAATAAAGCTCCCCTAATTTCATTTCTTATTCTTTTCGAAGATGATGCGCAGACCGTCCAGTGTAAGTCCGCGGTCATAAACTTCGATAACGTCCGTCTCATCAGCGATGATAGAACCCAGGCCGCCGGTAGCAACCACCTTCATCTCGGAGAGGCCGGCTTCTTCCTTCACTCTGCGGACTATGTATTCCGTCTGGCCTATCTGGCCGTATACCAGGCCTGCCTGCATACTGGTAACAGTGTTCTGGGCCAGTATGGAATCGGGCTTTTTGATCTCGACTTCGGGCAGCTTTGCAGTGTCTTCCCACAGTGCCTTTGCGCTTATCTTGATGCCGGGCGCAGTGATGCCTGCCACAAATTCGCCTTTTTCGTTGATCAGGTCATAGGTTGTGGCTGTGCCGAAATCCATTACAAGCACGGGGCCGCCGTATTTCTCGTATGCCGCTACGGCATCCACGATACGGTCAGGACCTATCTCCTTGGGATTCTCGGTCACGATATGTATGCCGGTCTTTAAGCCGGGGCCTACTATCATGGGCTTCTTATCCAGGAAACGCTCGATACCGCCGGTCAGCGAATGCATTACGCCGGGCACAACGGAAGATATGATAACGCCTTCCAGCTCGGTAGCCTTAACATCATTGTATTTAAGCAGGTCGGTCACTGCCAGGCCGAATTCATCGGAAGTACGCGGAGTTCCTGTCATCAGGCGGAAGCTCCCGACAAGTTTTTTCTTATTGTAAAGACCAAAGGTTATGTTTGTATTACCTACATCGACAACTAAGAGCATGGGTTCCTCCTTGTAAAAAGATTCTTCGTCGCTACGCTCAGGATCTTATCTTATATAGTTTCTTTTAATATAACAGTCCTGTAATACAGGCTCAGCTGCTCGAAGAGCTCGCGCTTTTTGGTGCGGATCTGCCCCACAAGAAGGCCTGCAGACACCTCGTCATAAAGATAATCATCTTCAGCGGCCTGGGTGTCCATGGAAACGCTGCCATCTTCCTCAAATACGATGGTGAAGATGCCACCCGCTTCCTCGGTGAAAAGGACGCAGATTATATGCAGCTCGTCCTGGATCGATGAGGGCAGATTGCCGTACTCATCTTTATTGAAGTAATACTTCTGTTCATATGCATTGGCGCCGCAGAGGACGCTCCTTTTTTCAGACATAACCGTAAATCCCCCGCACGCTCACTTCTCCTGACGCTACCGTAACGGCAGTGCCGTCAGACTTATTGATGATAAGCTCTCCCTTATCATTGATACCCTCTGCCACGCCGGTGTATTCGCCCTTGGGATCAAGGACCTTCACCTCACGGCCGCGGTTTATAAGATAACTGTCGTAGATATGTACAAAATCCGACACATCCCCGCGCTCGGCGAAAATCCCGTAATAATATTCAAAATACTCCATCACAGCCACGATGATCTGTGCCCTGTCTATCATCTCGCCCTGACAGAGACGCAGGGAAGTTGCTACATCTGCCACTTCCGGAGGGAAACAGGTCTGGTTGACATTTATACCCACGCCTATGACCACATGATGGATATAATCAGGCTCCGCGCTCATCTCAGTCAGGATGCCGCAGACTTTGCGGTCCTGCACCAGCACGTCATTGGGCCATTTGATATTGACTTTCAGATCCTTGTACAGCCCGCTGATGACCTCCGCCACGCTTATTCCCATGAGCAGCGTGAGCATGGAAGCCCGTTCCGGTGAAAAGTCCGGACGCAGCAGCAGGCTCATGTATATGGCCTCTCCCGGAGGTGATACCCATTCGCGGCCGCGGCGGCCTTTGCCCGCAGTCTGATGATCGGCCACCACCAGTGATCCGTGCTCCATTCCTTCCTCTGCCAGATATCTGGCGTCGTCATTGGTGGATTCGGTCTCCTTGTGGTAATAGACCCTCTGGCCTGCCCACTTGGTATTGATGCGGCTCATCAGCTCACTGCTGGATAAGATATCAGGATAAGAAAGCAGACAATAACCTTTATTGGTTACCGCCTCTATGTCATAGCCTTCGGCCTGGAGCTGCTTGATCACCTTCCAGACGGCCGTGCGGGATACGCCCAGCTTGTCACATATTTCCTGTCCGGAAATGTAATCCTTGCTGTTTCTTATAGCTTTTAAAATCTCAGCCTTTGTGCTGACAGCCATATCACGCCCCCAGAGTAGCTGCCATTACAGCCTTTATCGTATGCATACGGTTCTCAGCCTCCTGGAACACCTTGGACTGGGGACCTTCGAATACTTCATCGGTAACTTCCATATCAACAATGCCGAACTGCGCTCCTTTTTCCTTTGCGGTCTCGGTCTTAAGATCGTGGAATGCCGGCAGGCAGTGAAGGAAAATGGCGCTCTTTTTTGCCTTGCCCATAAGCTCCGCGGTCACCTTATACGGTGAAAGCTCTTTAATGCGTTCCTCCCAGATCTCATCGGGCTCGCCCATGGATACCCACACATCGGTATAGATGATATCCGCATCCTTTGCCGCTTCTGCCGCATCCTCCGTAAGGGTGATGCTGCCGCCGCTCTCTTTAGCCCATGCTTCACAGGTTTTTACAAGCTCGGGATCCGGGAAATATTTCTCAGGCGCTGCTGCCGCAAAATGCATACCCATCTTGCTGCAAAGCACCATCAGTGAATTGCCTGTATTGTAACGGGCGTCGCCCATATAAGCCAGTTTAAGGCCTTTATGATCGCCGAAAACTTCACGTATCGTGAGAAGATCGGCCAGCATCTGGGTAGGATGATATTCGTTGGTAAGACCGTTCCATACGGGCACCTTTGAATAACGAGCCAGCTCCTCTACTATCTCCTGTCCGTAACCGCGGTATTCGATACCGTCGAACATGGAAGAAAGAACCCTCGCTGTATCGGCGATGCTCTCCTTCTTACCGATCTGGGAGCTCTTGGGATCCAGATAGGTGCATCCCATGCCCAGGTCATGCGCTGCCACTTCAAAAGAACAGCGTGTACGTGTACTGGTCTTCTCAAATATAAGAGCCACATTCCTGCCGCGCATCGAATCTACGGGCACATGCTCCTTTTTCTTTCTCTTTAATTCTGCAGCCAGATCCACGAGATAAAAAATCTCCTCCGGCGTAAAGTCCTTTAATGTAAGAAAATCTCTTCCTTTAAGATCGACCATGTTGCGTACCTCCGTTTGAAAAAAACTGCTTCAATAATACACTATACTGAAGTTATTTGCAAACAAAAAAAGATCCTTCGCTTCGCTCAGGATGACAGAGAGAAGGGAAGGATCTTTACCAGAATACATGACCTGCTATCACTATACCGTCGCGGTATCCTGTAGCACGGAAGTGTGTTGCGTCGCCTACATTTGAATGGCCGTCAAGGGCTTCCTGCGCTGCCTGGAGACAGCTTGCGCTGACGCCCGCCGCGATCCTGCGGTCCACGCCGCCGCTGCCTGCTGGGCCGAACTGTCCTGACGCATAAATAACGCCGTAAAGTGTATTGGGATAAGCCGGGCTGCGCAGACGGTTCATGACCACCGCACCCACTGCTACCTGGCCTTCATAAGGCTGGTTGCCTGCCTCACACTGGATCAGGGCTCCCAGGAGTACCACATCGGATGCCGTAGCTGCATACTTGCCATAATACTTATTTCTCTCAGCCTCGATCTTTGCTCTCCTCTCGGCTTCCTCACGCTCTTTGATGGCTTCAATGGTCTCGCCGTAATCCATATGGAAGGAGATGTCCAGATACTGCTCGCTTAAGTATCCGCCTTCACCTTCAAAATCTATCTTTACCCAGCCGTCGAGTTCCTCGACAACATCATATACTTCGCCGACACCTACCAGTCCCCAGGTATCACATTCCGTATTGGGCTCTTTGCGTACACGGAGCTGGTCTGTATTTACCTTTGCCTGCATAACTCCCACTTCGTCCAGGAGTTCCTCTGCTTCATCGCCGAAGAGCAGGTAATCGTTGCATACCCAGCCTTCCATATCGCCGGACTTTATCAGCGTCCATCTGTCGGTATATTCCTCGATGTATCCGCCGCAGTCCTTGTATAAAAGACCGACCTGCTCGGAAGTTTCATCAGCCTCACTCCGGACATTAACGGAGGTATATACATTAGCCATAACTATGGATCCGGGGTTCTTCCATGCGTTGTTCTTCTCGATGATCTCCTGCACTTCCTCTTCTGTGGGGACTATATCCACTTCCACCACATCGGCTGCACCGGCGCTGGCTTCTTCCAGTATCTCCGAGCTGTACGTAGTGCCCGCAGTCCATCCGTTTAAAGGCAGAAGAATAAAAGCACCCAGTCCGGCTGCTGCCGCAAATGCAATTCTATATGCTGTTTTGAGGCCTTTTGACATCTTCATGCCGCTCATCGATCCCCGTTCAGAATCCATATTTATGTAAACTTGTTACTAAATTATGTCAACTTATTACGTAAATGTTTCATATTTGTTACGAATTTGTTAACTTTTGGGGGATTTTAGCACTTTTGAATCGAGATGTCAAGAGGGTGAGGACGTCACCCTAACAGTGAAAAATCGGCGTATGCAGGCATCGCCATCATAAATATGAAATAAAGACAGAGTATTACCAGAAGCGCCAGAATGGCGATGATCACGGGATTTCTGAACTTCTCATATTTTTTAAGCTTCTCCGGAAGCTGTATCCTGTCATATCCGCTGCATATCCAGATAAAAAACGCAAGGGCGGAAGGCAGTACATATCTGCCCTGGCGCTGGAAATCCATGGCATATGCATAGAACATCCAGAGCCCGAAATTAAGGATAACGCCGCACAGCAGCATAAGGCTGTATGCGATACTGCGCTTATCCGCAGTTTCCTTCCCGGCCCTGCTCATAATGAAGGATATGACCAGCGCCGCAATGCCGGCTGCAAAAACAAAGCCGTATATCATGTAATAGGGCTTCGTTGTGTGAAGTATCGTGGCGCCATAGTCTGCCACAAATGAAATGAACAGCCAGAAGAACAGCCCCGGCGTTGCAAGGAATTCAAAGAAACTCTGGCCTTTTTCCATTGGTGAAGGTTCGATCACAAGACCTACACGCGCACGGTCCTTAAGCTGCTGTGCCTTCAGGCTGGCAAGCCCCAGAAAATCACCGTTGTTGACCGCAGCGCTTCTGATAAACCACCAGCTTGCTCCGGCAAAGCATATCAGCAGGATAAGCCCGCCGTATATCATCATCTCCTTAAACTTCAGCTTATATTTCCCGTCTTTCTTTTCTATAAAAAGGTATATGAAATACAGGGCGCTTCCCGGCAGAAATGCATAACAGTTGTAATAGGACAATATGCAGCAGACTGCCCCTATGGAAAAGCCCACGCAGTTGCGCCAGTTAACACCGTCCTGCCCCATCGCCAGCAGGAAATATGACATTATCACGATGGACATGATACCGCAGGCATCCAGGTTTACGTAGCTGAATATAAAGAGCATCTGGGGAAGATACATGAACATCACAGGCAGCAGTTTTCCTGCAGGCCTGTCTTTAAAAAGCCTCTTTCCCAGCGCCCATACAAAGCAGGCGCTTGTCACGCCCATCAGCAGATTGACGGATCTGGCCGCCAGTATATAACTGCTCTCCAGCTGCGAAAAATAAGATACCAGCTTAATGGCTCCCGCCATCAGGATATAGCTTAAGCCCGGCAGATATGCATATGATCCGCCGTAGCCGCTGATGCCCACTTCCGGCTCCCAGCCAAAAGGCAGCCTTCCGTGTTCAAAAATAAAGCGCGGAATAAGATAGCGGTCCATCTCGTCCGGCGGACAGAGCATGGTTTCCCAGAATATATAAGCCGGCTGGTGCATCACCAACCGGCTGCAAAGAAATACAAAACCTGATAAATAGAGCAGGAAAAATATAAGCTCTCTTATTTTTTTCCCTTTATTATCCAAAGCTTACAGCTCCCGTGAACGCTCTGCTGCGGCCTCCACCGCATCTATAACCGCACCGCGGAAGCCTTCCTGCTCCAGTACGCGTACAGCTGCGATCGTGGTTCCTGCAGGTGAGCATACCATGTCCTTAAGCTCACCGGGATGTTTGCCGGTATCCAGCATAAGCTTGGCACTGCCGTAAACTGCCTGGGCTGCAAACTCATAGGCCTGGGCACGGGGCATGCCTTCCTCAACGGCTGCATCAGCCATCGCTTCAATGAACATAAATACATAGGCGGGTGCTGAACCGCTCACGCCTACAACTGCATCCATAAGCTTCTCCGATACCACGGATGCACGTCCGAAAGCCCTTAAGATGGAAAGGGCTGTTTCCTTCTCTTCATCGGTAACCAGGGCATTGGGAGTAGCTGCCGTGATAGCCTCTCCTACCAGCGCCGCAGTATTGGGCATGCAGCGCACACACTTGATGTCGCTGCCAAGATGCTCCGAAAGCCATGCAATGGTCTTGCCTGCCATGATGGATATAACCACCTGATCCTTACGCAGCGCGGCCTTGAATCCCTCTATGGCCTCTGCCGCAAACTGGGGCTTTACAGCCAGTACAAGATAGTCTGCATTCTTAACCACTTCATTATTATCCGTGCCGGCATTGATCTTAAACTCTTCGGCGCGCTTCTTTGCCATATCCGCATTAACATCTGCGCCGTATATATCCGAAGCAGCCACCAGCCCCTTCTTAAGAAGTCCGCCTATCATGGCTCCGGCCATATTTCCAAGTCCGATAAATCCTATTTTCATTTTCTTATCCTCCCTTTGACAGCTTCTTCCCTGAATGAAGAAACCCCAAAATAGCAAACTGTATTTTACTACAATGGGGCACTTAATTCAATCCTCTGTTTTGCGCATCCCCGCTCTACCGGCCTTTTGCCTTTATCCGTGCAACAGACGACACTATCTTATCATATAGCAGTTTCAAAACGAGCGGACCGAACAGGCCAAAGACAACATAGATCGATCTTACATTGCTGTTGATCTCCCAATAATACCATTCGGATCCCATAAAGTATTCGGAATTAAAGAAAGGTAAGGTAATAAGGTTATCATTGACCGCCATAAGAATGCAGTTCAGCACATTGAAGAACGCAATATGAAATCCCATTATCCAGAACGTATTACAGGAAATATAGTTAACCAGCCTGCTCTCCTGCAAAGGCTTGCCGAGAAGATCTACGATCGTCAGCCAGAATGCTATTCCGATAACAGAAGATATCAGCGGAGTGATGATATAAGGACTTGTAAATCCCGACAGGTCATCAATTCTGTCGAAAGCGATATCGTAAGCCATCGGCATACAGTTGGAACGCACCATGTTGACGATAATAAGTGCGAACAGCAGTCCGACCTTCCGGCCTCCCGAGAGTTTTTCATGCTTCTCCTCAAGATACTCCCTGTAGAGAATACCAAGCTCGATAAACGGAAGCAGGAACAACACCTTTAAAGGAAGCAGGACGTTCTCCAGAGCGACCGGTTCCGTATTCTTCACCAGGTATACTGCAAGCAGGCTAAGACAGGCAAATACCGGGAACATGATGTAGCTGCGCCAGATCCTGAAAAGAAGCTTCTTCAGGACCGCATATACCATAAGAACAGAGAACAACGATATCACGAACCACATGGGCGTTACCAGAGCATAAGGAGCGCCCACAGTCACTACTCTCTGCAGCATATACACAAGATACCCCGGCGGATAGGAAGGCATTTCACCGAACTTATAGAGATCGATCAGCCACTGTATCCCGAATACTGCCACGGATATCCCAATATATGGCAGGATCAGCGTTCTGATCTTCTTCCACAGATAAGCCGGAAGCCTGGTAGAAGAATCCACCTTGTTAAAGTATCCGGATATGAATACGAACATCGGCATAAAGAACGAGTTATACGGGATGTAACTGCCTAATAAGTTAAATGCCGTAAAAGTGTGCGAGTCAACTACCATGAAGATGCCTATAGCAGACAACAGCATAAATTTCTTATTAGACTTGGTTCGCATAGCTTTCACTCCTTATCTGATCTTTTTTCATCAAAAGATTATATCACGGCTCCGGATCTGTTGCGATACCCGATGACGGGATATTCTGTGTATCAGACTCCTGCCCTTCGACCATAAAGTCTTTTATTATTATGCTTACGTCATCGCCCACTGAAGCTTCCAATAAGGCTTTCAGGCCGTCATACTTTTCTTTGCTGATCTTTGTGTAGTAATCCTGCGGAATGCACAGTATCTCAACCTTATCTTCACCTGTCTCCCTCCAGCCGACATACACCTGCGGAAAACCATAAGCAGAATTTATATCATCTGCTAAAGCATCGCAGAGATAATCGTAATACTTTATCTTTGTTTCATCAAAAACTATTATTTCTCCATTCTCATCCAGCACATGCATTCCGATTATCTTAGTATCATCCAGCCAGTCCCTTGAATCGCTGCTGTACATGCTGCGTGATACCATATCGAATGTGATATCTGCATTATTGGTAAGAACGATGTACATGCCGTCATGGGCCGCGCCGGGATCACGCCCTCTCAATTCTTTTTTATACTTATAGTTTTTCTTTATTCCGTCCCTGTCGACGACATAGACTCCGTTTTCATAAGTGTAATTCACATCCATGTTTTCCGGGGCATTGATACCCTCCGCCTCTTCATTTTTCGGGTTGGTCAGGAAACATACCGCTACGACAATACATGCGATCAGAGCGATCATGATGATCCAGAACGCCGGTTTCCTGTAATTAAGTATCCCTTTTATCCTGGACTTTACTCCTGTCTCCCCAAAAGCCAGGGGGCAGGCTGTGATGATCTTTCCCGATATGCTTAACTCAAGAAGTGTCTGGGAATATAATGCCATATAATCCCTGTCCTTATCTTTTATGACCTTTTCGTCGCAGGCTGCCTCTATGTCCCTGCACAGAAGGATATAAGCCACCCAGCACAGAGGATTGAACCAGTATACCGAAAGCAGTGCAAAACCAATGGGCTTCCACCAGTGATCATGCCTGCTGATATGTGCTTTCTCATGGGCGCATACAAAATCCATCCGCTCCCCTTCCAATGCAGAAGGCACATATATCAGCGGTCTTACCAGCCCCAGGATAAAAGGCGTCTTTACTTCATCACACAGCATGATGTTGTCCTTAAATCTTATCGATGCACGTACCCTTCTTCTGACAGCGATATAACTGATAAATGCATAAAGGATCATAACAGCCATGCCGGCGATCCAGATACAGAACGTAGCGGATAAAACGTTCTGCATTATGTGTTCGCCTGCTTCCTCCGATGTAGCATATGCAATATTCATAGCAGGATTTATCGTGCTGTTGATCACTTCAATGCCTGTATCTATCTTAGGCTGCATATCCACTGTCTCGGGAACTACCTTTCCACTGGGGATAAGACTCAGTGCGCTTTCGATGGATACAGGGCAGATGAGCCTTACAGCGACCAGCCCCCATAAAAGACAGGATACCCATCTGGGCGCTTTCTTTAAAAGCAGCCTGAGCACGATCACCGCAAGGATCAGCCAGGATGCGCCCCATGTCAGGTTGAGTATCTTTAAGAATACCGCGCTCATAGCTCACCCCTTGCTCCTGAATCCGTCGATCATCTTTTGTATCTCATCCACTTCTTTTTTGCTGAGCTTTTTGCGTGAAGTGAAAGCCGCGATAAAAGCCGGAAGAGAACCGTCATAGGAATCTTCTATGATCTGTTCACTCTTTGCGGAATAGAACTCCTCTTTGCTCATAAGCGAAGTAACTACGCCATCCACATTCTGCAGCAGCCCTTTTTCGCAGAGCTTCCTTAACACTGTATAGGTCGTGGGCTTTTTCCAGTTAAGCTCCTCCGCGCATATCTTCACCAGGTCTCCTGACGCTATGGGTTCGTTGGCCCACACAATATCCGCAAAACGTTCCTGTACTGCCGCCAGTTCTATATCACTCATAATAATCCTCTCCTTTGGTTTATTGCTGTATGTTGAATATGGTTTATCGCTGTAAACCATATTTAGTTTATATCTATAAACCAAATTTGTCAACAACAAAAAAACGGCCGAAGCCGTTTATTATTTATATCCCCTCTGCCTGGCTGCTTCATATAGCAGCAGCGCCGCACTGACTGAGGCATTTAACGATTCCGTCTTTCCCGCCATGGGGATATACACCGTATCGTCCGCCCCGTCTATGGTTTCCTTCTTAAGGCCCTTGCCCTCATTGCCGATTATAAAGGCTGTGCCCTGCGAATAATCCCTGCTGCTGAAGGCTTCCGCTCCTTCCATGGCGGCAGCATGGATCTTAACGCCGCGCTTTCTTAGTATATCAAAGCAGAAACTCAGATCGTTCAGTCTCATAAACGGCAGGCGGAATATGGCACCCATGGTGGAACGCACTACCTTGGGATTATAGATGTCTGCGGTCATACCGCCCAGTATCACTCCGTCAGCCCCTGCGGCTTCCGCGCTGCGCAGCACCGTGCCCAGATTGCCGGGATCCTGTATATCTTCCAGCATTATAAGAAGCGGTGCCTTGCCTTCTGGCAGCAGCTCATCCCATTCATGCTTCCGGCGCTTTACCACTGCCAGCACGCCCTGGGGCGTTACCACGTCCGACATCTTCTCAAGCACCGGACCGCTCACTTCCTGCGCCCTGCCGTCCCTTATAAGGAGGCTGATATCGGAATGCCCGCGCTTCTCAAGTTCAGCCAGGCCTTCCTGTGTATAGTAAGCTTCCTTTATATCCGATAAGGGGATCTCCTCAAAAAGCCTCACACCTTCGGCCACGAAGAGCCCTTCCTCTTCCCTTAGGGAAGCCTTCTTATTCAGTGCCGCTACATGCTTTACCTTTTCGTTTGCCGGTGAGCTTATCACAGTATCTTGCTGACCTCGTATTCGTACTCGGGTATGCTCTTCTCCATTGCAAGAGCCTCATCTATATCAAAGTCCACGAACTTTCCGTTCTTCTGTGCAATGACGCGGTTGCTCTTTCCCTCACTTAAGAGATCCGCAGCCATGGCTCCCATTATCGATGCATAATAACGGTCTTTACAGCTGGGTGATCCGCCGCGCTGCATGTAACCTAAGATAGTGGCTCTGGTCTCCATGCCCGTAGCAGCCTCGATACGCCTTGCCATGGAAGTGGAATGGCCTATGCCTTCCGCATTTATGATGATATGGTGCTTCTTGCCCTGCTTGCGGTTCTCAATGATATGATTGATGATACCCTGCTCGTTGTAATCATATTTCTCCGGAAGCAGTATATCCTCCGCGCCGTTTGCCACACCGCACCAAAGCGCTATATAACCTGCGCCGCGGCCCATAACCTCTATGATAGAGCAACGCTCGTGCGATGAAGATGTATCCCTTACCTTATCAATGGCTTCCATTGCGGTATTGATAGCGGTATCAAAACCTATGGTGTAATCCGTGCAGGCTATATCCAGATCGATGGTGCCCGGAAGGCCAACGGTGTTGATACCCTCGTGCGAAAGCTTCTGTGCTCCGCGGTAAGAACCGTCGCCGCCTATAACAACGATGCCGTCTATGCCGTGCCTGCGGCAGATATCCGCGCCCTTCTTAATGCCCTCATCAGTCTTGAATTCAAGGCAGCGCGCAGTTCCCAGAATGGTGCCGCCCAGACCGATTATCTCGGATACAGAGTGTCTGTCCATATCTATTATCTCTTCATTCAGAAGGCCCTGATAGCCTTTCTTTATACCTTTTACCTTAAGTCCGTTGGCTATGGCTTTGCGGACAACGGCTCTGATAGCCGCGTTCATTCCCGGCGAATCGCCGCCGCTGGTGAGTACGCCTATGGTCTCTACTTTCTTATTTGCCATCTTTTCTGCCTCCTTACGGATAAAGTTTCCCCGAATATTTTATTCTATCATGCGGTATTTTTCAATACCTCTTCACAGCAGGCATGCGGTAGGTCACCTTTACATTCCCTTCACCCAGCAGCGCCTGCAGTGCCTCACGCAGTTCAAGGTCTGCATTGACGGATATGTTATGAGGCAGTTCCTCTATCTTCTTGCTGTCCGTGTAATAAAGCTTGATACCATCCACGCCGTCGGAATCCCCGATCAGCTCCGTAACCTCCTGCCAGAGGGTTTCCTTCTGTGCCAGATCCTTAAACTGCAGCCAGAGCGTACGCGGTATATCTTCAAAACGGTATATCGCATCGGACATCAGCTT